>Ga0247727_10004190_pt1 | contig 30855 bp, 29 predicted proteins | sample WisWelCaveWW1625_FD_202498 | JGI IMG/M metagenome (GOLD analysis project Ga0247727, IMG submission 202498) | Biofilm microbial communities from Wishing Well Cave, Virginia, United States - WW16-25 | ecosystem: Environmental > Aquatic > Deep subsurface > Groundwater > Cave microbial mat | place... | reverse complement strand
TAGGTTGTTCTTCAACGTAAACGAGTTTGGCGACGCAATCAGGGCGTGTTCAAGTACCGATATTGCTGAAGCGTAGTCCTCCAGTCCATCAGAGGATACGAAAGATGCAAACACAGCGGAACGTGAAGTGAACGGCTGAAATCGCGCCCAGTTGATAGCCGAATTAAGCGCTTCATCAAAGCGTTCAGCGTGATAATAAGCAATGGCCTCAGCCTCGAATGTAGCATTAGGTCTGCATTCATCCTCAATGGTCTCGAGGACATTGATTCGTTGTGACACCCACTGTAATTTAGCGAAAGTATTCTCGTCAGGGCACTTTGCTGCAATACGAAAGCATTTCTTCGCTTTCGATGATGAAAACGAATTGAGTTCCATTGTCCCGATGGTCCCTGCAAGTTCCGCCAATATCCATGGGTGGAAGTCTCCCTCAAACACAACTTTTCTACCAATCTTCCGGAGAGGTGACTTGAGGCCAAATGCTTCTGAGATCGCTATGTCAGCGGACAAGAGAAGGGGGTTCATCTTCGTTACTGGCGAGTTCCGCAGAATGCGGACACTCCGATCCGGAGCCTTGTCGGCGTGAAGGTAGAACCTCGCCACCGCACGTAGAATTAACGGGTTTTGGGGTGCCAATGCCAAAGCTATCTGAGCACAACGGGAAGCCTTTTCGTTCTGGGCAAGAAGAACATAGAAGAAGGCAAGATCTATGAACGCGAAGGGATCGCGGCATCCTCCATTTGCTATCTGCCTAAGGGATCGAATTCTGCTTTGGATAGTTTCAATAGACAGCTTTCCTATTTGGTAGCGAATATCCCTATTTTCCAATAGAGACGAAGCCACTTCTACGATAGTTGTTGGCAAGGACTCCTTCTGCTGCAGGAGGTGCGCTGCTGCCTCCCGAACGATAGGGTCATTAGTCGCCCCCACCACATGCGCTGAACACATGAGGTCAATAGCGTATGGAGTAAGATGAGATTGTATCCATTCCTGACGTTTAAAGTCCAACGCGTTAGGAGAAATTACTCGTCTCATCCAAGAAAGATCAATCACTCCTGGTGGTGTGAGAAGGCAAGTCTCCCGGAAAGTCAGCCAGCGCGGAATGATTTGTCGATTTCTTTCATCTTCGAATGAGTTCATATGATCCCTAGCTCCGCTTTGCGGGCGAGCAGATTGAACCTTGAAACGTAACGCTCGACGCTGTAACGCGGAATGTGTAGATGGCTACGCCACTTAGGGTCTCCGCGTTGATCTGGGTTAGGATTGCACAATTCCCGAGCGATCTGGATGATTTTGTCACGGAATTCAATGGTAAATTTTGCCACCTCGCGATCAAGCTCCCCCAGAAGTTCTCCAAAAGCTTGCTGAAAATACGGCAGATCTTGATCGAAATCTCTTCCGGCAATTGGCACATTTGCAATTTTAAGTTTGCTGTGTATTCCCTGCGTCGCAGATATGCCGCAGAAATGGAAGAAAATCAGGTTCCCGAGAGCATATAGATCGATGGCTTTCCTGCTGTCAATCCCATTTCTATCTATCAGGCCGTAGAACAGCTCCAGTGGTGCGTAAGTTCTGTCACCCGGAATTTGAAAATTATCGTGGTCTGCAGACTGCTCAGGATCGAAGGCGCGACCCAGATCAGAAAGCTTGGACCCAGCTTTCCCAAAAGTGAGTACGTTTGAGGGCTTTACATCCTGATGTGCGATTTCTTTTGAGTGAAGTTCCATAATACCGACGGCAGCATGGTGCATTGAGCGGAGACACCAAGCCAAATCAATCCGATCGAGTTCTGCTTTATGCTTGCGAATGTCTCCTTCTGCCATGTCAAAAATCAAATAATGAACTTCTCGTAAAGGACCAATGCATGAAGAGACGGTGTGAGTACCATCAGCTAAAGGAGTGAGAATACGCCTCATGTGGTGTCTATCGCATTTCACGAGCAGGTCTCGCTCGAAATTAAAGCCAGCAGTCATCGCCTGCAGCGCTCGGGCGAAGTCACGAGCTTGGAAGGCCGCAGTAAAATCCAGTGCCTTCAGAAATGCCACTTTTCCACTTACATTGTGCTGAACAGTATATCCAACCGAGAAATGCCCTCCTGTGCTGGCAGGATGTGGGTTGATCTTTTTCATAACCCGCCAGCCGTTCCCAAGGTCTTCGTTTTCCAAGCAATCAGCCGGATTAGGGAAGTTCATGTCTTTAGCCTCTCTATTTTGTATTGGACTTATGTTTCTCTTCAACTTGTTCACGAAAAGGTTTTTTAAGCACATCCACTTTCGCAGCCGACCTGAATACTTCAGCAAGTCTGATGGCGTTGAAGTCCATGTGTAAAGATCCCTTAACATGAACCTCCCTCTGAGAAGAATCCATTTAAAGTGAATGCCTTGTATATACCTGCAATCGAAAATTTTGCTGGTAAAAGCTAAGATTTTGAGATAAATGAAATAGGAGATGCCGTACTTACACGCCTGAAACATCACATTGTAGACAGAAGTTATCCCCCCAATATTTACTTGCAAAAGGTCGATCGTGTAATTGATTCAGCGCAAAATTAAGCTGGTAGGAATACAAATCCGACACAAAAAAGGGTAGGAAATATTGAAGGTTATCGTTTTATGGGAGGACAATCACACTGATTAACGCAACACCTTGTGATTATGGCAAAAGCTGACCATGTAAATTAGTATCCAATAACGATTGCAGCTTTGGGATGCGTTCGTGGATTTCAGATTAAACAATCGTCGACGAAATGTAATTTTATACGATGTGGTTACGGTAATTCCAATTCCCCGCCGGCCTTTGCAACCATGATTTGTTCGTGAATGTCGTGAACGGTGGCGTCGCCCCAGTATTTTTCGACATCAAGAATCGTATTACCTTCGCACGAAATGCTTTGCCTCAGGCCTGCTCATCAGGAACCCACTCGAAATGCACGACGTCCCGCTTGGCGCAGACGGTCATTTCAAATTCATTGATAACATCTCGGCCTAAAAGATTCTCATCAAAATCGTTTCGACAGTCTGCCGCAATGACGATCTTTTGACCCGCTAACTGCACGAGCGCACCATAAAGTGGCCTCGGTTCTGGCTTGGCTCCTACTCCACCGATATGTATAAAGCCGGCTGGTGCATCAAACAAATTGAGTTTAATGGCAACATCAGCGCGCAAAACGGTTAGATCGGCGCCTGTATCGATAAGAAACTCCACGTCTATAGGAACGGTTTCAACCAGATCACTCATCGATGTCGTCATGATGGGCGCAGCAGGACGGTAATGGCGATCATATTTTCCCGCTGCCTGCTGGCGAATGCGCAAAACCCGATCTTCGTGGCCGACTTCACTTACGAACATCACCTTGCTCTTCGTCTTGCGAAAAGCTTCTTCCATCACTTTCCCCATTTTCGTCCCCACCGCCACGATTTGCCCGTTCACCACAGCAACCCATTGGCCGAGATATTGTTTCAACAATTCCTCCCGCATGGCCCAGTAAGCTTGTTTTTCACGCTCGAAACGTTGATGAACTTCATCTTTGATTGGCGCGGCATACTCTTGGGTTGACATTGTAAGTTCTCCATCACAATATTTTGTCTTGGTGGTTGTATGGCTTCTACAATCCATTGGTCAAGATTCGTATTCAGGTTGTCTTTTTGCAGGACAATGCCCGGACGTTTTTTCACCGTCAGCAGATTCGAATCTGGAAACCAAACCGTAACGATGTCGCCTTGTTTATAGCTTGTCATACGCTTCCATCCCCGGCGCATTCCAATCATCTTCAAAAGTCTTCAACCGTGCCCGTAGATTGACGGCATGTTCACGGGTTAAACCGGCTTGCTCTAAAGTGATACCCTGCCGCGGTAAGCGTTCTTTCAAGAACGTTACAAAATCAAACACCTCTCTTATTTTTTCTTCCGGCAGGATTAGCAGGCTATCGACGATCTGCTCGGCATATTCGCTTGTTGACATATTCAGACCTCCACCGCTATTGGGGTTTTAGTGATTTCTTTATTCAATCCCAATATAAGAATCAAGGTCGTCTTTTCAAAACAAAAATTATTGAATTAAGGCCGCCCCCGAACTCTCTCCTGTTTTCGATCAGCGTTCCCCAACTTCCCCCTCAATTACACCCCCAAAATACACCTTTCGGTGCATGACACTACACCCCTTCATTGGTTATATTGATCGTGTAAATAGCAAAGCGCGTGGCGCATAGCGCTTAGCGCAAATCGAGTTCACAGCAGGATTTTATATGTCAAGCACCAAAGAATTCTACCAAATCCGAGTCAAAGGCCGCCTCGATCCAAGCTGGTCGTCGTGGTTCGATAACATGACCTTGACGTTTGCGCAAGGCGAAACGATCATCTCCGGCGCGGTCGCTGACCAAGCCGCGCTGCACGGCCTGCTCACGAAAGTGCGTGACTTGGGCCTTACGTTGATTGATGTTCGACGGGTTGAGCCGGAAGAGGAACAGCAAAATTTTCCCAACGGATAGAAACAACCCAACGGATGCAAAAACTTTTTAACTTTTCCATTGCCCACTGATTGAAGAAACCCGCGGATGAAGCATTTAATCTGTGGGGTTCTTCAATCCGCGGGAAAAGCATAAAATCGGAGGAAAATAATATGACCAGTAAATTTATTTCTGTCTTATTATTGGCGCTCTGTTTCGCTATCCCAGTGGCGGCACAGAATCCCACTATCCACGTCGGCGTCATTCTCGACGGGCCTTCGGAACGCAATGCGGCAATGCAGCGCGAATTTCAACAGCAGATTGCAGAATTTTTCAGCAGCGAATATGACGTGCGCTTCACGCCTGAAAACACGCTTGAGGGAGATTGGACGGTCGCCGGCGTCAAAGCCGCGGTGGATCGTTTGCTCGCCGACAAGGACGTGGAGTTCATTCTGGCGCTCGGCCCGATCAGCTCGAATGAAATCGCCTTGCGCCGGAATTTGCCGAAACCGGTGATTGCCTGCGCCGTGATTGATGCGAAGCTGCAAAATTTTCCCAAGAAAGACGGCACGAGCGGCGTGAAGAATCTCAACTATCTTGATGAGGCTTATTCCGTCACCCGCACCATCAGAGCCTTTCAAGAGATCGTTCCTTTCAAGAAGCTGGCCATCCTGATCAACCCCGGCGTTCTCGAAGCGATTCCGCAATTACACGAGCGCGTCATGCAGGACGTGCAAACGCTGGGCATGCAAATGGAATTTTTGCCGGTGACGACTTCATCTGCCGCTGCGCTGCAAGCTCTTCCTGCTGATGCGGATGCGGTTTACATTTCGCCTCTGCTCCAACTGCCGGCGACGGAATTTGATCTGCTGGTCGCGGGAGTGAACCAACGCCGGCTGCCCAGCTTTTCTTATCTTGGTAGAGTCGAAGTGGAAAAAGGCGTGATGGCCTCGTATGCGCCAACCGATGACGTCACGCGGCGGGCGCGGAGAATCGCGAGCAACATGCAGCGCATTCTCCGAGGTGAAGATGCCGGAAGCATTCCGGTGGATTTTTCTTCGGCGTCGCAGCTCATCATTAACATGGCAACCGCTCGCGCCATCGGCTTTTATCCCAACTGGAAAACGCTAACCGAAGCGGAGCTGATCAATCAGGAGGAAGTGAAAACAGGCCGCACGCTTTCGTTGGCAACGAGCGCCAGAGAAGCCGTGCGGGTGAATCTTGATTTGATGGTTGCCGGCAAGGAAGTTGAATCCGGCAAGTATGAAGTGAAGAAGGCGCGGGCGAATCTTTTGCGCAAGTGGAAGCCTCGGCAACTGGAACATTGATCAAGAAAAAAACGGCTGAAGCGAGTTTTGGACAGCAGGCCGAGCGCCAACTGGATGGCGCGCTGACCTTTTCGCAACTGCTTTATTCCGAGTCGGCGCGGGCGAACTTCTCCATCCAAAATCGAAATGAATCGCGTGTTGAATCAGCCGCTCGAAGAGCCGTTCGCCACAGAGGAAACGGCGATTGATGATCCGATTCTCATCACCGGCGAGAAAAAAATCTTCGCCTACTTCGACAATCCGCGAACCTTCGGCGTTTTTCGCGACTTCATGGTGCAAGAGGGCGTGAGCGCCGCGCCGGAATTGCAACAGCTCGATGCCGCCATCGCCGCGCAAAAGCGCGCGAAAGCCGCAACGAGCCGAGCGTTTTGGGTTCCGACCGTTGCCTTGCAAGCGAGCGTGAAAAATGTTTTCTCCCGCAGCGGCGCTGGCTCCGCAGGATTTCAGCTTCCGCCCTCCATTCCGCTGGCCTCCCCGAAGTCGCAAGATTTAAATTGGAATGTCGGGTTGCAAATCTCGCTGCCGCTCTTCACGGGATTGAATCGGATTGCTGAAGATGAGCAAGCGCGGGTGGAGTTGGATCGGCTGGCTCTGGAACGCCAATCCGTGCAGTTGGCCATTAGCCAACGGATTCGCTCGGCCACGCACGTCGCCGGCGCCTCTCACGCCGGCATCGAGCAAGCGCGTGCGGCTGCCGAGGCGGCACGAAAAAATTTGGAGCTGGTGACGGAGGCGTATCGCAGCGGCGCAGTCGCGATCGTCACGCTTCTCGATGCGCAGAACGCCGCGCTGGTCGCGGAGGAAGCGGCGGCCAATGCCGTGTATGGTTTTCTCATCGACTTGATGCGGGTTGAGCGCGCCATCGGACAGTTTTATTTCTTTAGGACGGAGCAAGAGAAGGAAGCGCACTTCAAGCGGCTGGAGGAGTTTTATCGGAAGGTGGGGGTTCGTTTGTAGTAGCGCCTTTAGGCGCAGGATGTACAAACGGAACGACGCGCTCGTTGGTATTGAAGCATTATCTAAATTTTCAAGCTTCATGCCTGAAGGCACAACTACGAACGAATTCATGAAAATTTAAATTTGGAGAAAATAACCATGAAAGCCTCAAGAATTCTCAACCCATTTTGCGTTGCGGCCATTGCGCTGATTTTGGTCACCGCTTGCAGCAAGCATCAAGAGCATGTCGCACAGCCGACACCGGTGACAGTGTGGACAGTGGCGAGCACGGCGGGCGAAAACGGCCTGCGCTATTCTGCGAACATCAAGCCGGATGTGCAAGTCGATCTGTCGTTCAAGGTCGGCGGCTACATCGACGGGATTTTTCAGATGGCCGGTGCCGATGGCCGCCAGCGCAACGTGCAGGAAGGCGATTTCATCAAAAAAGGAACAGTATTAGCGCGCGTGCGCGACTCCGAATATCGTGATCGTGTGACCGAGGCGCAGGCCGGACTGACCAAGGCGAAAGCGGATTTCGATCGTGCCGCCAAGTTGTTCGAGAATCAATCCGTTTCCAAAGCGGATTATGACGCCGCTTACGCCGGATATACCTCAGCGCAAGCGCGCTACGATCAAGCGGCGCAAGCCTTGCGAGATTGCGCCCTGCACGCGCCGATGGATGGCTACGTGCTGAAAAGAAATATCGAAGTCGGAACTTTGGCTGCAGCCGGTATGCCCGGATTCGTCATCGCCGATACGCGCGCGGTCAAAGCCGTGTTCGGCGTGCCAGACATGATTGTCGGACAAATGAAAATGGGCGACTATCAAACCGTCACGACTGAAGCCATTCCTGGCGTGGAATTTCGCGGGCGTCTCACGCGCATCGCGCCTTCGGCTGATCCGAACAGCCGCGTCTTTGAAGTGGAATGCACCATTCCCAATCCGGACAACCGCCTCAAAGTCGGCATGATCGCCGCGCTAAAAATTGCGCCGCAAGCTTCATCACCCTCGGCGCTGCTGTTGCCGTTGAACGCGATCGTGCGCCCGCGCAGCGATCCGAAAAGCTATGCGGTTTTCGTTGTCGAGGAACAAAACAGCAAGCAAATCGCGCGCGAACGCAAAGTGAATTTGGGAGATGTGGTTGGCAATGCGATTGCGGTGAATGCAGGCTTGCAAGGCGGGGAAAAAGTGATCGTGCGCGGCGCGACGCTGGTGGTCGATCAGCAAGAGGTGCGAATCATCCCGTGAATGAGCGAAGGCTTCTGAATTCTTTACCGATTTTTTCTCTTAACCAAAGCCATGCATGAAAGGAGTAAGGCACGAGTATTCAATTAAATATCGTAAACCAGCAGCTCAAATTTCAAAAGGTTTCATTAGTGGAACCTACAACAAGCCATTATCTGCATATTGCCGCAGAGATAGACCGTTCAATTTTTCCATTCTTCCTTTCAACAAGCGGTAAAAAGAAACGAATAATTGAACAATCAAAAAAATGGTGTCGGCAATTAGAAAAAGAAGATGGTGTGGTAAGTGCAGTTGTTTTTAAGGCACGGCTGATTCCACCGGGCAGAGGAAAATTTATTGAGCAGCGAAAAGACAAAGTGCATATCGCAAAGTTTGATTTTGCAATTTTGATTGAAGCAAAAACTTTGGAAACAATTACTGCTCTTCAAAACAGAAGCGATTACAAGGAAATTGAAACGGCAATAAAAAGTGTTTCTGTTTTTACCCACGTCGTTTCAGCAACAAACATTAAACACATCAGTCCCGTCAATCACAAGAAACAAGGCGTGTTTTTATTCAATTATTTTTTTGCCGACGGCTTGCAACAGAATCTTGGAGTTTGGGAATACACGGCAGGTTGGTTCCAGCAAGAAACAGGACGCGATAACTCAACCGTATTGCTGCCAACTGACCGGCAAAAATCAAAATACACCATCATCAATCATTGCCGTTGGGACAAGCTGAGCGATATACTTCCATCATTAATTTTCAAAAAGTCATTTCACTCTTATGTGTTGGACAACTTCTACGCAAATAATGTAGCGGCAATGCCCGTGCTTTATAAAATTGCGTAAACTCAAAAACAAAAATCAGAAAATTTTTGAATGATCAGAAAAGCTCGGGCTTGTTCGATCCGGCAATACTGTCTCATTCAATTTAACAATTATCAGGGAAAATTCAAGTCACGGAGAAATTATATGGCGCACAAAACCGACAATTGGTTCATCGAGCACACCCACAACACGGCTCGATTTTTTACCGAGAACCGCCATATCTCATGGATGGTGTTGGCGGCGACGGTGATCTGGGGAATTTTTGGATATTTCAACATGCCGCAGCGCAAAGACCCGGACATTCCGGTGGGCGTGGCCGTGGCGATTTGTTCGTGGCCCGGCGTGGCGACCGAAAAAGTCGAGCAACTCGTCACGCGCAAAATCGAAGAGAAAATGGCCGAGAATATCACGGTTAAGAAAATCGAATCAACCACCCATTGCTCGGATATTATCTGCTGCGTCCGAGCAAGAAGCAAGAGTTGCCGATGGCCGAACGCCGTCAACGCGGTTTTGCAGGATGGTATTACAAAGTCGGGCATTGGGCCATCGAGCATCGCTGGAAAGTCTTTGCCGGCTCGCTGGCGTTTCTCGCGTTGGGTGGATTTTTCGCCTCGCAACTAAAGACGCAATTTTTTCCAAAAGACTTGTCCTATCTTTCTTATATCGATATCTGGCTGCCGGAAGATGCGCCGCTCTCGGCAACGCGGGAAGTGGCCGATCGCACTGAAGCCATCACGCGCAGAGTCATAGATGAATACGGCAAGCAGCATGCAGAGGAGGGCGAGCCGCATCATCTTCTGCAATCACTCACCGCTTTTGTGGGCGGCGGTGGGCCGAGATTTTGGTTCTCAGTTTCGCCGGAGCCGCGGCAAACGAATTACGCGCAAATCATCATTCAAGTGAAAGACAAGCATGCAACACATCATCTTGTCGAGCCGCTGCAAGCCGCGTTTTCAGCCGAAATACCCGGCGCGCGAGTCGACATGCGCCAGCTCGAGACCAGCGCCATCGGTATTCCGGTTTCGATTCGCATTTCCGGCGAGGACATTCCCACGCTGCGCGTCGAAGCCGAAAGAGCGAAAAATATTTTGCGCGCCATTCCGCTTGCCGACCGCGTGCAAGACAATTGGGGCGCGGAAAGCTTTTTGGTGAATTTGGAGATTGATCCCGACCGTGCCAATCTTGTGGGCGTGACGAATTTCGATGTGGCGGTTTCCTCGGCGATGGGAATGAATGGCTATCAGGTCGGCGAGTTGCGCGAAGGCGACAAACAAATTCCCGTGATCGCGCGCATGCGCATGGAAGAGCGCAGCCGGCTTGCGGATTTGCAGAATCTTTACGTCTATTCCACGCAGACCGGACAGAAAGTGCCGTTGCGGCAAATTTCTTCCATGAGCTACAACATGCAAACCGAAAAGATCGTGCGGCGCCATCAATTCCGCACCATCACCGTCGCGTGTTTTCCTGCGGCGGGCGCGCTGCCTTCAGAAGTGCTGAACGCCGCCATGCCGCAATTGCAGGAATTTGAAAAATCGCTGCCGCCCGGCTTCAAAATGGAAATCGGTGGAGAATATGAAGAACAAACCAAAGGCTTTAAGAACATGGCGACGGTGATGGCGATTTCCATCGCAATGATTTTCATGGCGCTCGTGGTGCAATTCAAAAACGCCGTGAAGCTGTTCATCGTCTTCGCGGCCATTCCCTACGGCATGGTCGGCGCTTTCGCCGTGCTGTGGCTCATGGGCGCGCCGTTCGGCTTCATGGCTTTCCTCGGCATCGCGAGTCTCGTCGGCGTGATCGTGAGCCACGTCATCGTGCTGTTTGATTTCATCGAAGAAGCGCATGAGCGTGGCGAGTCATTGATCGAGTCCTTGCTCGACGCCGGCATCATGCGCTTGCGCCCGGTGCTCATCACCGTCGGCGCAACCGTGTTCGCTCTCATCCCACTGGCGTTACATGGCGGCCCATTGTGGGAGCCGCTCTGCTACGCGCAAATCGGTGGACTTACCGTGGCCACGTTCATCACGCTGCTGCTGGTGCCGGTGCTACGTCCTCCCTTCATGAGGAAGGCTGCAAGGTGGAGCACGATCACAAAAAGATAAGCGCGCCTGAAAATTAAAAAGAGTATGAGAAAGAGTATAAGTAAGTAGGAGTAAGAACGACAACCTCAATTCGTCCCCGCCGGCGCGGCCTTCCCAAACACATAAACAAATCGATCTTCGCTCGCCACGATCAACCGTTCCCCGACGATGATGGGGTTCGTGCGCACGCGGCCTTCGAGCTCCTGTTGCCAACGGAGATCGCCGGTCCGCGCATTGAGCGCATAAAAATTATGGTCGAGGGAACCAAAGAAAACGTAATTATCGGCAATCAACGGCGAGGTGCCGATGACGCTGCCGGCGCGGAACGTCCAACGCGCGGCGCCTTGGTTGAGCTCGAAGGCGCGCACGCAGCCGTCGCCGCAACTGAGAATCACTAAACTGTCATTGACGGCGGGCGAGTGCGTCACCTTCGCGCCGGTTTTGTTTTTCCATAATAGCGCGCCGTCCGGCAAATTCAGCGCGTGTACACTCTCGCCGGCGGTGCCGAGGTAAACGCGATTTTGATGAATCGCGGGTGTGGCCAGCACGGGTTCGTTACAATCATATTCCCATAATTTTTTGCCGCTCACGGCTTCGAGCCCGTAAATTTTACCGTCGTCACTCGCCGCGACCAGAATGCCCTGCGACAAGGCGGGCGAGGCGTGAAATTGCGATTCGGTGCGAAATTGCCAGCGGCGCTTGCCATCCTGCAAGCGATACGCATCGACATGTTTGTACAACGCCGTCACGAAAATCAAACTGTCGGCCGGCAGCGGCTCGCTCTCGATGTCGCCGGCGTCGATTCCCCAGAGTTTCTGGCCGTTCTGCAAATCATAACGGATCAGCGTTTCCTTGCCGAAACGCAGCGCCACCACCAAACTCTGTTGCGCCAGCGCAATCGTGCCGGAATGGCCGTTCGCCAGTTTCCTCTTTTGCAAAATTTTTTTCTTGTACTTTTTGGGATTTTTGGGAGGCCGCAGATCAACGATGGAAAGTCGCCCATCCAGAGTCGGAACAAAAATCGCGTCCAGCGTGGCGCAGAGATGTTGCGAAACCGCGGCCGAGACTTTGAAGCGCACGATTTCTTCCAACGGCAACGTCAAATCTGTCGTTGCATAAGAACGCCGTTCCGCCGAAAGCCCGGCCAGGCAGGAGACGTTGGGATCACTTTGCGTAACTTGTTTCACCGCCAGCCGCGTACAACCTAAAAAGGCAAAAAAGATAAAAAGAAAAAAAAGCAAAAAAGAATGTGCTGCCTGATATTTCGATATCGTTGATTTCTTCCGGACCATTTCCTTGTCGAACCTCAAATTGGTGTTCATCCTTTTATCCCTTGTCTTTTTATCTTTTTTAAAAATCCCATCCGAAGAAAAATTGGTGATGCGTGCGCGGATGCAGTTTCAAATTGCTCAAGGCGAGGCCGTCGTCGACGCGCGACCAGGTGAAGCGCTTGCCAAAATCATAGCGCAGCAACAGAAAGCCGCCGAAGCGCAAACGCACGCCGAGACCGGCGCTGCCGAGCAGATCGCGCAGCTCGGTGTCCCAGGCATTGCCAATATCCATAAACAGCGCGCCGCGAATGGCGTTGAAACCGAGGCCGCCGAACGGAAACGCGACGACGAATTGATCGATGGCCGGGAACCGCAGCTCATGGCTCAACAGAAAAGTTTTCTGTCCCCAGATTTGCCAGCGCGGATACAGCCGCAAATCCCAACTGCCGCCCATAAAAAACGGAAAGGCTTCTTTGCCCTGATTGTAGCGCGTCGTCAAGCGCACGGCATAAGACGTCCGCAAACTGGTGCGAAAATAGCGGCGATAATCGGCGATGACCGTATAAAAATTCACATTCGATTGCCGCACGTCGATGGTGTTGCCGACGGTGAAGTTGATGCGTTCGCCGTCCAGCGGCCCCGACGGCCCCCACAGGGAATTGTCTTTGGTGTATGAAACAAAATTTGAGACCAACAACGCCTCGCGCGAGCGCAGGCCTTCCCAGGTTTTGTCCGATTGCCGGATATTCAGGCTCGCTTCCAGCCGTTGAAAAACACTGAGCGGATAACTGATCGACGCAAAGCCGCCGTAACGCCGCTCGTAAAAAAATCCTTCGGCGTAATTATAATAATTGCCGGCGAAGTGATAGGCGCCGAGTGCATAATTCGTGCGGCGCGACAGATCGACGCGCGTCACGGCAACGTTGAAACTTTCGAGAAAGTCCGACCGGCTCTGCGCGTTATTGAAAATCAAAAAATAATATTGTTGATTGCCCAGCATGTCCGACATCGCGAGCTGTGCGCCGCCGGCGGCGCCGAAAATCGGGTCCTGCGTGATCTGACTCTGCGCAATGTCGAGACTGAACTTGCGATTGTAACCGACGGTGGTCGGCGTCATTTCACCGGCCAGTTTATTCACCGCCCATGGGCCGGTCTTGACGTTGACTGTGTCCACCGCGGTCAGCGTCGCTTTATTGAAAAACTCCTGCACATTTTTTAACTCGCGAATTTGAAAACCGAATTTCTCGAACGCGGTAAACAGCAGACTGCCGTTGTCGGTCCATTCCGGATCAAAAGCGCCGGTGGTAAAATTCGTCAACTTGCGCAAATCCGCAGCGCCGTTGATCGCGCGCGGAAAAGTCGAAGTTGATGTCGGCGCGAGATTGGAATGTCCGTTGGTCAATTGGCCGTCCGTCGTTTGATTGACCGCAGCAAAAAGCGGCGGCGCGGGAGCAGCGTTCATCGCCACGGACACTTCGCTGCTGCGATTTTGCACCAGCCAGATATTGAACGCGCCGTCGCGATCCGAGGTGAAGGCCAACGCCTTGCCGTCCGGCGACCATGCGGGCGTGTAATCATGGTGATTGCCGAACGTGACGTAATCGATCGCGCCGGTTTCGAGATTGTAGACGAACAAATTATACGCGCCCTCTTTGCCGAACTCCGTGCGGTCGGAGCTGAACGCGATGAGTTTGCCGTCCGGCGACCAGCTCGGATCGCGGTCGTCGTAAAAATCATTCGTCAGTTTTTGGAGTTGGTTGGTGGCGATATTCAAAACATAAAGATCGCGCGCGCCGCCGAAACTCGTGCCCGAGAAAACAATTTTATCTTCCTGCGGCGACCAGTTGGGCGAATACAAAGTCACGAGATCGTCAAATTGATGGCGGCTCACAACTTTCTTCTCGCGCAAAGAATAAACGTACACCGCGTCTTTGCCTTCACTTTTGGAAATGAAAGCCAGCCGCCCCGTTTTATCCGCATCCAGCTTGCTGCGCAACAAATTGAAGGATTCAAACTCCGAAGTGCGCTCGCCGTCGACCAGCGTTTCAAGATTTTGATGCTCGCCGCGCTCGTCGCCGTACGGAATGCGATAAATATTCGAATACCCCATGCGATTCGAGGCGAACACCACTTGCCGCTTGCCGTCGACTTCGGCAAAGGCCGGCTTGGTGTTGATGCCCTTGTTGGTGATGTGCTGCGTGATCATGCCGGGCGCATCGCTGTCTTCCATTAACGGATATTTCTTTTTCTTCAAATAATACAACCACTGCTCGTCAAACTTTTTGTAATTGACGCCCAGCGTAATTTCCATCACGTCGGAAAAATTATCGGCCTTCCAAATGTTGTCCAGCAATTGCAGAATTTTTTCTTCGCCGTAGGTTTCCGCGATGAATTTGCAAATCGCCTGCCCCTCCTTATACATCAGAAACGTGCCGTAAATCTGATACATCTCGCTGACCGGCACCAGATAACCGGAGAGCACGGCGTCGCGAATGAACATCTCGGCTTCGGAATCCCAGCCTTCGGACCAGTATTCGGCGAGGCCTTCGGTAAACCACAGCGGCGGCCCGGAATATTGCGCGCGTTTGTGGTCTTTGAGAATGCGATTGACTTTCGCGTGCGTGAAAACGTGTACCAACTCGTGATTGATCACGTGCCGAAACGCGGTGAGGCTGCCGTCGGAGGGAATGACGACGCGCCCTTTCAGAAATTCAAAAAAGCCGCCGACGCCTTCGGGAATGAGATACGGAATGGTGTTGGTTTCCTGAAAATGGAACGGATTGGAATAAAAAATCAGCGGGATGCGATTGTTGACGTTGTGGTTGAATTGATTCTCCAGCCGGCTGTAGGCTTCTTCGGCAAAGCTCGCGCCCATTTCCGCCAGCTCGCGCATTTCGGGATAAAAATAAATATCGAAATGCTTGGTTTTGAGAATCTGCCAGCGGAAATTATTGTAGTGAACTTTGTTGCGGCCAAAATAATATTGCGCCGCCGCTGTCGTCGCGAAGCTGAAACTGCTCACCAGCAGAATGAGGCCGGCCCAGAAAATTCTTGCTCGCCGCCCCCGCCCTTTTCTCGCGTCCTGTGAAAAAAAATTGGTTGCGCTCATAACTGACTCCATGTAATGGCTACACCTATAAGGGAGAAAAATATCACATCAACACAATTTAGGCATTACAAAAGTTTCGTCCAAATAAAATTTCTGCAAAATCAGGCAGCGAATATACCGACGCCGAAAAGCGAAGTTTTCATTGGCACAAGAAGGCAGGGCGTTGTTAAAAATTTCACGATCGTGTTTGCGGGAAATGATGCTGCCAGGAGCCGGGGACTTCCGAGAAGCTTTTAAATTTGACTGCCGTGATGGCGGAAAAGTTCCCGGCAATTCGGTTAGAAAGACAAAATTCTTAACAAAAGGTTCAAAGTCAGATTGGAAATGATTACGCTAACACTTTCAAAATCTCGTCGCGTTTGAAAAGCGGCAATTCCTGACGTTGTTTTCCGTCAATCAACCAGCGGCCCTCACCCGCCGGCAAAATGCGGCCAATCAAGGCCGCGGTCATTTTCGCCCGCTGTAATTTAGTCTGTAGTTTTGCGCAGACATTTTCCTCGCCAATGATCAACAACGCGCCGGAGGCAATCAAACCTAAAATGTCCAGCCGAAAATGCTCGCAGAGCAGTTTGCTCTCGGGAAAAAGCGGCAGGCTGGCGAGATTGATTTCAACGCCGAGATTGCGTTCGACCAACAATTCGTGAATCGCATTGGCGAGGCCGCCTTCTGTCGGATCGTGCAACGCATGCACGCCTTCTTCCTGCCAGGCGAGGCGCGCTTCGGGCAACACGCTGATGCCCGGGTCGCTCAGATAGCGGCGACAATTTTGCGCAAATTCGGCGTCGAACGTTTCGGCTAAAACTTGCGCCTGCTCGCGGCCGATGATGGAAGTTGCCTCGACTGCGAGGCCTTTGGTTAAAATAATTGCGTCGCCGGGTTCAATGCGCTCGGGAGAAAAAATACGATTGGCCGGGGCTTCACCGAGCAAACAGCCCGCGATAATGGGACGCTTGATTCCGGCGATGATTTCGGTATGTCCTCCGCACAACGTCACATCGATCTTCTGGCAGGCTTCGCCAAGCTGGCGAAAAATTTCTTCGACCAGTTTTGGCGTCGTGGTTTTCTCCGGCAACAGCAACGTGGCGAGAAACCATTTCGGCTCGCCGCCCATGCACGCCACATCGTTGGCGTTGACGTGCAGCGCGTAGTAACCAATGTCATCGGCAACAAATGTAATCGGATCGGTTTTGGCGATGAGCAAACGGTCGCCGAGATCGATCACCGCCGCATCACGGCCCAACCCCGGCCCGACTTTCACGCCGTGATTTGCACCGGCCGCATTGGCGTATTGTCGCAAAAGCTTTTGCAAAAAGCCAAGCGGCAATTTGCCAACGGGAAAAATCTCCGGCAGACGGCTGGATGAAACCATAAAACGTGCTTGCTTTCTTGCAATTTTTTTAGTATGTTAGCGATACGACAATAAGGAGAAAAGTAATGCCGGCAACCATTGAAGTCAAACCGGCCCTGCGCAAGTTCCTTGACGCCGAGGCCGATGCCGCGCTAATCGATCTCGTTGAGCAAGTCGTTGCCAGCAAACGCAATGGTTACGAACGCGACATTGACGAGCGTCTTCAAGGCATCAGAAATTGGGGCACGCAACGTTTTGCGGCCACCGATAAACGGCAAAAGCTCATCCTGCGAAAATTCAACAACGGGCTCCAGCAGGTGGCCAACGAGCTTAAGCTGCACCTTACCCAAGCGCTTGCCGAAGCCGACGCTAAAAACGAAAAACGCTTTGTCGAAGCCGACGCCAAAAACGAAAAACGCTTCGCCGAAGCCGAGGTCAAAAACGGGCAGCGCTTTGGCGGAATTGAGGTTAAATTTGGTGAAGTTGAGCTTAAAAACGAGCAGCGTTTCGGGGAAGCCGACGTCAAGAACGAGCAGCGTTTCGGGGAATTGCGGCTAAACTTCGAAAAACGCTTTAATGGAGCCGAGGCCAAAGACGACCAGCGCGCTGCGGATATAAAGCTGTACCTCGAAAAGCGTTTTGGCGAGATTGAGAAGCGTTTTGGCGAGTTGGAAGTTAAAAGCGCGGAGCGGCAAGCCGGCTTGATGAAGTGGATGATCACTTTTTTTGTCGGGTTACTTTTTACTCTGGCCGGGCTGATGTTTGCGTATCTACAACTTCTCGGCAAACCGTGAGGAGGAGAGCTCATGAGCTTCTATATTCGCGAATTTCCGCCGGCGCTGCACAAAATCTTTGACGACAAGGCCCAGACGGCGTTCATTAGACTCATCTACAAGATCGAACTGGCAAAAGAATTGGATTATGCGCTCAGCCGCGAAAACCATCTCAAGGCGCTCGACGACCTGATTGCCCGGCGCTTTGCGGTTTCCACCGCCGAGAATGAGCCGGCGCTGCAGGAAGTCCGGGCCAGGCTTCAGGAAGCGTTCACGGCCTACAAGCGCGACAAAAGCCAACGACTTGCCGGAACGAAGATCGTGAACAAATCCGGCGCTTCACCAGCCCTGCGAGATAAATGGTTTGCCGAAATCATTGCCTGGCTGGATGAGTGTTTTGACGAATTTGAAGCCCGCCTGGACGAATTGCACGCCATTCTCATGAAATATATTTTCATCGCCATGTTGATATTGTTGTCACAAGACTTTCGGCTTGACGGGCTTAATGAAGGCGAGCGACGGGCAAGAATCGCTGAACCGGTACGCCGGTTATTCGCTTTTTCAGCCTAGCTTCAGCTCATTCCAATCGAATCAAATAACCTCCCACTCGGCAGAGGGCATGGCGCATAGCGCGTTCCTGCGCTCTGCCCTCTGCGCTGTTACCCCACCAGCACGTTGCCGCCATTGACATTGAAAATTTCCCCGGTGATGTACGAAGCCAGATCCGAAGCGAGAAAAAGAATCGGCCCGGCGATTTCCTCGGCCGTTCCGGCGCGACGCAACGGAATGAGTCGCGTGATATTTTCACCATCTTCCGCAATGGCGTCATTCGACATATCCGTCGCCACCCATCCCGGCGCGACACAATTCACGCGAATGTTGTGCGGCGCGAGTTCCGGCGCGAGTGATTTGGTGAAACTGATGATCGCGCCCTTCGTCGCCGCGTAATGCGAGTGAAACGCCTCGCCGCGCTGCCCAGCCGTGCTCGCGATGTTAATGATTTTACCGGAGCGCCGCACTTTCATGTGCGGCGTCACGAGCCGGCAACAGTTATAAATACTTTTCAGATTCGCGTCCATTGTCTCGTCCCAAACTTCTTCCGGCATCGTGTCAATCGCGCCGTAAGTCCAAATGCCGGCGTTGTTGACGAGAATATCGATTTGTCCGAAGTGTTTTAAAACCGCGTCGACCATTTTTTCAACATCTTGGTAGTTGCCGACATCCGCTTGAAAAGCCGCGGCTTTGCCGCCGTTCTTTATTATTTCTATTACAAGAGCTTCGGCCTCAGCTTTCGCCTGTCGATAATTGATGGTGACCGCCGCGCCGGCTTTCGCGGCCATTTGCGCCGTCGCTCGACCAATGCCGCGCGAGGCGCCGGTGATGAGGATGGTTTGGTTGGAGAGGTTGATCATGGTTTGACGCTTAAGACTGAATTGTGAGGGTGATGAGGCTACTGTCGATCCTACACTACTTGTAGTGTTTCGTCTGGCAACACCAGATCCGGAGTAAACTTTCCAAAACGTTTGCGCCCATCAGATAGTAACAGTGAATTTTCATCGAAGGCATTAATGAGCCAAACGCCTTCTTCGGTTGTTATTGTAATCAGATGCTGAAAGCGCTTGGAGCTAGCAAATGTCCGAACCGAAAGGACGGGTGAGTTAATTAAAGTCAGCCACTCGCCATTGGCAAACAACAATACCCGGTCATCGGTTTCGATAACAAGACCGGCGCGGATTGGAGAGGCGCTCAGAATACGATTTCCTGACCCCTTATAGGACTTCGAATAAGAAATACGGGGGGAGGCTGATTCCTGGCCGTTCAATCTCAACGAATAAAAATACCCGTCAAAAGTGTTGATGAATATCACGCTGGACGAATTGAACGCAAACTGTATCGCAGATTCTTCGATGCCGTACTTTTCCCGAAGATGGGAGTAGAGGTGGTTGAGGTTGAAGGGTATCTTCTCAATATCGGTGATGACGGATTTTTCGTGATTGTACTCATCAGCCCGCCTTTCATGTTTGGTATTGAATAATGCGGCGGAAGCATTGTCGCGATAATTTACAATATTGTAGCCCATCCATCCAGTTCGAACCGATTTGTCGGTTACCTTATTCATCGATGATCCATTCTTGTTGCGATCCGAGCCAAATTCATGAAGACCGGAAAACAATCCTTCATCCGCACACGAAGCATTGACGACGCCATAGCCGGTTGTAATACTTAAGCAACGTGTCTCCAGCCTCTTGTGAGGCGTTGGACTTAACGTCGCCTCATTCCAATTAACATCAACATTGTAGAGGCCATCATCCGCACCGAGATACAAACGGGTGTTGTAATATCTCATGTCAAGTATGACCCGCGACGAAAGATTGATTTCGTGTTCAGCGCTTTCTTGAAAGAATGGCCTGGCATTATCTAAAGAACGAGACAACGTCTCCACGATGTTGGAAAAAGCTTGAAGAGTCCTGGGATTCTTCATGAGCGCGCTAAATTGACCGGTGTGCAGCCAATCATTCCGTGCGAACAAAAATGTCGCGGCAGGCGCACTTTGCGGTATCATGACATTTATTCTATCGGCGACCTCTTCAAGAACATACATCCGTATGGATCGGTCACAGGTGAGCACGCTTAACCAGCCCATATAGGCATGGGCATCCTCAAAGCGGCCCGGCAAGAACATTTTTATTATTTTCATTTTTATGCACCCGCGATCCTGCTCCACGATGATAATAGACGGATAAATATATCTTGCCATTGCGTGTTGGCGGAAATGAGATTCCCGCCGGGCCACGAATTCCTTGCTGCATGTCACGTTGTTGGTTTTTGAGATTTTTTTGCTCTTTCGAATGACTCTTTAGTCTTGAATATAGCACAAAACTTGAATAATGCAACTGCTGTTCTTAATTTATTTTGCTTCTTTTTCCACCTTTTTCTTTGTTGCGCCACCGCGAGGCGACAGTCAATGCCAAAATCAGGGCAACGATGATGCCAATGACCAATCCGCCGGGGCGCGATAAAAAGCCGCGGCGACTAACGCCGGGTTCGCCGTACAAAACAAAAGAAGCCCAATAAAAAGGATGTTGATAGTAAATTCCGTGCTCAGTAAATTTTCCCCCGAGCCTCACGCGTTTAGCTTCGGCAAGCGCGTCGGTTTTCGACCGTTTTTTATTGAGCAGGCCGTCATAAAATCTGGGCATGAGCTCCGCAGCGAATTTATCATCGACCTTCCACAACGTCATCAGCACGGATTTTGCGCCGGCGCTAAAAAAGAGTCTGGGCAGGCCGAGAACACCCTCACCGGCAACCAGCTTTCCGCGGCCCGTTTCACAGGCGCTCAAAGTTATGAGGTCGCACGGCAGATTCAGATCTGCAATTTCATAGCCCATGAGCATGCCGTCATCTGTCGAGTCTTCGCCCGCCGCGAGAACCAACCCGGAGAAAGCATCGAACACGGTGTCCACAAAAGCATGCGTCGCGAAGTGCAAGATTTGGCAAGCAGCGGATTCCTGTTTCAAGCGCGCTTCATTGGCTTCATGCTGTTTATAGATTTGAGTATTGGTGTAATTTTTTTTGATCCGATCGGCTTCTGCTTCGGCGAACCACAGGAAGTTGAATCGCCATCCGGCGCGCATGGTCAGCATCGTGTAGAGTTGGCCCGGCGCGGCATCAGAACGAAAGGGATTGGCAAGAACCAGCAGCCGGGGATTCGACGACCTTGCCTCAGCCGGTTGTGTCAAAAGCCACGTGCTCGGGCTATAAGAAATCGCGTAGCGATGGAGCAGGAAATGCCCGGCATAATCTGGTGCGTCCTTTGGTGTGTATTCGGCAGCATTCGGCGCCTGATCGAGAAGCATTTCAAATGGCAGCCCCATCAACGCGAGATCGGGCACGATCAAAAGACGTTGTTTGAGTTTGATCTTTTTCTCCACTGGCGCCATCAAGGATTGATACAATTTTGGTGGCAATGACAAAAGCAGCATCGTTGGAAATGCGATAGAGCAGCAGACTTAAATTCCGGCGTTTCAGGATTTCCAGAATATCGGATAAAGCGACGACGCTTGTATCATGCGTCCCACTCTGATTTTTTTGAACACTCAGCCGTTTAGCGATCACATCGAAACGGGCGATCTCATGTTGGAGATGGAGTGAATCCTCAAGCTCCGGTTTGGCGCGCAGGTGTTTTTGAATTTCGGCCAGCTTCGCACAGGCCTTTTGATACTCGGTGAATTCCGGCTTTCCCTGCACGATGATCGGCCGTCGCAGCAAGACGTCTTTGGAGGCGCGCGCATGACTCAGCTCGGTAGCGCGAAACAGATTTTCCAAATCTGCTTGATGCTTGCTGATTTCATATTTTTCGAGATAACAACGCGCCAACATATTATAAATTTTGCTGCGCTCGCTGAAGTAGCCGATGCGAAAATCTTCGATTTCGAGATCACCGCGTTTGGATTCACTAACCATGGCAGCGCTCGAGTAATAAGCGAGCGCCTTCTCCCGGTCGCCGAGCCGGTCATAAACCCGCCCTATCGCGAAAGCCTGGTCAAACTTTACATCCTGGTTGCGCTGCGCGACGCTATCAATGAGATCTTCCTGATAAATCTCGAGCGCCTCTTCGAAACGTCCCAATGCACAACGAATATCGCCCATTTCCTTGCGAAAACCGGCTGCGGCTGCCTCGACGTCGGGATCTTTGATGCGGCGTTTGGCGCTCTCATACGCAACTTGATGCGCTTGCTCGGCGAGAACAAATTCTCTTTCACGGAAATAGCTTTTGGCGATCATCCCCTGCCAGTAGATCTTTTCATTCTCATTAACATTGCCTGCCAGCAGCATTCGGTAGAACGCTCTGGCCTTCCCATACTCATTTTGATCAAACCAAAAGTCGACAAGTCTGCCACGCGCCGTTTGACTGATTTGCTCGAAGGGAGTTGAATCAGCCAGCTTCGCAGCCTTTTCATATTCGAATTTGGCCAGTCGTTTGAGATTCATCTGATTGTAAAGACTGCCCTTGAGCAGTAGTACCTCGATCGCAATGGATTTATTGGCTGCAAGCTGAGCATACTTCTCCGCCTTTAGAATCGACTCCAGCGCCAAATTAAAATCACCAAACTGCAGGGAAGCCAGAGCCATACCGTTGACATGAACCGCGACATAATTGTTATTGCGAATTCGTATTGAAATGTCAAAAGCCTGCTTGTAGCGCGCAAAAGCTTCGCGAGGTCCTTTTTGCGACCAGAGCAAATCGCCGAGATTGGCGTTGGCGAAAGCGGTTCGACCGAAATCACGCAAAGAATAGGCACGCGAAAGCGCTTTCTCGTGATACTCTTGGGCTTTGTCAAAGTTGTCGATTCGCGTTTCGGCGAGGGCCAAATTCGTGAGATAATGAATCTCATACTGGAAATCACCGTTCTTTCTAACCAGATTCAGCCCTTCCAGCCAGTATGCTAAAGCCGTCCGATAATCCAGCAAATGGTAAGAACAAAGCCCCGCAAGATTGAGGGCAAACTGATAATTCTCATCTTCGGGCGGAATTTGGCCGAACAAGCTCAACGCTTTTTTAAAATCCAGCTTGCGACGGTAATAGATGGCACGGGCAAAATGAAGTTGTGCAACGGTGAGACCGCTCATCTCAAGTTTGTCGAGGGCTTGAAAGCGGTCGCCATGACGATTATCGAAGTCGAGGAACTCATCAATCAGAAAAAAGCTCGGCGGCCCGTTTTGCAGCGACTTGAGATAATAATCGAAAGCTGCATTCGAGCTGTCGCGAAGGGCATAAAGCCTGGCCAACATCCAATTGGCATTTCGACTATATTTCGGATCGTTTAGCAGGCTTGCAAAAAAGGATTGGGCAGCGTCAATGCCGGTATGATAGAGAAGATGCTCGTAGAGTTGAAGATAGGCGCGTTCAACAGCGGGATGATCCCGAATGTAATTTTTCAGAGCGCCAATAAAGCGCCCTGGCGTCTCCTGCGCCTGTGCTCTGAGAAAAGTGTGGTAAGATTGTAAGGCGTTGTCATCTTTCTCAGAAGCCGGCGCTCTGGACGTTAGCAGCCCCAAAAGGGCAATCACGATCGCACAGATCATCATGACAACAAACTGAACGCGCCAGTATTCCATTACAAGTCAAATCGCAAAGAAACAAAATTCCATGCGGATCAAAAATTCACACGGCATTTGTTAAAAGCTTTTTCCGCGTGCGTTTTTGATCCGTGTGGCTGCGGCCGCTGAAGGGCAATCCGCGCTGTGTATTCTAGAAGACCCTTCATGGCGCTTCATCAGATTCCAATACCTCATCATGACTTGAATTTTTCAACATAAAGCCCGCCCAACATCCCGATTCCCTTGAAGACCGCATTGATATCGTCTCGGCTAATGTGAGGATTCGCAATCATCTTGACTAATTGCGTTGAAATTGCCAACCATCTTCTTTGCAGATCGGCGGCGGCGGCGGGGTCGGTGGCGGCAGCGGCTTTATTGGGATATTTGGGATATCCTCCGCCACGCGGTGAACCCGATGGCGGGTCGTCGATCGTAATGTCCTCGTCCCGACTGAAATCACTATCACGTTTCACATCGAATAGTTTGGTGAGGTCTTGCATCAGTTGGGCCAGACGTTTCATTTCCTGGATCATTTCTTCTTTAGTCATAAAATACCTCCGAGTATTGTTTGGTTATTTTGCTTCTCGTGCTGATCTGGCAAAAAGGAACACGAGTTGTTGGTTGCATAATTGTCGCGCTAAGTCACTGTGCCCAACGCTTGACAAGCTTTTGGCTCGTCTCGTAATATGGGCTTTCAGGTGTCAAGCGCTTGAATTGAAAAACCGCCTCCTCGGCATTGTCCATAAAACCGTAAGCCAGGCCGAGAAAATAGTGCTCGCGGTCAACTTCCGGCAGGCGATGTTCCTGGGCAAGCGTTAGAGATTGCGACAACAATGTAATCGCTGCTTCAAGATGCCGTTGCCTTTCTGCCGCGTCCAGTTGAACACGATGACTGCGCGCCAGCGCCAAATGCGATGCTCCGGAATAGAAGTAGTAACCCCGCACAACCGATAACACGGTATCATTAATGGCTGGCGCGAGCAATTGTTGCGGATATGATTGCAACAAAGCCAGATGCTCAATCGCGCTCGCGTAATTCAAATTCTTGTACTCCGTCATCGCCGCCAGAAAACGATTATAAAACTGTTCCAATTTTAAATCATCTTCTCGCTTTTCGGAAGGCATTCTGAGCGCAACACCAAACTGCGGCGCAAACGCATACGGCACTTGCTCATCATACTGAATGCCGGCCAAGAGATCAGGTTGCTGCGTGCTCTTGAATATCAGAAAACCGCTGACTACCATCACCAGCACGGCGATGGCGGCAAATGCCCATTCGCGGGGTTGAAGCTGTCCGGGATGCAATATTTTCTCGATGAGACCCCACAGGCCGAACGCGGCTTTTCGATCGGCAATGACGTCGGCGAAAATTGTCCGGCCTTCGGTCTTGATCAATTGCACGAATTCTTCGCGATGCTTGAGCGCTTGAAAGCAGATCTCGCAATTGAAACAATGCTCATCAAAAGCATCCATGGCTTCTTCCGAAAGCTCCCGCGTGACATAGCGGTCGATGATTTCGTCCCGATGTGACAGCACACATACGCCTTCCTTCCAAGCGAAATCGGCATGCCTGATTTCTTGAATGATGTCGATTTCCAAGTTCATTTCCTTCAGCTCCATTTATTTATTCGAGCGCAATCGGCAAATATTGAAAATTTTTCGTTTTTTTTGTAGCGCTTTCGTAGCGCAGACTTCCCCCGCCGTGGCGGGGCAAACTATGCAGGCAAGATGCCTGCGCTACAAATCTTCAAAGGAATACTATACCGGGTAGACTTGCCGCAACAGCTTCTTGGCATAGTTGATCCTCTCACTAATCCGCCGCGGCGGCAGATCGAGCGCTTCGCTGATTTCGTCGATGGAACGATCCAGGAAATACCGTTGATAGAGCACTTCTTTGTATTTGTGCGGCAACTCCTCAAGCAGCCGGCGGAGAGTTGCGATACTTTCCTCCTTCTCCATTTCATCTTGCAGATCAGTGGTATCGGGAATCTCGATTTCAAACTCGAGCGGCTGGCTGCGCTTTGGCGATTTCAGATAATCAATGATCTTGTGCCTAGCCAGACTGTAGATGTAAGAACCCAGCCGTCCGGCGCCAGCATTGAACCTTCCGGCGCGCAAGCTCTGGATGATGGCAATGCGAACCTCCTGCATCAAATCCTGCGTCGCCTCATTCTTCGCCCCGATTTTTGCCCATACCAGGCGAGTGATTTTTGCTTCAAAGAACAAGAGCAGTTCTTGTTCGGCCGCGGAATCGCCTGCCGCAATGCGCTGCACCCAGCCGGCTTCCTGGTTTTCAACGATGGGCGTCAATTTGTCTAAAATAACCGCGCCGGCGAATAAAAAGAAAGTGACTAATTTTTCAATATTTTCGGCCACGAATCGAATAGTTAGATGAAAGCCAAGTGCAAGGAGGAGAATCGAAGTGAGAACAATATAAACCGATTTACGAAAATAGCAAGAAAAAAATTTCCAAGGAAGGATTCTCGTTTAGCCGGGGGAATTCTTGCCTAACTTATAATCCGGCTGAACTTCAAAAACTATCAAGGAGGCCTATTATGGCAACCGATTACACCCCCATCATCGGGGTAAGGCAACAGTTTGGTAATGAGCCAGGCGTATTTGCACCAGGGGAACAAAACGTTCCTTTCGTAGGGGCGACAAAGAAATATCAATTTTCTTGCCCGAATGTTGATCCAGGCATTGAGGCCGTGTTGATGTTCCAGACCCGCGGGGTCACCACGAACAAAAACATCTTTCAAATCAATGGCCAGGAGATCTTTGGCGGGCTGCCAGTCAGCCCCAATGATAACGAATGGAATGGCAACATTATGCTGGTCAGCAAAAACGTGTTAAAGGCGACCGGCAACGTGCTGCACATTGAGGCTCGCAATTCCTCGGGTACCAGCAGTGGTAATCTTGATGACTTCATCATCGATAATGTCGTCGTTTTGTACAAAACGAGATAGCAGCTATGAGGGCAAAGGCGCACCGTCACCGCCCGGCTTAAATTGCAGCGGAACGTAGAGCTGGCGGGCAAACACGTGCGCCTCCACTCGCTTGCCAATTTCAATCGTGCTTTGGCGCAACGGGGTTCAGGGCTTTGCCTGTGAACTCCGTTGCGCTGCACCCAACCGCTTCCTGGTTTTCAATGACCGGCGTCAATTTTTCTAAAATAACGGCGCCGGCGATTAAACAGAATGCAATAAATTTTTCAATATTTCCAGCCATGGGTCGAATAGTTAGATGAAAGCCAAGTGCAAGGAGGAGAATCGAAGTGGGAACAATATAAACCGATTCACCAAAATAGCAAGCAAAAAAAATTCCAGGGAAGGATTCTCGTTTAGCCGGGGGAATTCTTGCCTTAAAAAAAAAAACCGACTCATAACCTGACATAGGAGGCTAAAATGATTTCCCCGCACAACCGATCGGAATCTGCGTTCTGTTTAGCAATGGTGTTGCTTTCTCTTGGCTTGGTCTGCGCGTGCAAAACCACGATGCCAGATCCCCGGGAGGAGCTTGTTCGATCACTGAAAGGCGCAAATGTGAAGGGTTACCACTTTGCGACCAAGGAGGACGAGGCCGAGGTAATAGCTTCACTGACCAACAGCGCCGTGCGAAACCTCATCAAGTTAGACAGCGGCGCTACCAACCTGGTCCTTAGGTATACAAGTGTAAAAGACAAAAAAACGAACCCGGCAAGGACCTATAAAACAGCGATCACCAAAACAGGCACGACGCTAGCACTTCTGGTCACCGACATCGCTACGGGCGAGGTTGTCAGTAGAAAGACATTTCCTGCTCCCGAACCACACCACAAGACTGATACAACCGGTCCGCCATCGACCTTCGATTCTTTGGAAGATTGCATAAGGGATTTCAATTGTAAAAGAAGAGGGGCGATCCAGTGCGAAGCCAATCGCACCTGTGAAGATCAATTTGCCGCTTTGATCTGTTGTCTTAATAATGGTCAGTGCTTCAGTGTGCATTTGATCATAAGGCCGACTACGTTGAAATGCAAATTGAGCGGAGTGATTCTAGATCTCGAAGGTTTGGTGCTGAGCCAGTGATAACGGAAAAACGTATCAAGGCAAAATTATTTTATAACTTTTGCTTTGGCTAAGTTTATCACACTCAAATTCGCGCCGAACTGCGTTGTCTTATGCAACAGGCCAGATTCTCTGTCGGATACACCCAGTTAGGCTACATCACTACAAACAACTAGAGCAAAGGAGAAAGAAGACATGGCAAGAGCAGCATTTAATCTCAGAGTCAAGCTATTCGACATCGTGTGTCATGACGAGGCTGACGGAGCGGGCAACGCGGAGCCATATTTGTGGCCGGTTTTTTTCAAGATAGACGGCGATAGTTTCGAGGTGGATAAGGCGACCGGGTTGCGATTCCAGAGGCACTCGGTATGTGGACAACGCAACTCAAACCTATTCCTGTGAATGACCCGACTTTTCGAATGGTACTCGGCGAAGATGATTTGCCCGGAATCGCTGGAGTGGTCGTCGTCCTGATGGAGGAAGACGGCTGGCCCAACGATATCGCTACCACTGGCTACAACGCATTGATCGAAGCGGTTCGGCTCGGCGTGGCGAAGGCTGCGGCGAGTTTTCAAAACGCCACCGAGGAGCCAACCCCAGAACAAATTGAGGCACAAATTGCGCTGGTAAAAGACTTGGCGGCGAAGATGGTGAAGGGTGCAATCATCGAGTACATGAGCGGGACCCAAACCGCCTGGTACGGAACCCTCGGCGACAACGATGACATAATTGGAACCGAGGCCTTCACGGTAAGTCAAGACGATTTTACAAAAAAGGTCAATACGAAAACCTTCGAGCGCCGCTGGAACGACGACGAGAGCGACGGCAGCGGCGATTGGTCAATCACAGGTACGTTCACAAATTTGGACGGTCCGCCGCCCGTGGTAGACACCAATCAATGCGCCAAAATCGCCAAGCAAATCAAGTCGCTACAAGAAGATTTGGAGGGAGATGGAGATATTGATATCAATGAGCGGAAAAAAATTTTGCGAACAATCGGAGAATTGAAGCGAAGGTCACTGCTGATTGGTTGTCCCAAAGTCTAGCTGGTTAGGGTGTGTCCAGCTCGTAGGATGGGTATACCAATCCAAAGCCTAACAATACGCTCTATCGGAGCGCGGTCATTTGGCTCTTTATTCATTACTTATGCTTTCTCGGGCCGCGCCCGGTTAACTTTACGTTAGGCAACATACACTACAGATACTTCGAGCGGTTGCCTTTCAAGACTTTCAAAAGCGGAGAGTTCTATGCTAAACAATGTGAAAGACTTCGGAGCAGTTGGCGATGGTGTCACAGACGACCGTGTGAAAATCCAGGCTGCGATCGACGACGCAGTCACCAACAAGAAAGGTGGGATCCTCTTTCCGGCGGGAACGTATCGCGTCTCACGTCCTCTCGTGGCGGGTGTCAGGTGGTCGCTGGACCTAAACGGTGTGCAGGATTTCATGGTCATGGGCGAGGGACCCAAGTCTGTCGTGAAGCTCGTGAACACGACCGCCCCAACCGGGGACTGGCACGTCTTCATCCTCAGGAAAGACTGCCAACGTGTGGTCTTCAATGACCTCGTCATTGATGGAAACCGCACGGGGCTGACGGACCCCCGACGAGCAATCCCACGGCATCGAGGTGGAAGACGGAACCGAAGATCTCGTCATCGATCGCTGCATCCTGCGTGAGTGCTTCGGTGACGGCGTGCGTCTCGTCGGGAAAGCTCAGGCCGCCGGAGGCAAAAATGTCAAGCGGGTGCGTATTGAGAACTGCCTGTTCCAAACCAACAAACGTTCGGGCCTGGGCATCCAGCGCGCGCTCGAGCAGATCATAGTTGCCAACTGTGTTTTCGACGCGACCGTGAGCGACCAGTCTATCGACTTCGAGCCGAGTGGTTCGGATGCGCCAACGGACCTAATTATCCAAGGGTGTATTATCAACCACACCAACCAGACGGTCGCCGTGTCCTTGAGCGGCATCAGCGGGCCTGATCCGCTCGTCCGGTGTAAGTTCACGAACAACATCGTCCTGGGCGGCCAGATTTTCTGTACCGATGTCGATCAGCTCACGATTCAAAACAATATTGTCATTCTGACTGGCCTCGGCCCCAAGAACCGTATCCCAATTCAGGTCCAACGCGGCGGCGACTCCGTCCTTATCACCGGCAACCTGGTGGTAAATGATGACCTCGAGACCGAGGCCGTGATTTCCATCAGTGAAGTGAATCAACGCCAGGTTACGCGGGCGATGATCGCCAACAACCTTTGTTTTGCCCGCGCCAAAAGGGGCATCGCGTGCATTGGGAGTGATGATGTTTCAATCCAGCGAGGACTCCCAATGGTGGAAGTTCGTACTCCAAGTAACTCTTGTTACTTGGAAGGGGAATATGATCGTCGCGACAGGCTCCTGCACACGGGGCATCATCGTCGAATCTGAGTCTTCCAGCATGGATAACATTTCGGTGCGGGACAACGACATCATGACAGAAGGAGAGGGGACGTGGATCACGGGAATCCACGTCAACGCAAAAGGCCCTCATCAGATTCACCATATCTCCGTCATTGGCAACTCGGTGAAAGGAGCGTCTGAAGGGGTGCGGTTTAATGGCCCGGGTTTCCAGAAGACGCCTATTTGCGCGCTCAATCGGATAGACGTAAATGTGGCCTCTCCATTGGTCGGCATTGACCTCCTGCCTGAAGATTCTCTGGTCGTCGGCGGCGCAACCAGCAGAGGGGGACGACCGCCAGTTCAGGTACAGGACGCTTCATCACCGGGCTGGGTGATCCCAACAGTAAAGTCACTGGCAATGTCGGCGACATCTTCCAGCGCATCGACGGCAGAGCTGCATCGACTCTCTACGTCAAGGAGTCGGGTAACGGAACCAACACCGGATGGACGGCAAAGTAGAGTCGCCGCACAACACGGACTGGCGCAATAAGTTTTTCAATATTTCCGGGAAAACAAGCAAGAACACCGAGTCAACGACGAACATCATGCCGAAGATGCTGGTTGCAGGATTATTAGAGCCACGCTGGGATGGTTGCAACCATCCCGGTACCATTGAATTTTTTAAAAATTAAGGGAATTTTGTATCCATCTTGTGTCCTATCTATTAAGCAGAAGAGCAAGGGGGGATTGGCAATGCCCTCCTTACTTGTAGATTGTTGCACGCTTGACTCAAAATCAAAAGGAGAAGAAAATGCTTAGTAATCCTAAGAAGCCGGCCGTGGGCGCCATCAACGAGACGGCTCGTGTCGTCAGTGGAGACACCCCGTACATCGACCTTTGAAAGGCACCCTTCAATGCGTGCTTTATGGTGATAAGGCTTTTGTCGATCAGAGTTTTCAACTGGAGCTATTTGAGAATTATGACCGG
>Ga0247727_10004189_pt1 | contig 30859 bp, 34 predicted proteins | sample WisWelCaveWW1625_FD_202498 | JGI IMG/M metagenome (GOLD analysis project Ga0247727, IMG submission 202498) | Biofilm microbial communities from Wishing Well Cave, Virginia, United States - WW16-25 | ecosystem: Environmental > Aquatic > Deep subsurface > Groundwater > Cave microbial mat | place... | reverse complement strand
TTGTAAAAGTTTGCGGAGATAAAGCCATTGAAAGTTATACCACTTCTGATGTAGTTAAGTATCACAGGTGGCTTGAGATTAATTATAGTTCATATAGTGTTCAATACGCTATAGTCGTAATTAAAAATTTCTTCATGTATTTTAAGTTGAATAACTGTCCTTGCCTTTCACCGGCTTTGATCAGAATCCCTCGTATTCAGATAAAGTCCCATCGTGCCATTACAGAGAACGAATACAATAAGTTGATTGACGTAATCCCGGTAAACGAATTTACTTTCCTTCGGGATTCAATCATGATCCGTCTCTTGTGGGATACAGGCGTCCGTGTTTCTGAACTTTGCGATTTGGATATTGCGCAAATTACTGAAGGCAAAACAAGTGCGCTCATAACAACAAAAAAGACAGGGAAGAAGCGCACTATCCTTTGGTCGGAGGAAACTCATGAACTTCTGATGAAATATATGCCGATGCGTTTGGAATTAGAAAAACAAACAGGAGCAATGGCTCTGTTTGTCGGAAGAAATAAAAACAGGGGATGGAGCAAGCGTTTATCTACCAGAGCTGTTGAACGCGCGGTTAAGCATTATGTAGCCATAGCGGATATTAAGGAAAAAATCACCCCGCACAGTTTCCGGCACGGCTGGGCGCATAAAAGGCGGGACCAAAATGCCCCATTGGCATTTATACAAAAGGGACTGGGGCATCTTAATCCAGTATCAACATTCGTCTATGAGCAGTATAGCGATCCGGATTTTGAAAAGGTCGCCAGGTCTTACTTAAAAACGGCATGAACCGCTTGACAGATTTAATACCTATGCTAAAATGGCTGTAGGGAATAGGTACATTGAAACAGAAACATTATATCAAGCTATGTTGTTTTTGATTGTTACAGCTTTTTATTTTTATACTCACAGGGGATTCATCCTACAAAACATTTATCATGTCGCACAATATACCCTAAAAGAACTTCAATATACGTTGGAAAATAAAAATAAAATAGTTAAAACTATTTTTCTCTGATTATACAAATCGGGTTGACAGAAAATATAAAAACACCATAGTGCTATGGTGTTTTTATATTGTGTTCTGACTTCACGCCACCAGCTAGCAGGCAATACAAGTCGGACACAGCGGACTGTGGAGTTTATTTTCTGAAAAAGAAGTTAAGGGAAAAGATTGGCGTTGTCCTGATTCCTGTCCCGCATCCTGCGGGATAAATTGAGAACACTTCAAGTTATTTTGAGAAGGAGACAAACAATGCCAATTCATTATGAATGGAAAGTTCTTTAAGAGCCTGTTGCAACAGGCATACAAACTCCATAGACCGCTGTGAAAACAGCAAGGTCGAAGATTATCAACCAAGCATCTTAGACAAAAAATAAAATGCAATTATTTAATGTAGTTTCTAAGAAAGAGTATTCTGATAAGGAAGGAAACAAGAAAGTGAAGTTCTTCAATGTAGGGATAATGAAAATAACCGATGCAGGAAAAAGATACCTCCAGTTATTTCATCTTCCGCAAACTGAGTTTTACATTTTTGAGAGAGACAAAAATCAGCCTGAGAGTCAAACCGAAGAATAGCATTATTAGTTATTAAACAAAAAATCAATGAATAAAAGAACGCACCCAATACATTGTGATAAATGTGGAAATGATTGGAAGAAAAAAGATTTGAAAAATGGGAATTGCCCCGATTGCGGAAACAGCGAGAACTTGTCTGAATTTTAATAAAATCATGCCAAAGAGAAAACATTCGATAAGTGAAGAAGAAATAATTCGCAGAATAAAAAACATAAAAATTACTTACATAAATCCAAAACAAAACGATGAACCACTTTCTAGATAAAATATTTTCTTTTACAGACGAACATCTCAAGCAGTTTGAAAAAGAAATGGACGAAGCAGGAGGATTCGACCTGCTCATGCTTGAAAAGGAAGCATTAACTGATGATGCCGGAACTTCTACCGTTGCAATGTATGCCGACAAAGAAGCCTACAAGAAAAAATATCTCATCGGAGTATACAAGTCTCTGCGCCCTGATTACGATACGGATGTACCCTATTTCTTCTGGGGAAAAATGTTCGAGGAGATTAATAAGCGGTTGCTTGAAAAAGAATCATGAAGCCCCCTTTAACTTATTACGGAGGCAAGCAGAAACTTACCCGGCAGATACTGGCTCTCATTCCTTCCCATAACCTGTATTGCGAACCCTTTTTCGGAGGGGGCGCAATCTACTTCGCCAAAGAGCCATCCGAAATAGAAGTTATCAATGATACGAACGGAGATTTGATAAACTTCTATAAGGTTGTTAAAACGAAATACAGGATGTTGGAGAAGGAAATCATACCGACTCTCTACAGCCGGCAACTGCACCGCCATTCAGCGAAGATGATACTTGGTTTCCCTGAACTATTTAATGACGTGAGGCGCGCATGGGCAATATGGGTGCTTGCTAATCAGAGTTATGCTTCCCGCCTTGATTCCCCGTGGGGTTATGACCGGATGAAAAATACATCGGCAAAACGCCTTCACAACAAGCGCCACAACTTCACTAAAGATTACGCAGAGCGATTAGAAGAAACTGAAATTGAAAATGGCGATGCGTTACGAATCATCCAGACAAGAGACAGCAAGCATAGTTTCTTTTATTGCGATCCGCCTTATTTTAATTCAGGCATGGGGCATTACAATGACTATGCCGAGCAGGACTTTGAGAACCTGCTGAAACTTCTTTCTTCAATCAAAGGGAAATTTCTTTTGAGTTCTTATCCTTCGTCTCTGCTGAATAAATATATCCGAAAAAACAAATGGCACACAAAAGAAATAGATATGCCTTTGGTTGTTAATGCTAAATACAAAAACGGAAAAAGAAAAACGGAAGTGCTGACGGCTAACTATCCGATATAAATTATTTATTTCCCATTAAAATAGTTTTCCAAAATTCAGTGGCATATTTTGTTGTAGAATCAGAATCGTTATAAATTTGTTTTGCTAAATCAAATCGTTCAGTGAGTTTAATTAATAAATAGGAATTTAACATCAAGCAAAATCGAAAAGTAGTATATAAAGTTTCTTTAGCAGCTTTTTGATTCTTTATGTATAATTTTACTTGTATTGCTTCAATAAGTTCAGAATGCGAGTAATTTGAAAGTAACCTCCACATCGTGTGGTAGGTTTCTTTGTCCAATCCGCACTCAATAAATATTTCTTCTTTACCTATTTCATAGGAAAGAAGTCTTGCAAGCAGATATTTTTGCTTTTCAATATGTAAAGACAAGAAATAAGAATTGCATTTTATCCTATCTATGTAAGAACTTATTTCTTTTTTTTCATCTTCCTTTTTGGAGTTGTGTTCTGCTGTGTTTGCAGGATACGATTGTCTTTGGTTAAGCCCACTTGCAGAGTATAATAAGTACCTGAAAATAGCCTGCTCCTCGCTTTTGAAGTTATAGTATAAATAATTAATAGTAAGGAATGATTCAAGCAATGCTCGCGACAGAGTATATATTGAAGAAATATCATGATACACAGCATTTGGTTTCAGGTAGCGTAAAGGAGTCCCGTTAAATAAATGCTGTATGCTTAAGCCCTGAAGTACAAACTTGAAATAGTGAACCTCATAGTAGTCTTCATATTCTTTCAGGACTGTTTTTTGCTCGGAAAGCTTATTTGTTATTTCAATAATAACATTTGATATTCTTTCAAAATGATTATGGATTAGTTGGAAATCTTTTTCCTTATCTCTTTTGTATAGGTCAAGCAAGAAAATTGTCTTTTCATCCATAGGTTTTTTTAGAATAAAGCGATCTATAAATGCCAGGATACGTTTTAATGTAGATTTGAGTAGTCGAAACAATTTTTAATTTTCAATAAGAGTAGTTAATGCATTTTTATCTGAGCATAAAATTTGATTGCGTGCCTTGTTATATAATTTCAAATTAAATTCTGCTACTCTTTTAGGGGTCAATGCATAAATTGTAGTTGATTGATCTTCGCACACATCGTTATTTTTAATTTGTAAAAATATCTTTGGTGTAAGGGGAATTCCTACGCAACTAATTTTATTCATTGTCATGGAATGATATTTAAAAGTTTCGTGGGAAGGCTTAAGAACAGCAGTGCGATCGGGAAGAATAAAACTGGAACCTGGAGCAAGTATAATATCGCATGAACAGGAGGATGGTTTGAATATATCTGCATTCGTAGTAGTAGGAAAAGGGAATTTTAGTGTCTTGAGTTTGCTTGCATATTCTTTTGCCTGACCCATTACATTTTTCCAATGGCTAAACCCTTGCTCAAAATCATTTTTGTCCATCTTAATTTTATCGGCAAACCTCTCTGTTTCAGCCACGGCCTTCATCTCGTCCAATACATCTATCCAATCAAATGCATTTTCATTTAATTCTTTGTCTCTTTTTATTGAACGCAATGCCCCTATAACTCCATAATCGAAAAAAAATGCAAGAGAATCCTTTATTAATTCTGGATATTCTGCCTTTTCTTCAAGGGAAAATGAAATGTATTTCATAATACGGTAACAATGCTCATTAAATTTACTATCCCAGGCTTGTGCCAATTCTTTTTCTGTTTGTATATGGTTTACCTCACCGGTTTCAAAATCAATGGTTGAATTTAAATCGCGAATCACAAAAAAATGCGCGCTGGATTTTATATTAATAAATTCCTTTTTATCCTTTGAAAACAGATGATATCCGTTTTCTGTTTTAAACCTGCGTATATGCACACGCGGTACATAATGGTGTCTTCGGGGAATACTCATTGAATATTAATAGCTGAGTGCAATATAGATATTTAAAAAGCAGTAATTAAGGAGAGTTAATTCTTGTTTATAAATATCAGTTCCCTTTTTAGTACTGAACGATATATTTCACGATATTGCCTCTTCAAATCGTAAAAACATATTAAAATGGAAAATACTATCACAAAACCAGCCAGAAACACTAAGAAGGTTGTGGCGACAATTATGACACCTGATTATGGGTTCATTGAACTTTTCGAATATGCTGACTCTGGAAGGGTAATCACCCGTGATAAAGTAGATACAATTACTGGAGTGCCACATCCGGGTATTGTCATCGGCATTGATCGGTATGGCAGAATCTGGGTGGCACATAATCACCGTTTGAACGGGCTACCCACTTATGATGTGATGGAAAAATATTTGGACAAAGAAGAAATGCGTTATGATAATCGGTCAGTAAAATATACTCGCTCGGAAATTGTACGCAGAGCAATTGCAGAAGTGGAAAAGGGAAAAGGATACTTTTGGCTCACTTATAATTGCCAAATTTTTGTGAATCTGGTAGTTCGCAATGAGCATGTATCGGAGTCGGTTGATAAATTTAGCCATTGGACTATGCTGATAGGTTTTGTTACCACAATCATGGGATTAATATTTAAAAAGAATACTGTTACAATTGCAGGGTTAGGAATCTTAATAATCGGAGGTGCTGCGAAAGGAATTAGTCGAATGTAATTTTAATTTTTTTTGTACTGCGATTCAGTAGATTTTATAGAAAGAGCCACATTTAATGTGGCTCTTAGTTTTTGGTTCCCATTGTAAAACCTCATGCTCCCGCTACCAGTTTTTTAAGCAAAGAGATTACCTCACTCAAGTTCTTCATGCTTTCGACAACAATCGTGCATGACGCGCCATTCCAGAATTTCTGAACTTTCTCCGTCAGCGTTTTTACTTCGTGGTGCTTTATTACTTTGCGTGTAGCTTTATCAGGATTCATCACCACGAGAGAAATTTTCTTTTTACTGAAATGAAAGAATGCAAGATTTCTGTTCTTGCGCATGGAGATGTAATACTTCTGCGGATTGAACTGAAGCGTTTTATCTGTTTTCAGTAATTCCGATTTCATCTTCTCATAAACTGTTTTTACATCATCCGCCACATCTTCCATGTGATAATCCTCCGTGTAATTTATTTTCTCTTTACTTGAGTTGCTTTTTACTTTTCCGTTTTGAATCTCGGCAAAGCCAGGATGCATGGTGATAATGATTTCACCGCTGCTTGAGAATTTTCGTAGAAGTACGGGCTTCAGCATTTCTCCCCATGTTTCTCTGTAAGTTTCCATGAAGGCAGAAACTCCCGGAAGTTCATTATCAGCTATCAGCAGAATAGCCGGCTTGCGGGTAATGATGTCATGAATCAACCCAATGGGCTTATTCACATCACCTCCTTTGAATTCTTTCTTCAGCAGTTTAGTCCTGTAAATATATCCGGTAATTAAGTCAGCAAATTTCTTGCGGTCATCTTTGCTCCTGAGGATTGAAAAGATTTTTGTAAGCGGAAGAACATATCCAGAGAAATTCTGCTTTGAATGAAATACTTCCACAATGTAGAACAGGGGCTTTTCAGGGTTCTTCAGGTCAAGCAGAAAAGAAGAGATAACATGCTCCTCCTTAATGCTGCTTTTGATTTCAACGAAGAAAGTTTTCTCTCCAAAAAGAATCTTGGAATTGTCATAGACCAATTCTTCAAGTTCCTTTACAGATTTAAAAGTTTTCGGCACAGGTTTTTCAATCGGCTGTCCGTTGATTTTTACAAGCAGTGTTTTTCCTTTCAGGATAAACGGACTGCTGAAATCAGGCGCAAGAGTTTTCTGCTCCTGACTGTCATTTGCTTTTTTTGTTTCCATGATGCATGAGATTTAAGTGAGTATTGATTTTTGAAAGAACGGTATTTCCATGAGCATAACTCTGCGCGCGCCAAGAGTCCAGTCGGAAAGAATGGTATAGAGCAGAAAAATAAAATTGTCCAGTCGGGAAATAAAATAGCCGTCAATTATGACGGCTATCAGGTTAAAAGAAAAGCATTCGCTTTTCAGGATTCTTTCTTCTCATGTCGGCAAAGATGTCCCTGTTCATGTGCCAGAGCAGGGATTTCTCCCTTACATCAATCCTGAAAACTCCATTTGGCTCAAAGCATACTTTGTAGCCGACTCTGAAATATTCCGGATTGTGACCGTCTGCACAAATGGCTTCTCCCTGCATTTTATACATGTACATATTAATTGCGGCTAACTTTGTAAGCACAGGATGTGTATTCACTGCTAAATATTTATGCTTAAAAACAGAGTTCGCAGAAAGGGCAATCAGCATTCTTCCGCTTCCGGCAGCAGTATCAAATACGAATGCAGGACGGGCAGGCTCTGCGCTGAATACCTGCGTCATTTCAAGGCATAGAGCAAAGGGGGAAGAGGATGTACAGTACGCATCACAGCCGATTAAACTCCTGCAGAAATCACCGAGTATATCGGGCTCAACAGCTTTTTCGTTAATCATATTAAAAGCAATCGAAGGAAGCATCAAAAAATCTTCGTAAGTATTAGTTTTCTTGTAAGAGTCAGCTATGCGCTCGTATTCCGCTTCATAGTAGGGCAGTTTCGTGTTGGGACGTTTTGTAATTATGTTCATGCAGAGCGTAAGGAAATCATCAAATACCCCAATGGGAGATTTGTCGATGCATACTCTTTCAAAAGTGCTGATGAAGGGGCTTAAAGATTGAAGTGTTTTCATGAGAATGTTTTATTGGTTGATGTGAAAGAACTTTTATTTCCATCGCATGATAACTCCACATAGGAAAAAGGGAAGGGCTGAAATTGTTTCAGAGCAGAAAAAACGACTTGTCCAGTTGAAACAAAACAAAAAAAGAAAAGCCGTCCCAATAATTTAATATGAAGACGGCTTTGGTTTAAAGGAACAATAATCGCTTTTGAGGATTATCCTTTCTCATGATTGAAAAAACTTTTTGGTTCAGTATACAGAGAGAAGATTCTTCCTGTTTTTTATTCAGGAATACTCCCGTATCACGAATTTTTAAACTAAACTTAAATTTTTCAGGATCGTAATTTTCGGCACAGGCGACCTCTCCCTGCAATTGGAACATACGCAGGTTCACGGCAGCCAGCTTCACTAAAGACGGATTCGTATCAACTCCGTAATAACGGTGTTTGTGTCTGATGGGAACAGGGCAGTTCGTGGCAAAAGCAAGAAGCATCCTTCCGGTGCCAAGGGCAGTGTCAAATACAAGCGCAGGGTCGATGGCTTCGTGGCTGTATAGCGCTGCCATTTCGCTGCAAAGCTTGAAAGGAGTGGAACGATTTACATAATTTTCCTCACCCTCTATCAGATACATGCAGAAATCTCCCAGCATATCCGGATGAAAATCTTCTTCATCAATCATGCGAAAGAAAATAGAAGTAAGATTTACCAGGTCACCAAACGTATTGTCCTTGCTGTATTCAGCGGCAATGCGAGAATATTCTTCTTTATGATAAATCAGCCCTGTATTGGGGTGCTTGGTGAAAATGCAAACGCAAAGAGAGAGAAAATCATCAAATGTCGCTAACGCAGATTTACCTTTTGAAACTTTTTCAAAAACGGTTAAGAATGAACTTAACGATTTAATTGTTGTATTCATGAGAATAAGTTTTATTTGTTGATGTGAAAGAACTTTTATTTCCATCGCATGATAACTCCTGAAAGAAAAAAGGGAAGAGCAGAAACTATTTCAGAGCATGAAAAAAGAATTGTCCAGTCGGGAAAAGAAAAAGCCACACGCATTTATGTGGCTTTGGGATGAATAAAAACATACTGCTCAATGCAGAAAAACAATAAGCTCGTTCAGGATTTCCTGCACATGCGTGAGGTCACCGACATGTCCCCAGTTTTTTTCGTCTTTGCTGAACTTCGCCTTATGATCCTTTAATCTTCCCCTCAAGGACTTTAAAAGACATTGAATTGATGCATCTCGTATCAAATACACTTCTTTTGCCGATGCTTGTTGCTTTTTCAACTCATCTATAACGCACATGTTCCATTGCATCATTTCGCATATTATTTCATTGACTGAAAATTGTTGATGGATTTCTTTACCGCAGAGTTTTGTTATCACTACATTTTCTCCGTCAATCTTTGCCGAATAGTCTTCTGTTTCATGCCGCAGGTTTGCTGAAGGGCGCAGAGGCGCTGTATCTCCTTTCAAAACAAACGGGCGGATGAAATTCTGCGCTGCTTCCCGTGCAGTGAGCGTTTTTGGTTTTTCTGATTTGTCTTTTTTCATAGTGTTTAATTTTTAATGAACTGTTTTGCAGAGCATAACTCTGCAAACAACAGCAGTCAAGCAAATGGTTAAATAAAAAAACGCCCGATACTTTGTATCAGGCGTTCAATCGCTTTTCGGAGGCGAATCATTATTTCCCAATTTGCTTATGGTGATCTGTCCCATAGTCACATTGACTTCTATCTGGTCTCCCACATTAAAATCAAAGTCCTTGAGAAATTTACCGGCAATCCGGATTAGCGGATGAAAGTATCCGCCATCATAGCCGTAGTTGCCGTAATACACTTTTTGCTTTCGCCTCCGCGTGGCTCCGATAACAATTTTGTTTTCCATAAAGAACAGTTTTAAAAGTTCTGGTGGGATGATAGCGTGCGGTGCTAAAGCATGCAAGTGCGATGCATGGTAAAAATCATATTGAAGAAAGAGTCCATAGCAAAAAATAAAGCCCGTTGAAGTAGTAAACTTCAAACGGGCTCCCGGTGGGAGTTGCTTTTCTTCCTTACGGAAAAAACTTGCAACCCTTATATACCTTATAACTCTGGAAGGGGTATGGAGTCAATAGGAATATAATAATGAAGAGACGCTATTTTAACTTAGGCAGTATCCACTGAAGTTCCTGCGGGTATTTTATCCATATATCATTATATTCACTTTGTATGCTTTGATAAATATTTGAATTAATTACGTGCTCCTGCGTAAGCCAACCTTCACCTTTTTTAACACCTGACATAATAGATTTATATAACTTATTGCATTCGCTTGAGTATTCATATCTATAAACACGATCGGAAGCAATTATTTTTTTAAGAGCTAATTCCAGTTTAATTTTTTTAACTGCATATAATATCCTAAAGTAATATCTTACACTTGTTTTTGCTTCATCATTTAAAACGAGATTGGTTTGGCACAGTAAATAATTATTAAATATTTCAGTTAATATATTCATTCTTGGGGGAAAGAAGCGAATATTATTTTTTTCTTGAAAAGCAGAAAGATCGTATTTGTTAATTAAGTTCATTATATTAATATGATGTCCAAGTAGAATTATACAAGTATTTTCGTATCCATCCGTATTCAGCATTTTTTTAATGACATCGATAATAAATTCTACGTCTTTGTTTTCCTCGTAATAAGAATCAAAGACTAAAATTCCATCTCTTGCAGTGTTAACCAATTCTATTATTTTTTGCTTTCTCAGTTTGTCATTTACTTCTACACCGGACAGTCCGGATTTGATAAGGCTGATTCTATCAATCTTTGTTATTTCTAGTGCCGCGAGATACCTTTGAATTATTTGATAAACGAAATGAGTTTTGCTAACACCATGCGTTCCCGTTACTGTCAAACATAATGGTGTCTTTTTATTAGCCAACTTATATGAAGTATAAATGGTATTTAAAAAATTGTATATCTGAACAGGTGATATTCTCCATATTGGATGTTGAAACATTTTTTCCTCAATTTCTTCAATTAAATAAGCCCTTTCTTGATTAGGATTAAATATTAAATTATTTCCTTTTTTATTTATGTATGTTTCCCATGCAGCATAATTGCCAAACTCAAGTTCTCCGAAAGATTTAAAAATATTCATAAATAAAACAAGGACGTCCCAAGTACGAGGGCCTGCTTTAATATTTTTCCCTTCTGATTCACCCCATGCCTTGCTGATGGAAGAATCACTTATAAATGATTCGTAATATTCTTCCTTCATTTTTACTTTAACCTTTGTCAGAACAACATCCTTGATTCTTACTTCAAAAAGAAAATCTTTTTTCTGTTTACCTCCTTGAATTATTGCTTCGGGAAGAATTTTTTTGAATTTGCTATTACTTTTTTCAGCTTCAGAGTTTAAGTAATAATTAATTATTTCAGCGATATCAACAAATTCCAACCATGCCAATTTTCCTCCCGCTAAAAATGGAGATGTTCTGACAGCTTTTACAGCTTCATGTCTTACTAATCCAGGGCTGGTAAGATTATCCTCAATAGCTTTAATTAAAGCGCGTTTCGCTCTTTTTTCTTGGCTTGAGCTTATTTCTATAGAATTTGAACCATACATCGTAAACAGAATAGAAACAGAATAAAGACAGGTTTAATTCAGCAAATATAGACTGAAATCTTCAATATAATTTTACAGCCTTAACAATAATAGCTACATAAAAATAACATAAACAAATAAAAAAAATGCCCCGACCATCGTTACATGGCGGGGCTGCAACAGAAAAATCTATCGCAGTCTCAAGAATATTAAAGGTATTCCTGAAACCCACTAACATTACAGTAAGCAGGGAGAGAAGTCAATAGTAAGATAAAACTCCTGATAGTTATACCTTCCGATATTCTTGAGGCGTACAAACGTCTCAATGAATAACAGCACCAATAAAATATTAGCATATGAATTAAACGCATTGCTCCAATGGCGTGACGAATTACATCGTGCTATTGATTTTCGTTTTGATCAACTTCTAAAAGAAGGCCGAGTAATTGAAATTCCTCCCTCAGCCAATAGTTTAACCTGGCTGAAAAGCCCAGACCTGCTTATTATTTTTTACAACTTACTTTTTGAACACAGGCACATCGACTGCTCCTGGGAATTATTCCAATTTCATTTTTCAAATAGTACAGCATCATTATCCAAAATAATTTTTCTTAAACCGGTAAATCATCTTGCATACATAATGGATAGTATTCAAGATAGAGGATATATATCAGTATGCCCACACCCACATATCCGTATATCCCAACATTTTCTTGACCGTTTCGGAAAACCTATTTCCAATACGGTTCTGCGCGCTTCTCTTGATAAGGGCATAGGAGAAAATTCAAAAAAGTTTATTGAAAAAAACATTTTTGATGAACTGAAGAAATACAACAGTTGATGTGGTTGACGTTCTGAATACTTGTATGGCGTAACAAATATCCAGCGAGTACGGATGACATTTGTAATAAAAAAGACATGTACCAAAAAATTGAACTCATTAAACGACAGATGGAATATTTCCAGCCAACGGAAGAATGGCATCCGCATAAGTACAATCTATTTCACCACAGGCTTGAGGTTATCATCAATGATCTCCTTGTAATCCAAGCCACGGTTGAGAAGAGTGAAAATAGCCCTGAGAATGGGATATTGAAAAAAGAAGTCTCTTCTTTACTGGAAAAGTATCAAACCCTCCGGGAAAAATATTACTGATGCATAATGATTCCTACTATTTCCATCAAGGAGGCCACCTTGTCTTTAGGCTTTAAAGACCAAAGAACCACTATCAGGTTTTGCCTGCGAAACGGGATTAAAATTTTTGCAGAGAGGGGAAGAAAAAAGTATTTATTGCGCTCTGAATTGGAATATGCCCTGAACAAACCCCTCATACAATATTTAAAAGAGCGATACAAGGAAAGATGGGTGGAGGTGTTCAAAGCACTTTCCAGCAAAGATGTTTTCGATGGAGTCATAACATTAGAAATAGAATCAGTTGTAAATAATAATTCTTGTGCCGGAAACAAAAAACAAAGGAAAGCCGCTTCTTCAGAAAATTCAAAACAGAATAATATAGTATACGGTCCTTATGCCTCCAAACTATTAAAGGATATTTCCGATGCCGACTTGCATCATTTATAAGGGAGAGTTATGCTATGCCAGCCGTATGAGTAAAAAGATTCAAAAGATAAATCCCTCAAAAAAAATTCGCGGTGTTCGTGTAGTCGTATTTTGCGGGAAATGTCGCAGAGATTTGACCAAGGGTATATGCCATCGGACAAAAGAAGATCATTGCGAGTTTGCCGATACACATCATAACTACAAGTATTATTTGAACCGTCCGAATGGAAAAGGGGAAAGAATAGCCAAAGTCTTGAAGGGAGTCAAAAAGCTGGAGGAGGCGCAGAGAATAGCAATGAATGACAAGCACGAATTAAAAACCCAGCCAATTGAACTTCCACCGCCACCAGTAAAAGAAACCATAAAGGAAGAAGAACAGAATAAAGAAAAGGATACTGAAGAACATCCGTTACTTAGGGACTGTCTGCTTCAGCACATAGACATTCTTTCCAACTTTAATGTAGCCCCACATCTTCAGCGTCCAAGAAGTCCCGATTATTTGGCTGATATCTCAAGGGGTTATGAATATTTGATGGACGCATTTAAAAAGCAAGGCCGTAAATTAGATTCTTATCCGGTAACGGACTTGAATGATAGTGAAGTGGGGATAGTGCATAATTATTTGCTCGATAAAGAGGGGCTTAACTTTTCCAACAGAAGTTATTCCAAATATATGCAGTACTATTCTACATTTTTGGATTGGTGCATTGCCGAAAAAGGAATCGGCAGAATAAATTATTTCAAGAAAGTGCCAAAGCGAACTACGGAATATAAGCCCGAAGTAATATCAAAAGAAGCGTTTGAAAAGTTAATTGCACAAATCACTCCGGAGAATGGAATAGAAATAACAAAAGGAAAAAAGAAACAAAGGCGCAGCCATTACAAAAGCTGGTTAGCCCATGCGCTGAAAATTAGTCTGGAGAGCGGGAGAAGGCGCCCAGAGATGATAAATATGAAGATGTCGGACATCCATGCAGAAGATTCTGTTCCTATCTACATAAAAGTTGCCGACAGTAAGGTAAACAACATAAATAATTTTCAGAATTCCCAGAAGCGTTTTGTGTATGTCCCTGTTACTTCGGGTTTATATGCGTTGATAAAAGATGATTACGAAAAATATTTAGAAACTAAAAAAGACGCTTACATAATCGCACCGGAAATTACAGAACGAAGAGAAGAAAAAATGTGTGATGCTTTAACAAGAGGATTCGCGCATTACTTTAAGCAACTTGATTTGAAAGACAGTGAAGGCAACCCGCACGAGCTTTCGTTTGGATGCTTGCGAAAAACTTTTCTGACGAGTATGGAAATTCATTCGAAAGGACAAACATCTATTGTCTCCGGTCATGGTTCCGGTGGAAAAATTATTCTCAACAAACATTATATCGATCAAAAAGCAATCGCCTCCGTAAATACCGCCCGAAACTTTAGTGTTTTTCATGAAGAAAATAATCAGCGAAAAGAGGAATTATCTAAACTGAGGAATGAAAAAAACGTTGCTGAAAAGGGTATTGAAATCTGAAAAAACAGCACTACAAACAGCACTACAATATCACTTTTAACAAAAAAGCCCCCTAATAACTCTCGTTAAAAGGAGGCTAAATGTACCCCGAGTCGGAATCGAACCGACAATTCCGTGAGGAAATTGGTGTTTGAGACCAACGCGTCTACCAGTTCCGCCATCGGGGCAATTTATTTAAAGAACAAAATTACACTGGTGTTTGAGACCAGCGCGTCTACCAGTTCCGCCATTCGGGCAAAAAACAGAATTGCAAAGATAAAAAGTTGAAGGAATAAAAATTTGTTTTGTAAACTAAGCACCACCTGCTACTTCATCGCTTTTATCTTCTCCAGCATTTCAGATGTTGCTGTGCAATCATCTCCGTTTTGCTTTGCCAGTTCAATGGCTTTTTCTGCAGCCGCCTGCGCTTCTGATTTTTTTCCGAGTTTATAGAGCAGGGCTGTATATGTATCGTAGTTAAAATATCCTGGACTTAATTCAATAGAATGCTTTGCCCATTCTTCGGCTTTCACTAGCATCGCTTTATCAGAAATATTTTCATAGAAACTCCACGCAACATTATTCAGCATATTATGGTTTTCTTTTGCATACTTATCTATGTAAGCAACCGCTGTTTTCGCATAGTTGGTCCAATCTTTTGAATTCTCGTACAAACTCATATCCGCATTTAAAACCATTTCATCAGAAAAAGGAAAACTCTTCTTTACAATTTCTTCTCTGAGTTTATTATATCCTTCGGTGTTTTTTTCTTTACTATAATTATATAAAGCAAAAGAATAAGAATTTTTTATTATCTCACTAACCTTTTCTGGCGTGTAAAGTTTTTCAAACTCTGCGCGGTGATTTACTAAGTAGTTGAACTCTCTTGAATCAGTGCGTATGTCCGTTCTGCATTCAGAAAGAATTGTCCAGTTGCGCTGACTGGTGAGGTCGGCATCTTTTTGCGTGCTAAAATATTTTGCCATTTCATCCTTAACAGGAAGGCAGGTGCGTCCTCTCATTAAAAGATATTCTCCTATTTCATCGGGAGTACTGTTTCCTGAATTGTATTTTTTCTTGCAGGAGGCAAACTGCTTGACGGGATTCATTGCATCTGTGCCGAGTTGCATAAATTCTTTTACTCCAAGTCCTCCGCTCTGTCGGTGAAGAAGTTGTCCGTTTCCATCAATGTAAAGAAGCGTTGGGTAGCACATCACCTGATACTTTTTGGCGATGTCAATCCCCTCTCCTTTTTCCATGTCTATTTTCGCGTTAATGAAATTCTTGTTATAGAATTCCGCAATAGTGTCATTGGGAAAAGTATTCTTTGCCATCCATTTGCATGGACCGCACCATGTCGTGAAAGCATCAACAAAAATTATTTTGTTTTCTTTTTTGGCCTTCGCGAGAACCTCAGTAAATGTGCCATGCTCAAAGTGAATTCCTTTTTCTCTTTCGGAAGTTTGTCCGAACAAGCAAATAGGAATTAGCATAAAGAAACCAGAGAATTTTTTCATGTTATTGTTTTATTTTTTTTTGTTCGCGATTTGAAACACTCTGGAAATATTAAAACCGAATTTGAATCCGCCCCTTTCCCAGGTATCGGGGGAATTTGGAATCAGGTAATTTTCATTAATGCCTGCGGCATTTGTATAATTGATATGGAAAACGTGACCTCCTGTTTCAATCTCCATCCCAATTGCTAGCGGATGGTAATAAGGATTGGCAGTGTTATTTTTTCTATAATCTGACTTCACATAAAAATAATCCGCGAGAATAGAAACACTTCGGCTCACTTTCAAACGGATGCCCGCTCCAAGAGCAAATAAATCATTCTCGTCCGTAACTCCGTTAGATGGATTTACACTGGCAAGAACATAATTACGATGCGTATAAGAAGGAGTAACTGCTATGGAAAGCCATGGGGCAAACTTGCGCGCGAAAACTAACTGGGTGGTATAAACCATTTTGTGGGCGAACTTTTCATTTTCACTAACCCATGCAGAATCTGCACCTGAATACAATTGGCTTGTAGACATAGGCGTAAGTGATGCAATCGTGTAGGCGCAAATAGAAAGAGGAACTTTATTATCAATTGTCTGCTCAAGGAATCTCCACTTAAGAGAGCCATCGAGGTTTTCATTTTTCTTGTTCCGCGCAACGCCAATCTGGAATTTTTTTGTGATGCCATAGTCAAAAGAAAACCGCACATCAGAAATTGCATCCCATCCGAAAAGCGTGTGAACTCCGCCATTGCTCGCTTCTCCAACATTTCCAAAACGGTGCGTAATGCGAAAGTCAAGTTCTCCCTTACCAACTGTTTGCGGTGTCTGCATGCTGATTACCTTGGTGGTTTTAAATGTGGTTGTAATTTTATCATGGGATTTTTCTTGCGGTCCCGCTGTAGAATCCAGCATTTTTAAAAGATCATCCTGCGCGAATAGCGAAAGGGCAATAAAACAAAATGAAGCGGAAAGAATTCTTTTCATAGAAAAATTATTTTGGTTTGAATTCTGTTAGCGTTAATTTGAGAGTAACTTCCACCATCTCTGCAATGTTTTGAGTCATCAGCGAAGGGATTTCAATCTTGTGGTCTTTAAGCGCTACTATGAATTTACTTTCAATAGTTATTTCTCCTCCTTTAACCAAAAGCGTTCCCTGAATGGTGCGTTCTTTTTCAACATCATGCATTTTTAACTTGCCGACAACAGCTACCTTGTAAATGCCGTCTTTTTTATAGTCAATCGTGTCTTTTATTTTCCCCGAAAAAGTCGCATAAGGATATTTATCGCTCTCCAGATATTTTTCGTTGAAGTGTTCCTGCATTAGTTCTTTTTCAAAATCAAATCCTTTGATAGTTACTTTTATGGCTATCTCGTTCTTTGCAGAATTCAGAATAACCTGAGCCGACTTGCTTGTAGCAGCAATATCTTCGATGGGACCATCGGAGAAAAAACTTACCTCGTAAGATTTACCCATGTATATCTGCGCTTTTGAAAACACAGCGGAAAAAATAAGTGCCGATAAAAAAATAATTTTTTCTTTCATGGTTTTTAGTATTAATTCTTTTTGATTATTGCGATTTACTTTTTGAAATCAGTTCTCTAATGACCCGCCTTTCAGCCAGCAATCAATTTTATCTCGCTCCGAAACTGGAAGCGGTCCTGTTGTGGGCATCCATCCATTAATTGCTCCATCAATCACGCGCGCCCTGATTCTTCCTTGGTCTGCATAAGGTTTTAGCAGCGCATATGTTGATAGGTCAATCTGTGGACCTCCTGCTGCATGGCATCCCGGGTTAATACATTGTATTTGGATAATTGCTTGAATGTCTGTAGGCCATTTCACATTCAAACTATCGCAAAAGGTAACGGATTTTGTAACAGGCAAAGGTCCCACATCCTTAACGCATGAAAAATAGGAAACCGAAACGACTATCAACAGGAAAGTAATATAGGAAAGAACAGATTTTTTATTCATGACTTTTAGATGCACAAATGTAAAAATATTCATGCAAAATCCGTTCCACGATGAAAGAGCATTTTATCTATTTTTACAGCCGTTATGGCAAAAGCAGATAATTTCCAATACCACGATTATTATTTGGTTGATGACCTATTGACCGATGAACAAAAACTTGTTCGCGAAACCGCACGCGCGTGGGTGAAAAAAGAAGTTTCTCCCATCGTGGAAGATGCCTGCCAAAAAGCAGAGTTTCCAAAACAATGGATAAAAGGATTAGCGGAGATTGGATCATTCGGTCCGTATATTCCTGTTGAATATGGAGGCGCAGGACTTGATCAGATTTCTTACGGACTTATTATGATGGAACTTGAACGCGGAGATTCTGGATTGCGTTCCACAGCATCGGTACAAAGTTCACTCGTGATGTATCCGATTTTCGCTTACGGAAGCGAAGAACAAAAGAAAAAATATTTACCCAAACTTGCCAAAGGAGAAATGATGGGTTGCTTTGGATTGACAGAACCAAATCATGGCTCAGATCCAAACGGCATGCTTACAAATTTCAAAGACAAAGGCGACCATGTTCTTTTGAACGGAGCAAAAATGTGGATCTCCAATTCTCCGTTTGCAGATATTGCAGTGGTATGGGCGAAGAATGAACAGGCAGAAATTCAGGGATTAATTGTGGAACGAGGAATGAAGGGATTTACCACCCCTGAAACTCACGGCAAATGGTCTCTTCGCGCATCAGCAACTGGCGAATTGGTTTTTGATAACGTAAAAGTTCCGAAAGAAAATATTTTTCCGAAGGTAAAAGGATTGAAAGGACCGCTCGGATGTTTGAATTCTGCACGCTACGGGATTTCATGGGGAGCGGTTGGCGCTGCACTGGATTGCTACGATTCTGCTCTGAGATATTCAAAAGAAAGAATTCAGTTCGGAAAACCGATTGCATCGTTCCAGTTAACGCAGAAAAAATTAGCGGAAATGATTACCGAAATCACTAAAGCGCAATTGATGTGCTGGCGGCTCGGAGTTTTGAAAAATGAAAACCGCGCAACTCCCCAGCAAATTTCCATGGCGAAAAGAAATAATGTGAACATGGCTTTACAGATTGCCCGCGAAGCAAGACAGATTCACGGGGCAATGGGAATCACAGGAGAATATCCCATCATGCGCCACATGATGAATCTGGAATCCGTCATCACTTACGAAGGCACGCACGATATTCATTTACTCATCACGGGCTATGATGTAACAGGCATCAGTGCGTTTGAATAAAAATTCATACATGAAGTATGCGCTTGCTTCATTCATCGCATTAATAATTTCCATTTCCTCTTTCGCTCAGAAAGGCAAAGAGTATTTTCTTATTGATTCGGTTAATTACGAGGGTTTGTCTCCCGATGATAAAATTTTATTAGACTCTCTTCTTCGTCAATATCATGAAGCACGCCATGACACCGCTCGGCTAAATACGCTTGAAATAATGGCAGAGATTTTTACCGAAGCAAACCTCTGGCTTCGGTATAATCATCTGCTGTACAAACGCTGCAAACAGGTTTTAAAAAATACAAGCGCTCTTTCAAAACAAGAAATAAAAACATATAAAAGATGCTATGCAAAGGCACTTCACAACTATGGTTATTACGCTTATAATTTTGAAGAAGATGATAAAAAGTCGATCGCTTATTATGATTCCTGCCTGAGCATGCAGGATGAAGTGAATGATAAGATTACCATAGCGGCTACCTATAACAACATTGCCATTATTTTTCAAAACCAAGGAAATGTTTCTGCTGCGCTTGAAAACTTTCTTACCAGTTTGAAGATTGAAGAAGAAATTGACGACAAATCAGCAATAGCCAACTCGCTCAATAACATTGCAAGCGTTTACATGATTCAGGGAGATACATCCAAAGCCCTAGAGAACCTGAAAAAAAGCATTGCTATTTGCAAAGAAATAAATTTTGACAGAGGCATCGCTTTTGCCATGAGCAACATGGGGGCTATTTACCGCGATCAGAAAAATTATCCGGAAGCGCTGAAATATTTTCAAAGTTCTGTGCCCATTTGGGAAAAGATAGGAGAAAAAATGGGGCTTGGATTTGCAATGCTCAGCACAGGTTTTATTTATCAAAAATTTGCTGACGCTTCTGAAAAAAAATTATTGGCAAGAGATTCTCTATACAATTTATCCATGGAATATTTTCAAAAAGCCATAAAGGCTTATGAGGAGATTAATAACCGCCAGGGACTTTCGCATACATTCAGCAGCATTGGCAACTGTTATTTTTCACAGAATAATCTTCCAAAAGCGATTGAATATGGAACCCAGGCGCTGAAACTTGGAAAAGAAATTGGATATCCGGGAGCCATTCGCAGCGCTTCCGAACTTCTTTTTAAGTCCTATAAAAAACAGGGCAAATCGAAAGAGGCGCTTTCCATGCACGAACTCTTTATTCAGATGCGCGACAGCATCTTTAACGAGGAAACACACAAATCCACCTTCAAACAGCAGACGAAATACGAGTATGAAAAACAACAAGCCATTTCAGAAGCGGAACATCAAAAAGAACTCGCCATTGCCGATGAAGAAAAAAAACGTCAGAAGATTGTTACCTATTCAATCGCTTCAGGATTGCTGCTCGTCATTGCTTTTGCGATTTTTATTTTTAACCGTTTGCGAATTACCCGCAGGCAAAAACAAATCATCGAGCATCAGAAAAAAATAGTTGACCAGAAAAACAAGCATATTACCGATAGCATCAACTATGCAAAGCGAATACAGGATTCCATTCTTCCATCGAAAGAAGAATTATCAACTTGTTTTTCTGATTACTTTATCTTCTTCCGCCCGCGAGAAATTGTGAGCGGAGATTTCTACTGGTTGTCAACTCCCTCTTTATCTCACCCTAAATTAGGGGGAGAACCTGAAAGGCAGGGAGTAATTCTTGCGATTGCTGATTGCACCGGACACGGTGTTCCTGGCGCATTCATGAGCATGATTGGAAATACATTGCTGAATGAAATCGTGAATGAAAAAAACATTTATCAGCCGAATGAAATTCTGAATCACCTGAACGAAGGCATCGTGAATGCTCTTCACCAGGAATCGCGCTCGCAGGATGACGGAATGGATATTTCGGTGTGTCTTTTTGATAAAGAAAAAAACAAAATCACCTTCGCAGGAGCAAATCATTCGATGTATATTATCGAAAACAATTCTTTGCATGAAATTAAAGGTGATATCTATTCCATTGGGAGTATGTTCGGGAAGAAAAACTTTTCTTTCGCTCAACAGGAAATTAATCTATCAAAAAACTCTTCTATTTACTTTTCAACCGATGGCTTCGCTGATCAGGTGGGGGGAGCAAATGGGAAAAAACTTCTTGTGAAACAACTGGAAAAAATTTTGCTCAGCGTTGCATCGCTTGAAATAAAAGAGCAGGAAGAAAAAATTAAAAAGACATTTGAAGAATGGAAAGGAAATTATTCGCAGTTAGATGACGTGCTTCTTGCGGGAATAAAATTTTAATTCGAAACAAATTCAAACGGCACCGTGCTCATCTTTGCAAACCGTTCGCCTGAAGAAAGCATATCCGTATCTTCCGCATCGTGATGCCAGTGAATTTTCACTTTGCTTTTTTTAGCAGCCTCTTCCAGCATAGAGATTAATCTGAAAATCTGTTTTGCCGAAGCAGTATTGTAATACTGAAACTTAAAATGAAAATTAGTTCCCGCATTGGGAGTTTGGGCATATTTGTTTAGCCATTCCAGAACAGGAGAATAAAAACTAATAGCGTCTTCAGGATGTGACCAGCCGGCAATTTCGAAATACCCTTTCTGATAATCCAAATGTACGCTCGGAGTAACATCGTCTTGCGCTTCAATTACAAGTGAAGTCATACACAAAATTATTTACAGTTTTTTTTAATGGTGTCGTAAATTTTAAAGTACCCCAATTCTCCCGATTTACTCCAGTCAGAGCAGGCGCCTTTTTTATCTTCCGATTGAAACTTTGCGGTGCCTCTTTGCGCAAATGCCTGATAATCTTTTGGATTGATTTCTATCACTTTTGAAAAATCTGCTATGGCAGATTTGTAGTCCTTCAGGTTCAGATAGGAAAGTGCGCGGTTAAAGTACGCATCAGAATATTTGCCATCCAGTTCAATCGCTTTTGTAAAATCTTCGATGGAGCCGTAATAATCCCCGAGTTTCGCTTTTACTTTTCCCCTGCCTTTGTATGCTTTCAGATTTTTAGAATTAAGTTCAATCGCTTTATTATAATTCTCCATTGCCTTTTTGCTTTCGTTCATGATAAGAGAAACTTCCGCCAGATAAAAAAACGCATCGGGATTTTTGGGGTTAAGTTCTACGGCTTTGACAAGTTCAACCTGCGCCCCTTCGTAATTCCCTTGATTGAATTGCACAATGCCGCTTTTAAGAGAGCCGGCTGAATCAAGCACTTGAGAAAAACAAATGGCAATAGGCAGTTGGCAGTTGGCAAAAAGAAAAATGCCAAACAAGAAAATTTGATGACGGGCTGTTTTTTTCATTGAAACCCTTAATCAAAAAGGTAAATCATCATCGGGTGTTGGCACAAGTGTTTCATTATTAAAACTTGGCTCAGATTGGTTTTCATTTGAAGAAGAAACTGATTTTGTTTTTTCTACTTTGAAAACATCCAACGAATTAAAAAACTTAATTTCCCCCTGCGGGTTTTTCCATTCTCTTCCTTTCAAGCCAAAAGTAACGGTGATTTCATCCCCAACATTCGCGTTTTCAATCAGCGAACACCTGTCCTGCGTGAGTTGAAAAAGAATTGTTTGCGGATAAGATGAAGCGTTATCAGTGAGGACAAATTCCCGCTTTCTGAATTTTTCCGAAACTTTTACTTCGGAGTTTTTTACTTTGATGGTTCCTGTGTAGGTTAACATGTGTATAGGTATTAATTAATTGTCAAGTGAAAGTAATGTTTTCCATCCATCTTCCACCCTTCCTTCGTCCAAAAGTTTTTTGGCAATGGAATGAATTTCATTTTCTTTGGATACATCTTTCAGGAATTGATTTTTATAAATCATTACTTCTTCTCTGCCCGGAAGTTTTTCAATGTTGCCGAGTTGCCCAAGGTTATTTCCTGTAAGCACTGTGCTATTCCTGATTTTTTCCGGTATTGAATCCACTCCTATTCCGTGATTGGCGGAAGGTTTTGTGACTTCAAAAATAGCATTGCCGGAAGCGCGCACATACCAGTTGCCGCCCAGCCGTCCCACCAAATCAAGTTTATGCTGGTCAATAAAATTGTTTTCGTTGAGAACAGTTTCGCTCAGGTGCATTAATATGATTTCGCACACAACAAGGTTTCCAGCGCCTGCATTTTTTCCGAGTTCTATCACTTCTTTCACTTTGCACTCCATCTGCACAGGAGATTCTTTCACGCGGGGCGGTTTCACTTTTTCGGAAGGAAGCATGGTAAATCCTGCTTTCACAAATTCATTGGTGCCTTTGGGATATTCAGCACTTGAGAGAGAGGTTTGGTGAACCATGTCGTACGTCACCACATTTATAACTGCTTCCGGAACTTCCAGCACATTATCATGCGTGTGCTTGGTGGTATTTGTTCTTCCGCTTCGAGCAGGAGAAAAAACCACCACAGGGGGATTTGTACTGAACGCATTGAAAAAACTGAAAGGACTAAGATTAACTTTTCCATTTTTATCTATCGTGCTCACAAACGCAACAGGGCGCGGAGCAATGGCATGAACCAAATACGCCTGCAAGGCAGGAACGGGAATTTCTTTTGGATGAATGGTTAGCATGAAACACAAAGATAAAAGTAAAACTGGAATGTTATCCGAAAGGACTCCTTCGGAGGAATGTTGGAGGAAACACCACTATTCAATTATTCCGTCTTTCCGCTCAATATCCCAACACTTGTTGTTCTTTTCCTGCCTCTTTCACATCAATCGCATCGCGCAACCCATTGCCAAGAATCACAAACGCAAGCACCATGAGCATGATGGCAAGTCCGGGAATGATGGCCAGATAAGCGGCATCGGTGGTAATGTACGGGCGGTGCTCGCTGATCATCGCTCCCCAGGATGGAGTTGGGGGCTGAGCGCCCAGCCCGAGAAAACTTAATCCTGCTTCTATCAAAATGGCATTGGCAAAATTATCGGCACAGATTACAATTACCGGTCCGAGAATATTGGGAAGCACGTGGCGGAATATTAATCGCATGTTTGTATAGCCGAGCGCTCTTCCTGCTTCAATGAATTCCTGCTCGCGCAAACCGAGTGTTTGCCCTCGCACCACGCGTGCCACATCCACCCACATGGTTAATCCAACCGCGATGAATACCTGCACCAATCCTTTTCCAAGAACAAGTGTAATCGCAATTACCAAAAGTAAGGTTGGAATTGACCACACCACATTAATGACCCACATGATGACGTTATCTATCCATCCGCGGAAAAATCCTCCTGTTGCTCCAATAACAACTCCAATCACAAGAGAAATGAGAACTGAAACTAATCCGACTGTGAGAGAAACTCGTGTTCCGAGCATCAAGCGGCTGAGTAGGTCTCTGCCTAATCTATCGGTGCCAAGCCAGTATTTTTGTTCGATGATGCCTCCTTCTTCTACTTGCCTACGCAAATCTTCAATAGATATACTCATGATGGCTGAATCTCCCACTGCATAAAATTCCATCAGCCCGCGGTTTGGATAACTGCGCAATGGTTTGTTAAAGTCAATCGGGTAAATTACATCGGCAAGGTTAAATCGGATTTCGGGACCGTTATTCGGTTCTGCGCCAGTGTACTGTTCCACTACAATATCATTGCCTTCAAAGAAATAATCATACATCGGAATCATCCTGTGATTATTTGACTCTCCTTCCTGCATCCTTGCAAAAAAACCCTTCTCATTGCCCTCTTCATTTTTCCTCACTTTCAGAAATCTCATTTTAAACCCGGGCTTCTTAATATTTAATTCCGGAAATTGCAAATTGCCGTTTGGCGTGGAGTCAGGCGTGATAAGATAACCAAGCGAAGCGATGATGATGGAAAACCCGATGACAGCCATGCCGAATATGGCAGAATTATTTTTTCGCAGACGATGCCACATCATCGCGGAGAATGAGTAGGAAGAGCGTTTTCGTTTTGAAAAACGGGGAACCATATTTTAATGTACGGTGTACGATGTATAATGTACGATGAAAATAATTTGTTGTGTATACGGCTTACAATTAGTCATGAACGATTAACGATTAACTTGTTCTCTTCCTTTCCATGAATAGTTGGCGAATGGAGTTATTAGTCCTATCACACTCACATAAACAGGATACGCAATGGAAGCAAGAATAAAAATAAAAGAATGAATTCTTTTTTTGAAAAAGGTGGACGCGGAATTGAGCAACATAAAATCAACTAAATATTTTGCCGAAAAACTTGTTACCAGAGCGAGGACAAATTTAATATTTATGATGGATAGTATTCCTGAAAGAAGAATTAAAAAATTTGTAAAAAAAACAAGCACTGCAATACAGGTTATATAACTGAATCCATAAGAAAAACTTTTGGATACCCATCGTTTGCGCTGGCTTAAAGCATTGGAATATGTTTTTGCCGGACATGTAAATATGATTGCATCTTTCGATTTTAAATATTTAATCTCATTGGGAAATTTTTTATGCGTCTTCAGCATCAAAAAAACATCATCGCCCGTGGCAATTTGCTCACTTCCTTCAAAGCCATTCACGGAATGAAATGCCTCTTTTTCATAGGCAAGATTTGCCCCGCTACAAAGAATCGGCAAGTTGTAATGAAGCGCAGCGCAGGCGCTTGCCGTAAGCACCGTCATTTCTTGTGATTGAAAAATTTCCTGAATTGTTTTTTCACCTTTCAATAAAACAGGTGCGATAATCATCTTTGGTTTTTTCTCTTCGTAAAATGAAACGATGGACAAAAGCCAATCTTCTCCCATCTCGCAATCCGCATCGGTGGTGATGATGAGATTTCCAGTTGCGGTTTTAATTCCTTCGGTGATGGCTTGTTTTTTCCCTGCCTGAGATTCGGATAACTGAACAAGTTTCAGGTTAGGAATGTCAAGCGAATAGACAAACTCCGCAGTCCTGTCAGACGAATGGTCGTCCACCACAATAATTTCAAACTTATCTATCGGATACGTTTGCTTGTACAGACAATCCAGTATTTTCAGAATATTTTCCTCTTCATTTCTTGCAGGTACGATTATACTAACGATTGTTAGATTCTGAATTCCGGAATCCGGAATCCGGATTCCGGAATCTATTGTTTTATTCCAGCCGATTAAATAGGAAAGCATCAGCGCTGCATAAGCACCGCAAACTAAAAATGTTAGTAAGTAAAATACCGTCACGGATTTTTTTCTTTTTTCAATTTTAACTTTGCAAAGACAAATGTCGGGATTATCGGATGAAGCAAGATAAAATAATATTAGGCATTGACCCGGGCACCAACATCATGGGCTATGGTGCAATACATCTTGTCGGCAAGGAAATCAAACTGCTTGGCGCGGGGATTATTTCTCTTCAAAAGATAAAAGACCAGCCTCTTAAAATGAAAAGGATTTTTGAGGGAACAATTGAACTGATAGGGCAATTCAAGCCCGATGAACTTGCCATTGAAGCGCCCTTCTTCGGTAAGAATGTGCAGAGTATGCTTAAACTCGGAAGGGCGCAAGGCATCGCAATTGCGGCAGCACTGGTTCGGGACATTCCGATTTTCGAATACTCTCCGAAAAAAATAAAGCAGTCAGTTACAGGAAACGGAAATGCATCCAAAGAGCAGGTTGCTGCAATGCTTCAAAAACTTCTGCTGATAAAAAATCTTCCGCATTATTTAGATGCCACCGATGCCCTTGGCGCTGCTATGTGCCATTACTTTCAACAGAACACACAATCCATCCTCAATAATAATGGGACAAGTGGAAAAAAATTCTCTGGGTGGAAAGGATTTTTGACGGAAAATCCTGAGAGGAATATCAGCACAGAAAGAAAATCACCTTAACTGTTCCCGGATTTTTTTCGCAATCTCTTCCATCTCTTCTTTCGGCAAATTCAATTTCGGGCGGGAGAAATTAATATCGCTTACACTATTAAGAGGAATTAAATGAATATGCGCGTGAGGTATTTCTAATCCAATCACTGCCACCCCAATGCGTTTGCAGGGAACCACTTTCTTAATCGCCTTTGCAACTTTCTTTGAAAATAATTGCAGTCCGGTAAATTCTTCGTCACCCATATCAAAAAGATAATCAGTTTCTTTTTTAGGAATTACAAGCGTATGCCCTTTCGCGAGCGGGAATACATCGAGGAAGGCAAGATAATTTTCCGACTCGGCAATTTTGTAACAGGGAATTTCTCCTTTAACGATTTTAGAAAAGATGGAAGCCATTACTTGCCGATTTCAATAATCTCAAACGTAATTTTTCCAGCAGGCACCTGAACATCGGCTTTGTCTTTTACTTTTTTACCAAGCAACCCTCGTGCAATGGGAGAATCCACAGAGATTTTTCCTTCTTTGAGATTTGCTTCCGTTTCAGGAACAATCCAGTAGGTCATCATTTTTCCGTTTGCTGAATTTTTAATTTTCACTTTGGAAAGAATGGCAACTTTCGAAGTATCGATTTTAGAACCATCCACCACTTTGGAATTGCGAATAATTCCTTCAAGTTTTGAAATCTTGAGTTCAAGATGCCCCTGCGCGTCTTTGGCGGCATCGTATTCGGCATTTTCAGATAAGTCACCTTTGTCACGCGCTTCCGCTATTTGCCTTGAAATGCTTGGGCGCTCATGCGTTTTAAGATGATGAAGTTCGTCCTGTAACTTCTTCAGCCCGTCTTTGGTAACATAACTCTGAGACATGATAAAAATATTTACAATGATGATGAGTAAAAACCCCCGACATTTTTGATGTCGGGGGAGAAAACAAAGATAAGAAAATCTAATTAAATTACAGGTTCATGCGGATTCCTATGCTGTGGGTTCCGTTAAATGGCTTAGTGGCGCGATAAGAATAATCCAATCCGAAAGTGGAGCCCTTTTCCTTGCTCAGAGGCACTTCAATGGTGAATCCAGCGCTAAGCGGTTTCTGTGCGGAAGTGCGATAGTTCTCTTTTGTGTCATCATCATTACCAATACCTTTTGCGTAGCCATATCCAGCACGAAGCATCAGAAAAGATTTGAAGCCGTATTCCAATCCTAATCTGAATTCATCTTTTGTGAAAGAGTTTGAAACAAACGCTCCGGCTAATGTTATTCTGTGAGTTTTATTAGCAGTATCTCCTCCTACGTAATAATCATAAGCACCTCCGATATTTACCTGTGAAGGCATTTCAAATGACTCTGAGCGTTGGTCAACAGTATAGGATGAGTTGTTATTTTCGTTTAGAATACGGAAAGAAAGACCATCACCCGAGAATTGCATTTTAGGTCCAACATTTTTAAGAGAGATGCCAAACTTTACATTGTTATCCTTACCTGCTACATATTGAATACCCGCATCAAGAGCAAGACCTCCTGCTTTTGCGTCCGGAATTGCCTGATTGATTCCCCTCACACACATTCCTCCAAAAATATGATCGGTAAAACCTTTTGCGTAAGAAAGCCCGATGTTCAGAAAACTGATGGAATAACTACCCAAACCGCCTTCCGGCATTTCTGTAGTAGTAACATCAATGTCTCCAAAATTCATTGACATTATGCCGAGAGCCAATACGCCCGACTCTCCAACTTTCTGAGCAAAGCCGAAGGTGTTTATTGCTATGTCGCTGCCCTTCAGATAATTTGTATGGGAAAAAAGCAATTCTGTTTTTTTGGTGAAAGCAGTGCCGGCCACGTTGAGAAACTGCCCTTCGAGCCCGCGAACACCGGCAACGTTTGCTCCCGCCCATCCTGAACTTCTTGCCCAGGGATTGATAAGCAGTTCGGACGCGCCTGCCTGACCGGAGCGGTCTTGGTTACCTGCAAATAGATTCCCTGACAATATTGTTCCAGCAAGAATTGCCGTTGTCAGAATTTTTGTTGTGTGCTTCATACCTTTAAGTTTAAAGTTCAAAGTTTAATATTTATTATTAGAACGAATCAAGGTCAATTGGTCTCATGATGCCGAACCATTTTATGATTTTTTCTCCCACATCAGGCACCTCTACATGAATGATATATACACCGCTCGATATCGGAATGCCCACCGTGTTTTTCAAATCCCAATCAAGTGAGCCATCGTGATATGCATTATCCGGATCTGCAAATCCTTTAGGAGTATGATGGGCGGTTAATGACTCTGCTTTTTTAAATTTACGAAGAAGCGTTCCGCTTAAATTGTAAATTGAAACTGTGCATACTTCCGGCAAATTAGTAATCTTCACCCGATTGTCTAACCTCCCTGTTTCGTATGAAGAGAAGGCGTAATAAGGATTGGGTACCACTTTGATTAAATCCAATGCTTCTTTTGCCATATCCTCATCTCCAGTATGGGTTGCAATTCCTTCTGTGCTTAAGTTGAAAGTGTACATAGGGTAATTATTATTCTGACCAAAGGCAATAGATGCAGTATCAGGATAAACTGTATCTCCAGCAGCAGGTATGCCTGCGGAATATGCAGGAGAATATCCTTTTTTATAGGACTTGCCCACATTAAGAAGAACGGCAACCTCGCTTGAGAGCAAACTCTGCCCGGAAGCAAGAATAGGAATGTTCACCCACATTGCGTCTCTGAATACTTTTCGCTTGATGCTGGTAGGGCTGGTGATGCTATTGTCTAATGGAAATCCACCGTTTAAACTTAACATAGAATCTATCTTAAACCCTGCATCATAACGGGGCATATTTAAGTTGTACCTGCCTGGCGCACTTATTGCAGAACTTGAATCCCTGTTGTTTCCGAAAACATAAATGAAATGCATGCCGCCAAGCACGGGTCCTGTTCCTGAAGCATCCCACGGGTTCTCTGCATATTTTACAGAGGTAGGATTCCATTTCATATCTCTGCCGTTCTGTTCAAATCTTGTGAACTTGGTAACAACAGCACTAGCGAGACTTGTTCCACCAGTAATAGTTTCTCCTAGGATAAATGATGTCACACCAATGTTTTTAATCCTCATTAGTCCAACACCATCATCAGTAACTACAACTCCGATTGCACCGGATGTTCCTCCCGTAACTATTTCTTTCGGTTGAAATGCTAAAACCAGTGTCGCTGTGTCGTAATAAATTGCCCCCACAGAACTTGTAAGCGCAGAGTTTTCACCAAAGCAAATGTTTAAACGCTCGCCTGTTTCTAAGTTAACAGCATATCCGGGGAACCAACCCATGCCCCAATCATTTATGTAATTAGGATCATTTGGATTTGTACTTGGACCGCTGCCAATAGTAGCAGGGGTGCCATTTTTATCTAGAGATGGCGCTCTGCGCTTGCCTAATTTAATTGCACCTCTGTCTGGAGGCGCAGGCGTCCCGCTTATGATCCTATTTTCGGAAAATAAAGAATCATCGCAGGTCTCCAGCACAGCGCAACGGGTCCAATTGTTTTTATCACTTGTAAAAAACACCTTTACGCTGGCAAGGTCATACATATTACTACAATTAGAAGAATTCATCATTGCGCTTGTCCCCCCAGGACTTCCATAGTATTTGTTAGAATCTAAAGGAGACGGAGGAGACGGAACATGGTTGTAAGCGCAAAGCCGGTAAGGTGCCCAAGTACCTCCAAGCACTCCTTCATAATTTTGTTCTTCATCTACTAGCGCCCCTGTCGAATTATCGCCAGTAAAGCCACCGGTAACAAATGCTGCTGCGCCCGAGCGTATCCAGTTTGAATAGTCGGGGTTGTCTGAATCTGCAAATCCTGTCAGCCAACTGTTGTCTGTCATGCTTGCATCCAGAAATCCATTATTATTAGCAGCAGCGGAGCCGGGTTCGGCTACCTGCTGAATATTAATAGACAAACCCCAGTTAGTGAATAATTGCTCATAGCCCATTTTAATTGACTGGTCTGAACTAATGATTTCACCTGTGCTGCCGTTTTTTATTTTCCATTTGGCGTTTGCAATATCTACTGTAGTGGAAGAGAACGTATCTTTAACAAACCAAAGTGTAAAGGTAACTCCATCAAGCACGGGTATGTTAAGGGGGTCAACAACTTTAAAGTTTGGAAT
>Ga0247727_10004188_pt1 | contig 30859 bp, 28 predicted proteins | sample WisWelCaveWW1625_FD_202498 | JGI IMG/M metagenome (GOLD analysis project Ga0247727, IMG submission 202498) | Biofilm microbial communities from Wishing Well Cave, Virginia, United States - WW16-25 | ecosystem: Environmental > Aquatic > Deep subsurface > Groundwater > Cave microbial mat | place... | reverse complement strand
GCGTCGTTGGTCAGAACCATGTCGCGCTGGGCTTCCAGCACCCCCGCCAGGCCGTAGGCCAGCGCCGCGCGCACGTGCTCGTTGATCTTGCGCGAGTAGGAAACGCGGTACCCGGTGTTCTCCTGGGTGCCGGCGTTGAGAGTGGAGGTTTCGGCGAACAGGTCCGGCAGGGCGTCGCCGCGGTCGTAGAGTCCGGCCGGCAACAGGGCCGTCACAGCGGTATTAGTGAGATGGTCGCGGTAGGCGGCGATCTCGACCTCGCCGGCCCCCACTTTCTGCTGCAAGCCGATTTCCAAGTGCTCGCCCTGCTGGAGAGCGGGGCGGCCCCCGCGCAGCGACAGCCTCGGATACAGGCCCAGGGCCGTGAGGTTGCGACCCAGCGATCCTTCACCCCCTGCGGCGGCCTCCAGCCGCGGCGTGCCGCCCGAGTATCGCAGCACCACCTGGGTCTCCTCATCCAGCTGGTAGCTCAGCTTTCCGAAGGGGCTGAAGTAGTTCAGCCGGTCCAGGAAGCTGATGGAGTCGTAGGAAAAGCCGTACTCCAGCTGCATCAGGTCGCCGAGGGCCACCCGGTCCTGATAGCCGAAGGTGAAGGCCTGCAGCACCGGAGCGATGGAGTGAACCGGCCCGAACAACGCCCGGCCCGCCAGGACCGGCCCGAACAGCTGCCGGACGGTGAGTGAAACCTCCGGCTGGGCCCCGTAAGCCATCTCACGGCTGTAGCTGGTGTGAAAACCGGCGGAGGGAACGCCGCGGGCCGCGCCGTAACCCAGGTTGCCGCTCACCAGCAGGTTGCTGTTGCCGAACAGCGACGTCGCCACCGCGAAGGCCGTCCCCAGGTCGCTCTCAGTCCCCAACCCCGAAACCCGTCCACCGTCGCCAGCGTTCAACTGCACCAGGCCCTGGAACTCCCCGAAGGCCCCGGCAAACTTTCGCAATACCGATTGCCGCTCGCGATCTTCCCAAGGCGTGGTGAACCGCAGCACCGGCCGCGTGGCGGAGGCGGTTCGCAGCACCCACTTCCAGTCCTCCGTCATGTCCCGGAGCTTGCCTCCGGCGGGGTAGACCAACTCCACGGAGGCGAACAACTGGGCCAACTGCACCGCCAGGAACTGCCGCACGCCCGGCTCGACCAGGATTCTCTCCTTGAGCGCCGGCAGGAAACTGGGCACCATCACCCGAATGCCGTAAAGGCCGGGGAACAGGTTATCGACCTGAAAGTTGCCGCCGTCGTTGGTATAGAGGCGCCGCAACGTCCGGCCGTCGGAGGCCAGCAGCACCACGGTGGCGCCGATCTGCGGCACGCCCCTCTCGTCGGTAACCCGCCCGGCCAGGGAACCCACCACCGCGGCCGCCGCTGGCATGGCGGCAGCCAGCGCCAGAAACAGGGCCAGGGGACGGCCGGCTCGCATTATTTCACCGTAAAGGATGTCGCCGGCGCCAGGGTTTGCTTGGCGATGCTGTCGGTCACCGTCATTTTCAGGGTGTACTGGCCGGGATCCAGGTTGGTCAGCGGCAGCAGCTTCTCCACCGTCACCTGCTGGGCCGAGGCGTTCTTGAGAGTGGTGATGTCCTCGGTGAAGTCCAGGATCTTCTCGCTCTTGCCGCTGCGCGTCACCTCGTAATGGATGCTGCCGGCCGGCCGGTTGGTGGCCTCGTCCACGCCGAAGTTGTACACCTGCATGTAGATGCCCAGCTTCTCGCGCCGGTCGAAGGTCTCATTGAGACGCGGGCGAATCTTGGAGCTGCCGACCACGAACTGTCCGGTGCCGATGGACTTGGTGGGCACCTTTTCGATCAGGTCCGCCAGGATCAGCGAGCTGTGGCCCAGCTTCTCATCCTCGAAGCGCGGCACGCGCAGGGCCGTCTCGTAGGTGCTCATGGTCTCGCCGATGACGTCCTTCAGCACCACGTTCATCCGATACATGCCCGGGGCCAGGGGCACCGCCTTCTGGTAGATCGAGGAACGCCCGGAGGCCTGCTGCAAAAGCTCGGTCGGAACGTCCACGCTCACCACGTCCTCGAAGATGTTGGCCACCCGGCGCGACACCGTCGTGATGCGCGCGAAGATGTTCACGGCGGCATGCTGCAAACCTTCCTTCTCCTTGAACACCAGGTCCTTGTTCTGGAGCTGGATGGTGATGGCGGTCAGGACGGAGTTGTTGGTGATCTTGACGTAGTCGGTGCGGAGCTGGAACGGCAGGGTGTTGTAACGAATGTGGCTCTCCACGGCCGCTTCCAGGTCTTTGAACTTGATCACCGGCGGCTTCTGTACCTTGGCGTACAGCTCCAGCCGCTCGAACTGGTTCATGCGCATGGGAGTGCCGCCGAAGGCCTCCCCCAGCCGCGTGCCGTCGGTGCGGTTGAACCGCTGGGTCTTGTCGGACATCCCCATCTGCTCCATCAGGGTCAGGCCGGCGTTGGGCACCATCAGCAGGGCGTCCTTCTCGGAAGGATCCATGGTCATCCGGTATTCGCCGGTCATGGTCGGATCCACGAACTCCAGGATGATGTCGGTGCCGATCCCTTCCAGGTACCGGTAGCGCCACTTCTCGAACGGGAAAGTAGAGGTGGTGCCGCCGCCCTCTTCCGGCGGCCGCTCGTAGGTGCCGCCCGAGGGGTGCGACTCAACCTCGTCAGCCGGACCGAAGGCGATGTAAATGCGGCCCCGGTCGGCCTTCCAGCCCGGAATGCCGGAGGCGTACCGCTCGTTGGCATAAGCGATGCGCCGGTAGTGCTCTTCCTTGAATTCGTTCTCCGAGGTGTCCGGCGACGGGTCGCGCCGCAGCCAGAACTGCTCGATGAACTGCTCCCGCTCCTCGTCGGTCGACAGCCGCCGCAGCGCCTGCCGCTCCTCGTCGGTGATGATATAGGTGACGTCCTCGTTCAGCCACTTCTTGAAAGGACCGGCCAGCTCCTGCTCCAGCTTCTTCTGGCGACGCTGGATCTCTCTCTGCGATAGAGGCTTGGCCTGGGTCTCCGACGGCTTGGCGGCCGGTTTGGCTTTGGTATCGGCAGCCGACATTGACAGCCCGGCCCCTCCCAGAACTAGAGCAACAACCCCACTAATGCTCAGCGATCGACGCACCATACACTTCACCCCGACGCTAGCTCTATCGGTTCTCTTCGAACCGCACACATTGGCTCAAGTCAATTGTAGGGTCTTACCGGAGCAACGTCAAGTAAACTTCCTAAGGGTCGGCTCCTTTTTTTTGTACAAAAAATTCCATAAAGCGTAACCCGGGGCTGCCGATTGGCTACACTTGGTGTAAGTGGCTGGAAACTTGTCGCTTAGCGGCCCGTGGTATAGTGGCTAGCACGGCTAGAATCAGTGAGTTACCGAGCCGCGACGGAAGGGAGCGGTTTTGGGCTGAAGTGGCCGACGACGTGCACACACAAAGCGGTCGATTGGGGTGGGGTCTACTGGTGATCCGGGACTTACAGTTTCGTTTCTCTCGGACGTTGCTGACGGTGCTCACCGTCGCCGCCGTTTTGGCGGGAGCGTTGAACCTGCAGCAGCAGAAACGCTTCGAGTTGCCCGACGACGGAGTGACGTGGGTGGACGCGGCCGGCGGAGTGGAGGTCCGGCGCCTGGCCGACCCCAGCCCGGCGGCCCGGGCCGGCCTCCAGCCCGGAGATGTGCTGTTGAGCATCAACGGGGTGGAAGTAAAGCGGTCCCTACGGGTGCCCCAGATGCTGTTCGGCATCGGCACCTGGAACAAGGCCGAATACCGGGTGGAGCGCCAGGGGGTCGAGCTGCGGGCCACCCTCATCGTCGAGCCGGCCCAGCGCAGCCCGGTCCTCTATTATCTCTACGTAGTTGGCCTGCTGTACCTGCTCACCGGCCTCTACGTGTTTTTCCGCCGCGAGGGGGGGGCCCGGTCCCAACACTTTTACGTCTTCTGTCTGGCCTCCTTTCTGCTCTACGCCTTCCACTACTCCGGCAAGTTGAACAACTTCGACCGGGTGATTTACTGGGGCAACGTGTGGGCCATGTTGTTCGCCCCAGCCCTGTTCCTGCACTTCTGCTGGACCTTCTCGGATTCCGGCCTGGGGGCGCGTTTCCGGGGCCTGAGGGCGGTGGCCAGTTATGGACCGGCCTCGCTGCTGATGCTGGTCTGGGTGCTGGCGGCGGCCGGCATGATCCAGACCGTCTGGCCGCTGGTGGAGCTGCGGCGCCGGCTCGATCAGGCCTCCTATGGGCTGCTGACCCTGAACTTCCTGCTGGGCCTGGTGGCGCTGGGGCGGGCTTACGGCCGGGCGGTGGCCGCCGAGGATGCCCAGTTGCAGCAGCAGCTGAAGTGGCTGCGGGGAGGCTGTTTCTTCGGGGTGGCGCCGTTCCTGGGCCTCTACGCCATCCCTTATTTGCTCGGCAAAGTCCCGGGGCCGGCCATGAGCCTGGCGGTGCTTCCTCTGGCGCTGATCCCGCTGACCTTCGCCGGGGCCATCGCGCGCTACCGGCTGATGGACGTCGATGTCATTCTGCGGCGGGGCTTCGCCTATTCGCTGGCCACTCTGACGCTGCTGGGCGCCTTCTACGCCCTGGTGTTCGCCATCGGCGACCTGGTGCACCGCAACTTTCGCGAGGAACTGGGGCAAGCCGGCTGGATCGTGGCGGTGCTGGTGGCGGCGTTCCTGTTTCAGCCGCTGCGGGGCTGGATCCAAGTGCGGCTGGACCGGTATTTCTACCGGGAGCGCTACGACTACCGCCACACCCTGGTGGAGTTCGCCCGGGATCTGAACGCCGAAACCAACCTGGAGGCCATGCTGCAGTCGGTGACCGAGCGGCTGGCCCAGACGCTGGGCATCGCGAGAGTGGCCATCTTCCTGGAGCGCGATGGCGCCCGTTTCGAGCTGGTCCATGGCCTGGGGCTGCGCGACCGGCTGGGGCATCCCGTCCGCCCGGGCGATTACCTGGACCTCAGCTTTCTGGAGCCGGCCCGGCCGGAGTTGAGCGCCCGGTCGCGGCCCTACCTGTTCCTGGAGAGCACCCGGTGGCGGCTGGAAGGCTCGCCCTCCGCGCGCGCCACCATCGCCGACCTGGATCTTACTTATTACTTGCCCTGCCTGGCCCGCGGCCGCACGGTGGCCTTTCTGGGGCTGGGCCGCGGCGCCAACCGGGATTACCTGTCGGGGGAAGACCTGGAGCTGCTGGTCACCCTGGCCGGCTACCTGGGCATCGCCGTCGAGAACGCCCGGCTGTATCAGTCTCTGGAACAGAAGGTGGAACAGTACGAGCGGCTGAAGGACTTCAGCGAGAACATCGTGGAGTCGATCCACGTGGGTATTCTGGCGGCGGACCTGGAGGATCGCGTCGAGAGCTGGAACACCCAGCTGGAGCTGATGTACGGGATCTCGCGGACCGAGGCGGTGGGCCGGCCGCTGGAGGCCCTGTTCCCCCCCGACCTGGTGAAGCAGTTCGTGCAGGTGCGCGAGGAGAGCGGCATTTACAATATCTACAAGTACCGGCTGCTGCCCGCCAGCCTGCCGGCGCCGCCGCCGGCGGGCTTCGCCAAACCGGCCGGCGAGCGGATCCTCAACATCGCGGTGGCCCCGCTGGTGGCCAAGAACTTTGACCGCATCGGGCGGCTGATCATTTTCGACGACGTCACCGACCACCTGGAGCTGGAGCAGCAACTGGTGCAGGCTGAAAAGCTAAGTTCCCTGGGGCTGCTGGCCGCCGGCGTGGCCCACGAGGTCAACACCCCGCTGGCGGTCATCTCCACCTACGCCCAGATGCTGGCCCGCCAGGTTTCCGGCGACGAGCAGAAGGCCCGCATGCTCGACAAGATCGCCTCCCAGACCTTCCGCGCCAGCGAGATCGTCAACTCCCTGCTGAGCTTCTCCCGCACCTCGCCCACCGATTTCGCGGCCGTGGATTTGAACCGGCTGATCCGCGACACCTCGACGCTGCTGGAACACCAGTTCCGCAAAGGCGGGATTCGGGTCGAAGAGGAGCTGGACCCGGCCTTGCCTCCCATCGAGGGCAACAGCGGCAAGCTCCAGCAGGTGCTGCTGAACCTGTTCCTCAACGCCCGCGACGCCATGCCGCGCGGCGGGGTGCTGCGCCTGCGCACCGCCGCTTCCAACGGCACGGCGCGCGTGGAGGTCGCCGACACCGGCGTAGGTATCGCCGCCCAGCACCTGCATCGCATCTATGACCCCTTCTTCACCACCAAGGGACCGCAGAAGGGCACCGGCCTGGGCCTTTCGGTCAGCTACGGTATCATCCAGGAGCACTCCGGCGTCATCACCGTCGACAGCCAGCCGGGCAAGGGCGCCTTCTTCCGCCTGGAGTTCCCGGCGGCAGCAGACAGAAGACAGGAGATAGAGGATAGAAGCCAGCCGGCAGTCGGAAGCGCATAAGAGAATGCATGCCTGAGAGCAAAGGACGGATCCTCGTGATTGATGACGAGGCCGCCATTCGCGAGAGCCTGGAGACCCTGCTCGCCTTCGAGGGCTACCAGGTGGACTCGGCGCCGGATGGCAGCAAGGGGCTGGGCCGGCTGGAAGCGAAAACCTACGACCTGGTGCTGCTGGACCTGATGTTGCCGGATCGCTCCGGCCTGGAAGTGCTGCGGGAGATCCGCCGCAAGGACATCGACACTCCGGTAGCCGTCATCACCGCCTACGGCACCGTCCAAAACGCAGTGGAAGCCCTTAAGCTTGGCGCCAACGATTTCTTCACCAAGCCGTGGAACAACGACAAGCTGCTGCTGGAGATTGAGCGCTCCATCGCCGCTCGCCGCCTCCAGAGCGAGAACACCCAGCTCAAGAGGGCCCTGAAGCAGCGCTACAACTTCTCCAACATCGTCGGCAAGAGCGAGACCATGTTGAAGGTTCTGGAACTGGTCGGCCAGGTGGCGGCCAGCCGCTCCACCGTCCTGCTGCACGGCGAGAGCGGCACCGGCAAGGAGCTGATGGCCAAGGCCATCCACACCAACTCGCCGCGGGCGGAGCGCGCCTTCGTGGCCGTCAACAGCGGGGCCCTGCCGGCGGACCTGCTGGAGTCCACCCTGTTCGGCCACCTCAAGGGCGCCTTCACCAGCGCCATCCAGAACAAGAAGGGCTACTTCGAAATCGCCGACCACGGGACCATCTTCCTGGACGAGATCTCCACCATCTCGCTCGAAACCCAGGCCAAGCTGCTGCGGGTCATCCAGGAGAGAGAGTTTGTCCCCCTGGGCGGGGTCGAGACCATGAGAGTCGATGTGCGGATCGTGGCCGCCACCAACAGCGACCTGCGCAAGCTGGTGGAGGAGGGTCGCTTCCGCGAGGACCTCTACTACCGGCTCAACGTCATCCAGATCGATCTGCCGCCGCTGCGCGACCGCCCCGAGGACATCCCCTCGCTGGTCGATCACTTCTTCACCAAGTACTGCCGGGAAAACGAGAAGTTTCTCGACGCCGACAAGCGTTCCCGGCTGACCTTCTCGCCGGAGGCCCTGCGGATGTTGATGGACTACCGCTGGCAGGGCAACGTGCGGGAGCTGGAGAATGTCGTGGAGCGCGCCGTGGTGCTGGCCGTCGACAGCGTCGTGCCGGTGGACCTGCTGCCCGCCACCCTGCTGACCGCCGGCGGAGTTTCCGTCAAGCGCCGTCTGCCAGTCTTCGAGCGACCGCCGGAAGCCTCCTTGTTCGACATCCTGGACGAGTTCGAGCGTCGCCTCATTGTCGAGCAGCTGGAGAAGTACAACGGCAGCCAGACCGAGACCGCCGAGAGCTTCAAGATCCCGCTGTCGACCCTGAATCAGAAGATCAAGCGGCTGAATATCGAGGTGAAACGGAAGCGGGAGACTGTGGGTAGTAGACAGTAGTCAGTTGTCAGTAGTCTGTTTTCAGTAACTGATAACTGATAACTGACAACCGACTACTGACAACTGATAACTGATAACTGACTACTGACTACGTGTTTGGCCCATGGAAGGCTCGCGAGCGGATTCTCGCGAGACTGCAGACCGGCGGGGCGGCGCTGGTGCGGGAACTGAAAGAGCCCCGTCTGGAGGCGGTGCGGGCATTCGTGTGCCTGCTGGACCAGGTGCTGGAGGGGGATGCCGGTCCGGGAGTGCGCGCCGGGGTGCTGCAGGCCGGCTTCCCGGTCCTGGCGTGGTACCGGCGGGGGGACCTGGAGCGGGCCACCGACTGGGCAGGGTGGCTCTGGGCGGTGCATTCCGGCGCCGCTGCCGGCGAGGCGCCGCCGCCGGTCTGGGAGGAAGCCGATCAGGAATATCTGGCGGTCTACAACCTGGCGGTGGCCGAGCTGCTGGCGGCGCGGCTCCACGACGCCCGGGCCCGGCTGGCGCTGCGGCGCCTGATGTCGCACCTGGGCCTCAGCCTCGACCACCTGGCGCGGATGTTCGGCGTCACCGGCGAGGAAGTGCGTCTCTGGGAGCGCGGCAAAAAACCGGTGCCCAATGACCGGATGAGCGAGCTGCTGGTGGCCGACGATTCGCTGGGCCGGCTGCTGGAGTTGTTTCGCCCCGAGCGGTTGGCGTTGGTGGTCCGCCGGAAGGCCGAGCTGTTCGAGCGCGAGCAGGCGCTGGACTGGATCCTGCGCGGCCACATCGCGGACGTCGCCGACCGCTACCAGGAGGCGTTCCGGTACCAGTCATGAACCCGCCCCTCACCACACCTCATACCCACCGGCCTCTGTACCGGGTGGTGCGGCGGGACGCCGCGGATCCTCTCGATCCCTCGCCGGCCCGGCGCAAAGGGGCCGACTGCCGGTGGAATACACCGGACTTTGCTGCCCTGTATTGCTGCTGCAGCGAGTGGGTGGCGCGGGCCGTCACCCTGGAGCGCTTCCGGCGGACGGGCGTCGACCTGGGCGACCTGGAGACCGGCGCCCGTCCCCAACTGGTCGAGATCGAGTGGTCCGGCGAGGTGGTGGATGTGGTATCTCGGGAAGGCGTGGCGGCGGCGGGTTTCAACCCCCGCTACCCGGAGGGGGTACGCAAGGTCGACACCCGGCGCGCGGCCCAGGAATGGTACGCCACGGGCCAAGCGGGCGTGGTTTGCCGCAGCGCCGCCCTGCTGCGCCGGGGCTTTTCCAACTTCGCCGGCGAGCACCATCACTGGGGAGAGCTGGCCATTTTTCTGGACAACAGCCAGGAGCGCCCCAAGCTGCTGCGCCGGCGGGAGGATTTGACATGGCTCACCGACAACCAACCATGACCTACCGCCGGATGCTCTCCCACAGCCGCCTGTACCACGGAGGCTGTGGCGGGGACGGCTCGGGCGCGGCGGCTTCGGCCGGCCCAACCAGCGGCAGCGCCACCCCGGCCGGCTCCTCGGCATAGGGCAGCACCTGGTAGCCAACCATGACATACCGCCGCGTGTAGCGCCGGCCGTCTTTCTTCTCGATGGTGACGGCAAAGCCCGGGCCTTTGCCCCGCTTGGTCTCCACGCTGGGCACGATGCTTACCGGGAAGTACCCCTTCAGATCGCGCTCGATGCGGGCGGTCTCGTAGCGGTGCCGCCGGCGGCCCCAGTTGAAGACCCGAATGGAATCGAAGTCATAAGACTCCAGGCTCCTCTCCGTGGTGGTCCACAGCCACACCGTCTTCGCCTTTCCCGCATCGATGACCTCCGACAACGCGAAGTAGGAGGTGATCCGCCGGCCCTCTGCATACTGGGCCACCTCGTCGGGGATGTCGGCGTCGATCATGCGGGCCAGCACCCAGCCGGCGCTCTTCTGCCCCCCGGTAGTTCGCACCAGGCACCACTCATCGAGCGGCGCCGTCTTGCCGCCCTGGCCCGGCGCCGTGCCTCGCTCCATCAACCGGCGGCCCAGCAGATCGACCTTCTCCTCTTCCTTTAACTGATAGATGCTTGGCGAAGACCGCTGTGGGTCGATGTGGATGTTGAGGGTGTCGCGGGCACGGTAAACGCCCAGACTCGGCAGCGACGCGGCACTCTGGTGCAGCCGCTCGATCTGGCGGTGAACCTGCGGAGTCAGCAGCAGGCTCTGTTCGGTCCAGCCTTCGACGTCGGCGGCGGTGCGAACCTTGACGAAGCGGCGCCGGCGGCCCAGGATCTCGAGCCGTTCGCCGCGTTTGACGGTGGCGGCGGCGCCGGAGTTGGCGGCGACGTCACGGCGCAACTGAAGCGTCTCCGGCAGCACGTAGGCTTCGCCGATGGCCTGGGGGCGGGGGGGCCTTTGAGGGACGCAGGCCACCACCGGCAGGAATGCCAGTGCGACCCCGAAAGACAGGAATGCCTGTGTTAGCACCCTACCCGATGCCCAGCTCATCGGCCTGCTCCAGCGGCGTGCCGCACTGGCGGCAGATCAGCGAGCCGCAGTCGCCGCACCGCAGCGGCTCTACAATCGGCCGATCGCATTGCGGGCAGTAGAACTCGGCTTCCCTGCCCTGTGGGATTTCCGACATCACCGCTTCACAACACCACGATGGGATGGTAGAGGTTGGGCAGACGCACCTCCCCGATCGCCAGCAACCGCCCTTGGGCGTCGACGGCCTTCACCAGCCGCGATCCCGGCTGCACCCGGAATGGCGACACCCGGAAGTCGCGGCCATGCAGGATCTGCGCGGCCGTCACGGCGTCGACCATCTGCATGGGAGCCTCCGGCAGCAGCACCTCGGCCGGCACCAGGGCCTCCGCCAGCCGTCCCTGCCGGGCCAATTCCTGCGCCTGCTCGAGCCCCATCGCCATCTCGATGGTGAACTCGCCGGCGGCGGTGCGCCGCAGGCTCTCGACGTGAGCCCCGACGCCCAGTCTCTGGCCCAGTTCGTGCGCCAGGGCCCGCAGGTACACCCCCGCCGAGCACCGCACCCGGACGCTCGCCCGAGGTCCCTCGATCCCCAGCAGGCTGAACTCGTCCACCCGCACCCGGACCGGCTTGAGATCCACGGGCTGGTTCTTGCGCGCCAGCTTGTAGGCCGGCACTCCATGCACCTTCTTGGCCGATATCGGCGGCGGCGTCTGCTCGAACTCGCCCCGGTAGGCGGCGATCATGCTTTCCAGCTGCTCCCCATCCAGACTCACCGGCTGGTCCTCGCTCCAGGGCGTGCCCGCCCGGTCGTAGGTGTCGGTGGCGAAGCCGAAGCGAATCACCGCCTCATAGGTCTTATCTCGGTGCAAGAAGAACTGGGCCAGGCGGGTGGCCCGTCCCAGCGCCAGCGGCAGCACGCCGGTGGCGATGGGGTCGAGCGTGCCGGTGTGCCCCACGCGGTCCAGGCGCGCCAGCCGCCGCACCCGGCTGACCACGTCGTGCGAAGTGAGACCTTCCGGCTTGTCGATGACCAGGACGCCGTGCACTTCTCTATTGTATCTTTGCGCGGACGAACGACACCAGCTCGGGCCCAACCCACTCCGGCGGCCGGGCGTGGAACAGGGGGCGACGATCGATCACGCGCCGGGGCACGCCTTCCCAAGCGGGCGCCGCGGCGGTGGCGACGGCCACGAAGGCGTCGGCGCGGTCCAGGTTCTCCTGCGCCGAGGCCTTGAAGTCTGCGGTCTCGTAGTCGAGCACCGCCACGTAGACATCGGGACGCAGAAACCGCATGACGCTGTTGGATTCCAGGATGACGTGCGATCGCCCTTCGATCAGGCGCCGGATGGAGGGCATGGCTTCCGCCAGCCTCCCTTGCGGGGTGCGAACCCAGTAGGATTCCACGGCCCCGGCCGCCAGGAAGCGGGAGCTGTCACTGCGGCCTTCCAGACTCTCCTCGCGGGTGATGGCGTAAGGATGAGTGGGATCCTCGGCGGCGCAATCGCACCCCTCGCCATCGGTCGAGCACACCTGGTGGCCGTACTGGGTGAGCTTCATGGCCGTCCAGCCCAGCTCCCGCGTGGCAGCGATCAACCCGGCGGCCACGGAGGTTTTGCCGATATTTCTGGAATGCCCGCCGATCACCACCAGCTTCATGGCTGAGCCTCGGCCAGGGCGTATTCGGCCTGCCAGCGGATGGCCGGATCGCGCGAATCCAGCAGCCGCACCAGGCCCCGCTCCCCGATGGCCCGCAGGCCCCGCTCGAGCTGTTGCTCCTGCGCCGCCTTCAAGTCGGCGCTCGCCAGCGGCAGGATCATCTCCCGGTGGTCGAGCAGCAACTGGCGCAACTTTGCTCGGGCGACTTCGGAGAGCCATCCCCAGCCGGCTTCCCGCTCGATCCGGTCGGCCAGCTGTTCCGGGGTCATCCCGGCGCCATCGGGAATGAGGTAGGGCCGCAGGTGAGCGCGCGACATTCGGGCGGCCGGATAGGAATCTTCATAGACCCGCCGGATCTGAGGCTGCCGCGCGGCGGGCGTAGCCCGCGCCAGGCCTTCGGCCTCCAGAAACAGCTGCCGGGAGCGGGCGGCGGAGGGGGCATCCCCCCGGCAACAGCCAAACACCGCCCCGGCCCACAAGAAGAACCACGCCAGCCCGCGTCGCATCACCTTGTATCTACTATACCATCACTTCCGGCCGGCTCGTTCTGCGAAGAGCCGCGGCAGCCGGTCCAGCAGGGCCAGCCGCTCCAGGTGCTGCTTGAGCGGCCGGGCCGGGGTGCCCCACACCGGCTCGCCGGCCCGCACGATCTTGGAGGTCAGCACCCCGCAGCCGGATCCCAGCACCGCCCGGCTCTCGATGCGGGCCTTGTCGCCGATGCCCACCTGGCCGCCGATAACGGCGTAATCGCCGACCTCGACCCCGCCCGAGAGGCCGGTCTGGGCAGCGATGACGACGTGCCGTCCGAGGCGGCAGTTGTGGCCGATGTGGACCATATTGTCGAGCTTGGTGCCGTCCCCGATGCGGGTGGCCCCCAGCGCCCCGCGGTCCACGGCGCTGTTGGCCCCGATCTCGACGTCGTCGCCGATCTGGACGGTCCCCACCTGCGGGAACTTCTGCCAGCGCCCTTCCTCGAAAAGGAACCCGAAGCCGTCGGCCCCGATGACGCAGCCGGAGTGCAGGATGGCCCGGTCGCCGACGCTGACGCCCTCATAGAGGGTGACGCCGGGGTGCAGCCAGCCGTCGGCCCCCACCACGGCTTCGTCGCCGATCACCGATCGCGGGCCGACGTAGGTGCGTGGCCCGATGCGGGCGCGCTCCCCGATCACCGCCAGGGCCCCGACCGAGACACCCTCGCCCAGCTCGGCCGAGCCGGCCACCTGCGCCGAAGGATGCACGCCCGAAGGCGCCGGCCGCGGCGGATGAAACAGCGCCACCACCCGCGCGAAGGCGTGGCGTGGCGCCGCCACCCGCATCAGGGTCCGACCCGCCGGCGCAGCGAAGTCGCGGCTCGCCACCAGGCATCCTGCGCGCGAGGCGCCCGCCAGCTTCTCGCCCCGCCGGCCCTCCGCGAAGGCGATCTGTTCCGGGCCAGCCTCCTCCAGCGACTGCACGCCCCGGATCTCCCGATCGGCGTCGCCTTCCACCTCGGCGCCCAGGTGGCGCGCAATCTCCGCGACCGTCATGTGTGGCCCCCCCAGCTATGATACAGCGAGGCGTGGCCGCAACCGGACTCTCGCCAAGCTCGCAAGGAAAACCAAAAACCAAAACCAAAGACTCTCTCGCCAAGCTCGCCAAGCTCGCAAAGAAAACCAAAAACCAAGAAACCACGACGGAGGCGACGGACTATTCTGCCAGGCGGTTGACGATGCGGGTGATGCCGTCCTTGAGGAGCGCCTCGTTGAAGTTGATCAGCAGGCCCAGGCGCCTATCCGCCAGCCGGAGATAGGTGAGCAGCTGCTTCTGGTGTACGGGCAGCACCTCTGCGATGGACTTGATTTCCACAATTACCTTGTCTTCGACGACCAGGTCGGCGCGAAAGCCGATTTCGAATCGCGTGCCGTCGTAGACGACCGGAATCGCCGGCTGCCTCGCTGTCCGCAGGCCTCGCTTCTCCAGTTCGCTGGCGAGAACCGTTTCATAGACGGACTCCAGCAGGCCCGGACCCAGAGTCCTATGAATCCGATAGGCGGCGTCGACGATGTGCCTGGCAATGTCGTTTTCCGTCACGGACACAGTGTATATCGCCGGGGTTCCTGGCGTTCTTGGCGAGAGATTCTTGGGGTTTGGGTTTTCTTGGCGAGCTTGGCGAGAGACTCTTTGGTTTGGGTTTTGGGTTTTGGTTTTCTTTGCGAGCTTGGCGAGAGACTCTTTGGTTTTGGGTTTTGGGTTTTGGGTTTCTTGGCGAGCTTGGCGAGCTTGGCGAGAGACTCTTGGGTTTTGGGTTTTGGTTTTGGTTTTGGTTTTGGGTTTTCTTGGCGAGACCCCCCGTGTTGTTGGCCAAGCCCGAGGGGCTATCATGAAGGTTCATGGCGATCGACCCCAGCGCCCGCATCGCCCCCACGGCGCGCGTCAGCCCGGGGGCCCAGATCGGCCCCGGCGTTGACATCGGCGAGTTCTGCGTGATCGAGCAGGACGTCGCGATCGGCGCCGGCACGCGCCTGGAACCCTATGTCCTGGTGAAACGCTGGACCACCTTGGGGGCCGAAAACCGCGTCTCCGCCGGAACCGTGCTCGGCACCGACCCGCTCGATAAGGCCTTCAGCGGCCAGCGCAGCTACTTGAGGATCGGCGACCGCAACACCATCCGCGAGCACTACACCATAAGCCGCGGCACCGAGCCGGAATCGGTGACCCAGATCGCCGACGACAACTACATCATGACCTCCGGCCACATCGCCCACGACTGCAAGATCGGCTCCGGTACGGTGATCTGCAGCTGCGCCCTGGTGGCCGGCTACGTGGAGGTCGAGGACGAAGCCTTCCTCTCGGGCGGGGTGGCGATCCACCAGTACTCCAGGATCGGCCGACTAGCCATGATCGGCGGCAACACCCGCGTCAACCAGGATGTGCCGCCCTACTTCCTCTACACGGAATTCAACGTCGCCCCGCGGGGTCTCAACCTGGTCGGGCTGCGCCGGGCGGGCCTGGCAGCCGACCACATCCGGGCCCTGAAGCGCGCCTACCAGTTGCTCTACCGCTCCAAGCTCCCGCTCGACCAGGCTCTGGCCGCCATCGAGCACGAGGTCCCCACCGAGCACACTCGCCACCTGGTGACCTTCATCCGGCGCTCCCAGAGGGGGATCTGCCGCGAGTAGGCGGGCGGTCCGCGACTCTACGCAGTCGGTGCGCCCAGTGAGGCTCGGATCAAATCCCACAACGCGTGCTCCGGGACGTGGCGCTCCAGCAGCCGCCGCAGTTCCTCTTGCCCGGAAGGAGTCACTAATCACCTCGACGCGCGGATGCGCGAGAGGCGCCCGCCAGTGCGGTCAAGAACTCGACCAATACCTCATCCGTCGTCACCGCTGCGGCGCGCAGTGATCCAGGTTGTCGGTGAGATCGGGAGGCAGGCGATCCCACTCTTCCTGGGGGATCTCCGCCGCCAGTCCCCTCAGGATTTCCTCGATGGGACGGGTTGGTGCATCATGGCTGAGCGGGCGGAAGCCGGCGGCCGGCCCATCGCACAGTTCTGTCAGGCCTTTTCTGGCCTCTTCCACCCGATCGGCGGGCAACCGGTCAACGAGCTGGTGTAGTTCTTCCCTGCTCCTCATGACATTGCCTCCGCGCCCGAGCACCAGGGTACCATGATTCAACTTTGTTTTGAGCCGGTCCCCAGCGGCCGCACGCTGACCTCCCGGAACCGGATCGTCGAACGCTCGTCGTGGTTCTGCAAGCCGATGTAGCCGGACTCCGGACGCGGCCCGCGCTCCGGCTCGTACCACATCTTCCGCTCCGGCACCGGCTGTGAGCTGTCGAAGTCGGTGACCAGCACGCCGTTCACGTGGACCACCGTCCGCTGGCCGCGCAGCGTGATCTCCATGGTGTTCCAGCCGTCGGGGCCTGGGGGCGCTTTCGCCAGCGCCCGCGTCATCGAGTAGATGACGCCGGTGCGGTGGTAATCGTCGCCGGCCTCCTCGATCTGGACTTCATAGCCGTGATGCACCGCGAACCAGGGGTCCTTGGGCCTATCCGGTATGCGGATGAACACGCCGGAGTTGCCGCGCGGCCCACGAGTCTCGAACACGATGCGCACCACGCAGTCGCCGAACTTCTCCCGGGTGTACCACAGCAGCCCCATGCCGCCCTGGGTCTTCAACGCCCCGGCCTCGACGGCGAACGATCCCGGCCCCACCATCTCCCAACCGTCCATACTCTTGCCGTCAAACAGCTGCCTGGCCGGTTCATCGGCCAGCGCCATCGCCCCCATCCCCACCATCAGGAGCAAATGCTTCATACCTAGTACCCCCTCTCCTTATCCACCAGGTTCAGCAGCGGCAGCCCCCGGGTGTATCGCCGGACATTCTCTGTGAACAACGCCATCAGCCGCACCTGGCGGTCGGGGCTCCACCCCGAGGTGTGCATGGTCATGACCACGTTGGGGCAGTCGAAGATGGGGTGTTCCGCGGGGATCGGCTCCTGCGGGAACACGTCGAGGCCCGCCCCGGCGATCCAGCCTTCCTTCAGCGCCTTCACCAGCGCCAGGTCGTCGAACAGCTTTCCCCGCGACAGCGCCAGGAAGTAGGCCGTCTTCTTCATGGCCCGGAAGACCGTCTCGTTAAACATCTTGTCGGTCTCGGCGGTGTGCGGCGCCGCCGCCACCAGCACGTCCGATTGCGCCACCATCTCCATGAGCCACGACGGGTCGCGCAGCTCGGCCACAAAGGGCGGCTTGTGCAGCGCCCGGCTGTCGATGGCCAGGATCTTCATGTCGAATCCGTAATGCGCGCGCCGCGCCAGGGCCTGGCCGATGCCTCCGAAACCGGCGATCCCCATGACGCGGCCGCTGATCTCGGCGTGGTGATGGCTCTTGGTCGTCCCCACGGGTTCCCACTTCCGCGCCCGAAACTGCGGCACGTACCAGCGATTGATGCCGCGGGCCAGCGCGATCAGCATGCCGAGGGCGGTCTCCGAGATCGCCGGCGCGAAGCTGACCGCCTGGTTCGTGAGCGCCGCCGGATGCGACCGCATCAACTCCGCCAGGGCCTCCACCCCGGCCGCCGCCGCCTGCACCCAACGCAGCCTGGCCGCCCGCGCCAGCACCTCAGTGTCCGGCGCGCCGTAGATCACCTCGGCCTCGCTGACCTTCTCGAGAAACTCCGCGCGGTCCTTGCACAGAACCACGTCAACCTGACCCTCGCCGGCCGCCAGGATCTGCTGCACTTCTTCGTGGGTAAAAGGGAAATCGGTGACCAGCTTCATGGCCCCTCGGGGGCGATCTCGACCGGCAGGCCCTCGCCCCAGCCGTACTTTTTGCGTCCCAGCTCTTGCGCTGCCTGCCAGGCCTCGGCGTCGCGGCGCTCGTCCAGCACCCGGGCGGTGGCGGCAAACTCCCGCCCGTTCAACCGCACCTTCACCCGCGCATCCTTCTGGATGTTCTCGACCCAGTGCGCCTCGAAGAACTTTTCGGCCAGCAGGTAGAGCTTACCCTCCCGCTCGACGAACCAGATCTCGATCTGGCGCGGCAGGCCGGTCCTGCGCCCCGTGGTGGTCAGGTAACACAGCCGTTCCTGGCTGTCATCCGTGTTCATCTGCGTTTATCTGCGGTTTCAACCCCCCGCGCGCACCCGCCGGCGGATGTCCTCGAACCACTCCAGCACGAAGTGGAGCTGCGGCTGGCTAGCCTCCGGCTCGGCGGCGCCGGACTTGATCATCAGGAAGCGCTTGCCGTCGGCGGAGACGTCATAGACGGGGACGCCCGGGAACACATGGGTGAACAGCTCCTTGGGTGTGCCGGGGCGGAAGGGCCCAGAGGGCGCCCCACCCGGCTCGATCTCGACCGACATCACCTTGCCGCTAGGCGCGACATAGAAAAGCTCGCGGGGGGCGCCCCCTGGGCCCCGGGCCCAGCGCGGAGAGGCCCCGCCGCCAGTCGAAACCTGCCATCTACCGCCGCCGGCGCCCTCTGGGCCGGCCGCGGCGGGACGCACGTAGACCTGGAACTGCCCCGACTCCATGGAGATGTAGGCGATCCAGCGGCCGTCGGGGGAGAACAGGGCTTGCTGCTCGTCGTGCTCCGTCTTGAGGAACGGCCGCGGGGCGGGGCGCCCCTTGGGATCGGCCGGCGCGCCGTCGGGCCGCGGCAACAGCATGATGTCGTTCTGCCCGCTGGATCCGCCGTCAAACGCCAGCAGCTTGCCGTCGGGCGACCAGGAGGTCGGCCGCGATCGTCCACCTTCCAAATGGGCCAGGGTTTCGGGCGGGCCACTGCCGTCAGCCAGCACCCACGCGAGCGAACTCTTGCCGGCATCCATGTGGATGAAGGTCACGCGCTTGCCGTCGGGCGTCCAGATCGGGCCGAAGTTGTAGCCCTGGAAGGTGAGCCGCGTCAAGGTGCTGCGCAGCAAGTCGTAAACCCAGACGTCGCGCTTGCCGCCGGAAGTCGCGACGGCCACGCGCTGGCCTTCCGGCGACAGGCGCACGTCGATGTAAATGTGCAGCGGCGCGGGAATAGCTTCCGCCTTGCCCTGGCGGTCCACCCAAGCCAGGCTCAGATTGCTTTCAGTGGGGCCGCCCAGGACGTAGACGAGACTGCCCGCGTCCGAGAAGCTGTACTGCGCGTTGCCCGCGGAGACGACGCCGCCCGCGCCCTCCAGGATGGGTACCGGCGATCCGGTGACCTCGAGCCGCCCCAGGTCGAACGGGACGGTAAAGAGCGACCCGGAGCGCCAGTAGACGATGTGGCCCGTGCCGCGCTTTCCCGCCGCTGCGGGCCCGGTAGGCGCGTAACGTGGATACGTGCCGCCGTCGATCAGGACGCGCTGCTGGCCGGTCGTGAGCGACAGAGCGACGATCTTGGCGTCGTCGAATTGAGCCGAGCCGGCGGCGAACAGCACGGCCTCGCTGCCGGGCAGGATTTGCGGCCAGCGGTGGGCGCGGTCGCCTCGCTTGGGATCGAGCTGGGTGATGGCTTGGGGCGTGCCGCCCGCGGCCGAGACTTTCGACAGGCCCCGGTTCACCGTGCCGAAGAGGATCGTGCCGTCGGGCCCCCAACTCGCCCCGTAGCCGCCGCCGCCGTCGCAGAGGGTGATGGTCGCGCCGCCGATGACCTGCACCTTCTTCCACTTGCTCTGCTGGAAGAAGCCGAGCCACTGGCCGTCCGGTGAAAAGAAGGGACTGGAGGCCTGGTCGGTTCCCGGGATAGGCTTGCCTTCCAGTTGGTCCATCATGCGGACGTGAAGCCGGGGAGGCGAGCCGGCGGCATAGGCCAGGCGGCTTCCGTCGGGGGACAGAGCGATGGTTCCATCTCCCAGGCCGCTCGATCGCGCCAGTTGCGGCACGGCCGCGGTGAACTGAACCATCTGGCGCGGGACGGGTTGCGGAGCGCGCAGCAGCAGCCAGCCGGCCACGGCGGCGACCGCGGTGGCGAGGCCGGCGACGGCCCAGGGGATCCACTGGCGCGGTTTCTGAGCCGCGACCGGCGCGTCGCTGGCGATCCAGGCGTCGCCGATGTCGCGCAGCCGCCGGGCGGGATCCTTCTCCAGACACAGCCGCAGCAGCCGGTCGACGCTCGGCGGCGTCTCGGCCGGCAGCTGGCTCCAGTCCGGCTCCCGCCCCAGGATCGCCATGATGCAGTCCGATACCGTCTCCCCCCCGAAGGCCTGCCGCCCGCTCAGCATCTCGTAGACCACGCAGCCGAACGACCACACGTCGGTGCGCTTGTCCAGCCGCTTGCCCCGCGCCTGCTCCGGCGACATGTAGGCCGCCGTCCCCAGGATGGTCCCCAGGCGGGTGGCCAGCGCGCTCAGGGTCGGCGAGTGCGGGCTGACTTGGGTGGCCCCTTCGTCGGCCAGGGCCTTGGCCAGCCCGAAGTCCAGCACCTTGACTTTCCCTTCCGGCCTGATCTTGATGTTGGCCGGCTTCAGATCCCGGTGCACGATCCCCTTGCCGTGCGCCTCCTCCAGCGCTTCTGTGATCTGCCCGGCCACCGTCATGGCTTCCTCGACCGGCAGCGGTCCCTTCAGCGTTTCGCCCGGGACGTATTCCAGCACCAGGTAACACAGGCCTTCCTGCCTGTCATCCTCAAACCCATAGATGGCAGCAATATTTTGGTGATTCAGCTGCGCCAGCAAGTGGGCCTCGCGCTCGAAGCGCGCCCGGCGCTCCGGGTCCTGGGCGAATATGGCCGGCAGAACCTTGAGGGCCACGTCGCGGCCCAGTTGGCTGTCGCGGGCGCGGTAGACCTCGCCCATGCCGCCCTTGCCGAGCAGCTCCCGGATCTCGTAGGTCCCCAGTTTGCGGCCGGGCTTGAGTTCCATGCTGGTGGTCAGTGTAGCACCAGGGGGGCCGTCGGGAAGCGTTTGTCATCCCGAGCGTAGCGTTTGTCATCCCGAGCGTAGCGAGGGATCTGCTTCTCGCCCCGCCGTATCGGGATAGGGGGAGCCTCGCGGCTCCGCCCCTCCCCCACCACCGGACATGCGGGTCCGCATCCGGCGGTTCCGTGACTGGATCCCCTGCGGGCCGGAGGTCCGTGTCGCCTTTCGCCGATGGAGGTTTCGCCGCTCCATGGACTTCGCGGTCAGTTGCCCGCTCCTCCGGCGCCGTGTGCCTCTGATCCGCTTCTTGTACATCGGCTCGCGCGTTTGCCGTCTCGCGACGACGCCCTGGCGCTTCGCTATGACTTCACCTCCATCAGGTTGTCAAGGGGACTTCACCCCCCAGCTGTCGAACATGCTCGGCACACAACAGCAGGTCCCTCGCTGCGCTCGGGATGACAATCGCTGCGCCCCGCCGTAACAGCCAACTCTCGCCACGACGTTGTTTTGAGCCGCCATGTACTACTAACGTCGCGAAGATTTCCACCTCATCCCCTCATCTCCTCATCCGCCGGCTTCGCCCCCTCGCCCCGGCGGCCCGCGACGGCGGGCACCCGGTTCCGGTTGCGGCAGAGCCCCCATGTGCTACACTCCGCACATGGGCAATGGCGCCTTCTCCATCCTGGGTACCACGCCGCGCATCCACTCGCTGCTGATCAAGCCGGCCTCGGCGGTCTGCAACCTGGACTGCGAATACTGCTTTTACCTCGACCGAGCCGCCGATCCCTACCAGGACCTGCCCGGCCGGCGCATGACCGAGGAGACCCTGGAACGGCTGATAGACAGCTTCGTGTTCTACTCTTTTCCCAACTCGGTGTTCGCCTGGCAGGGGGGCGAGCCGACCCTGGCGGGGCCGGCCTTCTTCGAACAGGCCTGCCGCCTCCAGGAGCAGCGCGGGCGGCCCGGCCAGACCATCAGCAACGCCCTGCAAACCAATGCCCTGCTGCTCGACGAGCGCTGGTGCGAGCTGTTCAAGCAGTACAACTTCCTGCTCGGCGTCAGCCTGGACGGCCCCGAGCAGATGCACGACCGCTACCGGTTCAACAAGCAGGGTAAACCGACCTGGCGCAAAGTAATGAACGCCGTCGAGCTGCTCCAGAAGAACAAGGTGGAGTTCAACCTGCTGTGCGTGCTCAGCCGGGCCAACGTCGAGCATCCCCGCGAACTCTACAAGTTCTATGCCTCCATGGGGGTCCAGCATATCCAGTACATTCCCCTGGCCGAGTTCGACGGGCTGGGACAGCCGCTGCCCTTCACCATCACGCCGGAGCAGTACGGCCGCTTTCTGGTCGAGACCTTCGACCTGTGGTGGCCCGACCGGCGCAAGGTGCGTATCCGGTTCTTCGACAACATCGCCGAGGCCCTGGCCGGCATGAAGCCCGGCAACTGCACCATGCACGAAACCTGCGACAGCTATGTCGTGGTCGAGTACAACGGGGACGTCTACCCCTGCGACTTCTTCGTGGAGAAAAGCTGGAAGCTCGGCAATACCAACGTCGACAGCTTCGCCGAGATCTCCCGCCGGCAGCAGCGCTACAGCTTCGCGGTGAAAAAGACGCTGGCCACCCCGGAATGTCAGGTCTGCGAGTTCCAGTCGGTGTGTCACGGCGGCTGCCCCAAGCTCCGCCACGGCCCCCATCGCCGCTTCGAGGACCTGGACTACTTCTGCGCCGCCTACAAGATGATCTACGCCAAGTCGGTGCCCAAGCTGAAGCCGGAAGTGGAGAAGATCCTGGCCCGGGGGGTGGCTATGGCGACCAATCCCAGTTGAGGTGTATCATGATGAATTCACGGCGGGAGTTCTTAAGCTCAGGCTTGGCCTTGTCACTGGCGACCAACGCATCGGCGGATCAGCGCGGCTACACCCATGCGGAGGCCGAGAAGCTGCTGGCCGGCGGCAATCCCGCCGGCAAGCTCACCACCGATGATCTCTGCACCCCGGCCTTGATCCTCGATCTGGACCGCTTCGAGCGGAACATCCAGAAGATGGCCGGCCACCTGCGCGACCATCGCAAGGGCTTCCGGCCTCACGCTAAGACCCACAAGTGTCCGGAGATCGCCCGGGCTTTGGTCAAGGCCGGGGCCGGGGGCATCTGCACCGCCAAGATCAGCGAGGCCGAGGTCTTCGCCGAGCACGGCATCCGCGGGTTGCTGATCACCACGGCCGTGATCGGGCGGCACAAGATCCAGCGCGCCACCCGCCTGGCCGCCGCCGCCCCCGACACCATCTTCGTTGTCGACCACGAGGAGAACGCCCGCGACCTCTCGCAGGCCGCCGAGGCCGCCAAGCTCAACCTCAACGTCGCCGTGGATCTCTACGTCGGGAACCGCACCGGCCTCCAGCCGGGGACGGCGCCGGTCGATCTCGTCCAGAAGCTCGCCAAGCTGCCGCGACTCAAGTTCCAGGGCCTGCAAGCTTACGCCGGCCAGGCCTCCCACACCATCAGCTTCGAGAAGCGCCGGCAGGTTTCTCAGGAAGTCATGGCCAAGGCGGTCGAGACCCGTCATCTGCTGGAAAAGGCCGGCCTGGAGGTACCCATCGTCTCGGGCGGCTCCACCGGTACCTACAACATCGACAGCGCCATCGACGGCATCACCGAGCTCCAGCCCGGCTCCTTCATCTTCATGGACGTGGATTACATCCGCATCGGCGGGCAGTCCGGTGACAAATACACCGACTTCGACAGCGCCTTGACGGTGCTGGCCACCGTCGTCAGCCGCCCCGAACCCAAGAAGGCCATCGTGGATGCCGGTCTCAAAGCCTTCTCGACCGACAAGCCGTTCCCGCCCGAAGCCAAGGACGCCGCCGGCATTGTTTACGGGTTCGCCGGCGACGAGCACGGCCGACTGGACTTCTCGCAATCCCAACGGGAACTGAAGGTCGGCGACCGCCTGGAGTTCATCATTCCCCACTGCGACCCCACCGTGAACCTCTACGACCGGCTTTACGCCGTGCGCGGCGAGAAGGTGGAGAAGGTCTGGAAGATCGCGGCGCGGGGGATGAGCCAGTAGCCTGATATGATGAACAGGATGGCAGCGCGCCCGTAGCTCAGTTGGATAGAGCGGCTGGCTTCGAACCAGTAGGTCGGGAGTTCGAGTCTCTCCGGGCGCGCCAGATTCTAAAGGACTTAGCCTCTAGTTGACCTTCCGGGAACCACCGACCGTAGCCACTACCGTAGCCAGTGGATTCAGTGCTCGGTCCATGGCGTCGGCCGTCTCCTGCTTCGCTTCTTCCATGAGGTGACCGTAGACCTGGAGGGTAAAGCCCACGGCGGAATGCCCCAGGAGCTCGGCTACGGCCTTAGCGCTGAGGCCCTGAGCGAGGAGCAGCGCGGCGGCGCTGTGTCGGAGGTCATGGACCCGCATCTTGGCGAGGCCGGCGCCGGCCAGGATCGCCTGGAAACGCCGGAGCACTGAGCGTTCGTCCAGGGGCGTACCGACCGTGGTAGTGAAGACCAGATCCCACGGGCTGCCCTTCCATGCCTCACCCATGGCGGCGCGTTCCTCGTCCTGGAGGGCCCGCCGCCGGTGTAGCGCCTGAATTGCGAGAGCGGGGAGCCGCACGGTGCGGCGGGACAGCTCGCTTTTGGGATCTACGAGTGTCCAGGCGCCGGCGACGCGCTGTAGCGCATGGCGGACCGTGAGGCGGCCAGCGTCCAGATCCACGTCGGGCCAGCAGAGGCCGGTGGCTTCCCCGAGCCGGAGCCCGAGGGCCAGGATCACAGCATAGAGGGCGTAGAGGCGGTTACCTTCGGCGGCCTGTAGGAATTGCCGAGCCTGAGGCACCGTCAGGAACGTGATTCTCGGCTTCGGGACGTGCGGAGGATCTACCAGGCGGGCGACGTTGCGCACCACGTCGCCGAACTTCTCCGCCAGGTTTAGCGCGGTGGTCAAGGTGCGGTGAATGTGGCGCACCGTCTTGGGCATCAGACCCGGCCGTTCGATGACTATATCGGGGGTCACCGTCAGGATGCGGCCGGGAACCGGCGCCCGGACTTTTGCTTTTGCCGACTCCGCTACCACCTGGGCGCGCCTGACAAGCTCGTCAACGGCAACCACGGGCTGGGCGCCGGCCTCCCGGGTAGGCACGGCGACCGGAGACGGCGCAAGACGAGCGTTGAGGAACGCCTGCACCATCGACGGCGTGAGCTTCTGGAGTGGAACGCGCCCGAGGTGCGGGGTGATCCAGTTGCGCGTGATGCACTCATAGGAGGTGTACGTCTTCGGCCGCACTGAGGGTTTGACTTGGTGCTCCAGCCACCCCGCGAGAAACGCTCCGAGCGTCTTACGCTCCGGCGCCACAGGCAAGCCGAGGTGCAAGTCTCGTAGTGTCTTGGTGAGCCTCTTCTGGGCTTCGCGCCGCGTCGGAACTTCGAAGACCTTCCGCCGGCGCTTCCCGTCCGGGCCGAAGCCCAGGGAAATCTCGCCCCTCCACCGGCCGTCCGGCAATTGAAAGATAGAACCCTCACTGTTTCCGCGTTTCTTGGGCATGTCTGCTCCTGAATCTTTTCTGTCGCGTTAGGTTAGCGCACTCGGGATGCATGGTTTTGGTTTTGCGAATATAGAGCATCCAACGGCCGCACGCCTCGCACCGGCGGATCTTGTGCTCTCCGAGGAAGGTCCTGTAGAAGTGATACCAGACGGCACCAAGCAGGTTGGACGGGACTATGCGGGGCTGCAGCGTCCCGCTATGGTCCATCACAAGTCGGGGCGACACTTTGCGCTGCAGGCCGCGATTGAGTTGGTCCGCGATGAACATGCGGGCCGGCCCGACCACCTCGTCGCGGCGCCAACGGCTCAGTAGGTGCGACCGGAGATCAGGGGTGGCGATGAACTGGCGTCTGCGCCCGACAAGGTGCGACCGGAGATCAGGGGTGGCGATGAACTGGCGTCTGCGCCCGACATACCACACACCTCCCTTGAACCAGTTAATCCTCGCGCGGAGTGCCTTGGTGTTGTTTTCACGCAACGCCTCCCACACCTCGATGGTCTCCCGCATTGCATCAATTTCCCCGCGCCAAGTGCTGAGACTATCACCAAATATGGGAGGACTGCTTTTAGCTGTTGCCGACGCGATGAAGTGTTCATCCCCAGCCAACCAGCCGTACACATTCGCGAAGGCCAAAATCGCCTCTTCGGATGTTGGAAGATCTGCAAACTTCAGGAAGAGCTCGGTCTCGGCAAGCGGGTCGTAGAGTCGGGCGCGGCGTTCCTGACTTCGCGGCACGAGCGCGCTGGACGGCCGACGCTCGACGTTGAAACCGAGAACTTGAAAGACCCGGCGCACCTCGAAGCCCCCCTCGGGAACCGACCAGGCGAAGTAGTCAAGATCGGACGGGTCTACCTTAACATTATGTGTTGTGTAACGCCCATCGTTACGGTTAAGCGTTTGCATGTGAGGCTGTCATAGTTTACACTACCATCCATGAGAGCGCAACACAAAACAAAGAACAGCATCGAAAGGGTTCTCTTCCGGCCCAAGGAGGCGGCGATCGTCCTGGGGACCAGCACCTCCTGGGTTTACGCGAGGGTCTCCGACGGGTCCCTCCCTGCCGTACGCCTCGGCGGCAGGATGGTGAGGATACGGCGGGATGATCTCATGGAGTTCGCCGGCGGGGTCGGCCAGGAGGCCGGCCCCCGGTGAGCGCCACCCTCACCCGGCGGAATCTCGCGGCCTTAAGCGCCCCCGAGGCCGAGGCAGGCCTACTCTACGCCGTGCTTACGGCCCGCGACGGCGCCGGCATCCCGGAGCTGGCCCCGGCTGTGTGGACCGTACACCGCCACCGCCTGGTCTACGAGGCCGCGCGGCACCTTGCAGCAGCGGGCCGGCCCATGGAACTGGTCGCCGTCGCCGAACGCCTCAAAGCACGGGACGAGCTGCAGGCCGTGGGCGGCTGGGCCGGCTTATCGGCTCTGACCCTGCCCGATGCGTGGGCGGGTACTTCTAATGCTTGCGCGGAAGTACTCCGCGAGAAGGCCCGCCGGCGAGCCCTGGCAGAGGCCGGGGAGCGGCTGGCTCGGGCGGCGTCGACGCCGGGCGGCGATCCCGAGGCGGCCCTGGCGCGAGTGGCGGGTCTGCGCGAGGAGCGCGCGGCGGCGCCGGAGCCGGAGACCGGCGCGGCGGCATGGCCGGAGCTGAGGCCGGAGGCGTTGCATGGCCTTGCGGGCGACCTAGTCGGCGGCCTCGATCCCTACACCGAAGCTGACCAGGTGGCGGTGCTAGTCCAACTACTCGCAGCCTTCGGGTCTGCGGTAGGGCGCGGGCCACATTTTTGCGTCGGGGCCACCAAGCATCGCGTAAACGAGTACGTTGTTTTAGTAGGCGAAACGGCGCGCGGGCGCAAAGGTACATCGTGGGATGAGGTACGGGCACTGCTGGAGGGCGCGGACGAGGAATGGGCGGGCGCGCGGGTACAATCTGGCTTGTCCAGTGGGGAAGGGCTGATTTGGGCTGTCCGCGACCCGATCACCGAGACCAACAGCACGACCCATCAGCAAGATATAGTGGACGTGGGCGTTGCGGACAAAAGGCTGTTGGTCATCGAGCCGGAGTTCTCGGCCATTCTCCGGGTGTGTGAACGTCTTGGCAATACATTATCGGCGCAGATAAGGCAGGCCTGGGACAGCGGGATGCTCCGCGTGCTGACCAAGCACCAGGCAGCCCGGGCGACGGACGCCCACGTCAGCATCATGGGCCACATTACGCGGGACGAGCTGCTCCGCTACCTTACGGCCACCGAGCAGGCCAATGGTTTTGCCAATCGGTTTTTATGGATCTTGGTAAAGCGCAGCAAGCTTTTGCCTGAGCCTGGGCGGATGCCAGACGGGGAGCGGCAGACCCTGACGCGGCGCCTTCGTGAGGCACTGGACCACGCCCGCCGAGTGGGCGAAATGGGCCGCGACGATGATGCCCGGGAAATCTGGCGGGAAGCGTACCCGCGACTCTCGGCAGACCGCCTCGGCCTCCTGGGCGCTGTCTGCTCGCGGGCGGAGGCCCAAACCCTTCGGCTCTCGATGCTGTTCGCTCTGCTGGACCGCTCCCAGGTGATTTGCCCCGCTCACCTTCTGGCTGGCCTGGCGGTGTGGGAGTATTCTGAAGCCGCTGCGCGCCTGATCTTCGGCGACGCCCTGGGCGACGGGACCTCGGACGAGCTGATTCGCGCCCTGCGGGCGGCGCCGCAGGGGCTGACACGAACCGAAATCCGCGACCACTTCGGCCGGAACAAGGCCGCCGCCGAGCTGAGCCGGGGCCTCAGGGTGCTGTCGGAGCACGGACTTGCGAGCTTCGAGCGGATCGAGACCGACGGCCGGCCTGTCGAGCGCTGGCATGCAGTCAGAGCAGGTACGACAAAAACGACCGATACGACCAAAGCGGGCACGTGAAAGGACTTTCGTCGTTTAAGTCGTTTATGTCGTATGAGACTGAAGAGGAGAGGAGGGGGGCTGTGATAACGGATTACGTCGCCATCGGCAAGGCCGTCCTGGCCAGGCTGGAGGCCCAGAGAGTGGCCGCTGGGGCTGTTCAGCACGGAGAACACCACTACGACATAAACGACATTAACGACCAAACAACCACCTGTGACCGGAATCCCGACCTGGCCGCCCGCGAGGCCGCCTTGTCCTTCGTCAACCGGGCCGGCGCCAGGCTGGTATCCCCCTGCCCCGGATGCCACCCCGACGCCCCGGCCGGAGCCCAGTTCCTGGTGCTGGTACCCCAGGCGAACGACGTTGCGGAGTTCCGGGCTTCGCTGGCGGTCCTGAAGATCTCCTGCCCCGTCGTAGTCCGGAGCGAGCCGCTCGCCCACCTGCCCGTGCGCTGCGCGCACGTGGGGGAGCCATGACCCGCCGCCGCGACGCCTCCGACGGGGGTAGGGTAGTGCAAAAGTCTAAAGGCTGGTCGGCGGAGACCACTTGGTACCACCGTGCGAATTTGCGAAGGATGGGGGGAGAGTTGAGAAACAACCAAAAAAGCGAGGTGAAGACGATGCTGCCGATCAAGCCCCAGCCTGCGCCGCCGGAGGCGCCGCCGGGTCTCTCCCAGCGGTCGCTGGACCTGTGGGCGCACTTCGCGCCCCCCGGTGAGAAGGAGGCCGGCCGCCGGGCGCTCCTGGCGGAAGCCCTTCGGGCGCTCGACCGCGCCGACCAGGCGCGGGCCATGGTGGACACCGACGGCCTGGTCTCCGGCGGCGGCGGCAAGATCGCGCGGGCGCATCCGGCCTTGCGGATTGAACGCGAAAGCCGCGCCGCGTTCGCGAAGTTGCTGCAGCAGCTGGGCCTAGACCAGGACCCTGCGTTGCCTTGGGAGACGTGATTATGCGGCTACAATTCAACCTCACAATGCCGCCGGCGGCGTTGGCGCTTTCCAGTCAGGCTGCGGCGGACCTTGGCAAACGGTTTCGGCGCCTCAAGCTCGAAGTGCTAGGCGAGGTCATGGAGGGCGCACGCGAGATCCTGTTGCGTGAGTCTGCCAGACGCGAAGCCGGCGCGCCGGAGGGGGGGTTGCTGCTCCACATCCCCGTTGAGCGGTTGAGCGGGCGGGAGATTGCTAGCGCTGCCCGCCTCTTCCGGCGGGTGGCTGAACACTTGGCCGGGGCGGGCCACCGAAGCCCCCTATTTGACCGGCTGGCCGCCTCGTTCGAACGCGGGCCGGCGCTGCGAAAGGCCTGGAACAACTGATGCAATGCCGCAAAGGGCTTGACCGCCACAAGGTCTTTGCCCTAAACTGGGAATCAAGCAGTCTTGCGGCCCCAGGCGGGGCGGTGGGGCTGCGAGGAGTCGGCCAGAATCTCGGCCAGGCGGTCGAGGAGCTGGCCGCATGAGCCTTCACCCGCAGGCGCGGATTTCGAGAGGCTGTGCAGGGGGCGCAACGACGAGGCGCCAGACTGAGCACAGCCGGAGTGCGCCTGCTCAGTCCTGGTAGTATCCAGTACTCCAGATATTATTTGTAACTACAACAAAGGAGAAGTTATGCGATCAGAAGCTTTCAAAACCGGCGGCGAGTTCCGAGACGCACTGCAAATGCGGCACAAATTCATTCAAACCGCCAAGAGCCTCCTCCAGAAGGGGATCGACGAAGGGCGCGAGCTGACGGGGGCGGAGGAAAAAGACCTGAAAGGCCTCGAGAGCAAAATCGAAAAACTGGGCGACCAACTCGCCGAGAGCCCGCTGTACCTAAGGGGGGCCCCGCTCCACCAGCCGGCCCCGGCCCCAGGCCCCAGGCTTGGCGCCGGGCGGACCTATCGCGAAATTTTCAAGCTCGAGGCTCTCTCGAGCGGCGGTTTCGACACCTTCGAGAACTACCTACGGGCAGTTCACACAGGCCTGCCCTCGCCCCAGCTCGAGCAGCTGGCGGGCTGGCGCGAGGGGGTTGGCTCCGCCGGCGGCTTCCTGGTCCCGGACTCGTTTGCGGGGTTTTTGTTGGACACGAGCCTGGAACGGGAGATCGTCCGCCCGCGGGCCCGAATAGAGCCTATGAATACGGAGACCCGCCACGTTGCCGGTTTCGATACCTCCACCAACGCCGCGCACCTCTTCGGCGGCATTATTGGCGAGTGGCTGAGTGAAGGCGGTACCATGACGACCGCCGAGGGTAAGACGCGCAAGATTTTGCTCAAGGCGCGCAAGCTGGGCGTCCTGACGAAAGCCTCGAACGAATTGATCGCCGACGGGATGAAGTTCGAGGAAGCGCTCGGCACGGCGCTGATTAACACGATCGGCTGGTACCTAGATCATGCCTTCCTGCGCGGCGACGGCGCCGGCAAGCCGCTGGGCGTGTTGAATGACCCGGCGCTGGTGACCATCACCAAGGAGGCCGGCCAGGCGGCCAGCACCATCCAGTGGGCGAACCTCACCAAAATGTTTGCGCGCCTACATCCTGCGAGTATCAGCAACGCGGTCTGGGTCTGCAACAACACGGCCATCCCGCAGCTTCTTACGCTCACTGTCCCTGTCGGGACCGGCGGCAACGTCATTCCGGCGCTCCGGGAGGACACCGGTAAGTTCTTCGTTCTCGGCAAGGAAATTATCTTCACCGAGAAGTTACCGGCGCTCGGAAGCAAGGGCGACATCGTGCTGGCGGACCTGTCGCAATACATAGTAGGGCTACGGCGGGAAGTCAGCCTCGAGAAGTCCGTCCACGTCCACTTCGGAACCGACGAGGTTGCTTATCGCTGCATCCTACGGGCCGACGGACAGGGAAGTTGGAACGCGCCCGTCACGCCCAACGCGGGCGACACGCTCAGTTGGTGCGTCGCCATCGAGACGCGAGCGTAAGACTTCGTGCGGCCGCTGGGGAGGTGTCGCTTCCGGGCGCGCCTTCGTGCCGCACGCCCGGCCCGGTCGGGGGTTCCCTCCTTGAGGCCCCTGGCCGGGCCCCGGTTTTGTGTCAACACGACCACGCGGGTGTCGCCGACACCCTCGACGCGGTTTCGGCCCTGGCTGAAGCATTCTCGAAACTTCTGTTTCGAGCGTGCCGTCGAGATTCTGTTTCAAGCATTCCCGAGACTTCCGTTTCAAGCATTACGTCGCGACCCCGTTTCAAACACTTTTGCCGTCCTGTGTTTTTGCGCTCCGGCCCGGGGGACGGTTCTCCGGGGCGCCC
>Ga0247727_10004187_pt1 | contig 30864 bp, 23 predicted proteins | sample WisWelCaveWW1625_FD_202498 | JGI IMG/M metagenome (GOLD analysis project Ga0247727, IMG submission 202498) | Biofilm microbial communities from Wishing Well Cave, Virginia, United States - WW16-25 | ecosystem: Environmental > Aquatic > Deep subsurface > Groundwater > Cave microbial mat | place... | reverse complement strand
CAGCTCAACAAGGCGGCCTGATCATCGAGAAAAGCCAACCGAGAAAAGCCAACAAAGATGGGTAGGTTTCAGACTAGTACGCCTGCGGCGTCCCCACCTCCGAGGGCTCCGGCTCGCTCCCCGTCTCAGCGCCCTCGCGTTGCCCCGCGTCTAGAAGCTCCGCCACAACTCCCCTGCCACAACTCCTTCGGCCGTTTCCGTTGACGTTACCTGCGGTTGCGGGCTAGGTTCCCACGCTCGCTCGCATGTCTTCCCGTGCCTCGCGATTGGCGGCGGACGTCCTTCGCGTCCTTCCGCGCAAGAGGCTGTCCCGCGCGATCGGGCGCGTGGCGGCCGGCCGGTGGCCGCGCCCCGTGACGGCGGCGGCCATCGCGGCCTACGGACGAGCCTATGGGGTCGATCTGGCCGACTTCGTCGTTCCCGACGGCGGCTTCGAGTCGCTCGGAGACTTCTTCACTCGCGCGCTGCGGCCCGGCGCGCGTCCGATGGACCCCGATCCGGAGGCGCTCGTTTCGCCGGCCGACGGCCTGGTTGCCGATCGAGGGCCGATCGAGGCGGGCGCAACGCTGCTGGTCAAGGGTCGCACCTACGAGGTCGGTGCCCTGCTCGGCGACGCCGCGGAGGGAGAGCGGTACGTGGGCGGGTGGTTCGTCATGGTGTACCTGCACCCGCGCAACTATCACCGGGTCCACACGCCCGTCGGCGGAATGGTGCGACGGGTGCGACATCTGCCGGGCACGCTGTACCCCGTCAACTCGATCGGCGAGGACCACATCGACGGGCTCTTCGCCCGCAACGAGCGCGTGGTCATCTTCGTGGAGAGCGGCGAGGGCGCCGTCCCGACCGTCGTGATGATGATCGGCGCGCTCGGCGTCGGCCGCATCACGCTCGCCTTCTCCGACCTAGTGACCAATGCGGGCAACGGCGTGATTCGAGATCGGGTCCTCGATCCGCCGGCCGAGCTCCTGCGCGGCGACGAGGTCGGGACTTTCCACATGGGCTCCACCGCCGTCGTCCTGGTGCCGCCAGGCCGGTCTTCGCCTGACGGAGTGGGGGCGGGGGATCAGGTCCGCGTCGGCGAGCGCATCGGCCTGCGGAGTCGCCATGTCGACTGACGACGCCATGGGCGCAGCGCCGCCGGGTGGCGCCGACGGAGACGACGACGAGGGCGACGACAAGGGCGGTCGCCGGGGCAAGCGAAAGGGGAAAGCGCGGCTCCGCGTCCCCGAAGACGTCGTCACGCGCGAGAAGAAGCCAGCCCCGGTTCCGCCTGCAGCGGGCGAACCGCCCGGGGATGGCGACGCCGCCTCCCCCGACGCGGGGCCTCTCGGCGTCGGCGATGCCGGGGAGGATCCCGACGAATCGGCATCGCCCGACTCCGAAGGGGTGGTCGTCATGCAGCCGGTCGTCATGATCGGCGAAGACTACGACGCGCCCGGAGTGTACGAGACACCGCCGGCGATCGAGGTCGAGGTCGAGGACGCGGACTCCGGCCGAGAGACAGTCCCCGCGGCGGACTCGGGGTCCCTCGAGGAGCTCGCCGACGACGACGTCCAGGAGGTCGAGCCGGAAGACCCGGAACCCGTGCCGGTCACCGCGGCGGCGGAGCCAGATCCCGGGCCGCGTGGGACCTCCGGCGTCGAGGCGCCCGACCAGCCGCCGCCGCACGCCGGCGATTCGTCGCAACCGACGGCTGCCGCCGCGCCGCCTCCCTCGCCCGGGTCGCCCGCCGTCCCCGATGAGGCCCCGGTCCCGGCGGATCTTCCCCCGGACGACGTGGCCGCGCCGGATCCCCTGTTCGATGCGGGCCGACTGACGCCACCGCCTCCGGAGGAGCTGGACGAGTCCGCGATCGAGATCGACGCGGCGCCGGCGGCGAAGGGGCCGCCTCCGACTCCGAAGGCGTCGCCCGCCGGCACGGCGCCGCCCGCTGCGCCGCCGTCACCGACAGTTCTCGATCCGCCGCCGTCGACCGCGCCTTCGCCGCCCGCCGCCTCGGAGCCGCCGGCCCTTTCGTCGCCGCCCGCCGTGCCGGCGCCGCCTGCCGTGTCGTCGCCGCCACCCGTCCCGCCGCCGCCGCCGGTCGTGGCGCCGCCACCCGCCCTGCCGCCCGCCGTACCGGCCGCGCCCGCGGCGCATAAGATCCCGGCGATGATCGTCCCGCCCGTTCCCTCGGGGGCCGAAGCGCTCGGCTTCGCGAGGGCGGCGCGCGCGCGCCGCGTCCGGGCATGGTGGGAGGACGTCTTCAGCGAGGAATGGCTGCGCCTCTTTCCAGCGCCCCCCGACGTGCAGGTCGACCGGGAGGTCGACTTCGTCGGGCAGAGCCTGGGCGTCGAGAAGGGCGGCTGGGTTCTCGACGTCGGGTGCGGGATGGGACGACACGCCGTCCGGCTCGCCAAGCGCGGGTTCCAGGTCGTCGGGGTGGACCTGAGCCTGTCGATGCTCGCGCGTTGCGCCGAGGAGGCGCAGGGCGCGGGCGCGAAGATCAGCTTCCTGCACGCCGACATGCGGGAGCTCACCTTCGCAGACACCTACGACGGCGCGTACTGCATCGGAACGACGTTCGGCTACTTCGACGACGAGCAGAACGCCGCGGCCATCGCGGGGATCCATCGCTCCCTCAAGCCCAAGGGGCTCTTTCTGCTGGAGACGGTGAACCGTGACTACGTGGTCCGGCAGCTGCCGAGCCTCGTCTGGTTCGAGGGCGAGGGCTGCGTCTGCATGGAGGAGTCGACGTTCAACCCGATCACGAGCCGGCTCGTGGTGCGCCGGACCATGATCTCGAACGACGGTGGCCAGAAGACCGCGGACTACAGTGTCCGGCTGTACTGCCTCCACGAGATCGGTGCGATTCTCCACACTGCCGGCTTCCGCGTCGCCGAGGTGTCCGGGAGCATCGCCACGCCCGGTGCGTTCTTCGACGCCGAGTCGCCGCAGGCGTGGATCCTCGCCGAGAAGCGGGTCGCCGGCAGCAGAAGCACGATCTCGTCGTCGACCCTGCCGGCGGTCCAGCCTCCGCCTCCGCCTCCGCGCCCCGCAGCGCCGGCGCCTGCTGCGGAGCCCGGCTCCGTCACGGTGGCGCCGGTCTCCCCGGGGCCGAGCCGGCCCACGCCGCCCCCGATGAAGGCCGTCGTCGCCGAGCCCGACCCCGACCCGGCTCCGGAGCGGACATGGATCCCGCCGCGCAGCTCGCCGCTCGCCGACGAGAAGACGCCGCCGCCCCGGCGGTCGACCATGCAAACGAGGCCCGAGATGCCGCTCTCCCCCGATGCCCCCGAGAGGCCGGCCGAGCCCGATCCGGAGGAGGGCGGTTCGATCGCGCCCGTCGAGAAGGAAAAAGACGAGAAGTGAGATCGAGGCTATCGAGGCGAGGCGAGCTCGTCGCCCTCGAGCGCGTAGCGAATCTGGCACGGGAGGCCGAGGAACTGACCTTCCGCCAGCCCGATCCGGTCGGAGCAGTCCGCGCCGCTCGCCGCGGCGACCGAGAGGGTCTGTTCGCCGAGCAGACGTCCGTCGGGCGCAGCGGAAGCGTCCGCCTCGTCCGCCACCGTGACGGTTCCGCGGACCTCGTCGATCCGGTCGAGCACGCAGGCCGCGAGACCGAGGACCGGGTCCTCTTCCCGCACAACGAGGCGCGCCGCAACCTGGAAGAGGAAGATGCCGCGGTCGTCGAGAACGCCGGTGACTGGCGGCTGGCCCTGAGGAATCCAGAACCCGGTCTCGCCCTCTCTGCGGATCTCGACGTCGAACTCGGCGGACACGGAGGCCGGCGTGGACGGGCCGCACCCGTTTTCTTCGAGCCTGGCGGCGACGCGGTACGTCCCGACGGCGTCGCCGGGGAGGTCGCCTTGATCGCAGCCGATCAGGGCGAAGGAGATCAGAACGAGGATGCGCATGGATCCCACGGTACGGGCAGGACTCGGATGCGGTCAAAATAGTTGCTGATCCGCTACCTCCTCCGGGTTGCAGCCGGCCGGACGGCGGCGTGGACCGTCGCCCTGACGGCGATCTACCTGGGCGTCGATCTGGCGGACCGTGGCTCCGCCGGGAACTGGCCCCTCGACGCGTGGACGCTGCGCTGGCCGACAGCCCTCGTCCAGGTGCTTCCGGTCGCGTCCCTGGCAGGTGCGACGCACTGCCTCGTCATGCTGGAGCGGTCGCGCGAGTGGCTCGCGGCGCGCGCCGCAGGAGTCTCCGTCAGGCGCCTGTTTGCGATGCTCCTGGTCGTTCCCGCGTTCGTCGCGCTGACGGTCGCCACCCTTCAGGAGACGGCCCTGCCCCTGGTGGCGGCCCGCTGGCACCTCGTGGGCAGGGATGCCCTTCCCGGCGCGGCCGAGGAACCGACACCCCCGCGCTGGATCGTTCGGGGGCAGCACCTGCTTCGGACCGGCGCCGACCCCCTTCGCGTACATCTCTCGGGCGCGCCCCGGATCGAGCAGGCCGCGGGCCTCGGTCCCGCACCCGCATGGCCGGCCCCGAGCACGCTCGCGACGCTGCAGCTGCTGCGAACCTCGCGCAGGGTGACCGCCGCGGGGCACGACGGAGCTCCCTATCGCGCCGAGGCCGCGTTTCGGCCTGTCCTCGCCCTGGCCGCGTGGCTGCTGCCGTGGATTGCCTTGCCGCTCGTGCTGCGCAGCCTGCGGCGCGGCGCGCTGGCGGCCGGCGCGTGGGCCGGCGCGGTCGCGCTCGGAGGGTACCTTTGCCTCGTCCTGGGCGTGCACGCGGCTCGCGCCGGGAACGCCGTCTTCGGCGCGGCCGGTGCGGTCGTCACGCTGCTCGCGGCCGGCCTCGCGGCGCGGGTCGGCCGCACGCGCTGATTCTTCGCTCTACTGTCGCCCCTGCCCGCGTAGGAGCATATCCGGGCGCCTACCGTTGCCCCTGCCCGCGTAGGAGCTTGCTACTGTCGCCCCGCCCGGCGCGCCTCGGCGGCCGTCGCGCAGCCGCGGAATTGCGGGCGGCCAGGTGAGTCTCTACAGGCGTCTTCTGCGTCGGGGACGGCGTCGCCGTCGTTGTCGCGGTCCGGGCATCCGTTCTCGTCCTCGAAGCCGTCGCGGTCCTCTGCCTCTTCGCCGCACTCGTCCGTCTCGTCCGGGACGCCGTCGTTGTCGTTGTCGGTCTCGGGGCAGCCGTCCTCGTCCGTGTATCCGTCCGTGTCCTCGGGCTCGTTGACGCAGCGGTCGTCGGGGTCGTTGATCCCGTCGCCGTCGCTGTCGTTGTCCGGACAGCCGTCGTCGTCGCGGTCGCCGTCCATGTCCTCCGCCTCGCGGCGGCACGAGTCGTATCCATCCGGGATCCCGTCGCCGTCGTCGTCGGTGTCGGGGCAGCCGTCTTCGTCCTGGTACTCGTCCGTGTCCTCGGCCTCGTTCGGGCAACGGTCCTGCCCGTCCCTCTTGCCGTCCGCGTCGTTGTCCTCCTCGGGGCAGCCGTCGCTGTCGAGGAATCCGTCTTCGTCCTCGGGGTCGTCGGGGCAGGTGTCCTGCTTGTCGTCCGTGCCGTCGTGGTCCCGATCGCCGCGCTGCGGGGAGTACAGCGCCCCGACGAAGCCGCGGGCGAGCGGAGAGCCGACGCCTCGCACGATTCCGGTCCCGCCGCCGATCGTCATCGTGATGTCGGCGAACACCGCCTGGAACGCCGCGTCCACCTCCATCGGGCTCTCGTCGAGCGTGAAGGAAGGCGTCGTGACCCCGAAGAACTCAGCGAGCACCCGATACTTCGGGGCCACCTGGTATCCGCCTGCGAGCCCCCACAGCATTCGCGTGCCGACGCTGCTCGAGAAGAGGCGCGCGGCGCGATAACGGATGTCGGCGCCGAGGTTCGCGCCGAACTCAAAGCGGTTTCGGCGGAAGTCGAGGATCACCTTGGGAACGAACTGAGGGATGCTGCTGCCGAGGTTCCCGTTCGGGCCCGCGGTGTGCACGCTGCCCTCTCCTTGGTCGACCGTGCCGGAGTCGGTCTGGCCGATGAGGTGGGCGAAGGGAACCGTGGCCGTGAGCGAGCCCGCGACGGCGATGCCCTGCGAGTTCCCGATGAACCGGTACTTTCCCTGCAGTCGCGGGTCCGACAGTCCCACCGCGGAGAGCTCGCCCGCCGTCTCCCCGGTCTGCACGTTGAGCTCGTTGCCCGTCATGAATACGACCGGGAGATCCAGGCCCACCTGGAGCCGATCGATCAGCGACAGCGTCACCATGACGTCGCCCTGGAACTGGTTCTCGACGATGCTGGTCGGATCGTGGAGGCGGTAGTCGTCTCCCGGACAGGTTCCGTCCGGGGACAGCTCCGAGCGGCATTCGGCCGTGTAGATCACGAACGGATCTCGCTGGTAGTTCATGAACATCCCGACCGAGTAGCCGAGGCGCCCCTCGACGCGGGCGCCCTCGACCGTGAGCCAGTTGCGAGGTCCGAGCGCGGGCTGGAAATTCTGCACCGAGAACGATCCCTCTCTCGCGGCTTGCCCGTAGGCGACCGCGGATGCGCCGCAGAGCGAGAGGGCGACGGTCGTGGCGAGGAGGATGGCCTTCAAGTTCCGCATGTCGCGGAATCCTACACCAGCCGCGGACGCAATTGAAACCTAGTACGCGGCTTGCACGCCGAGGCTCGGCAGGATGGGCAGGCCCGTGACCCGCGTGCGCTCTGTGTAGTCGAAATTGTAGAGGAAGCCTTCCGGGTTCGGCTGGTTGTAGGCGTTCTGCACGTCGGCGTAGATGCTTCCGTCGATCGGGCCGAGCTGCCACTCGTAGTCGACGCGGACGTCGAGCTGGTGGAAGTCCGGGATGCGGCCCGAGTTGAGCGGGCCGAAGACGGGCAGATAGACGTCCGCGTCGGCATCGTAGATAGCGAACTCGACGGGCGTGTCGGGGTTCCCGGTCACGTAGCGCAGGCGCGCGCCGAAACGCCAGTCGCCTACTTTGTAGCCGAGGACGAGGTTGAAGATGTGGGTCTGATCGAAGTCGAACAGCCGATATTCCTGACCGGGCTGATCGCGGCGCTCGCTGCGCAGCAGCGTGTACGCGATCCATCCGTACAGCGCGCCCTCGGGCCGCAGGCGCAGGAGGAGCTCCATGCCGTACACCCGGCCGATCGCGTCGTTCGTGTAGTCGTACCCCCGGTCGTTGTCGGCCTGCACGCGGGTCACGAGATCCCACATGGACTTGCCGAAGAACTCGACGTTCGCGTCGAGGGCCGAAGTGAGCTGCCGCTCGACGCCGACCGAGGCGTGGATCGCTTTCTCGGCGTCCAGGCCGGGCGTGCCGTAGAACGGGTCCGTCTCGTCGATGTCGGGCGCGCGCGCGAACAGACCGAATCCCGCCTTGAGGACGGTCGGCTCGTCGAGCTGGTACCGACCGACGAAGCGCGGCGTCGGCGCGATCGCGGCCGGCTCGTACAGCTCCAACCGCATACCGGGGACCAGCGTGAGCCTGCGGGTCGCCTTGATCTCGTGCTCGACGAAGAAGCCGGACCAGATCCATCGCTCGCTCGTGTGGGCGTTGACGATGCGCTGGATCGAGAGCGGGTCCGGGATCTCGCCCTCCTTGGGAGGTGCGGGCAATCTCGCGTAGATGTCGTAGTAGCCGACGGTCGCGTCTGATCCGAATCGGACCGCCCCGCCGTCGTCGGTCGGCACCGACAGCTCCAGCCGGGCCTGCAAGGCCGGGAATTCGCCCTCGAAGCTGGCGACGTTTCCGAGACCGAAGCTCGCCTGCGTGTAGGAGGGCGTGACGCTCGCGTGCAGCTGGACGTCGTCGGGCAAGGTCTGGTCGTGACGCAGCTGGAGCCGGTGGAATCCCGACTGCGTCTCGACGTTTCCGCGAAAGGCCGGGTCGATGTCCACGGGGTCGCGCAGGATCAACTTGAACCGATCGTCCGACCCGAAGAGGAACGCGCGCCACCTCGAGCGGCTGGTGGGCGTCCAGTCCAGAAGGAGCTGGTAGTCGTAGTAGACGGGGGCGGTCACGAAGTCGAGGCCGATATCGTCCGAGTACGCCTGCAGGATCGCGTCGATGTAGCTGCGCCGGACCGCCGCGATCACACCGACGTTCTCCGAAAGGGGACCCTCGACGAGGACGCCCGCGTCGATCAGATCGACGTCGATCTGTGCGTGGAAACCGTCCGTGCGCGCCCGCCGGGTTCGCGCCTCGACGATCCCGCCCGTCGCGTTGCCGTAACGCGACCCGAAGTTTCCGGGGAAGAAGTCGATTCCCTCGAGGATCGCCGTCGGCACGACCGAGGTCAGACCGCCGAAGTGGAACAGGACCGGGACGAACACGCCGTCGATGTACGCGCGCGTGTCCATCGGCTCGCTTCCGCGCACGATCAGGATCCCCGCGATGCCCGGCGCGCGTGCCACGCCCGGCATGGCCTGGACGCTGCGGATCGCGTCCCCGCCCGTTCCAGCGATGTGGTCGATCTCGTCCACGGTGAGCGTCCGCCGGACGGCGTCCGGCGCGAACGCCTCCCCCACGATCACGGACTCGTACTCGGGCTCCGCCTGCTCCGTGCTCGTGCCCGTGCCCGTGCCCGTCCCCGTGCCCGAATCGGTGTCGCTGTCCGTGTCGGAGTCGCCATCCGAATCCGAGTCCCCGTCGCCTCCCGCGGCCGTGACCGTGGGCGCCAGCGTCAGCCGCAGCCGCACCCGACTCTCGATCGCTTCCGTCCCGCTGCGCGCCGGTTCGAAGCGGAACCCGCGGGCGGCTTCGACGATCAGCGCGTCGAGCTGCGCCCCGGCAGACTCGATGATCACCACGTCCTGCACGGATCCGTCCGCCGCCACGACGATCTCGATCGCGATCGGCGCCGTCTCCCGCCCATCGAATGCATCCGCAGGCAGCTCCGGCTGTGCGGCAGAGATCAGCCGCGGAGGCGTATCCACCGCGGCCGGCGTGTCCGGGTCCGCCGGCTGAGCCTGGGCGGCCACCGGCAGGAGAACCAGGAGAAGGCCGACTCGTCGGACCACGATCGCGATCAATCCGGGGGTTCGAACCGGAACCGGTAGTTTCGGATGGTGTACCCGACGGCGTCTCCGTCCTGATCCAGTGCCGGCGCGAACCGGAAGCGCCGCATCGCGTCGAGCGCGGCGCGCCCGAGGCCGTGGCCCGGATCCGTCCTCACGCGCACACGGCCCACGCGGCCCGAGACGAGCACCTCCACCTCGAGCATGACGACGCCGCCGACCCCTTCCCGCCGCGCCTGCTCGGGGTACTCGGCCCGCGCCTCGAACTCGACGGCGGGCATCCGGCTGATACGCGGAGGCACCGCGGTCGCCGGGCCCGTCCCGGTCCCGCCGCGCACTCCTTCCTCGCGCCGCGGGGCGGTGTTGCGAGACACCGCCTTCGCGCGTACCGGGGCGAAGAGCGTGTTGCCCTCGGTCGTCGCCATCGACCAGGAGCCTCCTTCGCCGGTCGCGATGCCGGACAGGTCGAAGGTCGGCGGGGCCTGTGGCAGCTCCGGCGGAGGCGTCTCGGGCGGCGGCTCGGGCGCAGGGGCGACCTTGGCCCGGATCCTCGGGCGCTCCGGCTCCGGCTCGGGCGGCGGCGGCGGCTCCTCCTCCTCGGGCTCCGGGGGAGGCGGACGCCGGGTCCGCTCCACCGACATCTCGACCGCGTCGAGATCGTCGTCGGACGGTTCGGGAGCGTTGAGGAGCGCGAAAGCGACGCCGGCGTGGAGCAGGACCGACCCGACGACCCCGAGGCCGTGACGCGGCCGGCCCAGGTCGAACCCCCTCGCCCGCGCGGGCGGGGGTGCCCCCTGTAGGGCGGCGCGGGCCACGGCGCTCACATCACTCTTCCTCGATGTTGATCGCGAAGCGGCTCACGCCCTCCCGCCGCACGAGATCGATGATCCGCACGACGCGTCCGTGCTGGACCTCCCGGTCCGCGGCGATCACGGCGCGCGCCTCGCTGTTGTTCTTCGTTGCCGCGCGGATCGCGGACTTGATCTGGTCCTCGCTCGACCGCTGCCCGTCCAGCCACACCGTGCCGTCCTTGGTCAAGGTCAGCGCGAAGGTGGTCACGATTTCCTCACCCGTCGCCGCCTTGGGCAGGTCGACCGGGATGGACCGCGCGACGATGTACGTCGCGGTGACCATGAAGATGATGAGCAGCACCAGGACGACGTCCACCAGCGGGGTGACGTTGATCCCGGTGATCATCCCCCCGTCGTCGTCGTCGCGCGCGCCGCCGGCCATCAGTCTTTCTTCCCCTGGAGGTGCGAGACGAGCACGAGCGTGAGGGCGTCCAGATTGGACTGGACCGCCTTGATCTTGCGCTGGAAGTAGTTGAACGACGCGACCGCGGGGATCGCGACCAGGATCCCGATGGCCGTCGCGACGAGCGCCTCCGAGATGCCCGCCATGACGGTCGAGGCGCCGCCCTGCGCGTTCTCCGAGAGGTCGTGGAACGCCTTGATGATGCCGATGACCGTCCCGAACAGGCCCACGAACGGGGCGTTGTTGCCGACGGTCCCGAGGAACGCGAGGTTCCGGTCGAGTGCGCCGCGGTGGATCGCGCGCGCGGCTTCCATCGCGGAAGCCGCCGCATCCGCCCCGGCCTTCGCCCGCTCGACTCCGGCTCCGACCACCGCCGCCTCCACCAGTCCCTTCGTCGCCGCCACCTTCTTGTACGCTCCCTCGACGTCTCCGCTTGCCAGGTCCTTGGCGAATTGATCGGCGACGGCGCGGCCGTCGATCCGGGTCGAGAAGAAGAACCGCCAGCGCTCGATCATGATGGCGATGCTGATGATCGACAGGATCACGAGTAGCCACATGATCCACTCGGCCCCGAGCAGTGCGAAGGACAGGAATCGCTGAGTGATGTTCATCGGTTACGGGCTCCGGGGCGATCGTTTGGGGTCGGAAGGTCGACGGAGCATAGCGGGGAGGGGAGGGGTGTCAATCGGGAGAAAGCCCCATGAGCGTGATGGGGTCACCCGTTCTTCGTGACCTCGTCCAGAAGGACGGTCGCATAGGCGCCCGAGGGCAGGGTGAACGACAGGAGCAGGGAGTCGGCCTCGACCCGGACGGAGACTTCCTTGGGAAAATGCCGCAAGGGACGGCGGGTGCCGGGGAGGATGGCGGCCCAGCGCCGTACGATGTCGTGGACGTCGTCGGCCGATCCGATCCCTTCCTGCTCGAACAGGAGAGCGTCGGCGACGGGCTCTCGCATCTTCGCGCCGGGCATGGGTCCGGTCGGCGAGATCTCGGCGCGGTCCATCCGCTGCTGCAGGGCGACGACGTCCACGTCGTGGAAGAGTCCGCCAGTGTCCTCCTTGCGGCACAGGTCGCCCGAGAGGGCCCGTAGCCACCCGAGGCGCACACGCCGTGCGCACACCTCGTTGAAGATGGCGCTCTGCCAGGCGGACGCGCCGAGCTTGCGCGCCCCGCGGTCTCGCGGAGGCTTTGCCCGCCCCGCGAGCCACTCGCGTGCGAATTCCGCGCCGCGGCCGTCGCGCCCGAAGCGCTGCGGTCCGAAGTAGCCGGGTACGCCGGCCGCTTCGAGCCGCTCCAAGATCGGAGCGGCGCGGTCCCCGGCGTCGGCGGCGACCCCGCGGATGCGGATCTCGAACCGGTTTCCCCTCAGATGGCCGGTCCGCAGCTTGTTCTCGTGCAGCGCGGCCTCGAGGACCTGCACGCCTTCGACGTGGAGCCCCAGGGCACGCTCGGGAGCGACTCCCTGCAAGGAGATCCACTGGCGGGTGCGGGCATGGCGGTCCTTCTGCCCAGCGACGCCGGCCTCGCCGGGATAAACGTGAAGTGCGCTCGCGATCCTGCGCACCGCCTCCGCGGTCGTCAGGTCCACCTTCTCGAAGAATACGAAGCAGTGCTCGCCCTTCCCCGAGGGCGCGTACGCGGGCACCTCCTCGACGAGGAAGTCTTCCGGGCTCTCCTTGATCGTCCCGCCGGTGCCGGGCAGATCGTCGGTGACGCGCGGGAGGGGCACGGGCGCTACCATGGCGCGGCCATGAGGGAAGTGTCGAGCGATCTCGAAGCCATCGTCGGCCGTGCGATTGCGGCGGGCGTCTTCCCGGACGCCTCGGTCGTCGCGCAGCGCCGGGCCGTGGCGAGCGGTTTCTTCTCGACGGCGAAGGAGAGGGTCTTCGATCTCGCGTCGCTGACGAAGCCCTTCGTGGCGACGATCGCCGCGCGGCTCGTCGCGACGGGCGCCCTGTCGCTGCAGGCCCCGGTCGGGGACCTGCTCCCCGGCTGCGGCGCTGTCGGATCGGCGAACGTCGTCCACCTGCTTGCCCACCGCGCGGGACTCGCCGCCTGGACGCCGTACTACAGGACGCTCGCGGGGGAGGACGTCCTGCGTGCCGCGATGGCCGAGCCGCTCGAATGCGAGCCCGGCGCCCGCGAGAACTACAGCGACGTCGGGTACCTCCTGCTCGGCTCGATCCTGGAGCGGATCTCCGGACTTTCTCTGGACCGGCTGCTGGCGGTGGAGGTCCTGGTCCCGCTGGGAATCTCCGACGTTCAGTTCGGACCGGTCGCGAGCGAGTGGGCGTTGCCGACGGAGGACTGTCCGTGGCGAGGCGAGGTGCTGTGCGGGATCGTCCACGACGAGAACGCCCATGCGTTCGGTCGGCCTGCGGGGCACGCAGGCCTGTTCGGGCGCGCGGCCGGTGTCGCGCGGCTCGGAGCGGCATGGATCGCGGCGCGCTCGGGGGAGATCGACTTCTTGCCCCGGGCGATCGCGACGACGTTCACGACGGCGCTGCCCGGCGGGACGCACGCCCCTGCCTGGGACACGAAGTCGGCCGAGGGATCGAGCGCCGGGAGTCGTCTCGGGCCTCGGTCGTTCGGGCACCTGGGCTTCACCGGGACGTCGATCTGGTGCGATCCCGATGCCGAGGCGGTGATCGTGCTGCTCTCGAACCGCGTGCACCCGTCGCGAGACAACGTCGCCATCCGCGAGCTGCGCCCGCGCTTCCACGACGAAGTGGCTAGCCTGCTGGGGATCTGAGAGACGCCAGCGCCGCGATGTGGTTCGGCGTGGTGCCGCAGCAACCCCCGACGATCGTGGCGCCGGCGGCGATCCACGCGCAGGCACGGGCACGGTAGTCGCCTGGAGAAAGGACGGGACCGGACGGCCAGCCCGAGGCCGGATCGATCTCGCCCATGTGCGCGTACGCGCCGAAGGGCAGGCCCGCGCCGGGCAGGGCGGGGAGGGCGGCGTCGATTCCTTCGACCGGCGTGCAGTTGAGCAGAACGGCCTGCACGCCCAGGGCGGCGACGCGACGCGACACTTCCCGGAGGTCGGACCATCCGAACGGCTCGCCGCGCGGATGCGCCATCGCCGCGAACCAGACTGGCAAGCCCGTCTCGAGCGCGGCCTCGGCGGCGACGAGGCCCTCGCCGACCGTGCCGACGGTCTCGACGAGGAGCAGGTCGCAGCCGGCGCCCGCGAGCGCCTTCGCGTGCTCGCCGTGCTCGCGGCGTGCCTCCTCGGGAGGGGGCCGGAGGTCCGGACGGTAGCAGTCCTCCAGCGGCGCCATGGATCCGGCGACGCGGACGTCGGGGCGCTTCGCCTCGTCGCGCGCGGTTCGCGCCTCGTGGACGGCCGCCTCGACGAGGGCGGCGAAGCGGTCGGCGATTCCGCCCTTGTCGAGCGCGCGGCGGTTCGTCCGGAACGTGTTCGCGGTGATCACGTCCGCCCCGGCGAACACGTAGTCGCGGTGGACCTCGCGCAGGATCGCGCGGCCGCGATCGCCGAGCAAGGCGACCGTCGACCACAGGACGGTCTGCGTGTCGAGGCCGCGGCGTCCGAGCTCGCTGCCGAGTCCTCCGTCGAGGATCGTGATCATGGGAGCGTGACTCCGAGCCGCGCGAGGTCCTCCGGCGTGTTCGCGTTCTCGAAGGTCGAAAGCAGCGGGTCGACCGTCCGCAGGATCGCTTCGTCCAGATGGAGGACGCGAACGGCTCCATGGAACGCGATCATCCTTCGCTCGCCCGCGTCCAGCGCCGCGCAAACCGCGACGAGACACGGCTGCGAGTAGCGCGCGCACAGGGGTTCGGGCCGTCCGCCGACGACGGGCAGGACGACGTCGGCCGACGGATCCGCTCCGGCGAGCAGATGCAGGACGCCGGGCTCGAGGGCCGGCATGTCGCAGGCGACCACGAGCACGTGGTCGGCCCTCGCCCTCGCGAGCGCCGTCTCGAGCCCTCCGAGCGGGCCGCATCCCGGACGCAGGTCCGCGTGCACGGGCAGTCCGAGCGTGTCGTAGTCGCGCGAGTTGGCGACGACGAACTGCTCGGAGGTGACGGCGCGCAGGGCTTCGAGCGTCCGCTCCGCCAGCGTGCGGCCTTCCCGGCGCAACAGGCCCTTCGGGACGCCGCCGAGGCGCGTTCCTCCGCCCCCGGCCATGAGCGCGCCCGCGATCGTCAAGACGGGATGGTCGACCCGGCGAGGTGCGTCCACGCGAGAATCACCCTGAATCGAGGACGAAGTTGCGCATGTCTCCGTGCGAGTCGTTGACCAGCAGGCCCTTCGCCCCGCCGTCGAACGCGCCCGCGACGGCCGCGTTCGCCTCGCGGGTCATCCACACCCGCGCGCGCTCGTAGTCCTTTCCGGTCCGGCGCGTCTGATCGACGTGGACGACGCCGGCCACTCCTTCCATGTCGACGGAGAGGAAGATGCGCATGCTACGGGCCGAAGAGCTCCGCGACGACGACGCCCTCCCAGTCCGGCAGCAGCGGCGTGCGAAGCAGGTCGGTCTCGGACAGCGAGGACTCCTGCCAGTCGGTTGCACCGCGCGTGAGTCGCAAAAGGACCCGTCGCACGGGATCGGCAATCCAGTACTCGAGCGCGCCTCGCCTCCAATAGAGTTCTCGCTTGAAGACCCGATCGCGCCTCTCGTTCTCCTTTCCCGGGCTGAGCACCTCGACGACGATCTCGGGCGTGACGCGCAGGCCGCCCTCGGAAGGTCCTCTCGATCTCGTCAGGAACGCGAGGTCGGGACGCACGTTGTCGTGCCCGTCGTCGTCCCAGACGACTCCAGCGTCCGTCCCCCCTTCTCCCCCCGCGCGCAGCACCGCGGCGCCGACGTGGATGGCGATTCGCACCACGACTCGCTGGTGCACCCACGTGGGGCTCGTCGACACGTGGAGAACTCCGCCGATCAGCTCGACGCGGACTTCGGGTTCATGTGGGAGATCCTGGACGTCCCTGGAGGTGAGAGGCCGGCCGAGCCGCTGGAGCTGCACCAGATCCATCGATTCGAGCGTATCACGTGCGCGCCTCACGACCCGGTCGTCCCCACCGCGGCCACGATCCGCTCTCGCAGACGCCCGAATCTCTCGGCCGAGCGCGCGTTTTTCACGGCGCGCTCCAGGGCCGCGGGGTGGGCGACCAGCACCACGAGCTTTCTCGCGCGGGTGATGGCCGTGTACAGCAGGTTGCGCGCGAGCATCACGTGGTGGCCCGTGTGCAGGACGACGACGACCGCCGGGAACTCGCTGCCCTGCGACTTGTGGATGGTCGACGCGTAGGCCAGCGTCAGATCGTCCTGCGAATCACCTTCGAAGGTGACGTCGCGGCCGTCGAACTCGACGCGGACGCTTCCCTTGCCCCTCCCACGGACGACGCCGATGTCGCCGTTGAAGACGTCGTGCTCGTAGTCGTTGCGCAGCTGCATGACGCGGTCGTTCACGCGCAGCATGCCGGGGGGGGCCTTCTCCGGCCTCTCCGAGGAGTTCAACGCGGCCTGCAGGCGCCTGTTCAGCTCCGCGACGCCGACCGGTCCCTTGTGCATCGGCGAGAGGACCATGACGTCGCCGGCGGGGATCCCGAAGGCCCGCGGAATGCTCTCGCAGACGGCCTTGACGACGAGGTCCGCCGCCTTCGCCGCGTCCTTCTGCAGGACCACGTGGAAATCCCCGTCCTTCGGTCCGGGCGCGGGCAGGTCTCCCGAGTTCACACGGTGCGCGTTCAAGACGACCCGGCTCTCCGCGGCCTGACGGAAGACCTCGGTCAGGCGCACCGTTCGCGCGGCGCCCGAAGCGATCACGTCTCGCAGGACGGACCCGGGCCCGACGGGCGGAAGCTGATCGACGTCGCCGACGAGGAGCACCGTCGCGCCGGGCCGCACCGCGGCAAGGAGCTTCTCCGCCAGCGGGACGTCCAGCATCGAAGCCTCGTCCACGACGACGAGATCCGCGTCGAGCGGGTCGGCCTCGCCCTTCGCGAAGTCTCCCTCGGTCGGCGACCACTCGAGCAGCCGGTGGATCGTCTTCGCGGGCCGGCCGGTCGCCTCCGCCATCCGCTTCGCGGCGCGCCCGGTCGGCGCGCACAGGACGACTTCTCGCTTCAACGATTCGTGGAGCCGCACGACCGCCCGCAGCGTCGTCGTCTTCCCCGTTCCCGGTCCGCCGGTCAGGACGACCAGGCCCGACTCCAAGGTCGCCCGCACGGCGCCCTGCTGCCTCGCCGCCAGGTCCTTCGCCGCGAGATCCGCGCGCGCGAACGCGGTGGGGTCCACGGCGCGCACGCCCGCGAGCCCCGCGATCCTCCGGGCCAGTGCGACCTCGGCCTCGTGCATCCGCCGCAGGTAGACGGCGTCTCCCTCGACCACGACGTGGTGCGTCTCCACGAGCGCCCGGATCGCGTCCGGCGTCCGCTCCGCGGGCACCCGCACCTTGCCGACCGCCTCCGCCAGGGCCGTCGCCGGCAGCATCACGTGCCCATCGCCCATGGCCTCGCGCAGCACGTGCATCGCCGCGGCCGCCGCGCGCGCGGGGTCGTCCTCGCCGATGCCCGCGGTCCGCGCGATCGCGTCGGCCTTGAGGAACCCGATCCCGTCGATGTCCACGCCGAGCTTGTAGGGCTGCCGGTGGATCACCTCGGCCGCCTTGTCCCCGTACTTCTCGCGGATCTTGCGGGCCATGCGCTGGCCGAGCCCGTGTGCGAAGAGTGCGGACAGGATCTCCGCCTCGACGCGCTTCTCCTTGAGGTGCGCGCGGATTGCGCGTCTGCGCTTCCTGCCGACGAGACCGAACAGGGCGTCGTCGTCCTTCTCGATCTTCTCGAGCGCGTCCGCGCCGAGCTTGTCGACGATCTTCTTGGCGGTCGCCTCTCCCACCCCTGGAACCGCGGACGCCAGGTACTTGAGGATCCCCTCCGAGGTCTGCGGCATGGTCGGCAGGACGCCGGCCACCTGGAACTGCATCCCGTACTTTCGGTCCTGCACGAACCGCCCCGTGACCTTCACGGGCTGCCCCGGCGCGATCCGGCCCAGGTCTCCCTTCGCGACGACGGGCTCGTCGCGTCCCTCGACTTCCAGGCGGACGATCGAGAACCTACCGTCCTCCCGCTCGAAGACGACGCTGTCGACGACGCCCGAGAGCACTTCGTCCCTCAGCGCCGCGCCGCGTTCGCGGCGCCCGGGGTCGCGGAAGAGCTCGGGTTGTGTGCCCACGAGCCCGCATCATACGGGTCCGCGGAGAGGTCCGTCCGTTCGATCGAGGTGCCGGTCCGCGGAGGGAGGAGGTCGGGCGCCACACAGACGGTGCGCCCCGCGGCATCCACGATCGAGACGGTCTCGCCTGCGTTGAGCAGGCCATTTGATCCGATGGGCCCGGCGAGCCGGACCACGGCCGCGCCCGGCGCCGGCGCGGGGTCCGCGCCGCCGGGCACGAAGGCCGGGTGCACGAGGATCGCGTACGCGCCCGCCGCGAGCGGCGGCGCCCCGACGATCGGGTCGCCGGTTCCGGCCCCGTCGGCCACGGCAAGCCCGTCGAGGACGACGGCACTCTCGCCGACGTTCACGACCTCGATGAACTCCTGCTCCGGCTCCGGGCCGACGGGGTCGGCATACACCTCGGAGAGCACGAGGGAAGGCAAGGGCGTTCCCGAGTCGAACGCGCCGGCGACTTCCGTCCCGTTGGCCGCGAGATCGAACGCGGCGATCTCCAGATCGACGCTGCGCTCGGACGCGAGCCCCCGCAGGACGATCGTGTGCGCGGTCGCGCTCCCGGCCGACGCGGCCTCGATCCGGCTGCGTCCGTCCGTCGCGACGAGCGTCACGCGGACCGGCTCGTCTGCGGCGATGCGGACCGTCGCGACGTCTCCCGCGCCCTCGACGCAGGCGGGGCCGACGGCCGATTCGGTCGCCTCGCACGCGAGGGGAAGGAGCTCGGGCGGATCGAGGTCGGGGCCGGACGCGCTCTCGAACCAGAGTGTGTCGCCGAAGGGCGCCTCGCCGTCCGAGTCGAGGAATCCGTCGAGCGACAGTTCGATCCGCGACGAGCCGTGGACGTCGTTGCCTGGGGCGATCGAAGCGGCGAGGCCCCCCTGTTCGAGCCGGGCGTCGATCGCCGGCGCGCCGGCGACGGAGATCCTTCCAGGGCCGACTGCTTCGTTGAAGGAGACGACGATGCGGGCGACGTTTGTCGGAACCCCGTTCGATCCGGCGGCTGGCTCCGAGAGCGTCGCCACGGGCGGTCCGGCCGCAGAGTTGCCCGTGACGAAGACGTACTCGAAGGGGGCCGCGACGCCGTCGGCGCCTGACAAAGGAGCCCCATGCAGGTCGCGGATCGTCGCGGAGAGCGTGAGCGTGTGCTCCGTCAGGGCGACCAGACGCGAGATCGGGCGGGCAACGACGTCCACGTCGTCGATCGAGACCTGGAGCTCGACCGGCCCTTCCTCGGTCCGCAGACCGACCGAGTCCTCGTCCAGACTCTCCGGCTCGATCGGTTCGGAGATCCCGACGCGAATCTCCGGCACCAGGCTCACGCCGTCCGGCCTCGCGTCGAGCGCTCCGAGCGAGATGGACACGACGCGCGGCGGCTCGACGTCCGCGCCGCGGCGGCGAACGTCCGTCAGGCCCTGCAGGTCGGTGTCGATGCAGCCGAGGAGCGAGAGGAGCAGGGCGAGCATGCCCCGACCCTCTTCAAGTTGCGTGCCGGCGATCCGCTCCCGTCACGATGGCGGAATCCGGGCGCCGAGCGGCGAAGCGGCGTAGGTACGCCGGCGGGATCACGCCGCAGCCTCCTCGGAGTCGCGGCCCGACTTGCGAATCGGGCGGCACGAGGCTTGCTCCGGCTACAAACCGTGCGGTGCGGCGTCGAAGAGGTGACCGAATGGAATGGTATGCTCCTCCCATCGTGCTGGATCCGGAGCTTCTCCGTCCCGAACGCGTGCGGCCGCTCAAGCGCGCCGAGTACGACCGGCTCGTCGAGGCGGGCGTCTTCGAGGACGAGAAGGTCGAGCTTCTGCGCGGGATGCTGGTCACGATGAGCCCGCAGGGGGTGCCGCATTTCTTCCCGATCGAGGAGCTCACGGAGCGCCTCGTCCTCGCGCTCACCGGCCGAGCGAGGGTCCGCGTCCAGGGGCCGCTCGCCGCGACGGACGACTCCGAGCCGGAGCCGGACATCGCCGTCGTCGAGCCCGTGGAGCGCCGGCGCGAACATCCTTCCACGGCGCTTCTGGTCGTCGAGGTCGCCGTGAGCTCCGTGCGCAAGGACATGGAGGTCAAGGCGGCCATCTACGCCGAAGCCTCCGTGGTCGAATACTGGGTCATCGACGTAAGCCGGGAGAAGGTCGTTCGATTCCTCGAGCCGAGGGGCGGCGTCTACTCGGAGGTCTCGGAGCACGGACGCGGCGAGGGCCTCGCGCTGCGCGCGTTCCCCGACGTCGAGATCGCGCTGGACGCGATCCTGCCGTGAACCGCGCCTACGCCGGTTCGCCGAGCTTGCGGCGGAGCCGTCGCCAGAGATCGGGGAGGGAGAGCTCGAAGCCGGGGAGGAGATCCGTGGCGTAGCGGTCCTCGACCGCGGCAACGGGCTCCCAGTCGGACGCGCCCCGTCGGAGGAACTCCGCCGCCTCGCCGATGGGATCGAAGAGCCAGTACTCGCTCGTGCCCTCTTCGAAGTACCGCGCCGCCTTGAACGTCCGGTCGCGCTTCTCGGTGGAGGGGGAGAGCACCTCGATGGCGATGTTCGGTGCCCCGTCGATCCAGCCTTTCCGAGGCAGTGGACGATCCTTCCTCTGGTCGGTGATCACGCCGAGATCGGGGCGGAGGTCGCGCTCGCCCGGCGGCATGAAGAAAGAGTGCTCGGACATGGCGATGCAAGCGCGAGTCGCCGCGCTTTCCTCGTAGCGATCGAAGATCGACACGAGGATGCCGATCAGGAGGTCGTGCGCGTTCGCGCCGGTCGGGCTCACGATGAGCCTCCCATGCTCGTATTCGAGCCGGGCGGTTGGTGGATCCTCGAGGCGGAGGTACTCGTCCCACTCGAGTCGCAGGACGGCCTCGAAATCGCGCGATGGTTTCTCCATGCGAAGAGGCTAGCACGGTGGTCGGTCATGGGACCGCGCCCTGCACGCCTCGGGCCAGCGCGTGGCCCCCGCAGCTACTGGGGAATCGCGGCGACGGGCGGCGAAGCGGCGTGGATCTCGCCGGGGACTTCGCCGGCCTCGTTCATCCAGTTCCAGATCGCGTCGGCCCACTGCACGCCGCCTTCGCGCGTGAAGTGCAGGCGCGTGTGGCCGCGAGGGGCGTCGATGGCGCGGGAGTCGAAGTAGCGGCAGGGCGTCGCGTTCTGTTGCTGGACGGCGACGATGCGGTCCACGTTCAGGTGCTCGTAGCGGGGCGGGCCGATCCAGAAGCAGCTGCGGCGCGCGTCGCGTAGTCCGACGGTCTGAAGGCGCGCGACGAGGCGGCGCATGTGGCGCGCGTAGCCGACGGGGTTCGGCATGTACGCCTCGTTGGATCCGAGCGTGACGATCACGACGTCGGGGTGGCGTCGGCGCAGCATGTCGGCCAGACGCTCGGAGTAGGCCCAGCGGGGCGTGGACGAGCTGACCCAGTAGTCGGAGTAGTAGCGGGCACCTTGCGCGCGGAAGTGCTCGCGCAGGCCGGAGGTGAGCCCCGAGGCGACGTGCGAGTCGCCGAAGTGCACGACGGTCGTCCCCGACCAGGCGAGCGCGAGCGGGAGAAGCAGGGCCTTCAACGGTCGGGATCGTAGTACGGGCGGCGGAGCCTGTCATGAACCGGGCGACCGGGCCGGGCCACGAAATCGGAGGGCCCGCTCGGAAATAGTCTGCCCATATGGGCGTCGAGACGCGAGCCGAGCCGGAGCCCTCGGAGGCGCCGACCGACGCAGGCGTACTCGATGTACGTCGAGGAGGCGGCGCCGAGAAGGCCCGGCGCAGGCCGCGGATCGGCGGCCAGATGGGTAGATTATTTCCGAGTGGGCCCTTAGGCTGCGCCGCCATGCAGGTGACCATCGTCGGATCGGGGTACGTCGGGCTCGTCACGGGCGGCTGCCTGGCAGACTTCGGGCACCGCGTGACCTGCGTGGACCGCGACGAGGCGCTCGTCGCCCGGCTGCGGGAGGGGAAGATCCACATCTTCGAGCCGGGGCTCGGCGAGATCGTCGCGCGGACGGCCGCGGACGGACGTCTGCGGTTCGAGACGGACCTGGCGTCCGCGGCGGAGGCGGAGGTCGTGCTGATTGCCGTGGGGACGCCGGAGACGCCGGACGGAAAGGCGGACCTGTCGGCGATCTTCGCGGTCGCGGACGCCTTGGGGCCGGCGCTCGGGCGGGCGGCGGTCGTCGCGACGAAGTCCACGGTGCCGGTGGGGACGGGCGACGAACTGGAGCGGCGGCTGCGCGTGCGGGCGACGGTGCCGGTGCACGTCGTGTCGAACCCGGAGTTCTTGAAGGAGGGGGACGCGGTGCGCGACTTCCTGCGCCCGGCGCGCATCGTCCTGGGCGGCGCCGACGAGGGCGCGATCGAGACGATGAAGCGCCTCTACGCGCCGATCATGCGGACCAGCGAGCGCTTCCACGTGATGGACCGCAAGAGCGCGGAGCTGTGCAAGTACGTCTCGAACGCGTACCTCGCGACGCGGATCTCGTTCATCAACGAGATCGCCAACCTGTGCGACGCCGTGGGCGCGGACGTCGAGGCCGTGAGGAAGGCGGCGGGGGCGGACCCGAGGATCGGCTTGCAGTACTTCTTCCCGGGAGCGGGGTGGGGTGGCTCGTGCCTGGTGGGGCGGGAGACGGTGTCCGTACGCAGCGGCGGTCTTACGCGGCTCGTGCGGCTGGATGCGCTATTCCGCGAGCAGGGCGAGGAGGGAGACGTCCGGCGGCCCTCGGGTCTCGAGGTGCTCGCCTGGAACCCGCGGACCATGGTGACGGAGTTCGCGCCTGTGGTGGCCTTGACGCGCCGCCGGTACGAAGGGGAACTGGTCGGTGTCCGCACGAAGATGGGGCGCCGTCTCCGCTGTACGCCCGACCACCCGTTCGTCGCCGCGGACGCCGAGGGACGATCGATGCGGACGGTGCTCGCGAGCGACCTGCGTGAGGACGATTGGTTGCCGGTCGCTCTCGGCGCGCCCCGCCAGGAGCCGGTCGAGTCGCTCGACGTCCTTGCCTGTCTCGCGGGGATCGGTATCCGCGACGAGCAGGTCATCGTGCGCCCGCGGGAGGGTGTGCTGAATGCTTTCTCGTCGCGGGACCTGCATCGTGCGCTCGAGCCTCTGGGGCATCCGCGCGGCACGGCACGGGCGATGGATATCCTGCGGGCCGGGGCCCTGCGTTTGCACGAGGCGCGTCACCTCGCGATCTCGCTCGAAGGCGCGTCGCTCGCAACGACGACGAACGGAACGTACGTCCCCACGCGAATCCCGGTGGACGAGGCGTTTTGGCGCGTCGTCGGGCTCTACCTCGCCGAAGGCCACTGCACGGCGGACGGTCGCCGACGAAGGATTTCCTGGTCGTTTCATCCGGAGCGCGAGGAGTGGCTCGTCGAGGAGGTCGCCGGATTCTGGCGGAGCCTCGGCGTGAAGGTCGACGTGCGACGCGGGACGACGTCGCGACTGGTCACGATCTCGTCCCGGATCCTGGCGGGAGCGTGGGTGGAGCGGCTCGGCCTCGGCGGAGATTGCTACTCGCACCGGATCCCGGACGAAGCGTGGAGCGCGCCCGAGGCGCATCGTCGCAGACTTCTGTCTGGCCTTTGGCACGGGGACGGATCGTGTTCGCTCGTCTCGGGAGGGCCTTCCGTCGTGCTCGAATATGGGACGGTGAGCCGCGAGCTGGCGGACGGCATGCTCCGGCTGCTAGCCGGGGTCGGAATCGTCGCGCGCCAGAAGATCGGGCGAGTGGCGAAGTCGACGGTCGACACTTACTGGTTCGTGGTGTCCGGGGCCGAGCAGGTCGAGGCCGCGCTCGAGTTCGTCGCGCCTCACCGCAGGAAGGCCGTGCAGGAGTCGATTGCCAGGCAGGCGAGACGGATCGCGCCCACGGGCTACCGACGGCGCGAAGGCGCCGCGTGGGTCCGGGTGACGAGCACGAAGCGCCGTCGCTTCCGCGGGTTCGTCTACTCTCTCGAGGCGCCGCCGTCGCACACGTTCGTCACGACCGGGGGCCTGGTGACGCACAACTGCTTCCCCAAGGATCTGGTCGCGCTCGTCGCCACCGCGCAGGCGGCGGGGACGCCGCTGCACGTCGTCGAGGCTGCCGACCGCGCCAACCGTGCGCAGTGGCGGCTCCTCGAGCGGCGCGTGCGCGAGATGCTCGGCGAGCTGTCGGGCCGTTCCGTCGCCGTGTGGGGCCTCTCGTTCAAGCCCAACACGGACGACATCCGCCACGCGCCCGCACTGGTGCTCATCGACGCTCTCCTCGACGCCGGTGCCGTCGTTTCGGCGCACGACCCGGTCGCCATCCCGAAGGTGCGTCCCCGCTACGAGGGGAGAGTGCGGTTCGACGCCGACCCGTACGTGGTTGCGCAGGGCGCCGAGGCGCTGGTCGTGGCGACCGAGTGGCCCGAGTACCGCGGCCTGGATCCCGCGAGGCTGCACGCCGCGATGAAGGAGCCGCGTGCGGTGGTGGACGGCCGCAACGTCTGGGCGGGGCAGGGGATGGCGGCGAAGGGGTTTGCCTACGCAGGAGTCGGCGTTCGGCGGTAGCGGCGTCTCGCCCCGGCGAGGACGAGCGCGACGGCGGACAGCGCGACTGCTCCTGCCGGTCCTCCGTCCGTCGCCGTGCACCCGCAGCCGTACTCTTTCCTCTGCAGGGGCGGCGGCGGAGGCACCGTCGGAACGCACAGGTCGTAGCCCGAGACGTCCCGGCAGATGAACTCGCCCGGGCACGGCGCGATGTCCGAGCAGAACGACGTGCACACGTCGATGAAGTCGGCGCCGCCCCAGTCCTCGGGGGCGAAGTGGCCGCAAAGGTCCGACAGGCACTGCTCGTTCGTCTCGCACTCCTGACCGAGGAGCAGAAGGTCCGGCACGCACAGGTCATCGCCACCGACGTCGGAGCAGTCGAAGCCCGTGGGGCAGGGCTCCGCGTCGCTGCACTCGTCGGTGCAGAAGTCCGTTCCGTCCGACGCCTCCGCGCAGATCCCGCTCTCGCAGTCCGCGTTCTCGACGCACGGGTCGCCCGTCCGGCCCGGCCGCTCGTCGTGCACGCAGGCGCCCGTCGCCGCTCCGCAGCGGAACCCCTCGGGGCACCCGTCGCCGCAGTCACGCGAGCAGAACGAGCCCGTCGAGTCCGTGATGCAGCGCCCCGTGTCGCATTCGGAGTCGTGCTCGCAGGGTGCGCCGAACCCGCCGAGGCCGGACTCGCTCGGGACGCAGCCGCCGCAGTTGTAACCGGGCCGCAGGACGCACGCCTCGCCGGCCTCGCAGCCCTCGCCGGCCGCGGTGCACGGGTCGAGGCAGCGCAGGGCCCCGGCGTCGTCCGGGAGGCAAGAAGCGTTCGCGCAATCGGAAGATGTCTCGCAGGCGTCACCGACCGCGCCTACGCCAGGGGCACCGAGCTCGCAATGCCCGAACTCCGTGGGGCCGACGCCCTCGATCCCTGCAGGAGGCTCGCAGGTACACACGCCACCGTCGCAGGTTCCGGGATACTCCGTGACCACGCAGTGGGCGTTGGACGGACAGCTCGTCGGTCGAAGCCAGTCGCACATCTGTGTGCAGGTGCCTTCGCTGGAGAGGCAGTTTCCCGTCTGACACGACGCGTCCGAGACGCAGGCCTCGCCCATGGCGAGGCAGGCGTCATCCGCAGCCCCGCTGCAATCCTGGTCGACCCCGTCGCCACACACGTCGGCTCCCGACGGCACGCAGGCTGCGCCCGCGTCGTCGAGCGCGCCGTCGATCAGGTCGAGGAACTGGTCGGTCCGTGTGCTCCCGGTCTCGCCGTTTCCGCACTCGTCGTCGGTGACGAAGACGATCACCCCGGCGAGTTGGCCGCTGTCCACGTCGAGCGCCGTTCCACCGGAGTCTCCGTGGCACGCACCGTTGTCGACGCTGTCCGTCAGGAACCACTTCGCGTCGATGTAGTTGACCGCGTCGGTCGTCGTCTTCTTGCGGCCACTCGAGCCCGTCTCAGTCGTTCCGTAGCCGATCAGGGTCACGTCATCGCCGATGAAGCCGAAAGGCAGCGCCCGCATGTACGCGTAGGGGGTCTCGCCCGTGGAGTCGTCGAGGATCATCGCCGCGATGTCCTCGTCGTCGATGCCGGCGCCCGCCGTCATCCGGAACTCGCGCACCGTGAAGTTTCCGCCTCCCCCGACTCCACCCGTCTCGACCCGCCAGTCACCCGGCGCGGTGCCGAAGACGCAGTGCTTCGCCGTGAGGACGACGTTGTCGGCGATGATGGATCCCGAGCACAGGATCGTGCCGAGCCCGCCGGCATCCCCGATGAGCTTGACGGTCGACGGCGCCCCGTTCTCGTCCGCGCCGTTGATGATGGAGAGCAGGTTCGGCGGGCCCACGTCCGCCGGGCCGTCGGCCACACACGAGCAAACGCCGAGGAGCAGCATCGAGACATAGGACCGCGTGCAAGCTGGCGTCATCGGGGCGCCCTCCTCGCGCGCATCATACCAGCGCGGAGTGGGCGCGTTCAAACTCGTTTGCAGGTCCGCCGCCGCGAGAACGTCGAAGCGAGGGCGGCGATGGCCGCGAGCGCGAGGAAGGAGTCGCCAGAGGCCTCGGAACCGCCTCCGGCGCTCCGACAGGCGCAGCCGTTTCCTCGCGCGAACCAGGTCCTCGAGTCCGTTTCCTCGAGGACCTCGACCGTCGCCGTCGCCGACGCTTCGGCCCCGGCGACGTCGATGGCCGTCGCGACGGCCTCGTAGATGCCTGTCGGCAACGAATCGCCGTTCTCGTCGAGCGCATCCCACCCGGAACTCCAGTCGAATGTGGGGCCCGAGGTGTCCCCGTCGAGTAGGATCTCGAGCATCGAGCCGTCGGGAGTGTGGACCTCGACCGACACGTGGGCGAGTCCCCTGCGATCGCTTGCGTGCACCGTCAGCACGCTCTCGGCGCCGCTGCCGCCACGAATCGAGTCGGGGTCGGCCGTGATCTCGATCTGCGGGCCCGTCCTGTCCACGACGACGACGCCGTCCGATACCGACTCGGGCGAGACCTCGTCGCCGTCCCGCGCACGGACAGCGACGATGTAACGAACCCCGACGCGGAGGTCGAGTCGTCCGAGCGTCGCATCGGTCGAGGCACCGACCGGGACGAATCCGTCGGTGACCGGCGCGAGGTCCGAAGTGACGACAGACACTTCGAATACCGTTCCTTCGGTGCCGTCCCAGACGGCGTAGAGGGTGTCGAACGTCTCGATCTCGTCGACGTCCTGGTCGACGATCCCGCTCGGCGGGTCAGTGTCGAGAACCAGACCCGGTGGGTCGACTCGGGGGATTCCCAGTGCGTGGACATATCCGTCCGCAACCGCGACGATGATCTCGGGCTCGCCGTCGCCGTCCGTATCGGCCGGTACCGCCGTGTTCACGCCCCCGCCCATCGCGACCGACCAGCGAAGGTCCAGCTCGCACGCGCCGAGCGCGTAGAGGTGACCGTCCGAGGAGCCGACCAAAACGATCTCGTCGTCCGGGTCCAGTGCGGACGGTGCCACCGTGACGGCCCGGACGAAGCCCGGAACTCTTCCCGCCGCCACGGCGCCGCCGAGATCGTCGAAGACATCGCCGCCTGCGAGGACCACCTCTCGGAGCAGGGATCCGTCCTCCAGGTCGTATGCGCGCAGCGTGGGACCCACCGTGAGCCCGGTCAGCCAGGTCGCCCCCGGGCACCTCGCCAGGGCCCCGTAGTTGCGGAGCTGGGTCTCTCCTGGGATGCGCCACAATTCCGTGAAGGACGCGTCGACGGCCGACATCGTCTGATACCCGGTTTCGAGCACTTCGGGGCTCCCATCCAGTTCGATGTCGACGACGACCGGCAACAGGAGACCTGGACCATCGCGGGTTCGCTCGAGCGAGCCGCTCGATCCGTCGTACGCTGACAGCGTGGGGCCCCCTGGGCTCGTGATGATCTCGCCCTGGCCGTCCGCGTCGAGGTCCGCGATCGCTGCCGTGGTGGTCCCTCCGCTCGCGAAGCCGATCGGCACCCAGTCCGGCCAGAGGGGCGAGCCTTCCGTGCCGGAAAGCACGTTCGCCTCCATCACCCCTGAGCCTTCGGGCAAACGGTACAGCAGGATCCCATCGCCGCCGCCGGCCAGTGGGAACGGCAGAAGGTCTCGATAGAAGCGGTCCCCGGCCGCGGAGTCCAGCAGGTCGGTGCTCCAGAGCGCAGCCCCGGTCGAATCGCGCGCTTCGACACCCTCCGTCGTTTGCAGGACCGTGCCCAGACCGGGGCCAGTCGGGTCATCGAAGAAAGCCGCGAAACCCGCTCTCGCGACCGACCAGATGCGAATTGGCTCGCGCGTCAGCGAGGCGTCCCGTGCGTCCACGAGAGATACCCGGTTTCGCGCGTCTGCGAGCACGAGCTCGGAAGTGCCGTCCCCGTCGGCGTCTGCGGCGAGTGGGACCGCGGCGAGCCCGGATGCCAGGAATTGATCGCCACCATAACGGGCACCCAGCACGGGGAACTTGGGGTCCTCGATCCGGTTCGTCGGGCGCAGCTGAGCGTCGAACGTGATGAGCCGGGACTCGGAGGTCGCCGCGACGAATACGCCGTCGGGGTCGGTCGATCCGTCCAGCGCCGCGAATCGCGTGACGACCACCGTTGCGGGCACGTCGTAGCGTCCGAGCTCTGCCGGATCCACCGCCGAGCGTCGAATCAGGTGAAGGGAGTCGATCTCGCCTGGCGCAGACTCGTGCTGGAAGACCAGCGCCGGCCCGTCGTCGGTGTCGCTGTGTGCGAGCCGATCCCGGATCGGGTTGACCGAGAGCGTCGATCGGTCGATGACGCGCGTCGCCTTCAGCCCCTCCAGTCGCCAGAGCGAGGCGAGGGAACCTTCGAAGCGGAAGGCCTCGAGTCCGGCCTCGTCAGAAACGAGGATCTCCTTGCGGCCGTCCTCGTCGAGGTCTACGAGCCCGACCACCCAACCGCCATCCACCGAGTCGATCTCGGCGCCGCTCGCTCCATCACGGATGAACGTTGTCCAGGTCTCCGACGCCCCGTCGAAGAACGAGTGCACGACCTCCGGCGACCCGTCGCTGTCGAAGTCGGAGACGGACTCGGCGACGAAGGCGTTTCGGTCCGCGACGAGATCCGCGACGTCGGCGCTCCAGACCAGCTCGATGACGTCACGCCCTGTGTCGTAGTCGAGCACGAACGTGCGACGAGCGTTGAACGCGGGCTGGTAGCTCGAGTTAGAGAAACAGACGAGCTCCTCGTCTCCGTCACCCTGGACGTCGACCGGGGAGCAGAGCGCGAGCCCGTAGGGGGTCAGGCCGATGGCGTCGCTGTCGAATCGGAATTCGCCCGAGGTCGAATCGAACGCGTAGACGTGGTTGTGCCCGAGCGCAACGATCTCGGGTATGCCGTCGCCTTCGAGATCGACGAAGACGTCGTAGTTCCCGCAATCGTGATCGCGCACGATCGGCTCGAGCCGCCAGAGCTCCACCGGATTGGCGGCTCCCGCCGAGAACGAAAGAGCGACGCCGTCGTTGTTGCCGAACGCGCCGCAGCCTGCGCCGGGCACGTAGAGGTCGAGGAGTCCGTCGCCGTCCAGGTCCCGCACCCGCGTTCCCGCACCGATTCCGCCGACCACGCTCTCGTCGAAGAGGACGTCACCCGTCGTCGCCGAGATCACGACCAGCCGCCCGCCCTCGCCGATCGCGACTGCCTCGGGGACCCCGTCTCCGTCGAGGTCGAATGTCCCTACGAGGAGGCGCAGGTCGAATGCACCGGCCGCCCACGTCTCGATATCGCTGGGGCGCTTCGCGTTGATCACTCCTCCGGCGAGCAAGAGGAGATCGGTCGTTCCGTCCCCTCCCGCGTCGATGTAGGCTGGGCTTCCGGCTCCGAGCAATCCGCCGACGAACGATCGCCAGATCGGGCGTGGGGGCTGTGCGGGTATCGGCGTCGTGACGCGGCCCGTTCGCTCCCGGTTCGCCCTCGGCACCGGGTACTGGGCCGAAGCCGAAGCGCAAACGAGCAACGTGGCTAGCCCCACGGTCCAGCGCGCCGCACCGATTCGCATCCGCTTGGAGATACTGTGCCCGCCCCGGGGAAGGGTCAAACGGCGCCCGGTCGCGGGAGGAACGGGCTTCATCGGCTCGCAAATCGCCGATGCGCTCACCCTCGAGAACTTTCGCGTCCGCGCGCTCGACGAGCGGTGCGACGATCGAGCTACCAACGTCGCTTCCTTTTTTCGCCGCGCATTGTAGTTCGTGGAGTCGAGCGTCTGCGCCATTCATTCGATGGGCAGACATGCCGATCCAGTTTCACCCGTGCGCTCTGGGTGGCGCTGCGGGAGCGCTGACGACCCGCCCTGGACGCACCGTCACGAGGCGGCGAAGGATCCATGCCGCGCAGATTACGCCCGTCATCGAAAAGAGCGCCGCGTCGACCGACCGCACCGAGAGGTAGGTTGCGCCATAGAGCACCGAGGCGATGATGACCTTCGGATCGTGCCACGCTTCTTCGAACTGGCGCCGGGTCCATCTTTCGAGGCGGCCGAAGGCCAGTCCGAGAACCAAGCAGGTGCACAGACCTCCGACGAAGCCGAAGTCGGCGAAGGCGTCGCCGGCAAAGGTTACAGAAACGGAGTGGCCGCCCGCCAAGTTCTCCTGGAAAGTCCTAGGAAGCCAGTACCCGATCAGCGTAGCCTTCTCTTCCCAGAGAACTCGCGGGACCCAGAAGAGGAGGATTCCTCCGATCGAGCGTCCGTAGAGGAGCCCGTGCGTGTCGATGTACCGCACCAGGAAAGCGAGCCATGCCACGCACTCTTCGTAGTGGATCTGCGGGCCCCCGTCGGAGCGAAGTAGTTGCTGCTCCCCAAGCTGGCGGAAACCCTCGCTCCTGACCTGGGCCATGAGCACGGATGCCGACAGGAGCACCACCGCCATGAATCCGACGTAGAGCGCCGCTCGCACGCGCCCCGCCCCGCGGGGCATCATGACCATGACGAATCCCGCCGTGGAAAACAGCAATGGGAACCGCGCGCCCAGGAAGAACTGGATCCCGAGTATGGGTGCGGCCAGTACGAAGGGGAGGAACTTCGGCCAGAGGTACACCCTCGTCGCGACGAACCCGATCATGGCGGGGAGTGCGACTCCGGCCGTTTGGGCGACGCTGCCGAGCAGGACTCCGGGCAGGTCGCGAGTCGTCAGTTCCGTCGTCGATCCGAACCGGCCGGTCCTGCCCTCGTCGATCATGACGCCGACCTTCGGAAACTGCCATGCGAGGAAGACCGCCGCGAGGCCGAGGACGAAAGCGAGGGCCATCCAGTTGGGTGCCGGCGAACGTTCGGGTGTAGGTGGCGCCGACTCGGGCGTCGAGGTGATGAGATGTCCAAACAGGACCGCACCCGCTGCCGCCGTGAGGTAGCGACAAGCGAGGTCGTAGTATTGCGGCCCCGCCAGCGACTCGACGCCCTCGGCCCCCCCGAGCGCCTCGCGCGACACGATCATCAGATACCCCAGGATCCACACGGCTTTGAGGGGGGGA
>Ga0247727_10004186_pt1 | contig 30869 bp, 38 predicted proteins | sample WisWelCaveWW1625_FD_202498 | JGI IMG/M metagenome (GOLD analysis project Ga0247727, IMG submission 202498) | Biofilm microbial communities from Wishing Well Cave, Virginia, United States - WW16-25 | ecosystem: Environmental > Aquatic > Deep subsurface > Groundwater > Cave microbial mat | place... | reverse complement strand
AATCTATGGCCTCAATGATTCAAAGAGGAGGATTTTTTTATTATTTAGTATATGGTCTTTTGGTCGTTTTCTTCTGTTATTTTTATACGGCAATTGTATTTAATCCAATTGATATTGCGGAAAATATGAAAAAGCACGGAGGGTTTATTCCAGGGGTTCGACCTGGAACGCAAACAGCAGATTATCTTGATTTTGTTATGACCCGTATTACCTTGGCAGGGGCATTATTTATCTGTTTTATCGCTGTCATGCCGGATGCGATTATGGCATCGTTTAAGGTTCCGTATTTGGTTGCTTCCTTTTTTGGGGGAACTGGGATTTTAATTATTGTGGGGGTTATGTTAGATACAATGAAACAGATTGAATCTCATCTGCTTATGCGTCATTATGACGGATTTATGAGGAGCGGTAAAATAAAGGGACGTCGATGAGGTTGATCTTGTTGGGGCCCCCAGGAGCCGGAAAGGGTACATTAGCAAAATTACTTAAATCGGATCTCCATATAGATCATATTTCAACAGGTGATATTCTTCGTGAGGAGATAAAAAATAAAACAAAGTTAGGTACTAAAGTTAAAGAATATATCGATAACGGTCAGTTGGTTCCAGATGAGATTGTGACGCAATTAGTTGAACTGAGGTTAACAAGCCCTTCTAGTGGTGAAAAGGGATTTATGTTAGATGGATTTCCTAGGACAAGACATCAGGCTGAAGATTTAGACAGAATACTCGAAGAAATTAATAAACCCACTGATTATGCTATTTATTTAGAGTCAACCGTTCCTGTTATTATTAGACGTCTAACTGGAAGAAGAATTTGTAGATCTTGTAGTGCTGTTTATCATATTGTGAACAGGCCACCTAAGAAATCAGGTATTTGTGATGAATGCGGGGGAAATGATTTGTATCAGAGACAAGATGATAATGAGAAAACGATAAGAAATAGAATGGACGTTTATTTGGAGAATACATTGCCTATTGTGAAATATTATGAAGCAAAAGGAAAATTGAAACGTTTGATGGCTGATACAGAATCAGAAGAGCTGCATGAGCATTTAATGAAAATGTTTGATGAAGAAGGTAAACTCCATAAACATTAAGTCTCAAGAAGAGCTCAAGGTTCTTCGGGAAGCTGGTAAAATCTTAGCAGCCATTATTTATGATTTGAAGCGTTCTTTAAAATCTGGAATTACTACCGATACAGTCGATCAGCTCGCTGAAGATCTGATGACAAAAAATAACGTTATACCTGCTTTTAAAGGGTATAAAGGTTTTCCAAAATGTATCTGCTTATCAATTAATGATGAGATTGTTCATGGTATCCCTGGGCTACGAGTTATTAAAGACGGAGATGTTGTTAGTCTGGATGTTGGGATCATCTATAACCATTATTATTCTGATACTGCGGTTACAGTTGGTATTGGAAAATTGGCCGTTGATGTAGAAAAACTTCTTCAGGTAACAGAAGAGTCTTTGAATAGGGGTATTGAACTGGCAAGGGTTAATAATCATTTATCCGATATATCTCATGCCATTCAAAAACATGTTGAAGATAACGGATTATCGGTAGTACGTGAATTTGTCGGTCACGGTATCGGTAGAAATTTGCATGAAGATCCAGAAATTCCAAATTTTGGTTCACCTCATGCTGGACCGGTTCTCAGAGAGGGAATGGTTTTTGCGATTGAACCTATGGTTAATCTTGGGACATGGCAGACGAAAATTCTTAAAGATGGGTGGACGGTAACAACGGCTGATGGAAAACCATCCGCTCATTTTGAACATTCAGTAGCCATTATGAAAAATGGGCCTGAGATATTAACAAAATAAATTAAGGGGTTACTATAATGTATGTATAGTGACATTTTTAAATATGACCAAAGAGGATTTAATAGAAGTAGAGGGGACAGTTAAAGAAGCATTACCAAACGCGTTATTTCGTATTGAATTAGAAAATGGACATGAAGTGTTGGCCCATATATCCGGAAAAATTAGAATGAATTTTATTCGAATTTTACCGGGGGATAAAGTAAAAGTAGAGCTTTCTCCATATGATTTGACACGGGGAAGAATAACATACAGGACAAAATAAAATGAAAGTGAAATCTTCAGTTAAAAGGCTTTGCGGGAATTGTAAAATTGTGCGTCGTAGAAGAATTGTACGGGTCATTTGTACTAACCCAAAACATAAACAGAAACAAGGATAAAGTCATGCCAAGAATTTTAGGGGTTGATATACCAAGAGAAAAACGTATCGAAGCATCTTTACCATTTATTTATGGTATAGGTTCAAAAAATGCCAGGGATATTCTTAAAGAAGCGAAAATTGATTTTAACCGTCGTGCTAAAGATATTACTGATGAAGAGATTGCTAAAATTGTTTCCATTATACAATCAAAATATATAGTGGAAGGTGATTTAAGAAGAGAAGTTAGTGAAAATATCAAGCGACTTTCTCAGATGGGGGCTTACAGGGGATTACGGCATCGCCGTGGTCTTCCTGTGCGAGGGCAACGAACAAAAACAAATTCCAGAACACGTAAGGGGAAAAAACCTTCTGTTGGGGGAAAAAAGAAAACTTCATAAAAGTTAGTATAAAAAGGGAAAATCATGGCCAAACAACCACCACCTAAAGAAAATGCGAAAGTTATAAAGAAAAAAGAAAAGGCTAAGAAAAAGGCGCTAAAAGGAGTCAGTTCTGGTGTTGCTCATATTAAAGCGACGTTTAATAATACTATTGTTACAATCACTGATCAACAAGGTAATGTCATAGTGTGGTCGACTCCAGGAGTTGTTGGGTTTAATGGATCTAAGAAGTCCACGCCTTTTGCTGCGCAAGTCGCTAGTGCTGATGCTGCAAAAAAAGCAAAAGAATTGGGTATTCGGACCGTTGATGTTTTGGTCAAGGGACCAGGTTCAGGCAGAGAATCTGCTATTAGAGCTTTACAGGCAAGTGGACTGGCCGTAACTTCTATAAGAGATGTAACGCCTTTACCTCACAACGGATGTCGACCGAGAAAGAAGCGTCGTGTTTAACAAAGGTTACACGGATTACAGAATTGATTACACAAAATAGGGTTTGTATATAATGACGTCAAAATGGCATAAATTAATCCGGGTAATGAGAATAGATTTGTGTAATCAGTTTAAACTTATTTAGAGGTGAATATATGGGAAAGTATACTGGACCAGTTTGTCGGCTTTGTAGACGAGAAGGGGAGAAATTGTTTTTAAAAGGAGCGAGGTGCAATACTCATCGGTGTGCTATCGATCGTAGAAATTTTGCTCCTGGACAGCATGGCAGTAGTAGGAAGATGAAACTATCAAATTACGGATTACAGTTGCGAGAGAAACAAAAAGTGAAACGCATGTATGGTCTTCTAGAAAAGCAATTTCAGAATTATTTCTCCAAAGCTGTGCAAATTAAGGGTGTTACAGGTTCACTTCTGCTTCAATTCTTAGAAAGAAGATTAGATAACATCATTTATCAAGGTGGATTTTGCACGTCTCGAAGACAAGCTAGACAATTCGTTGGTCATGGGTTTGTTTATGTGAATGATCAACGGGTAAATATACCATCTTTTTTAGTTAAAGTCAGCGATGAAATCCAGATAAAATTTAAGACAACGGGGGAGCAGACTGTTAAGGATAATATCAAAATGACTGAAAGTAGAACGCCACCAGCTTGGCTTGAAGTTGATCGGGATCATTATAAGGCAAAGATTAAGCGTTTACCCAACCGAGAAGATATCATGTATCCGATAAGTGAACAATTAATTGTTGAACTTTATTCGCGATAATATTGAGAGAATTGGTATCGCCAAGGGGCGTGGTTGAATTCATACTGACAATTTACGTTACTATGATAAACGTAAATTGTGTACTCATCCAAGGAGGATAATATGGGGGTTAAGTGGCGCGATTTTCAAATGCCCAAAAGGTTGGATTGTGTTGAATCCGAGTATAATGACAAATATGGTAAGTTTATTGCTGAACCGTTTGAGCGGGGTTATGGGGTAACGTTAGGTAATTCCTTAAGAAGGATTTTATTGTCTTCTATAGAGGGAAGTGCTGTTACATCAATCAGAGTTGATGGTGCCCAGCACGAATTTTCAACGATTTCAGGGGTTATGGAATCAGTTTCTGAAATCATATTAAATATAAAGAAATTAGTGTTGCGGTCTCATTCAAAAGTCCCAAAGCCGATTTATATTAAAACGGAAAAGAAAGGTGAAATTAAAGCTGGAGATATCATCTGTGATGAAACGATAGAAGTATTAAATCCCGATTTATATATTGCTACATTGTCAGCTGACACCAAGTTCTATATGGAAATGGAAGTATCTCGTGGCCGGGGATATGTGCCCGCTGAGATGAATAAAAAAGATGCGACCACCATTGGAACAATTGCGATTGATTCAATCTTTACACCGATTACCAAAGTTAATTTTAATGTCGAAAATACACGAGTTGGTCAGCGGACAGATTATGATAAATTAGTTTTGGAAATTTGGACCAATGGGGGGATTGATCCTAAAGAGGCGTTACTTTACGGTTCTAATATTATGCAAAGACATTTGGACGTCTTTGTTGCTTACGGTCAACTTCCTGAGGAGGATGAAGAAGAAGAAGAATTTTCATCTGAAGAGCAGGCGCTCTATGAGAAGTTATGTTTACCGATATCTGAATTGGAATTATCTGTTCGGAGCGCGAATTGTCTCAAAGACGCTAATATTAAGACAATTGCAGAGCTTGTAAAAAAGACTGAATCAGAGTTATTAACTTTTAGAAATTTTGGAAAAAAATCATTAACTGAGATCAATGATTTACTTAAAATTATGGGATTACATCTGGGTATGAAAGTTGATCAAAAGAAATTGAGGACGGTTAAAAACTAATGCGACATAAAATAGCAGGAAACAAACTTAGCCGAAATATGAGCCTACGTAAGGCAACGGTTCGTGATATTGCCAAGGCCACCTTAATACGTCAAAGAATCTGCACAACCAAAGCAAGGGCAAAAGAAGCTAGAAAGCTTGTAGACAGATTAATCACTTTGTCTAAAACGGGAACATTAGCTAATAAACGGCGCGCATTTGCTGTACTTTGTGACCATCGTCTAGTAAGTAAGCTTTTTAGTCGTACGGCAGTCCTTTTTAAGGAACGTGTTGGCGGATATACACGCATTATTCCTATTGGTCCAAGAAAGGGTGATAATGCCCAATTGGTTTATCTTGAATTGACCGACCAAGAAAAGGTTGTTGTTAGTAAGCCCAAATCGACGGCCCAAGTAAAACAGAAACTTTCCAAGCCGACTAAAATACAAGCGGAAGACGCTCAGGTGGTAGATACCCAGATTCAAGAAGAAGGTGAAGAAAAACAAACTGTTAAAGATGCCGCAAAGGATTCATTCCAGAAAAAGGAAGTCAAGAGGGCCCAACCTAAAGAATCCCCGGCCAAGCAAGATACGTCAAAAAATAAATTTTCAGGAATTCGAAAAATTTTCAGACGAAAAACAGACTAATTTTATCCTTTATATACTGCCTCTCCTCAGAATTACGAATAGAGGAAGGCAGTATGATACCCAAACGCTCCGGATTATATTATTTCAATTTAGTAAACCTGTTGCGTTTGGGTATAGTATCGCCATTTGATGATTTAAAAATCGTTGATAAGCGATGGGGAAAGCGATTTTTGGGATATCCAAGTTTATCAAGATGGAAATGATGACATTGAAAATCAACCGTCGCTTGAAAGATGTCTTGGGTTCATCGACGTTGGCCATTACAGCTAAAGCCAAAGAGCTCAAGGACCAGGGAAAGGATATTGTTAATTTTGCTGCGGGTGAGCCTGATTTTGATACCCCTGACTCCATCAAACAATCCGCCATTCATGCTATCCAACAAGGAAAGACAAAATATACTCCGAGTATTGGAACATTAGAATTACGGGAAGCGGTGATTAAAAAATTTAAAGCGGATAATAAGATCGATTATCAGCTTAATCAGGTTGCTGTTTCATGTGGAGCAAAGCATTCAATATTCAATATTATCCAAACTATAACGGATGAAGATGATGAAGTTCTCATTCCTGCCCCCTATTGGGTTAGTTATCCTGAAATGGTCAAGATTGCGGGAGCCACTCCTAAATTTGTACCCACATCTCTTAAGACACATTTTAAAATTACAGCTGAGCAGTTATCGAAAAACATAACCCCAAAGACTAGACTTTTGATATTAGCGTCACCATCTAATCCAACAGGTATGTTATATACAAAGGAAGAGTTGGAGCCGATCGCTAAAATATGTGTCAAGCATAACATCTTTGTGCTGAGTGATGAGATCTATGACAAATTGATATATGATAATCTTCAATCTGCTTCTATAGCCTCGTTGGGTAAAGAGATTTACGACTTAACATTTACAGTCAATGGGGTCTCCAAAGCGTATTCAATGACAGGTTGGCGTATTGGTTATGCGGCGGGTAATCCACAGGTGATGTCATTTATAAATAAGTTTCAGGATCATTCAACTTCCAATCCATCATCCATTAGTCAGGCTGCGGCACTACAGGCCTTAAATGAGCCTATCGAAAAGATAAATGCCATGCGTGATAAGTTTAAGCATCGCAGAGATTTAATGATGTCTTTGTTTGACAGCATTTCTGAAGTCAGTTATATTAAACCCCAAGGGGCATTTTATCTTTTCTGTGATTTTTCTAAATTGGGAAATTCTGCTGATATCGCCAAACGTATTCTTGAAGATGTTAATGTGGCGATCATCCCCGGTGATAGTTTCGGTGCCCCAGGGTTTATCCGATTAAGCTTTGCCACTTCGGAAGAAAGAATCACGGAAGGTGTTCACCGTATTGGCCAATGGATTAAGAAGAATTCTTAAGTTTTTTGTTTTATACCCAAACGCAACAGGTTTACTAAATTAAAATAATATAATCCATGTCGTTTGGGTGGCATACTGCTTTCCTTAATTCACAATTCTGATGAGAAGCAGTATAGTTTTCGGGAGGTTAATTTGGATTTAAAAGAATTTTTAAAGTTAACAATTGAAAAAAAAGCTTCCGATTTACATCTCACCGAGAACAGTCCTCCTGTTTTACGTATTGATGGAAGGTTAGTTCTGACTGAAGCCCCGTCTTTAAACAGAGATGAATTAAAGAAAACAATTTACAGTATCCTTTCCGATATTCAGAAGGAAAAATTTGAAAATGACCGTGAGTTGGATTTTTCCCTGGCATTAAAGGAAATGGAACGTTTTAGAGTCAACGTCCATATTCAGAAGGGATCAATAGAGGCCGCGTTTCGTCGTATCCCGCTAAGTATTCCATCTGTTAAAGAATTGGGTTTACCAAATGTGATCATTGATCTGGCGAGAAGGCCAAGTGGGTTGGTCCTTATCACTGGCCCTACAGGATCAGGAAAAACAACCACTTTAGCCGCTATGATTAAAGTGATCAATGATGAACAAGCCTGCATGATTATTAGTATTGAAGATCCGATCGAATATGTTCATATCAATAATAAAGCGGTTATTAAGCAACGCGAGGTTTATAGTGACACGCATTCATTTGCGGAGGCTTTAAAAAGATGCCTGCGTCAGGATCCAGATGTGATCGTTGTTGGAGAGATGCGTGATTTAGAAACCATTTCCACGGCCCTAACTGCCGCAGAGACGGGGCACTTGGTTTTAGCGACATTGCACACACCAGATTCAGCCCAAACGGTTGAACGTATTATTGATGTGTTTCCTTCCCACCAACAGCAACAGGTTCGTTTACAGCTTTCGGCTTCTTTGCAAGGAATCGCTTCTCAGACATTGATTCCAAGGGCCGAAGGACAAGGGAGAGTTTTGGCTTCAGAAATATTGGTGGCAACCCCAGCGGTCAGAAATTTGATCCGGGAGAAAGCAGTGGAACAGATCCCTACAGCCATTCAGACAGGGAGTCAATATGGGATGCATACCATGGATATGTCCCTTAGAAATTTGTATCAGGATGGCATTATTACTTACGAAGATGCGCTTGCCCAGGTTAAAAATTACGAAGAGTTTCAGCAATTATTAAACCATACGAGTTAAATAATCGAAGGGAATAAAAATGTCTCGAGAATTTATTGAGCAAGCCAAGGAAAAATTTGGAATTATCCTGGAGGAACAACTTGAACGCGTTGAACAAATGAAGAAAAAAGAGGAGTCGACAGATTTTTCAAAGTTAAAACCGATTATCATAGGTTCGTGTTGGGGGGATGGCATTGGTGAAGTCATTTCAAAACATGCCCAATACGTCTTGACACATGTATTAAAGGCACAGATCAGAAGCGGAAATGCGCAGATTCGCGATATACAAGGCCTGACTATTGAAAACAGGGCAAAACATCTTAAAGCGATCCCAGATGATGTTTTGGATGAAATTAAATCGTGTCATGTCATTCTTAAAGGACCAACTACCACTCCCCAAGCTGGTGATAATTGGCCCAATATCGAGAGCGCCAATGTGGCGATGCGGCGCTATTTAGATCTTTTTGCGAACGTCCGTCCTGTTAAGATCCCTCAAGAAGGAGTCGATTGGATTTTTTTTCGTGAAAATACTGAAGGGGAGTATCTGTTGGGATCAAGAGGGTTTGACGTGACTGAGGATCTCAGTGCTGACTTTAAAGTGATTACTGAACAAGGTTCAGAGAGAATTATCCGTATGGCCTTTGATTATGCGAAGAAAAATAATAGGAAGCGAGTTTCTGTTGTAACCAAATCTAATGTGATTAAGACTACTGATGGACGTTTTTCACGGGTGGCAAAACGTATTGCTAAAGAATATCCTGAAATCCAATGCGATGAATGGTATATCGATATTATGACGGCAAAATTGATTGATCCTGAACGTCGTCGGGATTTCGAAGTCTTGGTCATGCCAAATCTTTATGGGGATATATTGACTGATGAGGCAGCCCAACTTCAAGGAGGGGTCGGTACCGCAGGAAGCGCCAACATTGGAAGGAAATGGGCCATGTTTGAGGCTATTCATGGCAGCGCGCCACGGATGGTTCAAGAGGGGCGGGCAAAGTATGCTGATCCCAGTTCCATGATTCGGGCGGCGGCAATGCTTTTACGCCATATTGGATATCCTCAAGAAGGTGAGCGTGTGGAGATGGCGTTAGAGATTTGTGGGCAATTTGAGAAAAAGGTCGTCATCACAGGACGTGATACAGGCGTCACAGGCGAGGAATATACTCAATACGTATTGTCCTGGGTAGATAATCCAGGCTTGAAACCTACTTGGGAAAAGGCCGTCTTCAGTCTAAAATAATTTTTACGATTAATATACTGCCTTACCTCAGGATTGCGAAAAGGAGAAGGCAGTATAATACCAAAACGTTTCGGGTTATATTGTTTTGATTTCGCAAACCTGTTACGTTTGGGTATAGTCTTAGGGTGATCATCCCTGTTCCATTTTTCATGGTTCGGGGGTATTTTTTATACTGAAACTTTGACGAATTTTAAAACTTGCATATAATAGAATATGTTTGTCTTTAAAGAATTGGCGCTATCTTGTGATGTTCGGGATCTTGGGCTTATCGAATTTGATACGGCTTATGCTTTTCAGCAGCAGTGTGTTAGCGGACTGTTGAAAGCGCATAATCCGACTATTTTTCTTTGTGAACATCCAGCGGTTATTACATTAGGAAGATTAGCTGACGAAAGTAATATTTTGGTTGATTATAAAGAACTGGGACGAAAAGGTGTGAGTGTAAAGAAAATTGACCGTGGGGGTGATATTACTCTTCATTGTCCTGGACAGTTAGTTGTTTATCCCATCATCGATCTTTCTGAATACGGGAAGGATTTGCATTCTTATTTGCATCAATTAGAAGATGTGGCCATTAATGTATTATCTGATTTTTGTATCCGTGGTCAACGGTCTGACAAAAATACAGGAGTTTGGGTTAAACAAAGAAAAATAGTTTCTATTGGAATTGGTGTTAAAAAGTGGATAACGTATCATGGAATGGCCATTAATGTTAATACAGATTTAAATTTGTTTTCATTGATCCGTCCGTGTGGTTTAGATGTGATAATGACGTCTATGGCTGACATTAAAGGAATTTCAGTCAACCTGGATCGGGTTAAAGAGAGAGTTATCTATCATTTGTCTGAGCAGTTCAGTTTGAGGATAAGATAATGACAAAAAAGATTGTGCTTCCAGAATTAGGAGAAGGGATCGATAAAGCTATTATTGCTTGTTGGCATAAAAGGGTCGGAGATCACGTTAGTGAGGATGATGATCTTTTGGAAGTAGTGACGGATAAAGCAACGTTTAATGTGCCAGTTGGTTGTCGTGGGATTGTACAAAAAATTTTTTTTAACCAGGGAGAGGAAGTTACGATCGGGGCTGCGTTGGCCGTCATTGATCTAACCCAGTGATAAGGATGCAAGCTATGTTTTCTGAATCCGAAAAACGACGTATTTTGTTAATGTATATCACAAGAGTCTCTGGCCACCGTCAGGCGACAGTGGCTATCCAACAGGCTTTAAGGCAGATCGATTCTAACATTGAAGCGCCAATGATTAATGGGTTTGGATATACTTACCCTGTTTTAGAAAAGGTTGTCAATCAGATCTATATGGGGGTCATTAAAAGAACTCCAAAAATTTGGGATTATATGTATGATAACCAAAAATTGGTTAAGAATTCCGGATCCATAAAAGATTTTTTGTATAAAGCCAGCCATGAGCGTATCAGCCGGTTGTTTAAGAAATATAATCCAGATACCGTTGTCTGTACTCAGGCTTTTCCCTGTGGCATGGTGGCTGACTATAAACAGCGAAACGGGTTGAATACAAAATTGATTGGGGTATTAACCGATTTTGCCCCTCATTCCTTTTGGATCAACGATGGAATTGACTATTATGTGGTCCCTTCATTGGACACAAAGGAAGTTTTTATTGCTAAAGGGATTTCTGCTGAGAAGATTAAAGTTTATGGGATCCCCATTCGGTCAAAATTTTCTGTTGCCCTGGATCGTAGGCAGATAGCCTCCAATTTGGATTTGGATTCTGATATCCCAACGATCTTGATTATGGGAGGTGGGCAGGGATTAGGACCGATCAAGAAAATTGTAAAATCTCTTTTACGACTGAAAACCAATGTGCAGCTAATTGTTTTAGCGGGGACAAATAAGAAAATAGTTGAGCGCTTAAGAAAATACACTCAAAAAACCAGTAAAAAAGTTCTTATTTTTGAATTTACCAATAATGTGGATGAGCTTATGGAACTGGCGACCCTTATTATCACAAAGCCGGGAGGAGTGACGACAGCGGAAAGTTTAACTAAAAGATTGCCGATGGTTATTGTGAATCCTATTCCAGGCCAGGAGATGCGCAATACAGATTTTTTAATTGAAAAGGGTATTGGAATCCGCATCGATGATCCCGATAACGTGGGGGAAGAAGTTGAAATTCTTCTTAAGTCCTCTGGGAGAATGGCCAAGATGAAAGAGGCGGCCTATGCCCACGCTAGACCCAATGCCACCATCGATATTGCTAAGCTTATTCTCAATCGCTTCGATGACCGTTCCGTGCCCGCCATGGATGAGGTTATGAACCTGAATAATTATGTTTAAGCGCCTTTTGTATAAATTCGGCCAGCTTCTGGCCAATCATCTTCCTATTAAAATATCCTATACAATTGCCAACGTCATTTGTGACTTTCAATATTTGTTTTCTTTTAAAGACAGATGTACCGTTAAGAATAATCTGGATAAGATTTTAGGGGAAGGGAAATACAACCCGCAGATCATCCGTGAAATGTTTCGAAATTTCGGTAGGTATTTGGTTGAATTTTTTAAAATGGAAAAAATGGTCGACAGTAAGTTTATACAAAAAATGGTCCGTGTAAATGGTCTCCATTATGTGGATAAGGTCCTTGAAAAAGGAAGAGGATGTATCGTTTTAACGGCCCATATTGGTAATTGGGAATTAGGGGCCGTTCTTTTAAGTAAATTGGGTTATCCTTTGGTCGTTGTTGCCTTACCTCACAATGAAAGGCCCGTCAATAATTTTTTTAATCAGCAAAGAGAAATGCATGGTAATATCGTGGTGCCAACAAAAATGGCCATACGAAAATGCTCAGAAGCACTAATAAAAAATAAACTGGTTGGTCTTGTGGCTGACCGAGTATTCTCTTCGAAAGGGACTGTTGTTGACTTTTTTGGGCATCAGGCTTTATTACCTAAGGGGCCGGCCATGTTTTCGTTTAAATTAGGAGCCCCGATTATTCCTGTCTTTCTTATACGTCAGAAAGACGGTACGTTTATCCTTACGTTTAAAGAACCAATAGATCCTCCTAGAAATAAGGAAAACATTGAAGAAGAGGAAGGTGTTTTGAATTTAATTCGACAATATACTCATGTTATCGAACAGGAAATTCGTAAATATCCCGAGCAGTGGTTGATGTTTCGGGATTTTTCTACAGGTCGTCCTTCTTTGAATACGACTCCTGGCTCTAAGGAATGTTCTTCTTCAAGAAAGGCGGGCTAATTTGGCGGTTTTGGGTGATGGCAATATTTGTATTTTGATACCAGTGTATAATGAATCGAAAACAATAGTAGAGGTAGTTCGATCGATTGTAGATAAAAAATTTAATGTAGTTGTCATTGATGATGGATCTAAGGATAACAGCGGAAAGTTAGCCAAGGATAATGGAGCTTATGTTCTATTTCATGAAAAAAATCAAGGAAAGGGAGCCTCTCTACGGGATGGATTCAAATATATCTTGGGCCAAGGATTTGACGCGGTTATCACCATGGATGGCGATGGTCAGCATGCGGTGTGTGATATTGAGCGTTTCCTTCAAGCGGCCAAAGGGAATAAGTCCACCGTTGTGATCGGTAATAGAATGGGCAACACAAAAGGCATGCCTTGGCTAAGGAAAATGACAAATAGGTTTATGTCAGCATTGATTTCGTTGGCAGCCCGTCAGCCCGTGGCAGACACCCAATGCGGATTTAGATACATCGGGTGCCAGGTTCTTAAAAGCATCGAATTAAAATGCGATAGCTTTGAGATTGAGACAGAAATTATCCTTAAAGCGGCAAAGCAAGGCTTTCCGATCGTTTCCGTGTCAATTCAGACAATTTACCGTGATGAAGAAAGTAAAATCAATCCTCTCAAAGACACTATTCGTTTTATAAAATATTTTTTTAGGGAATTGGCCGCAAAGCAGTAGACACTTCTATTTCTATGCGGCCACCCAGCCTTCCAAAATTCGCGATTTTCAGGAGAAGCAGTATAGATAGCTCGGATGAAAAGGTAATGTTAGATAATATACCCAAACGCGACAAGTTTGCGAAATCAAAACAATATAACCCGAAGCGTTTGGGTATTATACTGCCTTCTCCTTTTCGCAATCCTGAGGTAAGGCAGTATAGAACATCCATATCTTCGTTAGGCCTGTCCCTGGTTATTCATTTAGCTGTCATTAGCTACTTGTCGACTGAAAATATTCATAAAGTTTTCCAAAAACCTCTTAAACAGATCGAGGTGTCCTACCAAACGATTGAGCCAAAGACTGTTAAAGAGGAGAAGAAAAAGATTGAAACCATCAAGGCGGTCAAGACGATGCAAGAGCCAAAGAAGATCGAACTCTTGTCCAAAGAGTCAAAAGGGTTTGCCGAGATCGGTTCCCATTTAAAAGATATTTCCAAGTTGCCAAAACAGTTGCGTTTGACAAAGAAGCAATCCCCCAAGATCATGACATTGGATATGGACCGTAGAATCACCGTCCCTCTTTTAAAGTCCGAGAAAATTTCCGACAAGAAGTATCTGAGTTATAATCAGCTTATTCGTCAGAAAATTAAGCAAATGGCCTATTCCCATGTGGATAGTCCCAAATTTGAGCAAGGAGAAGTTTATTTGACCTTTGTCTTGGGTTCTAACGGGGTTTTACAAGATATTAAGATCATTGATGAAAGGACACATGCCAGCAGTTATCTGCGAAATATTGGCTTGAGAAGCGTTAGAGAGTCTAACCCGTTTCCTCCCTTTCCAAATGATTTGAATTATCCTCAGTTGACTTTCAATGTTGTCATAGCTTTTGAGGTTAAAAATTGATTTTGGTTTCTATACCGTTTTTCCTCAGGATTACGAATAAGAGATGAAGGATATTAAGGTGCCAGATCAATTCGGACATACCGGTTCAGCGACTGTTAAGAAGATTGTGAAGTTCTACATGTATCCAATTTAGTGCCCCACTAAAAGATGTCATTAAAATTATTCCAATTAGGCGAATTTGGTTTTATTGATCGGGTCAAGAAAATCGTTGGTGATGACAACATTTCACGATTTCCTAGTCCTAAAGGGACACATCCTTTAAGGGGGAAGAAACAGAGGGCTTTCGGCGCGGGCGTTTTCAAGGGTATCGGGGACGACGCGGCCGTTGTCGTTTTGGACCGCGGGAGATATGAACTCTTAACGACGGATATGATTTTGGAAGGGGTGCATTTTACCAGAGAAATGCCGCCAGGGGCAATCGGACATAAAGCGTTGGCTTGTAATTTAAGCGATATCGCGGCGATGGGGGGAGTCGCGCGGCATGCTTTGATCGGCCTTGGCGTACCCGGAGGGATCGAATGGTCATTTATGCGCAAGGTTTACAGCGGCATGGCAAGATTGGCCCGGAAATTTCATGTTTCTCTTATCGGGGGAGACACGGTCAAAAGTGAAAATATCATTATTAATATTTTCGTGACGGGTGAGGTCGCCAAAAAAGATTTGGTTTTAAGAAGCGGCGCTCAAGCGGGGGATCAGATTTTTGTCACCGGCCCTTTGGGAGGGTCTTTGGGATCGGGCCGCCATCTGCGGTTTGTCCCGCGGCTGAACGAATCGCGTTATTTGGTTAAGAATTTTAGACCGACAGCGATGATCGATATTTCGGATGGACTGGCGGCTGATTTAGGGCATGTGCTTAAGGCCAGCGGGCTTGGCGCCCGGATATATGAGCGACAGATCCCGATGCGCCGGGGGCTCGCGGTGGAAAACGTCTTATATGATGGAGAGGATTTTGAGCTTCTTTTTTGTTTGCCAACCACTCGGGCAAGAAAACTTAAGTTGGATAAAAAGTGCCGATGTTTTTTAATTGGAGAGATGACTTCCAGCCGTGACCGGTTGACAATGATCAACGGAGCGGATAAAGAAATAATTCTGCCATTAAAAGGGTATAAGCATTTTTAATCTTCCACAGCATAGGAAATTCCTTTCCTATGAAGAAGATATTTCGAGCGAAGCGAGGAATTTTTTTGTGAGTCATAAAAAGATATTTTCTTCCAGTCCAGAAGAAACAATTTCCATAGGGGAAAAATTGGCCAGGTATTTTAGTCCGGGAGATATTGTTTGCCTGATAGGCGATTTGGGCTCCGGCAAGACAACCATGGTCAAAGGCATCGCCAAAGGGCTTAAAATCAGCCAGACTAGGGTCAACAGTCCCACTTTTGTATTAATGAATGTCTATGAAGGCAAGATGCCGTTGTATCATTTTGATTTGTATCGTCTGGAGCATCCCTCAGAAATTCTTCCTGTGGTTTCCGAAGAATTTTTATACGGCGAAGGGATCTCGATTATTGAATGGGCCGATAAAATGGGGGAAATGATGCCGGAGGATTATTTGAAGATCCAATTGGAGCATGGGGAAAATGACGGGCGTATCATAACGATCACCCCTGTTGGAAGAAAATATAAGGATTTCATAAACAGATTGTCGCAAGCATGAAACTTTTATCCATCGATACATCCACAAAAAATCTTAGTTTGGCCGTGTCCGATGGCGGTGAGGTTATTCGGTATCGAAACGTCCCATCCGCGCAAATCGTTTCCAAGTCCATTATTCCGCAGATCAGGCGGATTCTCGGACTATTTCAAATGACCGTGAATGATTTGGATGGATTGGTGGTGGGAACAGGGCCAGGTTCATTTACCGGTTTAAGGGTGGGGCTGTCGACAGTCAAAGGATTGGCCTTTGCCCTTGATAAACCTGTGGTGGGGGTTTCAAGCCTTGATATAATCGCTTCAGGGGTGGTTACGGACATGGAACGGATTTGTATTATTTCTGATGCTCGTAGAAATATGGTTTATGCCGCCTTTTATCAAAGGACAGCTTCCGGCGTATGCCGTGTGAGCGATTATTTATTAGCAGGGATCGATGGGGTATTAAATGAGATCAAGGAACCTACAGCGTTGGCCGGAGATGGCATAAGGATTTTTAAAGAGGATATTTTAAAGAAGAAAGTAAGGGCGGGCATTTTCATTGTTCAGGAGAAATATTGGTTTCCACAAGCTCGTCATCTGGCTGTTTTAGGGATGGAGAGATTCAAGGACAAGAAAACGGACCATGTCGGACAGTTGGTCCCATTATATTTGTATCCGGAGAATTGCCAGGTGGATAAAAAAGTGATAACAGGGAAAAGGGGTAAGTGATAGAAAGTTCGATTTAGGCGGTAAAAATATTCGGGCTCTCGATTTCCCCATTATCTATCACTTATCCCTTAGTACTTATCAAAATCAAAATGATGAACAAAAAGTTTGAAAATATTGAACCTATGACTTGGGCCCAGGTTGATCTGCGGGCCATTAAACATAATTTCACGGAAATTCGGCGTCTGACCGCCCGGAATCAGTTTCAGATCCCTTCACGCAATATCAATAAAACTAATTTGATAGACCCTGAGCATATTTTGACCGTCGTTAAAGCGGACGCGTATGGGCATGGTATGATAAAGGTTTCCGCTCTTTTGGATAGCCTCGGAGTTGGTTATTTCGGAGTCTCGGATGTTGCGCAGGGAGTCGAATTAAGAAAGTCCGGTATTCAAAGGCCGATTTTACTATTGGAAAACGCATTGGCTGATTACGCCAAGTATATCGTTGATTATGGCTTGATTCCAACGGTTTCAACCCATGAGTTGGCCCAGGCCCTCAATCAATATGCTAAATCAGTTGATCAACGCGTGAACATCCATATCAAGATCGATACCGGGATGGGACGGATAGGCGTATGGTATAAAGAGGCCGCCGGGTTCATTGAGCAGGTCCACCGTTTTCGGAATTTGGTTATCCATGGGATTTATACGCATTTCCCCGTGGCGGATACTGATAAAATTTTTACTAAGGCCCAGGTTGAAAAACTGTATAACCTTGTTTTAAAGCTCGACCAAAAGGGGTTGGTGATCCCTTATATCCATGCGTCTAACAGCATGGGACTAGGTGGATACAAGACAAAAGTGCTGAACATCTTCAGGCCAGGACTAATGCTTTATGGGCAGTACCCGGCTGTTGGGTTAAAAAAGGATATCCATCTAAAACCGGCGTTAAGCGTGCATTCCAGAATTATTTTTATCAAAGAGATTCAAAAGGGACGGAGCATCAGCTACGGAAGGACGTTTATCGCGCGCAAGTCAATGACGGTGGCGACGATCCCCATAGGTTATAAGGACGGCTATCCCCGGCTTTTGTCCAATAAAGCCAGTGTCTTGATTGCCGGCCAGAGGTGCCCTGTTTTAGGGACAGTCACCATGGATCAGATCGTGGTTGATGTCTCCAAAGTTAAGCCGTTGCATTTAGGTATGCCTGTTGTCATTCTTGGACGGCAAAAAGATGAAGAGATCACACCCGATGAACTGGCCCAATATACCGGGACGATCAATTATGAGGTGATCTGCATGTTGGGAAATAATCTACCGAGAGTTTATTCTTCTACACCAGAAGACTATGGATTTGGGGACGTGTAACGAAACCCTATCTAATTTGGGTTTCGTTACACGTCCCCTCTTTCTCCCCAATAGATATAGCTGATTATTTGAAAAGGTTTAAGAAAAACGGCGGGTAGGAGCTAAAGATGGCCACCATCAGGGCCAGAGCCAGCAGACAACCAAAGATGGCTTTGCTGGAAACTTCTTCAGAAAGATCTTGTTTTAACCGTAAGCTGATAACAGCACAGAGAACGATCAGCAAAAACGCGTTGATTTCAATCATTTCTTCAATCAGTTTGGCAGTGTCCACCGATATTTTAAAATCTTTTTTATCGATTGGTGTCGTGGCTAACAGCAGAGCGCCTGCTAACAGAATTGGATAACCCGCGTTAGTTTTGAGCCACTTCCACGAACGGGTCATAAATCCGCGCCAGCTTTTTAAAATAAACATGAAAAGCGTGCCCCAACTGATGGCCTGCCAGATGATAAATCCCGTTCCATCCAATAACCATATGAAAAATGGATGGGCCCCCCGGATGTCACTGACTTCAATCTCTCGGATAAAAAATGTCAGACAGAGGAAACTTAAAACAGTAAACAGGAGACGTTCCTCTTTGCGCTCCCTTAAAAGGCTGACCTTGATAAATAGGATGCAGCCGATGAGGTTATACATGGCCTGTGTGTTTTCAAGGCCGCCGTATTCTTTGAAAGAAACCCAGTTGAAATGGACTCCCGTTATCCACCAAAGAGAGTGAATAACGATTAAGAGTAATAGGGTCAAAATGGTTTTCATATATTAAAAATTTTTTTGAATGACAACAAGCGCGATCAAAGCCGTTAATCCTGGGGCGGTCCAGGCGGAGAGGAATGGCGGGATCAGTTCTCCTTTACCGAAGGCCAGGCAGACGGCGTTTAGGACGTAAAAGAGAAAACCAATGATCATAGCGACTCCCAGAGCGGCGAACGTCGAACGTTTCCGGCTGCGGATGATGATGGAAAACGGCAGCCCGGTGAGAATGATGATAAAATTGCTGAAGGGGTAGGCGATCTTTTCATGCAGGTCGACCCGCAGATTATTTAAGGCGCGTGTCGCTCCGCTGCTGGCGAAACGGGTAATGTATTCTCTAAGTTGTTTGAAATTCATGGTGGAAACGCTGATCCGCTGGCGCAGGAAATCCTTGGGGGTTTCTTTGATATCCATGAGCTTTTCATCGTAGAATTTGATCTGTCCTTTTTTGGTTTGCGGATCAATGGTGGACACCTGGCATTTGTAGAATTTCCAGGCGATGCCGGTCCACTTGCCGGTGAGGGCGACGATCTTCTGTTGTATGTTTTGGTTTTCGTCATATTCGATGATCGTTATGCCTTCAAGTTCATTGTCCTGTGTGGAATAAGAGCTGACGAAATAAAGGCGGTTTCTAAGCCCGTAGAACGTTAAATTTTTAATGACATCCCGTTTTTTCCAGGCCATCTTTTTCTCACTGGTGAGATGTTCGTTTTTGATCTTGTCAGTGATGGTCGCGGCTTTAGGGACCAGCCGTTCGCCCATCCACAGAACAAGGACGGAGAGGATGATTCCAAATATCAAAGCAGGTTTGGTGATTTGCCAGAAATTAAGACCGCAGGAACGCATGGCGATCACCTCATTGGTACTGTTAAGCGCGCTGAATGTTAATAGGGCGCAGATAAGCCCGGCTATGGAAGAAATCTGGACAAAGATAATCGGGAGGAAATAACCGTAATATTTTACCAGCATGAGGATCGGCACCTTTCGGTCGATCAGTTCATCGAGGTTAGTCGTGATGTCGATCATGACATATAAGAGGCAGAAGATCAAAACAGTGGCCAGGAAGACCTTGATGAGATTGGAGAAGATATATTTGTCTAGGATACGCATTTGATATAAAGGATTCCAGCCGCAACACCCGCGATGATGTTGGGCAGCCACATGATGTACTGGGCAGGGACAATATTTTTTATCCCCAGGGCCTCACAGCCCAATGAAAGCAGATAGTAAGCAACCGCGAAAAAGATAGCGAGAACAACATTAGCTGATTTTTCCCGTCTGTTGGTGATGACCGCCAGTGGAAACCCCATCAAGATGAAAAATAAAGGTGAAAAAGACCAGGTGATTTTTCTGTAGTACTCTGTCCTGAGCCGCGAAGGATCGATAAACAGGCTTTCGAGTTTTTCAATTTCTTTTTGCAGTTCTTCGAAGGTCATGCTTTTGGGTTTTTTATCCACTTTCATGTTTTTTTCTCCCAGATCAAGCGTCATAAAAGAGTCGTCGAAATTCAGTTTATAAAATTGATCGGGATTTTTGGGGTTGGGCTCATCACTGGTTCCGTTCATCAGTTTAAGTTTGATTTTATCTTCTCCCGGGACTGGCGTAAATTCGCCCTTTTTGGCCACAATGGTGCGGACCGTGCCGTTGTCTTGCGGCTGGTAAATGGTGATATTGAAAATTTTATTGCCTTCGATTTTATGAATAAAGAGGATTTGATCGCTGAAGGCATGGATGAACATGCCGGCTTCCAACAGAGCTGTCGGATTTTCTTTGCCAAGATTTTTGATCACTTTGCGCTGTTCATAGTGGGCGTAAGGGATAATGCGTTCGTTAAGTAGCAGCATAATAAGGCTGAAAATAATTCCTATCAGCGCCAGTGGCATGACGAACCGTCCCAAATGAATGCCGCTGGCTCTTATGGCCAGGATTTCATTATCTGAAGAGAATTGGCTGAAGGTTAAAATGACGCCAATCAAGCAGGCAATGGGAAGTGTATAACCTAAAAGCACGGGGATATACATCAGGAACACCCCGCCGATAGTGGATAGGCCAACACCCTTATTGATCACCAGATCCGTCAGTCTAATGAGGTTCCCTAAAAGGAAGACGCAGGTCAGAACACTTAAGGCTAATAAAAAAGGAATGAGGCATTCCCGTAAGATATAAGTCCGGAGAATTTTCATATTTTAAAGAAAGGTGGCGATAGCCAGGGTGACAATTCCTACCGTATTGGCCCCAGCCTCTTTCAGGCAGCGGGCCGCTTCAGAGGCGGTGGCCCCTGTTGTTAAAAGATCATCCACGATCAATATATTTTTTCCATGGACTTCAACAGAAGGTTTTATTCTAAAAGCCTGGTAGATGTTTGTCCAGCGTTCTTTTTGGCTTAAGTCGGTTTGGGTCTTTGTGTGACGGGTTTTGACCAGTAATTCAGCCAGGGGGCCCAGAGAAAGTTTGTTGACTAACTCTTGAGCTAACAAGAGACTTTGGTTATATCCACGTTCACGGAAACGCGCCGAGAAAAGCGGGAGAGGGGCGATGTAATCGAATTGCCGGATATCAATTTGATATTGTTCGATAAATTCAGCCATAAGCCGCGCGAATAATTTTCGTAGGGCCACCTTTTGGTGGTATTTAAATTGATGGAGAAGCTCTTTTAAAAGAGGGGTGTACGCGCACGCTCCCCAGGCAAAATCGAACTGAAGGGGCAGGTGAAGACAGTTTTTACATATGGACCTTCCGGACCAAGAGTCCAAATGGCGTGAACATTTAACACAAAAGGGCGGGAGGTTTAATTGGATCTTCTGCTCGCATGGCGGACAGAGAAACCCCTCTGTTTGGGGAGATCGAAAGCGGATATGTTGCCGGCAATAACAACAGTTAGGGGGATAGATTAGCTCACAAAGTCCGTGGATAATCTGATTTAACACAGCGTTATCGTAACATTGTTGTTTTTCTTTGTCAATTTTGGTGTAACTTTGCGGCGGGACTTTTCAGAATCATTCCAAATCATTCCAGAAAAACGCCTTGAATCTGTCAAATCATCTTTGTATACTGCATCTATACTGTCTTACCTCAGAATTGAGAAAAGGAGAAGGTAGTATAATACCCAAACGCTCTGGATTACGTGGTTAAAGTTTCGCAAACCTGTCGCGTTTGGGTATATTCAAAACATTATAATTTCGTCAAATTTTTTATCTTTGGGTATATAATAAGCCCACAAAAATAGGAGAGTTGAGAAGTGAGGAGAGTTTTTATTATATTGGGTCTTTTGTTGGCGTTTCAGACGGTCAGTTGGGCCTTTTTATATGAAGTTAAAATTCTTAATAAAGAAGAAATACAAGCTCTTTCCGATATTGAATTGGTCAACGCATTAATTGAAACGAAAATCGAAATTGACGCCAGCCGCACTTTTCACGGTAAAGCCGGATTTTCCCCCAAAGAATACGCGAAGTACAAGGAATTGCTGGGTTATATCATTAAACTAAGGCTTGAAATGCAGTTAAGGGAACTGGAAGCTCCTCCGATTGATGATTGGCTCAGATGATGAAGCCGGAGAGAATGTTATGAATCAACAGCAGACATTTGAAAATTATAAAGAGACGCTCAGGCAGTTGATTATCCGTAAGGCCTACTTTCGGGAAAAGATCACGTTATCTTCCGGGAAAACGAGTGACTATTATATCGATGCCCGCAGAGTGACTCTCTATTCTGAAGGAGCTTTTCTTTGCGCCCGGTTGATCCTTGATTTGCTTAAAGAGACCCCATTCGATGCGATCGGCGGTCCAACGCTTGGGGCGGACCCGATGATCGGGGCCATCAATTGTTTGAGTCATCAAGCCGGAAAGCCGTTAAATACGTTTATTATAAGAAAGACTCCCAAGGCCCATGGAAAGCAGCAGCAGGTGGAAGGACCTCTTTTAGACAAAGGCAGCCGTGTGGTTTTGATTGATGATGTGGCCACCACCGGAGCAGCGTTTGTCCATTCGATGGATGTCCTGAGATCAATGGATATAAAAGTCGTTAAAGCTGTTTGTATTGTGGACCGGCAAGAAGGAGCCAAAGAGGCCGTGGCCAAGTCCGGTTCGCAGATGCTGGCTCTTTTTAATGTATCGGAGATACATCTTTAATTTCGCGAACCGATTATGTTTGGGCATATAATGATTCATAATGACGAAACATGAAAAAAATTATCCTCGCCTCAGCTTCTCCCCAAAGAAAGAAACTGGTTCGACTTTTAGGAGTTAAATTCCGCGTGGTGCCGAGCCGGGCGGAAGAAACCACGACAATCACCACCACCCCTTCAGCGCTGGTCCAATATAATGCCAGGATAAAAGCCGAAGAAGTGGCCTCAAGAACTAAAGAAGCCATTGTGATCGGGGCGGATACGGCTGTGTACATCGGCCATAAAGAGATTATTTTAAAGCCCAAGAACTTAAACGAGGCCAAACGCAAATTAAAAGTTTTGTTTTCCAGGCCTCATTGGGTTTATACCGGCGTTTGCGTCATCGATTCCCTGACAGGAAAGAATCTGCTTAGCTATGAGAAGACAAAAGTTTTTATGAGCCCGTTGACAGAAGAGCAGATCGGCCGTTATCATCAACGGGTTTCCCCATTGGATAAGGCTGGGGGGTTTGATATCGAAGGCCTGGGAAGTGTTTTTATTCACCGCATCGAGGGGTGTTACACCAATGTCATCGGCCTGCCCATGGCCAGGCTTTTCCGAATGCTTCAGGAAATGGGGGTGTCTGTCCTATGAGGAGCGGGTCTTCAAATGAATCAGGTCAAAATCCGGAGAGAAAAGATAAAATGTTTCGAAGGGGTCTTGGCGTTATTTTGTTGAGTGCCTTTTTATCGATTAGCGCATCGAGTTGCGTCAGCGAGTATAATCTGGCAACCCAGAAGCAGGAAACCCTGCTTTACGGGACAGATAAGGAAGTGAGTATTGGAGATGGGATTTCTAAACAGATTGAGCAGAAATACACGGTCATTAACGATATTGATGTCAATGAGCGCGTTCAGAATATATTAAACCGGCTTGTTGCCGTCAGCGATCGCACCGACATTCTCTATTTTATCAAGGTGTTGGACGAAGATGACGTCAACGCCGTCAGTTTGCCTGGAGGGTACATCTATGTTTTCCGCGGTTTGATCGATGAGGTGGATAACGATGATCAGCTGGCGGGGGTGATCGCTCATGAAATCGGGCATATCACGGCAAAACACGGAATCAAGAGGGCCCAGGCTTCGTATGGGGCGCTTTTGGCCCAAATCATGGCTATTGAGGTGGGTGTTGGAGGGGGCGCGGGGTTGGCTATTAACTCGCTTTTTATGGAGCACTCTCAGGAAGATGAACACCAGGCGGACCGGTTGGGAGTTAAGTATATGAAAAAGGCGGGGTATAATTCGGATGAGATGGTGAGCTTTCTTGAAAAATTAAGAGAGATCAGGGAGAAAGAACCGTTGCGCCAGTTTAGTTATTGGAAAACGCACCCTAATTTATCCAAAAGGATAGGTATCGTTCGAAGTGAAATTAAAGGGGAAATAGAATTCCGGGATTATTTAAATATTATGGAGCAGGATGATGGCTATTGGTGAAAGAGGGAACCGGTTTAATGTTTTTTTGTTGGTTTTTGTAATGTCGATGGGTGGATGCCTGTGTGATAAAAAGATTCAAGGCCCCCGGGTATGTTTTAGGGACCAATGTTTTGACGTTGAAGTTGTTCAAAAACCGGAGGAGCTTACCCGTGGGCTCATGGAAAGAGATTCGATGGAAGACAATCATGGGATGCTGTTTGTTTTTCCTGAAAGCCGTCAATATTCATTTTGGATGAAAGATACCCTGATCCCACTGGACATGATATGGATGGACTATGGCCGTAACGTTGTTCATATCGCCCATGATGTCCCGCCATGTGAAGAAGACCCTTGTCCGACATACGCTCCGCCAACCGATGCCCTTTACGTCCTGGAAATCAATGCCGGCCTGGCGCAAAGGTTTGGTATTACACAGGGAGACAGGGCCGAGTTCAAGCTTATCAAATTGCCATAATGGATATGATGTTATTTTTGACCGTATGTATCGGGATCATCACGATCGCTGTCCTTTTGCTGAAAATATATTTTTTGCAAAAGCAGTTGAAGAGTGAGAAGCGGGAGTATGAAAAAATTATCATCTCCAAAGCCAAGGAGATGGCCCAGATTGTTGAGGAACTGCGTGCCACCCAGATCAAGCTGATGGAGAGCGGCAAGATTTCGGCGTTGGCCAGTTTGAGCGCCGGGATCATCCATCAAGTCAGCCAGCCTGTAACCGCCATCCATGGGTTCGCCAAATTTTTAAAAAAGGAAATGTCTTCACAAGACGTTTTTTACAAGCCGATTTGTCTGATCGAAGAACAGACCGTTTATATTAAATCCATGCTGGAGGACCTGATGGACCTGATCCGCCACCGTGAAATCAGAAAAGAAAATATCAGCGCGAATGATGTGATTTACAAGGCGGTCAATCTTCTTAAGGATGAGTTGAGGATCCGCCGTATCCAATGGGAGCTGGCCTTAGACAAGGGGATTCCGTTGGTGTACGCCGATGGGGTCCATCTGCAACAGATATTTATGAATATTATTATCAACGCCATCCAGGCTTTAAGTGAGCTTCCCAGGGAGCATGAACGTACTTTGGAGGTCACCACAAGCTTTGAGCGGGAAAATCATCATGTGAAAATTTCGTTCCAGGATTCAGGGCCAGGCATCCAGGATAAAGATATCCAGCGTATCTTTGATCCGTTTTATTCCAAAAGAGATAAAGGGGCAGGTATCGGTTTGGCGTTGTGTCATGATCTGATCTGTGAACACGGTGGGACAATTTCTGTTGACCAGGGATCAAAAAAAGGGGCGAATTTTGTTATCAAATTGCCTGCTGTCGCGGCGCGGGATTCGAGAGGTTAAAAGCTGGTCTGGTTTATGAAGAATGCGGTATACTTAGTTCTGAAGAAAGTCTCTTTTTAAAAGACAAGGGAGAAGAAAGTGGAAAAAATTAAAGTTCTGGTTGTTGATGACAAACGTGTCATTGGGGATTTGTTTGGCTACATATTAGGGTATAGTGGCCATGATGTCACGGTTGTTCAGGACGGACTTGAGGCCATTGAGTTAATTAAAACCAGCCGGTTCGATGTCGTTTTTCTGGATATCGTCATGCCTGAACCTGATGGCGTGACAGTCCTGGAAAGAATCAAAAGTCTTTCTCCGAATACTCCCGTTGTGATGATGAGCGGTTATTCTATCCATGAAAAACGCCAGCGAGCCAAAGAACTAGGGGCGGTCACCTGTCTGAAAAAGCCTTTTGAGATGGATGAAGTCCGCCAGGCGTTAAAGATGGCGCTGGGCAAGGAAATATAATAGAGAAAGGCTAACGATCACGAGGTGGTATGACTCTATACTGCTTTACCTCAGAATTGCGAAAAGGAGAAGGCAGTATAATACCCAAACGCTTTAAACGACATGTTTTTGATTTCGCAAACCTGGTGCGTTTGGGTATATTCAAAACCATTTTTTTAAAAATCCAGTAATAGTCCGATGATCCGCGATTTTTCATCCGCAAAGAATTCTGATTCGACAGCGTACGTCAGGGCTGTCTTCCCTTCATAAGAGTTGATTTTGGGTTTAGAGAAAAATTCCGGTAAAAGCAGGTCCTTAAACAAAAAGGACATATTGAGCGGTAAGAACGGTTCCTGGATATTGGAATTGATATCGGTATGATCGCTGACCATGTCGGGATCGGCCCCATTTTTTAAAAGAGTTTGAACCGTTTCCGGATGCCCTCCTTGCGCGGCGATCATCAAAGCGGTTTTTCCCGTGTAATATCCTTTGGCGTTCACGTTCGCTCCGAGGTTAATCAAGGCCTGCGCATCGATAGAGTCTCCTTCAAAAGCGGAAAATAGTAACGCGCTGTCTAAATTTCCTTTTGATTTTTCCTTTTGCCATTCCATTTTCACCAAGGGGTTTTCTTGCTTGATGGTGGGATCAAGGACATCGATGGATAGGAGGGCGTTTAAACGGACATTGTGATCTTCATCCGAGATAGACCGTAATAAAGTATTCATGATTTTTTGGTTGTTTTCTCCAAGCCTGCCCAAGACCCATACCGCGTAACGGCGGATTTTATCATCTGATGACTGGGCCGCGTTTAACAACTCAGGGACGGCTTCTTTGGCCACGGGGCCCAGCTGGCCAAGCGCGGTCATGGCCTTCTGGCGCGTGAATTTGTCATTGTAACGCAAAGCCGCCTTTAGTTGTTCCATGATTTCATCAAGGTGGCCTGTTGTTTCCTCCATGGCCACCAGCGCGATGGCGGCGCTGGCCCGTTCGTATTTATTTTCAGCCTTTAGAAATGGGTACAGCGCAGGGGCAGTTTCTCTTGCCTTCGGCCCAAGGTTGATCAAAGCGTGAACTGCGTTCCAGCGCAGGTCATAATCGTTGGATCGCAATGCCCTTGTAAGTTCCGGAATGGCTTTTCTGGCAAGATGCCCGGTTTGGCCCAGCGCGTGGGCTGCCAGATAACGTGAAGGGTGATGCTCATTTTCAAGAATTCTTATAAGGGAATCGACATGCTGCTTCTTTTCCTCGATTGTAAGAGTATGAAATTTGTCCATGGCCCATTTTCTTTGATCATTGTTGTCAGAAGCCATTTGATCGGCCAGATTGATTTTTTGAACATAATCGAAACCTTTAAAGGCCATAAACAGGACAGCTATGAGCAATAGAAAATCAATTAAGATTTTCCGCTGAATCCTCTGAATTTTAACTTGTGCTTCCATCGTTGATCCTTAATTTAATTGATTTCTGACAGATACCATAGGTGATAAGCCATTCGGGACAGAAGAACCCCGGCGATCAACGCGATAAGGCTAATATACATCATCGGATAAAAATCCATGCCTGTTCTATTAATAAGCATAAAAAAAGTCAGCATAAAAGACATGGGATACAGAATCCAGCAAACAAGTTTTATTTTTGATGTCAACGCATACAAACAGCCTTCAAAAGCGAAAAGCGGCAACTGCAAACACAAAGCCAATATCGCCACAGACCACAAATTGGGGGAAGTTAATAAATAGGGCGCGGTGATCAATAAACGGACAATCTCCATACTGATAAACAAGACAAAGGTGTATTTCAGAGTTCTGATCAATAAAGCGATCCCGATTTCCTTGTACAATTGTTCTCTTTTAAATGGTTTTAATAAGTTATGGCCTAATACCGATTCAGGTCTATCCTTCGCGTTCCAAGGCGCAAACTGGCCCCAAACAAATGTGGCGGGCATGATAATATAGAAGAAGGACAAACCGGACACGGCGGCTGGGTTTTTAGATTTAAAATCCAAGAAGATAACCATTGCAGCCAGGACTCCTCCCGTAAACCAGACCGGAAATGATGGACCAAGGGTATAATTCTTCCAATGCTGGGCTCTAGCCCACATGGAACCATTGGCCGGATAGTTTTCGATGGTACGGTTTTTACGCGCCGCGAAAAGTTTCTGTGCTTTATAGAAGAATCCCCAGCTCTCTTCACCTTTTGGCCAATACGCCTTTTTTACCTGATTTTGGTTGTCTGTGAATAGATAAGAATATTCAAGCATGCCTTCTTTGACCGTCATGAGTCTGCGTATTAATAGAAGGAAAAGAAAAGGGGATAATATCACCGCTATAGTGAGCATAAGGTTCTTAGGAATAAACTTGATGACTTCGCAAGCCAACCAAATGATCCAAACCCAGCACCAAAATATGTGATGAAAGGAATAGGACAGCCATAGTAGCCCTATGGAAAGAAAAAGAATTGTTATAGAGAATTGTCCGCTGGACAGGGTTAAATCAAATATCCCTAACATGTATTCCCTGCCGGTGAACACCAGAAACAGATAGATCAAATAAAAGAACGCAAATATTCGTATGTGCGCCATGCGAAATTCCGGAAGGAGGGTCGCCCTCGGGTGGGCGAATTGGGATTTGAGGATGGATCCCGTGACCACTGGCCATAACAAGGCAGCCGTTATTTTAATAAAAATAAATAGCGACATAAACAAAGTGTCGCGAAACCATGTGGGGATGGAAAAATTAGCGGTTCCCATATCCAACGGGTGAGAGAACAGGGAGTCAAAGGCTCCCAGACAAAGAATAAGTGAAATATAAAAGAAGCCCTTATTTTTTAAATATAGAGAAAAGATTGATTGATCAATTTTGGTGAGGATCATCGCATCAACTCCACAAAAATTTCTTCCAGGTTCAGGTCTCCCACCTCAACTTGGCCGTTATACTTATTCTCTATGAGATTTTTCACATCGGAACTGAAATCCTTCACGTACAGGATAACCTCCTGGTCACCCGTCTGCTTGGAACGTAGGATCCCCGGTACATCGAATGTTTGGGGCGCTTGGGTTGAGAATGAAATTTTGAGGCGTTTGACTTTATCTTTGAGCTCATCAAGTTCCATATCCAATTTTATTTTCCCTTGGTCCAGCATGGCCACCCGGTTAGCCACCCGTTCCAGATCCGATGTGATATGAGTTGAAAAAAGTACGGTGCATCCCCGGTCGGCCACAATGTCTAATATGGTTTTCAAAAATGTACGCCGGGCCCCTGGGTCCAGGCTGGCAACAGGTTCATCAAGGACCAGCAGATCGGGTTCATGTCCCAGGGCCAGGATGATGGATAAACGCTGGGCAAGACCTTGAGAAATCACGGTGGCACCCTGGTTTAAGATGCTTTCTAAATCCCAATCGCTGATCAACCGATTGACCAAAAGTTTATTCCATGTGGGATAGAAGGAGGCTGTGTAGTCAATGATCTCGTGGACCTTAAGCCAGGGATAAAAAGAAGATGTCTGAGGCACATAACCCAATCTTCCCTTCGCTTGCGCGCTCAAATCCCAAACATCTTCTCCAAAGACCGTAATGTTGCCTGTGTTGGGGCGCAAAAGACCCAGAGCGCATTTGATGAGCGTTGTTTTGCCGCATCCGTTTTTCCCAAGGAGTCCGACAACCGATCCTTTGGACACAGAGAATGAAAGATCTTTAAGGACATGGCTTGTTTTATATCTCTTTGAAACGTTTTTTATTGAAATGATTTCTTCGTTTATCACTGTTTTTCCTCCCATAGAAAATCGAGCATTTCTAATACTTCTTTGCGGCTTAACGAAAGCTGATTGGCGTTGGCTATAACCTGATCAAGTATAGGCCGCAGCATTTTCTTGCGGTCATTGAGGTCTTTTGCCGGCCGTGAAGAGGTTGCCACCTGCATCCCCTGTCCCTTTATATTTTTTAATACCCCTTCAGATTCCAAGATGGAGTAGGCCTTGGATACGGTCATGGGGTTGATTTCCAGTTCTTTGCCGACTTCCCGGATCGAAGGCAGGTACATTCCCGGTTTTAACCGTTGCGACGCGATCAGGGTGTTGATCTGATCCATCAGTTGCCGGTAGATGGGAACTCCGGAAGTTGTGATTATGTTGAATAAAAACTCAGCTTTGGCCATAGTGCATTACAAATATAATGCACTAACGCGGTGTTTGTCAAGGGGGCGAAAAAATTTTTTAGGCTTATCCGGTTGACGACAACTCCTCATCGAGAGGGAGAATTGTCCTCTCGATGAGGAGTTGTAATGAAGCGGATAAGCCTAAAATTTTTTTCCTCGGCCTCCTTCCAAGCAGAAAAAGTTTTTAGCCATTAGTAAAAGAGAAAATATTCCTATCAGTGATCTGGTGAGAGAATCCCTTCAGCAGTATGTCGCTATCAAACGTTTTAGAGAGCTTCGTCAACAAATCCTTCCTTTCTCAAGGAGCAGGCTCAAACGATTTCTGTGATAGCCGTTGATTCCGATATCAGGGATAAGGATGATTTGATTGTATTGGGAAGCGGAACACGTGCGCGTTTATTGGGAAACGGGGAGGCTTATCCACGCTCATGTCAAGCAAGAGAAACAGCGCGCGGATTATGGGCTGGAGGTCATCAAACGCCTCGCTGAGGATTTAAAGATAGAGCGGACTGTATTGCACACCGTTGTGTCCGGTTTGCTCAGAAATATTCCCGTTCCCAAATTGTTGCCGCGCGGCAACAATTCACCTGGAGCCATTACCGCAAGTTGATTGCCATCCCTAATGACCAGGAACGGCTTTTGATTGAAGAGAAAGCTAAACGCAGTGGCTGGACCTCCGCAGAGCTGGAAGCGCAGGTTAAAATACGCAAAATCCGTGAGGTTCATTCTTATATGAATTGAATGAACTAATGTAAAGCATTGATAGATTTGAGGAAATAAAAAAGCATCGATTACCAAAGAAGACCTGATAAAGTTTG
>Ga0247727_10004185_pt1 | contig 30871 bp, 30 predicted proteins | sample WisWelCaveWW1625_FD_202498 | JGI IMG/M metagenome (GOLD analysis project Ga0247727, IMG submission 202498) | Biofilm microbial communities from Wishing Well Cave, Virginia, United States - WW16-25 | ecosystem: Environmental > Aquatic > Deep subsurface > Groundwater > Cave microbial mat | place... | reverse complement strand
CGCGTTCACCTGGATGCCGTGCCGGCCGAGGTACATGGCGAAGCTCCGGGTCACGCTGGCGATGCCGGCTTTGGTAACGCCGTACCAGAGGTCGGGATGCGGCTGGTAGGAAGCGATCGAGGCGAGGTTGACGATGCGCCCGGAGCGGCGCGCGATCATCTGCGGCGCCACGGCGCGGATCAGCTCCGCCGGGGCCTCGAGGTTGATCTCGATAATCCTGCGGCGCGCCGCCTCGGTGTACTGGTCGTAGGGCAGGGCGTTTTGCACGCCGGCGTTGTTGACCAGCGCGTGGATATCGCCAAGGGAAGCGATGAGCTTTGGAATTCGGTCCAGTTCAGTTAAATCAAACTCGATTCGAACCGCCTCTTTTTCGTCAAAATCGGAAAAGTTCTTGTCGAGAGCAATGACCCGCCAGCCTGCGGCGGCAAAGGCGCGCACCGTTGCGAGGCCGATGCCGCGGCCGGAGCCCGTGACGAGCGCGGTGGGCATGCCTTACAGCCCCGGCATCGAGAAGCCGGCGGCCTTGAGCTCGGTGATGACCTGCTCGTCCTGCGCGGGCGTGAGCTCGGTGAGCGGCGGGCGTACGGTGCGCCAGGCGGGGTCGTTGCCGAAGTGCGCGGTGATGGCCTTCAGCGCGGGGATCATCGGCACTTTTTGCACGATCTTGCGCGTTGCGGTGATGCCGGCCTGCAGCTTGTCGGCCTCGGTCGAGCGCCAGTTCCTGAACACCTCGTTGATGGCGCCCGGATTGACGTTGCCGGTGGCGGTGATGCAGCCCTTGCCGCCTGAGCGCAGGCCGTCGAGCAGGAACACTTCGCTGCCGGGGAAGACGTCAAAGCCGCGGTCCTTGAAGCGCTCGAGCATCGCCCTGGTGTTGTTCCAGTCACCCGAGGAGTCCTTCGCGCCCGCGACGATGCCCGGATAGCGCGCGAGCAGGCGCTCGATCAGCTCGTGCGAGATCGCGACACTGGACACCGGCGGGATGTGGTATAGGTACAGGCGCAGCCGCTCGTCGCCGACGCGCTCGATCACCTCGGAGAAATTGCGGAACAGGCCCTCGTCGGAGACGCCCTTGTAGTAGAACGGCGGCAGCATCAGCACACCGCCGCAGCCCAGGCGCACCGCCTCGCGCGTCATCTTCACCGAGTCGGCGAGCGCGCAGTGGCCGGTGCCGGGCATCAGCGCCGCAGCGGGCACGCCGCCCTTCACCAGCGCATCCAGCAGCTCCAGCTTTTCCTCCACCGACATCGAGTTCGCCTCGCTGTTGGTGCCGAACACGGCGAGGCCGGCGCAGCCGCTCTTCATCAACCAGCGGCAATGCTTGACGAAGCGGCCGGCGTCGGGCGAGAGATCGCGCTTGAACGGGGTGATTACGGGCGCGAGCACGCCCTCGATGCGTTTCAGTGCGGTGGCGAGTTTCATCGCAAGGGAATTTGGGAAAAACGCATTATGCCCGAGCTTGCGCCGGCCGCGCGGCGAAGGGGTGGACCTCAGGGGCCGTACATCGGCCTGCCCTCGGCGAGCTCCATCCAGCCCCTGATGGCGCGGTACAGGTACCACATCGCCGCCACGCCGAGGACGAACAGGCCGATGAACAGAAGCAACGTGACCATCCCGACGATGCTCCAGGCGAGCGTGATCCAGAAGGTGCGGATCTGCCAGCGGAAATGCGATTCCAGCCAGGTGCCGGCGACCGAGTCGCGCTTCACATAATTGATGATCACGCCGGCAATCGGCGAGATGCCGGTGAAATATCCCGCGAGCTGCAGGCCGTAGACGATCGCCGTCAGCCGGCGCAGGGTGGCTTCCTGCGGGGCGGGGCTTGCCGATGCCGGGGGCGCCGCCGGCGCGACCGCCCGCGCCGCTTTCTCGGCGGCCGCGTCGCGCCTGAAGTAAGCCCATGCCCAGAGCGCGAAGCCGGCGCCGAACCCCAGGAAAACCGCTGCGACAGCGCCGAATGTGGCGATGAACGGCCGCAGCTCGCGATCGGGGGCGACCGAAAGAACGCGCGGCGGGAACGCGCCTTCTACGGAGATCTCGTAGCGGCCCGGCTGCGCGACCCGGAACGCGAGCAGCGCGCGCCGCTCGGTTTTCGCGGTGGTGACTTTGTGGCTGGCCGGCGGCCGCGTCGCGACCGGCGCTCCGCTCGCGTCGCGCAGCCGAATGCTCGCGCCCGGTGGAAACTCCTGCGGCGACTCGTAGCGGGATCCCTCGAACGTGGTCCGGTAATCGTTCCACATCAGGTAGGCGCCCGTTCGCAGCTCGACGGCAGCGCGCCCCGGCGCGGCGAACTGCGTGCCCTCGTCCCCGCTGAGGATCATCCAGGCGATGAGCGCGATGGAGACGGCCACGCCGCCGATGACGGCGCCGCCCGCCGCCACGTACCATCCCTGGCCGGGGACGCCGGAGGCCCCGTTCACGGAATGCTCGCTAGCGGGCGCCGCTCTTCCGCAACAGTTCCATCATGGCGGCGTCGCGGTTCTCGCGCGCGTAGGCAAGCGGCGACGCGCCACCCGCTGCGCTCGCGTTGACATCGGCGCCGCGGCGGATCAGCAGCTGCGTCATCTGCGCGTCGCGCAGCCGCACCGCCACCATCAGCGGGGTGAGTCCGCCCGAATCGCGCTTGTCCACCCAGCGGCCCATGTCGAGCAGCTCGCTCACGCCCGCCGCGTCGCGATACAGCACCGCGGTCATGACGTCGTTGAATTTCGGTCCCGGCTTGCCCGGCCGCTCCGCCGCCGCCATCGCCGCAGGGGCGGGAGCCGGAACGGGTTGCGCTTTCGGTTCTGCCCTTGGTTTCGGCTCCGGCTTTGCTGCTGCTGCCGCCGGTTTCGCCGGAGTCGCAACGACAGGCGCGGGCACCGGTTCTGCTTTCGGTTCCGCCTTGGGTTTGGGTTCCGGCTTCACAGCTGCGACAGCCGTGGGCGCGGGGACGGGCGCCGGCGTGGCGGCAGGCACTGGAGCAGAGACTGGTGCAGGCGCGGCAACTGGTGCTGCCGGCGGCGCCTTTGCGGTTGGCGCCGGAATGGTTTTTGCCTGCGGCGCGTCCTTCACCTCGACCTTCATCAGATCTCCGAATCCCGACTTGAACATCGGCAGGACCACGAAATAGAACAGGCCCGCCGCGCTCGCCACCATCAGCACCAGTCCGATGATCAGGGCGAGGACGACTTTCCAGAGGTGCGACGGCCCGGTGCGCACCACCAAAGTCTTGACGATGAGGTCGTGCAGCGCCTGCTTGCGCGCGGTGAACGCCGCGATCAGGAAGCCGAGCCCGAGCGGAATGCCGGAGACGATCTTGGCGAACGCGCGCAGCAGCGCGTGCACGAAGCTCAGCCGGTCGCCGCTGAGGTCCGTGACCTGCAGCCCCATAATGCGCTTGCCGACGGTGGCCTGCCAGCCGGAGCTCTCCATCACCGGCCAGTAGAGGAACGGCACGAAGGTCACGGCCAGGGTGGCGACCCAGCCGACCATGCCTTCCATGCCGACGGTAGCGACCACCGCCGCCATGCCCAGCAGCGCCGCCAGCAGGATGATGAAGACGATCGCGTTGTCGAGCGTGAGCGCGACCAAACGCACCCAGAATCCGCCGTACTGCTGGTCTTGCGCCATGGGGCCTCCCCGTTTGCGGCATCCTACTCCTCGACCATCTATGCGAGGATTGGCGGCATGAAGGTCGCGATTCTCGAGGATTACCAGCGCGCCAGCCCGGCGCTGGCCTGCTTCGCCAGGCTGGCAGGGCACGAGGTCGAAGTGTTCAGCGAGCCGCTGCGCGACGAGGCGACGATCGCGACTCGCATTTCGGGTTTTGATGCCCTGGTATTGATTCGGGAACGCACGCGAATCACCAAAACACTGCTTGAAAAACTTCCTGGTTTAAAGCTGATCGTGCAGACCGCGAAAATCGGGCCGCATGTGGACGTGAAGGAGTGCAAGGCGCGCGGCGTCACGGTGTGCGACAGCACGGGCAGCCCGCTCTCCACCGCGGAGCTCACCTGGGGCCTGATCCTCGCCTCGGCGCGCAACATCGCGCAGGAAAACGCGCGCCTGCGCCAGGGCCAGTGGCAGGGCAGCGTCGGCTTCCAGCTGGCAGGCCGGAAACTGGGCTTCGTGGGCTACGGCCGCATTGCGCAGCGCCTGACGCGCTACGCGCAGGCTTTCGAGATGCCGGTGAGCGTGTGGGGCCGCGAGAGCACGCTCGAAAAGGCGAGGGCGGCGGGCGTGACCGCGGTTGCGTCCATCGATGAGCTTTTTTCGGCAAGCGACATCGTGTCCGTCCAGCTTCGCCTGACTCCGGAAACCCGCGGACTGATCAAGTACAGGCAGCTTTCACTGATGGGGCCCGATTCCATGTTCGTGAATGTGAGCCGCGCCGGGCTGGTCGAGCCAGGGGCGCTGGAGCGCGCGTTGCGCGAAGGGCGGCCGGGCAGAGCGGCGCTGGACGTGTTCGAGAACGAACCGGTCATGGACGCCGCGCATCCGCTCATTGCGCTGCCGAATGTCACCGCCACGCCGCACCTGGGCTACGTCGAGCGCGCGAGCTACGAGAAGTACTTCGGCGATGCCTTCGACGCGGTCAACGCCTTTGCCTCAGGTGCACCAATCCGGGTCGTTGCCTAGCCGCGCCGCTGCGCTACTTCGCGGGCCGCTTGAATACCGAAACATCGACGTCGTCCAGGTTCCAGGTCTGTAAACCGTCGCAGTTGGGGCATTCAATCGACCGTTCGGTGTATGTCAGGTCCTTGAAGGCCTCATGATCCAGGTTCAGGCCAGTCGGAATCCATGCGCCGCAGGTTGCGCACTTTACGCTAAGCATCGGCATATCGCCCCCGTCGAAAATCAGTCTACGCCCTTACCTCTAGGGCTCCAATTTGGCACTACCATTCAAGATCGGAAAGTACCGGAGAGAATGGCAACCATGACAGGCAAGGACATCAAGATTCGCGCAAGCGGCGGCGGCGAATTCGATTGCTACCTCGCGCTGCCGGCGGGCGCGGCCAAGGTGCCTGCGGTCGTGCTCGCCTCGGCGATCCATGGCGTGGACGCGGACGTGCGTGCGATCGCTGACGAGTTCGCCGCGCACGGCTACATCGCCGCCGCGCCGGATCTCTTCTGGCGCACCGAAACCCCCGGGCCGCTCGCGCGCGACGACCCGCGCACCACGCCGCGCGGCCAGCCGCGCCTGGAGCGGATCCGCGCCGGCGAAGCCGACATGGCCGACACGCGGGCCCGGCTACAGCTGGTTCCGTCGTGGAACGGCCGCGCTGCCACGATGGGCTTTTGCTACGGCGGGCCTTTCTCGGTCCTGGGGCCCGCGCGCCTGGGATTCGACGCCGGCATCGGCTGCCACTCGACGCAGATGAAGGACTACCTCGGCGAATTCGAGAATGTCGGGAAACCCGTGTGCCTGCTCTGGGGTGACCAGGACACCATGGCGCCGCCCGACGTGCTGGATGCCTACCGCGCGCTCGCGGGGCGCCGCAAGAATGTCGAACTGCACGTTTTTCCCGGTGTCCTGCACGGCTACATGATGCCCGGCAACGCCAAGGCGTTCGACGCGAATAAGCGCGAGTTCAGCATGGCGCGGGCGCTCGCGATCCTGCAGGCATTGCGCGGCAACTAGTCGTCCAGCAAGATCTTTCGCTCGCGGGCGAGCGCGCCCCAGCGCGCGATCTCGGCCTGGATGAATTTGCCGAACTGCTCGGGGCTCATCGGCATCGGATCGATCGCTTCGCTCGCCAGGCGCTGCTGCAGCGCCGGCGTGGCGAGCGCCTTGCTGATCTCGGCGTGCAGGCGCCGGGTGATTTCCGCAGGCAGTCTTGCCGGGCCGACGATGCCGTACCACTGCACCGCGTCGTAGCCCTTGAAACCGGACTCCTCGAACGTCGGCACTTCCGGCAGCAACGGATGGCGCGCGAGGCCGGTCACGGCGAGCGGCCGCATCCTGCCGTTGCGGATGTGCGGCAGCGCGGCGGCGAGACCCGGCATCATCATCTGGGTCTGGCCTCCTCGCAGGTCGTTGATGGCGGGACCGATGCCGCGGTAGTGCGCCACCGGGATGTCGAAACCGGCGTCGCCCTTGAGCTGCTCCATGGCGAGGTGGTTGAGCGTGCCCATCCCGCCGGAGGCATAGGTCAGGGTCGCGGCGTTCTTCTTCACGTAGTCGACGAAGCCCTTCAGGTCGGCGACCAGCAGCGAGGGATGCACGACCAGGATGTTGCGGGTGCCGCCGATCATGGTGATCGGCGTGAAGTCGCGCACGGCGTCGTACGGCACCTTGCGCACGGCGGGATTGGTGCCGTGCGTGGCTACGTAGCCCACCATCAGCGTGTAGCCGTCGGGCGCGGCGCGCGCCACCGTCTGCGTGGCGATGATCCCGCCGCCGCCCGACAGGTTCTCTACGACGACCGACTGCCCGAGTGAGCGGCCGAGCTGGTCGGCAACGGTGCGGCCGACCAGGTCCAGGCCGCCGCCCGGTTGAGCCGGCACGATGATCTTCACCGGCTTGGCGGGATAAGCCTGCGCCAGCGCGCCGATGGAAAAACTAGCGGCGAAAAGGAGAAAGATCCAGCGGGCCATCGAAGGCGCCTTCCGCAAAAGACAGGAATCGGCCGGCAAGCTCCGCCTGCCAGCCTCCGTGGGCCGCGTTGCCGCGGAACTTGCGCTCGATCTCCTCGCGCGCAAGCGGCTCGTGCGCGCCGCCGCGGATGTGCGGCTGGCGTTCCTCGAACACGCGCCCATCGCTGAGCGTCATCCGCACGTGGCCCGTATAGCGCCCGGGGTAGGGATTGTCCGGGTCTATCCGGTAGCGCACCCTGCCGGCCAGCCCGAGTACGCGTTCGTCGCGCACAGTGCTCTCGCTGAAAGCCTCGAAGCCGGCGCCGCCGGTCACGAAGGCAACCGCAATATTGAACGGCGTGCTGAACTTCGCCGCATAGTCGTTCGGCGGGCGCTGCTTGGCGGCGAGCGGCTCCCAGAGGCGATGCACGTAACCCTCGGCCGTTTCGCACAGCACTTCGGCGACATCTTCCGCGGCGAAGCCCCGTTTCGCCAGGCGCAGCGCGCAGTCGATGTAAGGCTGGTTCATGGTGCCGGTGGCGTAGGGTTTGAAAGTAAGGCCCTCCATGCGCCACTCTTGACCGAATGTTTCTGTCAACTCTGAGAATTTTCCGTCGGCGGTGTGGGCAAAACCGAAAAACAATCCATGCGTACCCTCAAACACGGTACGCGGGCCGACGAAGCCTTCGCGCGCGATGCGCGCCGCATGCAGCCCGCAATGCGCCGCCCAGCCGGCGTGCAGGCGCTTGGTCCAGGCGCCCTCGGCGAGGTACTCGATGATCCCGCCCGCCATGCTGCCGGCGATTCCGAGCGCGTCGACGGTTTGCTTTTCATTCAGATTCAATGTTTTCGAAACGCAAAGCGCAGAAGCAATGGCCCCCAACACTGCCGTTGGGTGAAATCCGGCCTTGTGAATGAGCTTGGGCGCGACCAGGCTCAGCCGGCACATCGTCTCCACACCGGTGGCGATGCCGAGCAACGCGCTTGCGCCGTCGCGGCCGAAGCGCTCGCAGGCGGCGAGCACCGCCGGCACCACGACCGCGCCCGAGTGCACCGGGCCGCCCTCGAATGTGTCGTCGAAATCCTCGCCGTGCGCGGCCGTGCCGTTGATCAGCGCCGCGTCCTCGGGGCTAAAGCTCTCAGTGTGGCCCAGGGCCGTGCACGCGCCTCCGGAATCCACGCTCTTTTTCAGCGAAAAAACATACTCGGAATTTCGAGCGGCAACACACAGTCCCGCGACATCGATGAGCAGGTCCTGGCATCTTTTTCTTGTCGAATCAGGAACATTAACGACCGAAAGCGCACAAACCCGCTCAGCGAGCACTTCAGCCACGGACAATGACTTCATGCCATGTAGCCGCCGCCGTTCACGTGCAGCGACTGGCCGGTGATGTAGCGCGCGCCCGGTCCGCAGAGAAAGCGCACCGCCGAGGCGACTTCGTCGGGCTCGCCGCGGCGCCCGGCCGGCGGCAGGCCCTCGCGGTGGGCGGGGCGCTCGGGCGCGCCGGGCAGGCCGCGCAGCGTTTCGATGGTTCCCGGCACCACGCAGTTGACGGTGATGCCCTGCGGCGCAAGGTCGAGCGCCAGCGCGCGCGTCATGCCCGCGAGGCCCGCTTTCGCGGTGACGACGTGCGCGCGGCCCGCAGCGCCCCTGTGCGCGGTCAGTCCGCCGATATTCACGATCGAGCCGCCGCCCGCGCGCGCGAGGTGCGGCAGGCAGGCCTGCGCGCAAAGGAAGGCGCCATCGAGCACGGTCGAGAGTACGCGATGCCACTCCTCGAGTTTCATTTCGGCGAACGGGGTCTCAAGACGAATCGCCGCGTTATTGACCAGCATATCGAGCCGGCCGAATTCTCCCGTCGCCGCTTCGACCATTGCCGCGACCGCCCTCGCGTCGGTCACGTCGGCCAGATACAGCGCCGCCCTGCCGCCGGCGGCGCGGATCGCCGCCACGGTCCGCTCCGCCTCGTCGCGGGAGGTATTTGCATTCACCGCCACGGCGGCGCCCCCGGCCGCCAGCGCCAGCGAAATCGCGCGGCCGATGTTGCGCGCGCCGCCGGTGACCAGGGCGACCTTGCCTGCGAGCTCGCTTGCGACCGGCATGGTGCTATCGTATAAGAATTAGCCTTCGACGGAGGATCGCATGCTCGCAACGGCCGAACGGGTCAGGGTCTACTGGCAGCCCGGCTGCACCAGCTGCCTGAGGACCAAGGAGTTCCTCACCAGGAACGGCGTCGACTACGAGTCGATCAACGTGCATGGCAACGAGCGGGGGATGGAGGAGCTGCGCAAGCTCGGCGCGCGCAGCGTCCCGATCGTGGCCCGCGGCGACAAATTCGTGTTCGCGCAAACGATCGGCGACGTCATCGGCTTCCTCGGCTTGAACCTGCGCCAGCAGGAACGGCTCGGCCCCGAGGAATTGATGCACAAGCTGGACCTCGTTCTGACGTCGGCGGCGCGCTTCATCCGCCAGATCCCGGCGTCCGAGCTCGACAAGCCTTTCCGCAACCGCGACCGCCCGATCCGTGTCCTCGCGCACCACGTGTTCCGCATCGCCGAGGGGTTCCTGGAGTCAATGCAGGATGGCGGCCTGCTGACCTACGAGCGCATCATGGCAGACGCGCCGCCGGCCATCCGGTCCGGCGAAGACATCGCGTGCTATGGCGAGAGCGTGCTGGCGCGAGCCAGGCAATGGTGGGCCGCCTATCCTGACCGCAGTTGCCAGAGCCCGATGGAGACTTACTTCGGCACACATCCGGTGCACGTGGTGCTGGAGCGCACGGTCTGGCATCCGGCGCAGCACACGCGCCAGTTGATGCTCATACTTGATTCGCTCGGCATCCGGCCCGACCGCCCGCTGGGCGCCGCGGACCTCGCGGGGCTGCCGCTGCCCGAAAAAGCCTGGGATGACGATTGAATGTCGAGACTTTTGCTGCTATTTCTTTGTGTCCTCGCATACACCGCGGCAGACGCGCAAGAGAAATACCCGTCAAAGGCCCTGAGAATCGTCGTTCCGTTCGCCCCCGGCGGCTCGACCGACATCTTCGCGCGCCTGGTCGCCGAAAGGCTCTCTGCAGGCGTCCGGCAGCCGGTGGTGGTGGAGAACCGCGCCGGGGCCTCGGGCAATATCGGCGCCGAAGCGGTCGCGAAGTCCGCGCCCGACGGCTATACGCTGCTGATGGCGACCACCGGCGTGATGGCGATCAACAATTCCCTGTTCAAGAACCTGGCCTATGACGCCGCGAAGGACCTCGAGCCGGTGATTTTCATCGCCTCGATCAGCAACGTGCTCGCGGTGCCGGGCGAGCTGCCGGCAAAGAACATCGCCGAGCTGGTGGCGCTGGCGAAGAAGGACCCGGACAAGCTCAGCTTTGCTTCCTCGGGCGCGGGCAGTTCCACCCACCTGTCGGCGGAACTGTTCAAGAGCATGGCCCGCATCGCCGTGATGCACGTGCCCTTCAAGGGCAGCGGCCAGGCGCTGATCGACGTGGTGGCGGGTCGCGTGTCGATGATTTTCGACAACATGCCCTCGGCGCTGCCGCACATCAAGGGCGGCAAGCTGCGCGCGCTCGGCGTCACCGGCTCGAAACGCTCGGGCGCGCTGCCGGAGGTGCCGACCATCGCCGAGGCCGGCGACGGCGTGGGGCTGCGGGGCTACGAATCGCTGTCCTGGAGCGGCTTTGCGGTGCCGGCGGGCACGCCGCGCGACGTCGTGCAGCGCCTGAACCGGGAAACCGCGCTGATCCTGCTCGCGCCCGAGATGAAACAGAAGCTGGCCGAGCAGGGCGCCGACGCCGTCGGCGGCGCCCCGGAGGCGTTCGCCGCGCACATCAATGCCGAGCGCGGCAAGTGGGGGCGCCTGGTGCGCGAGCGGGACATCGTCGTCAACTGACCCATGCATGTCGTAGAGAGGTTTGCCGCCTGGGCGGAGGACTACCGCAAGGTCCCGATCTCGGCCGGGGTGCTGCGCCATGCCAAGCGCGCGGTGATCGACTGGTACGCCGCTCTGCTGCCGGGTGCCGTTGTTGCTCCTGCCACTCTTCTTGAAACTGCATTAAAGGACGAATTAGACAACGGCAAGGCAAGGCTTGCTCTCGGCCGGAGTGCAAGCGTGCGCGCGGCGGCGCTGATCAACGGCAGCGCGGCGCACAGCGTCGAAGTAGACGACATCTTCCGCGACGGCATCTACCACCCCGGTGCGCCCACCATCGCGGCGGCGCTGGCGCTGGCGCAGTCAACGGGCGCGAGCGGCGCGCAGTTCCTGCGCGCGGTGATCGTCGGCTACGAGATTTCAACGCGCATCGGCGCGGCGATGGGCCGCGCGCACTACAGGTACTGGCACAACACCGGCACCGTCGGGGTTTTTGGCGCCTGCGCCGCGTGTGCCGAGCTGCTGGGGTTGGACGCGCGGCGTTTCGCGCATGCGCTCGCCACCGTGACCACGTTCTCCGCGGGCCTGCAGCAGGCCTTCCGCATGGATTCCATGTCCAAGCCGCTGCACGCCGGCCGCGCCGCCGAGGCGGGCGTCACCGCCGCGCTCGCCGCGCGCGAGGGCGTGACCGGCTCGCTGGACGTGATAGAGGGTGAAGCAGGATTCGGGCGCGCAATGGCAGATAACCCGGACTGGAATATATTGTTTGATTCTTTAGGAAAAGATTTTCATATCTGCCGCATGACATTCAAGAACCATACCTGCTGCGGGCACACCTTTGCCGCGATCGACGGCGCGCTCGCGCTGCAGGCGAAAATGGGCGTCGCCGCGAACGACATCGAGCACGTGAGTGTCGGCACCTACAAGGCCGCGCTCGAGGTCGCGCGCTACGAGCGGCCGCAGACTCCCGCCGAGGCACGCTTTTCGCTCAAGTATGTCGTCGCAACCGCACTGACGCACGGCAGCGTGCGCCTTGCCGCATTCGAACCCGCGCGGATGGAAAACCGGGCCACGCGTACTTGCATGGAAAAGATTTCAATTTCAGTCGATAAAGAACTGGACGCGGCATTTCCACATCAACGCGCGGCGCGCGTCTCCATCACCGCCCGGGGCCGCAGCGAGGAGCACCTGCAGCCGACGCGCATCGGCGACCCGGACGCGCCGCTCTCGGATGCGCAACTGGAGGAGAAGTATCTCGAGCTCGCGGTTCCCGTGCTCGGGGAAGGCAAGGCGAGAACTCTGCTGCAGAGGCTCTGGAAACTAGAGTCCGAGAAAACCTTGGCGCCATGACGCTGGCGCAGGCCTTGTTCGCGCCGCGCTCGGTCGCCCTCATCGGCGCCTCCGGCGACGAAACCAGGAACACCGCCCGCCCGCAGCGCTATCTGCGCAAGCATGGTTACGCGGGCAGGATTTTCCCGATCAATGCAGCGCGCCCGCTGGTTCTCGGTCTGCCTGCTTTCAGAAGCCTGGCGGAGGTCGGCGAGAACATAGATCACGCCTTCATCATGGTGGACGACGTCGAAGGCGCGCTCGAGGCCTGCGGCGCGAAGGGCGTCCCGGTCGCGAGCATATTCAGCGACGGCTTCGCCGACGCCGGCGCCGGGGGCATGGCGCGCCAGCAGCGGCTGGTCGAGCGCGCGAGGGCGCTGGGCGTGCGCCTGCTCGGGCCCAACAGCATGGGCATGATCAATCTCAGCGGGCGCGTGGCGCTCACGGTGAACGCGGTGCTCGAGATGGACGCGCCGCCCGCCGGGGGCGCCAGCATGGTGTCGCAGAGCGGCACCATGCTCGGCACGGTGCTGTCGCGCGGCGCGGCGCGCGGCCTGGGCTTCGCCAAGCTGATCTCGGTAGGCAACGAAGCGGATTTGGGAGTGGGGGAGTTGGTGGAGTTGCTTGCTGACGATCCCGAAACGCGCAGCATCCTGCTGTTCCTGGAAACGGTGCGCGATGCGGCGCGGCTCGCCGCGGGCGCGCGCGCCGCGCACGCGGCGGGCAAACCGGTCGTCGCCTACAAGCTCGGGCGCTCGAAACTCGGCGAGCGCCTCGCGCGCTCGCACACCGGCGCACTCGCGGGCGATGACGCGGCGCTGGACGCCTACTTCCGCGATTGCGGCATCGTGCGCGTGGACATGCTGGAAACCCTGATCGAGATCGGCCCGCTGCTCGAGGGCCGGCGGCCGCCGGACCACTTGGGACATTTTCAGGGACAAGCGCGGCGCGCGCCGCGCGTCGCCGTGGTCACCACCACCGGCGGTGGCGCGGCGAGCGTGGTGGATCGCCTGGGGATGCTCGGCATCGAAACCGCGTCGCCGGATCCGGATGCGCCGATCGTGGACCTGACCATGGGCAGGCGGAGCGCCAGCTACGGCGCGGTGGTCGAGGAGCTGCTCGCCTTCCCGGGCTGCGACGCGGTGCTGGCGGTTGTCGGCTCCTCGGCCCAGTTCCACCCTCAGGTCGCGATTGACCCCATCCTTGCCGCAAAGCGCGGCGCCAAGCCGCTGGCGGCGTTCCTCACGCCGCAGGCGGACAAGTCGCTCGCGCTGCTTGCGCAAGCCGGGGTTGCCGCGTTTCGCACCCCCGAAGCCTGTGCGGATGCGTTTCATGGTTTCTTTTCATGGAAAACTCCCCGAGAGGAAAAGGCTGAGAGTCCCGAGGAATGGCCAAAGGACATTCCAATCAGGGGCAAATTGACCGAAGCCCAGGCGCTGACGCTGTTCGCCGCGCTCGGCGTTCCGGTGGTCGAATCCGTAATCGCGCGCGCGCCGGATTATGCGCATTCGCTGCCCTATCCGGTAGCGGCTAAGATTGTCTCCGCCGGGATCGCCCACAAGTCGGATGTGGGTGGGGTTGTACTGGGTATTTCCAGCCGGCCTGATTTCGAGGAAAAGATACGTTCAATTGCCAAAAGCAACAATCCCGTTATCGTGCAAAGGATGGAAACCGGGCTGGCGGAGGCCATCGTCGGCTACCGCGACGACCCGGTGGTTGGGCCGCTGGTGATGGTGGGCGCGGGCGGAATCCTCGCGGAACTCTACAATGACGTGGTGCTGCGCCTCGCGCCGGTGGACGAAGCAGGCGCGCTGGAGATGATCGGGCAGGTGAAGGGTTTCGCGGTGCTGCGCGGCTACCGCGGCTTGCCGCCGGGCAATGTCCAAGCCCTGGCGCGGGCGGTGGCGGCGCTGTCGCGGCTGGCCCTGATCGAGGGACGGCCGGTGCGCGAGGCCGAGGCGAACCCGGTGATCGTCAGCGCGCGCGGCGCGGTGGCGGTGGATGCGCTGGTGGTGCTGCGGGAAGATGGGCGGGAATAAAAGCGGAGAGGCGTGATGCTGGGATTTATCGGCTTGGGAGTGATGGGCGCGCCGATGTGCCGCAACCTCGCGGCCAAGGGCCATGAGCTGCGCGCGTTCGACAGCGACCTGGAGGCGCTCGCGCAGATGGACCAGGCCGGCGTTTCCCCGGCCGAGTCGATCCGCGACGTCGCCGAGCACGCGGACATCGTGTTCCTGTCGCTGCCCGGCGGGCTGCAGGTGCACGCGGTGTGCCTGGGCGCGGGCAGCCTGCTCACGCACCTCAAGCCTGGCGGCCTGGTGGTGGACCTGTCCACCACGCCGATGAACCTGGCGCGCGACCTGAACGCGCGCTTCATGGCGCGCGGCATCCAGTTCGCGGACGCGCCGGTGGCGCGCACGCGTGAGGCCGCCGTGGACGGCACGCTGTCGGTGATGGTCGGCGCGAGCGAGCATGTATTCGCGCGCATCAAGCCGCTGCTCGAGTGCATCGCGACCGACGTCACGCTCTGCGGCGGCCCGGGCGCCGGCCAGGCGATGAAGATCGTCAACAACATGTTGCTGTTCCAGAACGTGGTGGCGCTGGCCGAGGCGCTGACGCTGATCGGCCACGCCGGCATCGACCCGGAGCTTGCCTTCGAGGTGCTGTCCAAGGGTTCCGCGGACAGCTTCGCATTGCGCAACCACGGCATGAAGGCGATGCTCAAGGGCGACTACCCGGAGCGCGCGTTTTCCTGCGAATACGCGCTCAAGGACATCCGCTATGCGCTGCGGCTTGGCGAGGAAGCGGGCCTCTACCTGCACGGCGCCGACAACGCCAAAGAAACCATCAAGAAGGCGATCCGCGCCGGCTACGGCAAGGAGTATTTCCCCGCGCTCGCCAAGATCGTCGGGGGCAAAAGCAGCGCCAGGAAAAAAAGCGGCTAGCGGGTGGATTTCCGTCTCGACCCGGAGCAGCAGCAGTTCCGCGATGCCGTGCGCCGCTTCGCCGCGCAGCAGCTCGCGGCGGGCGCGCTCGAGCGCGCGCACGCCCCAGGTTATCCCTGGCAGGCGGCGAAGCTGATGGCGGCGCAGGGCCTGCTCGGCATCACGATTCCCGCCGCCGACGGCGGCCAGGGCGGCAGGCTGATCGACGCGGTGATCGCGATCGAGGAAGTCGCCGCCGCCTGCCCGCGCAGCGCCGACGTGGTGCAGGCGGGCAATTTCGGCCCGATCCGCGTGCTTGCGGAGTATGGGTCTGCGCAGCAAAAAAATGCTTATTTGAAAAAACTGCTGGCGGGCGAAAGCGTGATCGCGGTGGGCATGACCGAGCCCGAGGCTGGCTCGGCGGCGACCGACCTGAAGACGACCGCGACGCGTGACGGCCGGGGGTGGCGGATCAATGGCAGCAAGGTTTTTACGACGCACTCCCCGTACGCCGAACTGATGCTGACCTATGTGCGCTACGGTCCGGGAATCGAAGGTATTGGTTCTGTTTTGATCGACTTGAAGAGTAAAGGCGTTCAAATAGGAAAATCTTCCACGTTCATGTCCGGGGAAGAGTGGGCGCAGATCTATCTCGAGAACGTGTCCGTGCCGCCGGAGCTGGTGCTGCTCGGCGAAGGCGGCTTCAAGAAGCAGATCGCCGGCTTCAACGTCGAGCGCATCGGCAACGCCGCGCGTTCGCTCGCGCTCGCGCGCTACGCCTACGAGCGCGCGCGCGAGTGGGCGATGCAGAGAAGGCAGTTCGGGCGCCTGCTGTGCGAATTCCAGGGCCTGCAGTGGAAATTCGCCGAGATGAAGATGAAGCTTGATGCCGGGCAGCTGCTGCTCTACCGCGCCGCCGCCAACGCCGACACCGGCTTTCCATCCGCCGAGGAGACGGCGATCGCCAAGGCCTACTGCAACCAGGCCGGCTTCGAAGTCGCCAGCGAGGCGCTGCAGGCGATGGGCGCGATGGGCTACAGCCGGGAGTCGCTGGTGGAGTACTGCCTCGCGCGCTGCCGCGGCTGGATGATCGCCGGGGGCTCGATCGAGATCCTCAAGAACCGCATCGCCGAGGGCATTTTCGAGCGCAGCTTTCCCCAGCGGCCGCAATGAGCGCGAAGGCGTTCAGCCGCTGGCAGGCGGCCGGCACGCACCTGCTGATCTGCCTGGCGATCGCGCTGGCGGTGGTCACGGTGATGCTGGCGGTCTGGTATCCACGCCCGCTGTTCGAGGCGGCAGGCGGCAACGACCTGCTGATGATCCTGGTGAGCGTGGACGTGGTGCTCGGGCCGCTGCTCACGCTGATCGTGTTCAAGTCCGGCAAGCGCGGCATGAAGCTCGACCTCACGCTGATCGGCCTGGTCCAGGTCGCGGCGCTCGCCTACGGCGTCTACGTGGTCGCGCTCGCGCGGCCGGCCTTCATCGTCTTCGTCAAGGACCGCTTCGAGGTCGTTACCGCCGTGGAGCTGGACGCCGGGGAGCTGGCGGCGGCGAAGCATGCCGAGTTCCGCGCGCCGCCATGGAGCGGTCCGATGCTCGTTGCGGCGGACATGCCGACCGATCCGGGCGAGTTCCAGAAGATGGTCAAGGCGGCGCTGACCGGCCTCGACCTGCAGCATTTCCCGCGCTACTTCGTCCCGTATGCGGAACGCACGAAGCAGGTGCTCGCCAAAGCCGACACTATCGCGCGGCTGCGCGCCACCGAGCCCGCGACCGCGAGGGCGGTGGACGCGTATCTCGCGTCCTCGGGAACCAGGGAGGAGGACGTGCGCTGCCTGCTGCTGCGCACCCGCTTCGCCTGGGTCGCGGTGCTGGTCGATGCGAACACCGCGCGGCCGGTGAAGATGCTGCTGGGCGAACGATTCAATTAGTTCGCGATTTCGTCCACCGGTTGCGGCGCGAAACTCGCGCGGCGCAGTTCGCTGATGCCGCGGGCGCTGACCTGCCCCTCGACGATCTCGTAGCCCATCAGCGCGAATACGCGGCCGCGCAGGAACAGCGGGCGCGAATTGCCGTACCAGTCCACGCAGGAGGCGCGGCAGCCGTCGTCCACATTGCCGCGGCGGGCGTCCAGCGTGCCGATTTCGCTCAGCTTCAGGGACTGGTTTTTCAGGAAAAGAAGCGAGGCAGACCGGGAACCGCTGAGAATTGGAAGTCCCGCCATGCCGTCAAATTCATCCTCTGCCTTGTAGAAGAAACCGTGGCTGCGCGTCTCGCCTTGCGAGGCATGCTTGCGCGTGTAGCGGTCGCTCGCCACCGGCAGGCGCGCGAGGCGCAGGCTGGTGAAGTGCAGATCCCTGCCGTCGCTGCCCACCACTACCGCGTTGGCGCCCAGCGCCTCGATGCGGTCCACGCCGTGCACCAACGGAACCTCGTACGCTTGCGCGTCCGCTGCGTAATTGACGGCATACACCCGGCCATCGGTGATGGTTTTGGGCCGATATGGACCCGCGCCGCCGCCGTAGAGCAGGTAGTTGCCGACGTAGCGGCTCTGCAGCGCGTAACCTGCGACTTTCGGTAGCGCGCGGTAACTCTCCGCGGGCGCGCTGTCGCGGCCGTCGGAGAAGCTCGCGAGCGGCACGCGCAGCAGCGCCAGATCCCCCGCACTGGACTCGGCGCCCCACATGGCCTCGCCGCGGCCGTTGGCGCGCAGCAGCACGTTGAGGTGGCCGTCCTCGCCCTCGAGGAAGGAGAACTGGTCGATCGGGCTGCCGCGCGCCTTCAGGGCACTGGGTGCGGAGCCATCGAGCGGGATGCGGAAAATCCCGGCGTTCACGTTCCAGACGAAAACCGAACCGGCTGAAACGTAAAAAACGCGTCCGCGCGGGCCAAGAACGGCAGTGCTTTCGCAGTTCAGTTCGGCATGCGCGAGGTCGCAGACCGAGACGCTGTGCAGCGCGACGCCCTGGTAGGGATCGAGCTGTTCGTCGCTGCGGTAGATGCGCGTCGCCGGCGCGATGCGCTTGAAATCCGCAGGGCTGGCGCCCGGCCGCCATCTACGCAGCGCCGGGAACGAGTCCGCGGGCAGGCCGCCCCAGGGGTTGAGGTAAAGAGGCGTGTAGAACACGAGCTTGGAGCCGATCAGCCGGCTGGCGTAGTTGCGCGACGAGTAGTAGTCGTTCGAGCGCAGGTGATGCGTCGATTTGTACTTGAGCTCGCCCGCGGCGGAGATTTCGAACAGCCCGATCTCGGTGCCGCCGCGCGCGTAGCTGTAGCCGATCACCGCGATGGTGTCGCCCCACATCAGCATTTCGTCGTACCAGGTGCCGCGCGGGTCCACGCCGCCGCTGTAGGCGTCGGCCTGCGACACCGGCTTCAGCTGCCGGTCGGTGATGGCGACGGTGAACAGGCGCCCGCGCCGCAGGATCACGAGGTGGTCGCCATGCAGCTTGACGATGCCGCCCTCGTCCACGCCCGCGTGCTGCACGTTGGTGACGGATTCCGCGGACTTCGCGACCTCGGCGCCGGCGGCGAGCGCAGCCGGGGCCGAGGCCCGTGCGGAGGAATCCCTGCGCGCTTCCTGCCGGCGCCGGTGCGCCTCCGCCCAGCCCTTGAACAGCGCGGCCAGCTCCTGCTCGCTGGCGAAGGCGGTCAGGGTCTTCTGTGGCGAAGTTGGCAGCGCGTCGGCCGCGCCGACATGCAGCACGAGAGCAGCCGCGATCATGGAAAGCACTTTGCAGGACATGGTCTTACCTCCGTTTTGGTGGGCCCGCGATGTAACATTCAACGTTCCCGGCCCTGATCCGGGTTAAGTACTTTTCCAAGGAGAGCGAGCATGTCCGTACGCATTGGCGACGTCGCGCCGGATTTCACGGCGCAAACCACCGAAGGCAGCATCAAATTCCACGACTGGATCGGCGACAAGTGGGCGATCCTGTTCTCGCATCCGAAGGACTTCACCCCCGTGTGCACCACCGAGCTCGGCTACATGGCCGGCCTCAAGCCCGAGTTCGACAAGCGCAACACCAAGGTCATCGGCTTGTCGGTGGACCCGGTGAGCGACCACAACAAGTGGATGGGCGACATCAAGGAAACCCAGGGCCACGCGGTCAACTACCCGATGATCGGCGATGACAACCTGGTGGTGGCGAAGCTCTACGACATGATTCATCCGAACGCGAGCGGCGGCGTACGCACCGCGGCTGACAACGCCACCGTGCGTTCGGTGTTCATCGTCGGGCCCGACAAGAAGGTGAAGGCGATGCTCATCTACCCGATGAGCGCCGGCCGCAATTTCGACGAGGTGCTGCGCCTGCTGGATTCGCTGCAGCTAAACGCGAAACACAGCGTGGCCACGCCGGTGAACTGGAAACCGGGGCAGGACGTCATCATCCCGACCTCGGTGTCGGACGAAGAAGCGAGGAAGAAGTATCCGCAGGGCTTCAAGACGCTCAAGCCCTACCTGCGGACAGTGAAGCAGCCTACCTAGTCTGCGCGCGCGCCGGAAACCTTCACTACCTCGGCCCAGCGCGCGACTTCCTCGCGCAGCAGCTTGCTGAACTCCTCGGGCGTGTTGCCGACCGGCTCGGCGCCCTGCTCGAGCAGGCGCCTGCGCATGTCGGTATCGCGCGTCGCCCGCACTATGGCGCCGCCAAGCGTCTGTACGATCTCCTTCGGGGTTCCTGCGGGGGCAAACACCCCGTACCAGACCGCCACCTCGACGCCGTCGATACCCGCCTCCTTCATCGTGGGCACCTCGGGAAGCTGCCGGTCGCGCCGCGGCGCGGCGATCGCGAGCGGCCGCAGGCGCCCGGATTTGACGTGCGCGTGGATCGCCGGAATGTTGGCGAAGGAAAAATCCACCTCGGCCGCCATCAACGCGGTAAGCGAGGGCGCCGACCCCTTGTAGGGAATATGCACGATAAAGGTCTTGGTGCGCAGTTTCAGCAGTTCCGCGGCGAGGTGCTGGGTGGTGCCGACCCCCGCCGAGGAGTAATTCAGCTTGCCGGGCGACTTGCGCGCCATGTCGATCAATTCCCGCGCGCTCGCGGCCTGGAACTTGGCCGGGACCACCAGCACGTTCGGGCTCTCCGAGATCACCGATAGCGGCGTGAAGTCGCGCAGCGCGTCGAACGGCAGGTTCCGGTACAGCGACATGTTGATGGCCAGCGCGGAAGTGTTGACGAGCAGCGTGTAGCCGTCCGCCGGCGCTTTCGCCACCATTTCATTGGCGATGTTGGTGCCGGCGCCCGGACGGTTCTCAACGACGAACTGCTGGCCGAGATACTCGGCGAGCTTGGGCGCGAGCAGCCGCGCGTTGATGTCGACCCCGCCGCCGGGCGGGAAACCGACCACCAGCTTGACGGGGCGGGTGGGGAATTGCTGTGCAATTACTTTTTCACTTGTAAATACACATAAAAAAAAGAGAAAAATAAATACTCTCATTACTCGCTCCTTTTATCAGAGAAGTTTCGCCGCGCGCTCCTTGAACTGCCTGGCGGCGAGGAACAGGCCGCCGTCGGCGCCGTCGATGAAATGCAGGTGCTTGCCCGAGTAGTTGAAGACGAGGCAGGTCATGTGCGCGCGGTCGGTGACGTGCAGGCCGTAGACCAGCTCGCGCCGCGCGTAGCGTTCCGCCAGCCAGGCATCCAGCGCCTCGCGCTGCGCCGCGTTGCCGGCGAGGATCTGGCGGTAGATGTCGTTGAACTTGCGCACGTCGGAGTTCCTGATCAGGGTTTCCTTGTAGGTGCTCCAGTCGGTGAATTCGGTCTTCACGCCGAACTTCATCAGGAACCAGCCCAGGACCACGAACCAGCGCGCGCGCATGATCCAGAGCCACTTGCCGAACGGGCCGCGGTCGGCGGCGCGCACGCCGGCCTCGATGCCCAGCCGCTTCGCGCCCAGCGCCGGCGTCAGCGCCGGCAGCGAGATCGGGTGGCTCGCGTCGTCGCTGCCGTAGACCTCCTGCACCTTGGCGAGCACGTCCCGGTAGAGCGCCGCGGTCTTGGCCCGGTCAGCCGCACGCTCAGCGCCCAGCGCGCGCACCATCAGGCTGACAGTTTCGCCGTGCCGGCTCGGGATGTCCTGCCAGCGGCACTCCAGGCCCTCCAGGCTGCCGCGCGCGGCGACGCTGCCGGGCTTCACTTCGCACAGCTGCGCGGTCGCCGGATCCTTCATGTATTTGTCGGCGTAGGCCATGCCGCCGCCCGCGAACACGGCCTGGATGTAATTCTCCGACACGCGCACGCGCGCGACCAGGATGTCCAGCCCTGCTGCGCGGATTTTCTCCACCGGCATGGTAGCCACGCGCAGCTCCAGGCTGAAGGATTTGTGCGCCATTTCCTGCGTTTTGACCAGCGCCGCCTTGGCGTCCTCGAGCAATTGCGGCGGCACGCAGAAGCTGCTGCCGTCGCCCTCGAAGACGAACGGGATCTCCAGTTCGCCCGCGGCGTTGAGCATCGCGGTGACCGCGGAGGCGCCGACCGTGTTGACGTGCTTGTAGTTGCCCGCCTGCACCGCGAGCGTGGAATTGCGCACGTCGCAGGTGGCGACGTGCCAGTCCGCCGGCAGCGGTGCGAAGTTCTCGGTGCGCGTGACCGCCGTAAAGTCGGTCAGCACCGGCAAGCCGGCATAGAAGTCCGCGCTCATGGTTGCCTCCTGTACAGGGGCAGGACCTTCGGCAGGTTCGCTTCGATCTCCTTGATGCGCGAGGCGTGCGAAGGGTGCGTGGAGAGGAACTGCGGCGGCTGGCCGCCCCCCGCGGTCTGCGCGTAGCGGGACATTTTCTGCCACACCGCCACCGCGGCGCGCGGGTCGTGGCCGGCGCGCGCCGAGAGCTCGAGGCCCACCAGGTCGGCGTCCGACTCGTGCTTGCGCGCGTAGGGCAGGCTCACCGCGACATTGGCCGCTTGCGCCAGCAGCTCGGCCGAGATCTGGCCCAGGTTGAAAACCGCGGCCGCCACCGAAATGCCGACGTTCTTCAGCACCTGCTCGCTCATGCGCGCGCGCCCGTGCTCGAGCAGCGCGTGGCCGATCTCGTGGCCCATGATGGTCGCCACCTCGTCGTCGGTGAGCTGCAGCGCATCGAGGATGCCGCTGAAGAAGGCGATCTTGCCGCCGGGCATGCAGAAGGCGTTGACCGCCTTCGAGGAGATCAGGTTCACTTCCCATCGCCATTTTTCGGCGTTCTTGTTGAAGCGTGCGGCGTACGGGATCAGCTCGCGCGCAATGCGGCGCAGGCGCTCGACCTGCTGCGGGTCGTTGTTGAGCAGCTTGCGCTGCGCGGCCTGGCCCATCAGCTGGCCGTACTGCTGCGCCGCGCTGCGCTCCACCGTCGAGGCGGGCAGCAGCAGCATCCGGCTCTTTTTGACGTCGACGCCTTCCTGTTGTGCCGTTACCTTGAATGCAACCAGCAGGAGCGCGAGCAGCAGCGTTCTCATAACGCGTCGTAGTACTCCGCCATGCGTTTGCGCATCTTTTCATCGGGCAGCGCGCCGAAGCCCGCGGCGACGTTGTCGGCGATGTGCTCGGGCTTGCCGGTGCCGGGAATGACGCAGGTGACCGCGGCGTGGCCGACGATCCATTTCAGGAAATACTGCGCCCAGCTCGCCACGCCGATCTCCGCGGCCCAGGGCGGCAGCGGCTTGCCGCGCACCCGGCGGAACATCGCGCCCTCGGCGAAGGGCCGGTTGGCGATCACGGCGATTCCATTCTGCAGGCAATACGGCAGCAGGCGCCGTTCGGATTTGCGCTCGGCCAGGGAATAGTTGATCTGCAGGAAGTCGTGCTTCTCCGCCCTGAGCCACTTCTCCACGTCGGCATAGGCGGAGGACGTGTAATGGGTGATGCCAAGATATTTGATTTTGTTTCTTGATTTCCAGTCCAAAAGCGTCTTGGTGTGAACCCCCACGTCCAGAAGGTTATGCACCTGCATCAAATCCATTCGGGTGACGCGCAATCGCTTGAAGGACGTCTCCATCTGCCGGATGCCGTCCTCGCGGCCGCTGGTCCAGACCTTGGTGGCGATGAACAGGCGCTCGCGCAGCCCGAGCTCGGCGATGAGGTCGCCCGCCACCGACTCGGCGCTGCCGTACATGGGCGACAAATCGATCACCTTGCCGCCGGCACGGGAAAACGTGGCAAGTACCTCACGCAATGGTGCTCTCGCCGTTGCATTGTTCCCAGTATCAAACACCTGCCAGGTACCGAGGCCGACGGCGGGAAGCTCTTCTCCGGTTGAGGGAATTCTGCGCGTCATGATTTGTGGCGTCTGGCCGGAGACGGATCCGAGAGCGAAAGCCGCTCCGCATCCGCCAAGCAGGCGCAACAAATCGCGCCGCGCTTCATCCATGCCGCATTCTAGCGGCGTTACTCGATCACCCGGTCGGCGGCCGACACGGCTCGTGCGTTCATCGCATGGGACCGGAGCAACGCGCTATCGGACGCCGTGACAGGACATCGTATTGTAGATACAATATGAGTTGGAAGATCACATTTGACCTGGGCAAACGGGAGCGGACCTTGCGCGAGCGCGGGCTCGACTTCCTCGACGTGAGACTGGTCTTCAAAGGCGAGACCTTCACGTTTGACGACAAACGGCGCGATTACGGCGAGCGCCGCCAGATCACAGTCGGTTTTCTCGCCGACCGCATGGTCGTGGTGGGCTGGGTGGCGCGCAGCAAGGCAAGGCACGTATTCTCGATGAGGAAAGCGAATGAACGCGAAATCAAGGCGTATCGGCAGCAATTTGAAGAAGGTTGACGCGCACGTCGTGGCGCCCGCGGAGTACGCGGAGCTGCCGGAAGTCACTGCCGCATCGCTTGAACGCGCACAGTACCGTTTCGGCGGGCGCCTCAAGGCGCACCCGCGCCGGCGCGGACCGCAACGCGCGCCGAAGAAAATCCCCTTGTCGCTGCGCCTGTCGCCCGAAGTCGTGAAGCACTTTCGCGCCAAGGGGCGCGGCTGGCAGACACGCATCGATGACGCGCTCAGGAAGCTCGTCGGCTCGCGGCGGTAAGCGATCGCCGTAGCGTGCGATCGCCGCTTCATTCGATCACCCGGTCGGCGCGCAGCAGGACCGTCTGCGGGATCGCAAGTCCCAGTGCCCTGGCGGTCTTGAGATTGATCACCAGCTCGAACCTGGTGGGCTGCTCTACAGGAATATCTTGCGGCCGGGCGCCTCTGAGGATCTTGTCGGCAAGGCGCGCCGCGTCTCTGTACAGGCTGCCAACATCCACGCCATAGGCAAGCAATCCGCCGGCGTCGGCGTAGTACGAGAAACTGAACATCGTCGGCATGCGGTGCCGCAGCGCAAGCGCGACGATCCGGTCCCTGTTGTTCGAGACGATCACGTCTCCCGGCACGATCAGCGCGTCAACGCGCTCTCGCGTCGCCCGGTCGAAGGCCGGCTCGATGTCCTTTTCGTCCTGAACGCCCAAGACGACCACACTCACGCGGAGCTTCGATTCGAACGTCTTCGCCCTTTCGACGAGTAGCTGGTGCATGGAATTACCCGTGACGTTGAACACCCCGATCCGGGTGACGCGCGGTGACGCCTCCCTCAGCAGCTCGATCAGTTTGCCGGCGAAGCCCTCTCCCGCGACCGTCCTGAGGCCGGTAACATTGCCGCCGGGACGCGGCAGGCTGCGCACAAGGCCGATCTTCTCCGGGTCGCCGACGGCGAGGAACACGATCGGTATCTCGGACGTGACCTTCGCCATTGCCTGCGAGATGCGTGGTCCGGCCGTGACGATTACGTGCGGCCGCAGGCGCGCCAGATCGGCCGCGTGCGCGGAAATCTCGTCCGGGTGCGCCACCGGGCGCCAATCGATCGCGAGGTTTCTGCCCTCCACCCACCCCAACACGCGAAGAGCGCTTACGAACGCGTCGCGGAAAGCGATATCCGGCTTTCCGGCGAATACCCCGATGCGCGCTTCCTTGAGCGGCTGCTGCGCGCGCCCGGCGATCGGCAGCGCGAACGCGCCGATCGTGGCTGCGGCGACGAAGCGCCGGCGCGAGATCATTCGATTACCCGGTCGGCGCGCAGCAGGACGGACTGTGGGATCTTCAGGCCCAGTGCCTTGGCGGTTTTGAGATTGATCACGAGCTCGAACTTGGTCGGTTGCTCGATCGGCAGGTCGCCGGGCTTGGCGCCCTTGAGAATCCGGTCAATGTAGACCGCGAGGCTGCGCGCGAGTTCGTCATAGTCGGCGCCGTAGGCCATGAGACCGGCGCCCTCGGCAAATTCGCGACGCTCATGGATCGCCGGCAGCCGGTAACGCGCCGCCAGTTCGACGATCCTTGGGATCTGGCCGTGCAACATCGGGTCCGGCAACTCGATCAAGCCATCGATCGCCTCGCGCGCCATCGCAGCAAATGCAGGTTCGAGCGCCGCAGGGTTTGCAATTTCGAAGAGCCGCAGCTCCACGCCGATCGCCCGCGCTCGCTGCAGGAGATCAGGGACAGTTTCCTTCAGCATTGGCTGGGCAGGATTGCCGAGCAGTGCCGCGCGCTTCATTCGCGGCACGGTTTCCTTGAGAAGCGCAACGCGTTTGCTTGCTAGGTCGCGGGCGAACCCGGCAACACCAGTAATATTTCCCTCGGGACGCGCGAGGCTCTTGACATGGCCCGCGCGAATCGGATCGCCCACGCTGAAAATGACGATCGGGATACCGGTGATCTCCTGCTTGGCGATAGAAATCGACGGTCCTCCGATAGCATAGACCACATCCAGTTTCAGCGCGGCGAGCTCGCGTGCGGCCTGGGGAAGCTCTGAAGCAGCTGTGATGTTGCGGCGCTCGATTCGCAGGTTGCGGCCTTCGACCCATCCCAGGTCGCGCAGCTTGATGAGGAACGGCGATCGCGCCAGCTCCTCGGCGGTCTGCGCGCGAGAAGTCGAAAGGATGCCGAGCCGCCGCATCTTCTCTGCCTGCGCGCGAAGCTGCGGCGCGACGGCAAGCGCAGCTGCCGCGAGAATCACCTGCCGGCGCTTCATCCGTTCATTCTAGTAAAGTCCTCCCTGGAGGGGCGAAAGCGCGATGAAACTGACAATCCGCTCGGTGCAGCCCGGCGAGGGAAGGGCGCTCGGCTGGTCGTTCGCCTATTTCTTCTGCCTGCTCGCGGGTTACTACGTGCTGCGGCCGCTGCGCGACGAGATGGGCGTCGCGGGCGGGGTGAGGAACCTGCAATGGCTGTTCACCGCCACCTTCCTCACCATGCTCGTCGCGGTGCCGATTTACGGCGCGCTGGTAGCGCGGCTGCCGCGCAGGCGGTTCATCCCGGTCGTCTATCACTTCTTTGTCGCCAACCTGGCGATTTTCTGGCTGCTGCTGACGCTCGGCATCGAGCGGGAGATCGTGGCGCGGGTGTTCTTCGTCTGGATCAGCGTGTTCGTCCTCTTCGCGGTCTCGGTGTTCTGGTCGTATATGGCGGATCTTTTCACCTCCGAGCAGGGCAAGCGCCTGTTCGCCTTCATCGCCGCGGGCGGCGCCGCGGGCGCGCTCGCCGGCCCGGCGCTGACCATCGGTCTGGTGGAGCTGCTCGGCCCCGCGAACCTGCTGATCGTGGCGGCGCTGTTTGTCGAAGGGGCGGTATTTTGCGTGCGACGGCTGGAACACGCTGCGCCAGCAGCTGAAACGAAAATCTCTGAAAAAAGTGCAGCATTGGTGCTCGGCGGTGGTTGGTTCGACGGATTCCTGCTGCTGCTGCGCTCGCCTTACCTCGCCGGCATCACGCTCTGGGTGTCGCTGCTTTCCGTCGCCGCGACGTTCCTTTACTTCCAGCAGGCGAACATCGTCGCCGCCGCGTCCGACGATCCGGCGGTCCGCACCCGCCTGTTCGCCAGCGTCGATCTCGCGGTCGGCGTGCTGACCATCATCGTCCAGGCGTTCGCGACCGGGAAGCTGATCGCGCGCTTCGGCATCGGCGCAGCGCTCGCGTTGCTGCCCTTTGTCTTCGCGGCGGGCTTCGCGGCGCTTGCCGCTGCCCCGGTACTGGCAGTGGTAATCGGCTTCCAGGCACTGCAGCGGACCGCGAACTTCGCCATCTCGAATCCGGCGCGCGAGGTGCTGTTCACGGTGGTCGCGCGCGAGGAGAAGTACAAGGCGAAGAACGTGATCGACATCCTGGCGGTCCGCGGCGCGGACGCCGCGGGCGGCTGGCTGTTCGCGGTGCTGCGCTCCCTCGGCATGGAATTGCGGGCGATCTCGCTCGTAGCGATACCGATAGCGGCCGCGTGCCTCGCGCTCGCCGTGGCGCTCGGGCGCGCGCAGGAGCGGCGCGCGGCGCGCCCGGCGACGGCTTCAGGAAGCGATGCCGAGCACCTTGCGTAGCTCGCGCGCGGTGAGCGCCCTGCCGAACACCGGCGTGCCGACGTCGAATTCCTTCGCGCGCGCGAGCGGCCCGACCACGACCGGCTCGAAGCCCGCGTCCTGGACCAGTCGTATCGCGACCTTGAGCGCGGCGTCGTCATCGGCCGCGAGCGGGATCGCCAGCCGCTCGCCGGCGCGGTGCGCCTCGCTGCGCATCGAGTTGTAGCCGACGCAGTTAAACGCGCGCACCAGGCGCACGCCGGGCAGAAACTCGACCGAAGCGACCCCCGTGCCCTTCGCCCTCGCCTCCACGGCCATGTCGCCGTCGCGGGCCTGGATGGGATTGCAGGTATCGAGCACCGCCTTGCCCTTCAACTCGGCGGCGTAATCGCGGCCGATCTGCGGCAGCGCCGAATAAGGAACCGAGATCAGCATGGCCTCGCCGTATGCCGCCGCCTCGCGCGGCGTGCCCGCGCGCGCCTTGGGCCCGAGGCCCGCGACCAGTTCCCTGACCTCGCCAATTTCGCGCGCGGAGAACATGACCTCGTAGCCCGCCTTCACCCAGAGCCCGCCGATGGTACCGCCGACCCGGCCCGAGCCGATGACGCCGATCTTCAAGCGGCGGCCGCTGTCCTGGCCCGACGCGGGGTTCATGCCCGCGAGGAGCGCGAGGCCCGCGGCGCCAAGCAAGCTGCGTCTTTTCCGGTTCATGGGATGGTCCTTTCGCATGCGTTATAGTAGCCGAGGCGTCATCATATCCTCGGAGGCATCATGGGCGGCTGGATAACACTTGCGGTCATTGCGGCGGTGGTCTTCTGGGTGATCGTCATCTACAACGGCCTGGTGCAGTTGCGCAACCGCTTCAAGAATTCGTTTTCGCAGATCGACGTGCAGCTGAAGCGCCGCTACGACCTGATCCCGAACCTGGTCGAGGCGGCCAAGGGCTACCTGACCCACGAGCGCGGCACGCTCGAGGCAGTGACAGCGGCGCGCGGTGCGGCGATGGGCGCGGCGCAGAAGGCAGCGGCGGCGCCGGGCGACCCGGCGGCGATGCAGGGCCTGGCGCAGGCCGAGGGCGTGCTGGGCGGCGCGCTCGGCCGGCTGATGGCCGTGTTCGAGGCCTACCCGGACCTGAAGGCGAACCAGAACGTCATGCAGGTGCAGGAGGAGCTCACCAGCACCGAGAACAAAATCGCCTTCTCGCGCCAGGCCTACAACGATACGGTGATGGAATACAACACCAAGCGCGAATCCTTCCCCGACACGATCTTCGCGGGCATGTTCGGGTTCACGCCAGCGACGCTGCTCGAAGCGACCGAGTCGGCCGAAGAGCGCAAGGCGCCCAAAGTTTCCTTCAAGTAATTGGCGACGTTTTTCGAAAACCAGCACCTGGCGCGGCGCAACACCAGGGTGCTGGTGCTGCTGTATGTGCTCGCCGTGGCCGGCGTCATCATCGCGGTGGACCTGGTACTGGCGGCCGCCTACCTGTACGGGTTTGCCGACCTGCACGTGCCCCAGGGCCGCTCGCCAGGGGCGTTCGCGCTGCTGCGCGCGGTGCCCGCAAGCGTCTACGTGCTGGGCGCGCTCGGCACCGCGCTGGTGATCTTCGCGGTGAGCGGCTGGAACATCGTGCAGCTGGCGAGCGGCGGCAAGGCGGTCGCCGACATGGTGGGAGCCCGCCGGGTTCCCTCCGATACGCGCGACCCGCTCGAGCGGCGCCTGGTCAACGTGGTCGAGGAAATGGCGATCGCCTCGGGCGTGCGCGTGCCGGTGGTCTACGTGATGGACGGCGAGGCGGGCATCAATGCTTTCGCCGCCGGCTACGACGTTTCGGACTCGGTCGTCGCGGTGACGCGCGGCACGCTGGAGACCCTCAACCGGGACGAGCTGCAAGGCGTGATCGGCCACGAGTTCAGCCACGTCCTGAATGGCGACATGCGGCTCAACATCCGCATGATCGGCATCCTCGCCGGCATCGTCTTCATCGGCTCGATCGGCGAGTTCATCATGCGCAGCCAGCGCGGCGGCAGCGACAGCAAGGGCGCGGCGCCGATCTTCCTCGGCGGCTTCGCTCTGCTGCTGATCGGTTACATCGGTCTGTTTTTCGCGCGCCTGATCAAGGCGGCGGTGTCGCGCCAGCGCGAATTCCTCGCCGACGCCTCCAGCGTGCAGTTCACGCGCAACCCGGACGGCATCGCCGGCGCGCTCGACCAGATCGGCGTTGCATCGGCCGGCGCACTGATCTCCAACCGCCATGCCGAGGACCTGTCGCACATGTTCTTCGGCCAGGGCATCCAGGTGCGGCTCTCCGGGCTGTTCGATACCCATCCGCCGCTGGAGGATCGCATCGCGCGGGTGCATCAGCGCTTCGACCGCTCCGGTTACCGGAAGACGAGGGCGGCAGCTGTTGTCGGCGTTGCTGGCGAAGAAAAAGATCCGCAAGTCGATGCAAAGCGAACAACGGCTGCTGCGGCAATTCTCGCCGCTGCTTCGATGAGCGGGCGCCGCGGCGCCGACCTGGGTTCGCAGTGGGGGCGCTCGGCGGGCGAGAGCGCGAAACTGGTCGGTTCGATGGACGGCGCCAAGGTCGACTACGCGGCCAAGCTGCTCAATGCGCTGCCGCGCGAGCTGCGCGAGCGCGTGCGCGAGCCGGAAGGCGCGCGCGCCGCGCTGGTGGGGCTGCTGCTCGCACCCAAGGAAGACGTCGTGAAGCTGCAGCTGGAGGCGCTCGCCGCCAAGGGCATGAGCACGCTAGCCGAAAGCGCGTGCCGCGCCGAGCTGCTGACGCGCCGCCTCGGGCCGGCCTTCCACCTGGCGCTCGTTGACCTGGCATTGCCGGCGCTCAAATCCGCTTCTGAACCACTCAGAAATGAACTAATCGCGGCGCTGGAGGCGGTGATTCACGCCGATCGGCGCGTATCGCTGCACGAATTCGTGGTGCTGACGCTGGTGCGCAGCCAGCTCGCGCCGCGCACCAAGCCCGGCGCCACGGGCAGCCGCAAGCTCGCCGAGCTGCAGAACGCGGCGCTGATCGTGCTCTCGCTGGTGGCGCATGCCGGCACGCGCCAGGACGCCACCGGCGTGCGTGGCGCAGAACTCGCCGCGGCAATGGCTTCGGGGCTGAAGGAGATGGGCCTGCCGGAGTCGCCGGCGGTCAGCTCGCTCACGCTGGAGGCGGCCGCCGAGGCGCTGGAAATGCTGAAGAGCCTTGCGCCGATGCAAAAAGCGATCCTGGTGAAGGGCCTGTTCGCCGCGGTCGCGCACGACGGCTCGATCCGCGTCATGGAAGCCGAGCTGATGCGCATGGTAGGCGCGGTGCTGGATTGCCCGCTGCCGCCGCTGCTCGAGTCGATCGATCCGGCTACCTTAGCGGCATAAAATCGGCCGCGTGAATTCCACCGGTCTTGAAGCGGCGCTCAGGCAGGCGCTGAAGGGAGAAGTGCGCTTCGACGTCGGCGCGCGCGCCGCCTATGCCTCGGATGCCTCGAACTACCGCCAGGTGCCGATCGGCGTGGTGCTGCCGCGCTCGGCCGAAGACATCGTCGCGGCGGTGGCGGCCTGTCGCGAGCACGCAGCGCCGATCCTCGCGCGCGGCGGCGGCACGTCGCTCTGCGGCCAGGCGGTGAATGTCGCGGTGGTTATCGATGCGTCGAAGTACCTGGACCGCATCCTTGAGCTGGACGTGGCTGCCCGCCTCGCGCGCGTGGAACCCGGAGCCGTATGCGACGCCCTGCGCGTTGCGGCCGAGCTGCACGGCCTCACCTTCGGCCCGGACCCGGCGACCCATTCGCGCTGCACGCTGGGCGGCATGATCGGCAACAACTCCTGCGGCGCGCACTCGGTGATGGCCGGCAAGACGGTCGAGAACATCGAGGCGCTGG
>Ga0247727_10004184_pt1 | contig 30875 bp, 20 predicted proteins | sample WisWelCaveWW1625_FD_202498 | JGI IMG/M metagenome (GOLD analysis project Ga0247727, IMG submission 202498) | Biofilm microbial communities from Wishing Well Cave, Virginia, United States - WW16-25 | ecosystem: Environmental > Aquatic > Deep subsurface > Groundwater > Cave microbial mat | place... | reverse complement strand
CCGTCCACTGCGTTGCCGGCCTGCGCTTCCTCGAGCTCGAGTCGCACGTCGGCGACGTCGGCGAAACGCTTCCCGCGATCCTTTACCAGGCAGCGTCGCAGCAGGCGGCGGATCGCCGGAGGTGTAGTGACCGGCAGCTTCGTCAAGTCCGGCTCGCCTTTCAGCACCTCGACGAGCGTTTCCGACACAGAGGCGCCGACGAAAGGCCGGCGGCCGGCCAGCATCTCGTACAGCACGCAGCCAAAGCCCCAGATGTCCGCTCGCTTGTCGACGGCGCCGCCCTTCGCCTGCTCCGGCGCCATGTAAGCGGCGGTCCCGAGGATCACGCCCGCGAGCGTGCCCCCCTGCGCCAGCGTCGGCGAATGCGACAGATCCGCTCCGGAATCCGCGTTCGCGTCCACCGCATACGCCTTGGCGAGGCCGAAGTCGAGCACCTTGACCTTCCCGTCCGGCGTGACCTTGACGTTGGCCGGCTTCAGGTCCCGGTGCACGATGCCCTTCTCGTGGGCCTCCGCGAGCGCGTCCACGATCTGCCGGGCGATCCCGAGCGCCTCGCCGATCGGGATCCTCCCCCGCTCGAGCCGCTTCGCCAGGTCCTCGCCCTCCACCAGCTCGAGGGCGAGAAACGGCATGCCCTCCGCCTCCTCGAGGCCATGGATGGCCGCGACGTTCGGGTGGTTGAGCGAAGCGAGCAGCCTGGCCTCGCGCCGGAAGCGGTCGAGCCGTGCGGGGTCCTGCCTCACCTCGGGCGGCAGGAGCTTGAGCGCCACCTCGCGCCCGAGCTTCGTGTCGGTGGCGCGGTAGACCTCGCCCATTCCGCCCGCGCCGATCGCGGCCGTGACCCGGTAGTGGGCGAGGCTTCGGCCGACGAGAGGAGCGGTCACGGCGCTTCGACGCGTCCGTGGACGCGCAGGCGGCTTATGCCGCCGTCGGGATAGATGCGGAGGCGCACGTGCGTGAACGGCCCGCGGGAGCGCAGCTCTTTCGCGTAGAGGTGTCGGGCGTGAGGCCGGAGCTTGGTGCGGGGCAGCAGCTCTTCCCACGAGGCCTCGACGAGCTCGCCGAGCGACGCGCGCGGTGCTCGGCAGCCTTCGAGCGAAGCGCTCTCGGGGTAGTTGCCCTTGAAGTGCGCCGTGTCGATCTCGACCTTCTCGACGCGCCCGGCCGCGCCGAGCTGGACGACGGCCCAGTCGTGGCCGGCTCCGCGTCGCCGCCGCGTCTCCCACCCTTCGGCCATGCTCTTCGCGCGGCCCGGCAGGATCAGGTGCTCCTTCGAGCCGAAGTGCATGTCGCTCGCGCCGAGGACGATCCCGCCGTTCGCGATCGCCGCGAGGTCGACGACCCGGCCGCGCAGCTTCGCGAGGTCCACGGCCACCTCGCCGCGCACGCGCAGGCGGGCAACGCCGCCGTCCGGGAATATGTTGAGGCGCACGTGCGTGAAAGGGCCGGCGCCCGTCAGGGGAAAGAGGTTGCTCGCACCCGGGGCGAGCGGCGACGGAGGCAGCACCTCGAGCCATGGCGCGCGCTCGAGCGCCCTTCGCGTCGGACGCCCGCGCAGGTCGCAGGCCTCGAGCGAGGCCTTCTCCGGCTGGTTGCCGACGAAGAAGCTGGTGTCCACGTTCACGGCGTGGATGCGCCCGCGCAGCCCGAGCTGCAGCACGCACCAGTCGTGGCCCGGCGCCCTGCGCCTGCGGGTCTCCCACCCGTCCATCCACTTCCCGCGCGCGGTGTACTTGCCGGCGATGAAGATGGCCGGCTCTGGCTTCACCAGGCAGTCACGGGGCGCAAAGAACTCGTCGTTGGCGTAGAGCGCGCGTCCGCCGACGCGCGCCGAGGCCAGATCGGGAAGCTCAGTATGGTCCATCAGAGGCCGAGAGCAGGGCGCCCTGCGGCCCACCTTCGAAAACCCCGCCCGAGAATACGCGACGCCCGCGCAGCCATGTCTGCCGCACGACGCCGTGGAGTGTGCGGCCGAGGTAGGGCGTCAGCTTGTGGCGGTGGTGGATCCCCACACCCGCGACCTCGAACGTCGCATCGGGGTCGAAGGCGACGAGGTCCGCGTCGTAACCGGGCGCGATCCGGCCCTTGCTCGCCGCGAGCCCCGCAAGGCTCGCCGGCGCCTCGGCCATCCAGGAAACGATCCGGCCGAGCCCCAGCCCTCGGCGCCGGGCCTCGGTCCAGACGACGGGCAGCGCCAGTTGCAGCGAGGCGATCCCGCCCCATGCGGCCATGAAATCGCCGCGCGCCGGCTGCTTGAGCAGCGGCGGGCAGGGCGAATGATCGGAGACGACCATGCCGATCGTCCCGTCCACGAGCGCGTCCCACAGCGCGTCGCGATTGGCTCGCTCGCGCACCGGCGGCGCGCACTTGAACTCGGTCCGGCCGTCCTCCACGTCCTCGGCCGCGAGCGCGAGGTAGTGCGGGCAGGTCTCGGCCGTCATGGGCAGCCCCTCGCGGTGCGCCTCGGCCACGAGCCGGGCCGCGGCCGCGGCCGAGAGATGCACGACGTGGATCGGCGCGCGCAGCTCGCGGCACAGGCGCAGCAGGAGCGCCACGGCCTCGCGTTCCCAGGAGGGTGGGCGCGACTCCAGGTAGGTCGCATAGCGGCGCGGATTGCCTTCGGGCGGCGCGACGTCCGTCGCCAGCTCGGCGTGGACGAGCAGCGGCTTGCCGCGCTCGGCCAGGACGGGCAGCGCCGCGCGCAGGTCGGCCTCTCCCGCCGCCGGGAAGTCGTCGATGCCGGAATGGCACAAGAACGCCTTGACGCCGCACGCGCCGGCGTCGAGAAGAGAGCCAATGCGTCGGGCATTGCCGGGGACCAGCCCGCCCCAGAAGGCGCAGTCGACGAGGGCGTGCCCCGCCGCCGCGTCGTGCTTGCGCTCGAGCGCGTCGCGCGTGGTCGTCACCGGACTGCTGTTGAGCGGCATGTCCACGAGCGTCGTGACGCCCCCCGCCGCCGCGGCCCGCGTCGCGCTCTCGAATCCTTCCCATTCTGTGCGCCCCGGCTCGTTGACGTGGACGTGGCTGTCCACGAGGCCGGGCATGAGGACGGAGTCGCCCAGGTCTTCGATGGGCGTGCCGGTCGGGACGGAAGAGGGATCCACCACGGCGACGATGCGCCCGTCGCGCACCAGGACTGCACACGTCCGCTCGCCTTCGGGTGTGATGACCCGCCGGCTGCACAGGGCCAGATCCACGGCGGGCCCGGGTGTCGCTGTGCTCATGCTCGGGCCGGTGACGGCATTGTAACCGCGAGCGCGCCGCATCACTCGACGAGCCGGTCGGGCGCCGCTAGACTTGCGAGCCGATCCGCCGTGGTCACCTCCGAAGGAGCCGAATGTCGATCCTGAAGGTCGCTCGCATCGCCCATCCCGTGCTGCGCTCGCCCGCGAAGCCGGTCCCGAAGTCCGCGTTCAAGGACCCGCTGTTCCAGAAGCTCGTCGACGACATGCGCGAGACGATGTACGAGTACGAGGGCGTCGGGCTCGCCGCCCCGCAGGTACACGAGGGCCTGCGGCTCGCGGTGATCGAGATCGGCGCTGACGACGAGCGCGCAGCGCAAGTGCCCTTCATGGTGCTCGTGAACCCGGTGATCACGCCGCTCGGCGACGAGACGCTCAGCTCCTGGGAGGGCTGCCTCTCGGTCCCCGACCTGCGCGGCATCGTGTCCCGCTTCAAACGGCTCAAGCTCGAGGCCCAGGGCCGCGACGGCAAACCCTACTCGCTCGAGGCCCAGGACTTCTTCGCGCGCGTGATCCAACACGAGTGCGATCACCTCGACGGACGCGTCTACCTCGACCGCATGGAGAGCATGCGCAGCCTGACCTTCATCAAGGAGTTCGAGGACCACGTGGCCCGCGAGGACGAGGCGTAGCGCCCTGGACCAGGCCGGGACCTCGATCGTGATACGTTGCCGCGGTGGTCCCGGTGGGGAACCCGCGGCAAGCGCCAAGCCGGCTTCGCGGCGAAGCGCTCCTCTTCACACTCCTCTTCACACTCGCCTACGCGGCCCTGGCCAGCGCGTTCTTCACCCGGGCACCCCGTTTATTCGACCACCTCGATCAGGTGTTCGATGCCGACCTCGGCATCTGGACGATCGCCCTCACGCGCCCGCAAGGCCCGCACGGCCAAAACCTGGCCCACCCCTTGATCCCGCTCTTGCTGCTCCCTTGGGGGACCGCCCTGCGGGAACTGCTACGGCGGTGCGGAGTAGAGATGGCAGGCGTTCTCGCCGCGGGGCTGCTCTGCGCGGTCGCCGGGGGCGCGACCGTCGGGGCCTTCCGCCTTCTCTTGGACCGGCTGGGAGTCGGAGCCGCCCGGGCTCGGGCGTTCACGGTCGTCTTCGCGCTTTCCGCGACGCAGGTCGCGTTCTCCTCGGTCCCCGAGAGCTACGCCTTCTCCGCGCTGAGCCTGGTCCTCGTCTTTTGGACGGCCGCCCCCCCCAGACGCTCGCTCGCGGCGAGGCTTCTGGCCGGGGTCTTCTCCTTCGGTGTCACGTCGACGAATCTCGTAGCGGTGGCGCTCGCGCAGCTCGACTGGCGGCGCGACGGCCGGCGTGCTCCACGGGTGGTCGCCTGCGTCGTCGGTCCCGTCGTCCTGGCCGCGGCGGCGCTCGCCGTGCTGCAGCAGTCTCTTTTTCCGGGAGCCAGGCCCTTCTTCCTTCCGGGACCGCTCGGAAGCGGCTACACGAGCTCTTTCGTCTGCCCCTCCTCACCGCACGAGCTCGTCGAGCGAACGGCGAAGGTCGCAGCGCACCTCATCTTCGTGGGCATGGCCGCTCCGCGCGTCACCTTGGACGAGACCAGGCGCCCGCGAGTCTCCCTCGATTTCGAGGCTTCTCCTTTCCCTGCGCTCCGCCCGGCCGGAGCCGTTCACGCGGTTTTCTGGGGGCTGCTCGTTGCGATGGCTCTTTGGGGGCTCAGGCGTGACGGGAAAGAGGCCAAAGGCATGCTGATCGCCCTGCTGGGATGGCTTGCCTTCGTCGGCGCTCTGCATCTCTGCTTCGGCTGGTCGCTCTTCCTGTACTCGGGCCACTGGGTATTTGCCGTGGTCGCACTGACTGCGGCGGGCCTGGAAGCGTCGGCCGTCGGGGGTGAAGGGCGACTGGCCGACGCAGCGATCGTCCTCAGCGTCGCATCCCAGGCGGTGGCGAACGCTTCGCTCGTCGCAGACGTGCTGCGCGCCTTCTCGGGACCATGACCACATGTGCCGCGACGACGACGGGGCCTAAACCCTGACGCTCACGATCACCGCGTAAACACCGGCCGCCGCCATCACGGCCGTCGAGAGCCAGAGCGCGAGAGTGACCACCCGCCTTGGCCGGAGCGCCCCCGGAACGTGGCGGTGGTGCAGATAGATCGCGCCCACGCCCGCGATCGGCAGCAGCAGCGCCTGGACGATCCCGCCCGCGACGACCATCTCCACCGGCGACTCGAAGAGCAGGAACAGCGACGCCGGAAACACGCTGAGCAGCACCACGAAGCCGCGCCGGTACGAGACGCGCTTCGCGTAATCGTCCCGCTCGAAGAGGCCCAGCAGCCTGCAGAAATCGGCGTAGACGCGCGAGTGCGCGGCCGTTGCGGCGAAGATCGTGCCGTAGAGGGTGACCGTGGCGCCGAGGTAGAAAAGCGGCAGCGCCCATTCGCCGAGAGTCTGCGTGTAGAGCTTCGACAGCGTGGGGATCATGTCCCGCGCCGCCGGAACGCGTCCCATGCCGTGAAGCACGCCCGCGCCGAGGAAGTAGAAGGCTACCGTGGCGATCGTGTAGACGAGCATCGACAGCAGGATGTCCACGTGCATCAGGCGGATCCAGCCTCGCGCCCGCGCCACCCAGGCGTCGCCGTCTTCGCGCCGGCCCACGAAGCGCGCATAGCCCTTCTCCACGCACCAGTAGGGGTACATGAACAGCTCGGTGGCCCCGACGCCCGTGATCCCGAAGACCGCCACCGCGGTCGTGAGCGCGCTGCCCGGCAGGCTGGGACGGAGTCCTTCCGCCGCGCGTGCCCAGGAGAATTGCTCGGGCATGCGGGTCAGGACCAGCGCGGCGAGCACGGTGAGGACGGTGAAGAAGCCGACCTTCACGAGCGCCAGCCGCTCGACGCGTTCGTAGCCGCCGCCGAGGAGCAGCGCCAGCGTCAGGGCGACGAACACGAGCACCCACAGCGGCACGGGTACCACCGGCAGCAGCAGGTTCATCACTTGGGCGAGCCCGCCGAACATGCCGCCGACCTGGACGAGGCTCGCGAACACCATGAGCGCCCATGCCCACGGTAGCCAACCCACGCGGAAGCGCGGGCCGGGCACGCGGTTCAGCCCTTCGAGGCCGGTCTCGCCCGACACGATCGTGTAACGGCCCAGCTCCGCCTGGACCACAGGCTTGACGGCGCAGCTCAGGAGCACGAGCCAGAGCGCGGCATAGCCCACTTGCGCGCCGAGTGTCGTGGTGGCGATCAGCTCGCCCGATCCCACGATCGAAGCGGCGAGCACCATGCCCGGGCCGAGGCGCCGGAGCGCCCGCCGGAGCGATACGGGCGGGTCTTCGACCTCGCCCGGCGGCAGCAGGTAGGGATCGCGCTCCAGGCTCCACGTGGCGGGCATCAGACGAGCGTCACGGCGTTCGTCAGCTCTCCGAGCTCCGGGCACGAGAGGGTGACGACGTCGCCCTCCTCGAGGCCGACGTCGAGCGGCTGGATGATGCCGGTGCCGGTCGAGAGCACGGTGCCGGTGCGGATCTCGTTCGAGCGCAGCAGCCAGGAGACGATCTCCTCGAAGCGCCGTTTGAGCTGGCCAGTGCTGGCCTCGCCCGCGAAGACCTCGCGCCCGCCGCGGACCACCCGGCAGCGCAGCGTGAGCGCGTACGGATCGGCGATCTCGTCGGGTGTCACGATCACCGGGCCGAAGGCGAAGCACCCGGTGTAGACCTTGGACTGCGGCAGGTACAGCGGGTTGTTGACGTCGCGCATCTGGAAGAGCCTCATGAGCCTGGTCGAGGCTCCGGATTCTGGTGGAGCCCGGGCCGGCACGCAACCCACTCTCACCTCTCCCGCCTTGCCGCGCCACGCCCGCGTCGGCTAGTCTGACCTGCTCATGCCCGTCCTCAGCGGAGCCCCTCGCGTCACGCTGCGCCACGCCTCGGCGCGGCCGTACGACGCGGCGATCGCCGCAGCGCGCACCTGCTATTCGCCGCGCGTGATCGGAGCCGAGGAGGTGACAAAGGCGCAGCGCGAGACAATCGGGCCGCTGACCTTCGAGGGCGGGCACCACACCGTGTGGCAGCACGCCCACTTCGAGTTCGGCCTCGAGAACGTGAGCCGCCAGTTCGTGTGGTCGTTCCTCCATTCGCACCCCTTCTACAACTCCGAGCAGTCCTCGCAGCGCTTCGTGCGCCTCGACGAGGTGCGTGCGCTCGTGCCGGAAGGGCTCGCCGGCGAAGCGCGTCTCGTCTACGAGGCGGCCATCGAGTCCGCGTGGGAGAGCTACCGCCGGCTGACGGGGCTGCTGAAGGCCGACACGCTCCGCATCCTCGGCGGCCTGCGCCACTTGACGCCGAACGCGTCGGACAAGCGCCGCAAGAAGGTCGAGCGCGAGGCCGAAAAGAAGGCGATCGAGACCGCGCGCTACGTGATCCCGATCGCGGCCTTCACCTCCATGGTGCACACCGTCTCCGGGATCGTGCTGCACCGCCTGTATCGCATGCTGCGGACCGGCGATGCGCCAACGGAGACGCGCGCCGTGATCGAGGCGATGGTGGGCCTCGTGAAAGAGCTGGACCCCGCCTTTTTCGATTCCATCGGCCAGGGGCCGCTCGCCGAGGCCGAGGTGGTCGAGACGTGCCCGCCCCGCGTCGCCGCGGACGGCGACGCCGAGGCGAGCCGGCTCGACGCGCTGCTCGGCGCGCGCGTCTCGCTGCTCGTCGATCACATGCCGCGCGCCGAGCAGACGACCGCCGAGGCGGTGCGTACCGTGCTGGGAGCGACGCCCCAGACGCTCTCCGACGACGAGGCGCTCGAGCTTCTGCTCAACCCCGGCCAGAACCGTTATCGGCTGGAGACGCTGCAGCTCTCCGTCCACTCGCCGCTCGGCCGGGCGATGCACCACGCGGCGTACACGTTCCTGAAGAAGCTGTCGCACACTGCCGACAGCCAAGACCAGCGGCACCGCATGGTGCCGGCCTCGCGCCCGCTGATGACGCTCACGGACACGCGGCGGCCCGACTGCATCACGCCGCCGCTCGTCGCGGCCAACCGCGAGGCGCACGCGGTCTACCAGGAGGCGATCGAGCGCGCCTGGGCGGCCAAGAACCGCCTCCTGGAAATGGACGTCCCGCTGGAGACGGCGCTCTACGTGCTGCCGAACGCCAAGGCGCTGCGCTTCCACGAGAGCGGCAGCCTGCTCTATCTCGCCCACAAGTGGGTGATGCGGACCTGCTTCAACGCACAGGAGGAGATCTACCGCGCGTCGATGGACGAGCTCGAGCAGCTGCGTGCCGTCCACCCGCGTCTCGCGCGCCACATGGGTCCGCCCTGCGTGCTGCGCTACTCGCGCATCACCCCGACCTGCACCGAGGGCGAGCACTTCTGCGGCGTCCCCGTGTGGCGGTCCTTCCCGAACGTCGAACGGCCGCTCTAGGTCAGCGAGTCGACAGCTCGTCCTTGTAGACGACGCCCGCCTTCATGACGAAGCCGACCTGCTCGAGGGCTCGGATGTCGACGAGCGGGTCCTTCGCCACCGCTACCAGATCGGCCCACTTGCCCGCCTCCAGCGTGCCCACGCGATCCGACCAGCCGAGGATCTCCGCGTTGACGCGCGTGGCGGCGACGATCGTGGCGAGCGGCGCCTCGCCGAGCCCGACGCGAAACACCAGCTCCTTAGCGTACTCACCGTGGGGCATCACGGGCACGTCGGTGGCGACGCCGATGCGGAGCCCGGCGGCAAGCGCCTGCCGGAACGAGTCGAGCATCCGCTCGTCGATCTGGCGCGAGCGCTCCTTCTCGGACTCCGGCACGATCGGGTTGCTCTCCACGGTTTTCGAGATGTACAGCGTCGGGACGTAGTACGTCCGCCCCGCCTTCAGCAGGGCGATCGCCTCGGCGTCCAGCATCGAGCCGTGATCGACCGTCCTCACGCCGGCTCGGATCGCGGCCTTGATCCCCTCGCTGCCGTGCGCGTGGGCGGCCACCTCGCGCCCCCACCGCTTCGCTTCCGTCACGGCGGCCTGGATCTCCTCGTCGGAGTACTGCTGCTGTCCCGCACCGATTCCCTTGGAGGTGACCGCTCCCGTCGCCAGGATCTTGATGAAGTCCGCCCCGTTCTTGAAGTGCGTGCGGACGGCCTTCGTGATCTCGAGCGGGCCATCGGCCAAGTTCCGCACCAGCGGCACGTCCACGAAGATCGAGAACTGCCGCGCGTCGCCGGCGCCACCGGTGGACGAGACGTAGCTTCCCGCCACGAGCATCCGCGGACCCGGCACGAAGCCCTGCGCGATCGCGTCGCGCAGGTCCACGTCCACGTAGGGCCAGGTCGGCCCCATGTCCCGGCATGTGGTGACGCCCGATTCGAGCGTGACGCGCGCGTTACGCGCGCCCCAGAGCGCGGCCTGCGTCGGCGTCGTCTTGAGGAGCGCCTCCTCCCAGTGCATGCCGTCGCGGTCCGTGAGGTGGGTGTGAAGATCGATCAGGCCCGGGAGCAGCGTCGCGGCTCCCAGATCGACGAGCTTGGCGCCCTTCGGCAGGTCGAGGACCCGAGCGACGGCGGTAATGCGGTCGCCTTCCACGCGGACCGCAGCCGGCGCGAGCACGGCGCCTCCTCGCCCGTCGATCAGGCGCGCCGCGCGGACGATCGTGACCCGTGGCGCCGCCGTGGCGGCGAGCAGTGCGACGGACAAGAGCCAGAGCATCGAGGCCTCCTGGGGCAGGCATGTTAGTCCCGAGTGAGGCGCGAGCGAGGGGCCCGCGACGCCTGAGCCGGGAGCCGGCTACAACGGACACGTGAGTCAGCGGCCCGCCCCAGGTGCGCTTCAGGATCGGGTCGATCAACGCCTCACGCACTGCCTCGCCCGGTCTGCACCGCGTCCGCGGCGCACAGCCCGCTGCGAACCGCGCCTTCGATTGTTGCGGGGAGCCCCGTGTCGGTCCAGTCTCCCGCGAGGAAGAGGCCCGCGATCTCGGTCACGGGACCCGGCCGCAGCGCCTCGAGCTCCGGTGTCGAAGCGAAGGTCGCCTGCGCCTCGCGCTGGACCAGCGAGCGCGTGATCGTGGCGTCCTTCATCGCCGGGAAGTAGCGGCAGAGCGCGGCCACGGCGGCGTCGACGAGCTCGGCGCTCGTTTTGGGAGCGCTGCGATACGCGGCGCTCACGATGAAGGCGAGGTGCTGCGGCGCTCCCTCGCGCCCGTGCAGCCGTCCCTTGTCGAAGACCCATTCCATCTCGGCGTCGCGCAGGCCGAGCATGACGCGGTCCACGACCACGCGGTCGAGCCACAGGTCGACCGACACGATCGGCGAGCCAAGGAAGCGTTCGAGCGCCGCGAACGCCGGCCGCGCGCGCAGCGCCTCGGGGAGCAGTTCGACGAGCGCCGGCGGCGGCAGCGCGCTCACGACGGCGTCAGCAGGCTCGATGCGGGCCTCCGTAGCGGCACCCGCCGCGATCTCGCGCCGCGTCTGCGGACGCTGCTGGTAGCGCACGCCGCTCGCGCGGCCTACGTCGACGACGAGCCCGTCCGCCCGCGCCCCACGTCGCACGACGCCGCCGCGGCCCTCGAAGTAGGCGGCGAGCCGTTCCAGGAGCGCGCCCCAGCCGCGCCGCGGGAACACGAGCCGGGAGGCGCGCTGGTCGCGCAGGAAGGCCTCCCGGAAGACCCGGTGAAAGAGCACCGCCGCCGCGCGCTCGACCGGCTCGTTGAGTATCGCGATCGCCAGCGGGTCCCACACGAGCCGACGGGCCGCATCGCCCTGGCCGCAGCGCCGCAGGTACTCGGCCAGCGTCAACCCGTGGGGCGGCCGGCCGAAGCGCACGGCGAGGCCGAGCCGAATCGCCTGCAGCTTGACCGCGAGCGGCACGCGCAAGCCGAAGAGGCCGACGAGCAGGTGCAGCGGCGCCGCGAACGGCGGGCAGTCGAGCGCGCTCGTCCCCCGATCGTCGATCCACTCGAGCTTCAGCGCGTCCTGGAACAGCAGCAGCGGTTCAGCCTCCGCGCGCCGCAGCAGGTCGAGCGTCGCCGCGTAGGCCCCGATCATCAAGTGTGTGCCGTTGTCCACTTCGTCGCCGGTGACCGCATCGCGTGAAGAGGTCGCGCGGCCGCCGAGGATGCCGCGGCGCTCGAGCAGCACCACCTGGTGGCGCCGTTCCTGCAGCAAGGTCGCCGCCGCGAACCCCGCGAATCCACCCCCGACGACGACGACCTTCATGCGCCCCAGCGGACCCGCGCCGCGGTCCGAAGCGCGATCCAGAGCTTGCGCGGCTTGCCGAGCTGGACCCGCGGCCCTGCCACGGGATGGCCGCGCCGGGCCCACTCCTCGAGCACTGCGCGGTACACCGCGCCCATGATCTCGGCCGCGAGCATCGAGCGGCGGTCGCGCTCGGGCAGCAGCCACGCCGCGGCGGCGTAGTGCGAGCGCGCGCGCTCGGCCTCGAAGGCGAGCAGCCTCGAGAGCCCCTCGGGCGGCGCTGCGAGCGGCGCGCGCGCCGCCGCCACGAGCCCGGCCTCGCTCACGCCGAAACGCGCCAGGTCCTCGAGCGGCAGGTATATCCGGTCGCGCGCGGCGTCTTGGGCGATGTCGCGCAGGATGTTGGTGAGCTGAAGCGCCAGCCCCAGCTCGACCGCGTAGTCGCGGGTGCCGGGCTCCTCGTAGCCGAAGATCTCGATCGAGGCGAGGCCGACCGCCGAGGCAACGCGCTCGCAGTAGAGCCGCAGGTCGGCGAAGGTCGGATAGCGCCGCGTCGTCAGGTCCATCCGGCACCCGGCCACGATGTCCTCGAAGGTTCCGCGTGGGATCGGGAATCGCGCCACCGTTTCCGCCAGCTCGCGCCCCAGCTCGGTCTCGGGCTTTCCCGCGTAGGCCCGGTTGAGCTCGGCCTGCCAGCGCGCGAGGCCGGCCTCACGCTCGCCGCCTTCCTCGTCGACGCAGTCGTCGACCGTGCGGCAGAAGGCGTAGAGCGCGTAGATCGCGCGGCGCTTCTGCTCGGGCAGGATGCGGAACGCGTAGTAGAAGTTGGTTCCGCTCTGCCGCGTCAGCCGGGCCGAAACGCTCGCGCTCATGCGGCGCGCCAGCGCCACGCGCGCCAGGCGAGCGCGGCCTTGTCGAGCGGACCGTGGCGCGGGCGCCGCTGGAACACGTCTCCACCCACCGCTTCGATGCGGTCGAGGATCGACATGCCCCCGAGCCAGGTGAGTCGCATCTCGAAGCGCAGCTCGCGGCCGACCCCGTCGCAAAGCGGCCGCCCCTGCTCGAAGAGTGCGCGCGTGCGGGCGATCAGCTCGGCCATCAGGCCGCGCCAGCCGTCGCTCACGCGCCCGGTGCTCCAGTCCCAGCTCGTGACGCCGTGGCGCCGCTGCAGCTCCTCGGGCACGTACACGCGCCCGCGCGCGTAGTCGACCGCCGCGTCCTGCCAGTGGTTCGCGAGCTGCAGGCCGGTGCAGATGGCATCCGACAACGGCGGCAGCTCGGGGTCCGTCTCGCCGAACACGCGCAGCACCAGCCGTCCCACCGGGTTCGCCGAGCGCCGGCAGTAGTCGACGAGCTCCTCCCACGACGCGTAGCGGTCCTTCAGCGTGTCCTGCCGGAAGGCGGAGAGCAGGTCGAGCAGCAGCTGTTTCGGAATGTCGAGGCGGCGCACCGTCTCGGAGAGCGCGACGAAGATCGGCCCCTCGGCCTCGCCACGGTAGGCGGCGTGCGTCAGCGCCTCCCACTGTTCGAGCTTCTGCTGGCGCACGCCGTCGTAGATCGGCTCGTCCGCGAAATCGTCGGCGGCGCGAGCGTAGCTGTAGAGCGCGTAGACGTAAGGACGCTTCTCGCGGGGGACGAAGAGGCCCACCGGGAAGTTCTCGTAGTGGGCCTTCGTGCGCGCTTCGCAGTAGGCGAAGGCCTCCTCGACGCTGGCCGCGGGCATGGCCGCGATGATACCAGCCACGGCGGCGTCGCCACGATCAGGGGATCGGGCTCTGCCCGGACGGGCGGCCCCTCAGGGACGCGAACTCGGCTCTGGCGCCAGGTAGCGCCGCAGGCCCGTCCCACCGAGGGCGTTGCGGAAAGCCGTCACGCACAGCAGGGCCAAGAGCGGCAGCGCGAGCAGCGTCGGTCCCGCCTTCCAGGACTGAAGCTCCGTGGTGATCGGGAACACGTACAGCACCTCGTACACGAAGAGGCCGACGCACGCCGCCAGCAGCCCGAAGCGGAGCAGCAGCAGGATCCAGCTGAGGGTCCAGACCAGCATGATGGGCAGCGTGAACCACGTCGCGTCGCCCGAGCCGAGGGCGCTCGGGACCAGCAGGATGACCACGAGCGCAAAGGCGGCGAGTGCGTCCCGGCGGAGCACGGTGCGGGCCAGAACGAAGAGCAGCAATACGCCGAGCGCGAAGAGAATGCACGCGCTCGCGGAGGCGAGCGTCACGGAGAGCAGCGGGCCGGGACCGCGCAGCGCGTCGAGGTAGCCGGAGGCCGGCTCGGGCGGCGCCTGGCCGAAGAGCGGCGGCAGGACGTACCGGAGTGGGTGGGTCAGATAGTAGGCGAGCACCGCCCACGCCAGGCCCACGAGCGCGTCGCGTCCGACGACGGGATCCGAGAACCCGCCGCCGAAGAAGCGCGTCCACGACACGAGCGTCCAGGGACGCAGGCGCCGGGCGTAGGGTTCGACCGCGAGGTACACGAGCCACACGAACGCGGCCTCGAGCACGACGGCGCCGGCCCCCCGGGTCACGAGGCCGACTTGCGCGGTCCAGTCCGCCACGTTGTGCGCGCCGAGCGCCCACGACACGATCCCCACGCCGGCGAGCAGCAGCGAGACCCGGAAGGCGCCGCGCCGATCGCCGCGCCCCAGCACCAGGTTGCGGCGCGCCATGAAGCTCGCGGCGCCGACGAGCACCACCACTACCGTCAGGAACAGCGCCTGCCGCATGAGCTTGGCGGTCGGCCAGGCGTGCGACTCCATCCGCTCGGGCCGCGTCCAGGGCCAGACGATCTCGAACCACGCCGGGCGGCCCCGATGCGTCGCGGCCTCGATCCGCACGTTGATGTCGGGCCGGCCCGGCCAGGACCCCTCCCACGCGGCGCGGCTCTCCACGTAGAAGGTCGGTGTCCATCGCGGGGCCACCGCGCGGAACGAGCCGGGATCGAGGCGCGCTTCGGCGAAGAGGGCGGACCAGTCGGGTGCTGGCAACGGCCCGGCCATTTCGGCCTCGAGCTGAGGTGGAACGGCGTGGAACCGCAGTAGCCGTCCTTCCATGTCGTAGGTGGCGCCGGTCATCCCGCTGACTTCGAGCCCCGGCTTCGACCAGTAGACCTTGCCGCTCGGCTGCAGCGACACGAGCGGCCGCGGGCTCTGGCGGTACCAGAACTGGAGCACCGGTGGGTTTCCACCCGCGAGGTCGTCCCAGCGGCCGAGCGAGGGATCCTTTTCCGCGACGTACCCCGTGTAGCCCCACTCCGCGCCAAGGCCCCAGGCGTCGTCGACGAGCGACGCGTCCGGCACGACGCGCCGGATGAAGTCGCGCGCGCGGTCCTCGAGCGCGGCCGGTGGCTTGCCGGCAGGAACCATCTCCAGCAGCCGGAAGCTGCTGCCCGTGACCGGCACGAGCGCAAGACCCACGAGCGAGAGGCCCAGCAGGCCCCACGCGTGAGCCGGGCGCAGGCCGTGCGTCTCGCCCGCCGCGGCAACGAGCTCCGGTGACGGCGTCTCGCCCGCCGCGAGCGCGGCCTCGAGCGGGTCGCTCCCCGTGAGCATGGCGGAGACGACGAGCGGCGAGGCCGGTCGCCGCCTCGGCTCCTTCTCGAGACAGCCCAGGATCGCCCGCTCGACGGCGGGATCGAGGCCGGCCACGAGCGCCGACGGCTCGATCGGCCGTTCGTCGCGGTGCTTGCGCGTGTACTCCGCGAGCGACTTGCCCTCGAAGGCGCGCCGGCCCGTATACAGCTCGTACAGCACCAGGCCGAGCGAGTAGATGTCGCTGCGGACCGTGACCTCGCGCCCCTGGAGCTGCTCCGGCGACATGTAGCTGGGCGTACCCGATCGCACGTCCCCGTGGCGCAGCGACTCGGCGAGACCGGCCAGGCCGAAGTCGGTGATGCGCACGTTGCCCTGGCCGTCGAGCATCACGTTGGCGGGCTTGAGGTCCCGGTGCAAGACGCCCTTCTCGTGCGCCGCGGCCAGGCCCGCGCAGAGCTGGCGCGCGATCTCGAGTGCCTTGTCGGGCGGCAGGCGCCCGATACGGCGCAGCAGCGAGGCCAGGTTCTCGCCGTCGACCAGCTCCATCGACAGGAAGAAGTGGCCCTCGGCCTCGGCGACGTCGTAGACCCGGCACACGGCGGCGTGCGACACCTGCCGCGCCACGCGCACCTCGCGATAGAAACGCGCGAGTCGCTCGACGTCCGAGTCGAGGCCGTGCGGCAGGAACTTGAGGGCGACAGGCTGCTCGAGCTTGAGGTCGTCCGCCCGGTAGACCTCGCCCATGCCACCGCGGCCCAGGAGGCCCGTGATCCGGTAGCGGTCGGCGAGCACCGTCCCGGGCACGAAGCGCTCGCCGGAGAGCCGTGTGGAGCCGTTCGAGGGCGTGCGGGCGTGGCCCTCGGACGGCGTCCGAAGCGAGGCCGGATGGGGCGCCGTGCCGGTCGGACTCAGGGCGATGTCGAGGTCCGAGCCGCAGGCCGGGCAGGCGGGCTCGGACGCGGCGACCGGAGTGGCGCAGGTGGGGCACGCGAACATGAAGACGCTCGAAGCTCTCCCCCGAGCATACGACGGCCGGTGGGAAAAGTGCCGTCCGCTATACGAGCCTCGTGTCCAAGTTGCACCATGACGGCCCTTTCCGGCGACCGGAATCCAGACACGTTGTCGCGGGGATCTGTCACAAGTCTTTTTGTTCCAGTCATCTGCCGGGCGGCCCGGGAATTGCTGTGTCGTGGCTGGGAGGAAGCATGAGCTCGGAGCGAACAACGGTGCCGGTGTTCTCCCCGCGACGCGACACGCGGGAGTTCAGTCCGGCGGAATCGGCGGGGTTGCGCGAGCGGGTGATCGAAGCCCGTGCGGCGGCCGGCGCGCTCGGCACGTGGGTGCTCGAGAGCCGCGTGGGCGAGGACGGCTCGCTCCAGCGCACTCCGGTCCATCCGCTGCCCTTCCGCATCGGGCGCGCGGCCGGGCTCCAGCTCGTGTTGCCGTCGAACCACGTCTCGAAGGCGCACGCCGAGATCTACACCGACGGCCTGACGCTGCGGGTCCGCGACCTCGGCAGCCGCAACGGCACGTTCCTGAACCGCGAAGCCGTGACCGACGGGCCGCTCCACGACGGTGACGTTCTGCACGTCGGCGACCACGAGTTCCGCGTGGCGCGCGACATGGGCCAGGAAGCGTGCGCGGACGCCGAGGGGACGATGCTGCAGACGGCACCTCTCAGCCGCCACTTCATCTCGGGCGCCGCCAAGGTCCGCCAGCTGATCGACCAGGGCGCGATCACGATGCTCTTCCAGCCCGTCGTCACGCTGCCGGGAGCGAAGGTGACGGCCTGCGAGGCGCTCGGCCGCGGGCGCTTCCCCGACCTGCCCGAGAGCCCGGTGGAGCTGTTCGACCTGGCCGGCACGCTCGGGCCCGACGTGCAGGCCGAGCTCAGCCGGCTGTTCCGGCGCAAGGCGGTCGAGCTCGTGAAGGACCGCCCCGAGCCGCCGCTGCTCTTCGTCAACACGCACCCTGTCGAGCTCGAGCGGCCCGGGCTGCTCGAGTCGCTCGAGGAGCTGCGCGCGTACGCGCCTCACGTCGACCTGGTGCTGGAGATCCACGAGAGTGCGCTCGCCCAGACCGATTTCATCACCTGGCTGCGCACGCGGCTGATGGAAATCAACGTCGGGCTGGCGTACGACGACTTCGGGGCCGGCCAGGCACGTCTCTTCGAGCTGGCCGAGGCGCCGCCCCACTACCTGAAGTTCGACCGGCGTTTCGTCACCGGCCTCGACACGGCGCCCGTGACGCGGCAGCGGCTGGTGGCCTCGCTGGTGGCGGCGGCGCGCGAGCTGCTGGTGAAGACGATCGCCGAAGGCGTCGAGACGGCGGACGAGGCGGCGGCGTGCGTGCGCGCGGGCTTCTCGCACGCGCAGGGCTACCACTTCGCACGGCCGATGCCGATCGAGAAGCTGGGATAGGAGTGAGCCCGTGAAGAGGGACCAGCCGGGCCGCGACGCAGCGGGGACGGCCAGCAAGGAGGAGAACGGGCTCAGCACGGCGATCGCCGACCGCATCATCTCCATGCTCGAGGAGGGGCCGCGGACCCCGGCCGGCTGGCGCGAGGCGATGGCGTGGCTCGCCAAGGAATCCGGGCCCGAGGTCTACCCGACGCTGCTGTTCGTGCTCACCCAGCTCGATTTCGCGAACGAGCCGGCGCGCGAGCACTGGGACAACATCCTGCGCCAGTGGGAAGAGCTCAACAAGCGCATCCCGGAGAAGGTCGACCTGCGCGTGGCAATGCTCCAGTACTTCCTGCGCAGCCAGCGCAAGCTGCACAACCCGGCGATCGTGGAGATCAAGATGCTGCGGCGCACGCAGGCTTCCGCCATCTACGACGAGCTCACGCGGCTCTACAACTTCCGTTACTTCCAGGACCGCGTCGTCTCCGAGGTGCGGCGCGCGCAACGCTACGACCACGCGCTGACGCTGCTGATGATCGACGTCGACGACTTCAAGGCCTTCAACGACGCGCGCGGGCACATGGGCGGCAACATGGCGCTGCGGCGGCTGGCCTCGGTGCTGCGCAAGACGGTGCGCGAGGTCGACGTGGCCGCGCGCTACGGCGGCGAGGAGTTCGCGATCCTGCTCCCCAGCACGCCCAAGCTCGCCGCGCTCAAGCTCGCCGAGAAGCTGCGCAGCGCGGTCGAGAGGGCCGGCATCGGGCGGGACGCGTCGGGCGGCGGCAAGCCGCTGAGCGTGAGCGTGGGCGTCGCGAGCCTGCCCGGCGACGCCGGGACCGCCGAGGAGCTCGTCGATCGCGCCGACAGCGCGCTCTACATCGCGAAGAGCATGGGCAAAAACTGCGTCAAGCCCTTCTCCGACGAGCGGCGCGAGCACACGCGCCTCGATACCACGCTGTCCGGCTTCTTCAGCGTGCTCGCGAAGGAGCGCCACCCGTTCGCCACGACCAACGTGAGCGAGGGCGGCATCCTGTTCCACAGCGCCGAGCCGCTGCCGAGCGGCTCGCTGCTGAAGCTGCAGCTCGCGCTGCCCCCCTCGGGCGAGCCGATCGAGTGCGCCGTGAAGGTGCTGCGCGTGATCGGCGCGCGGGGCGGCTTCGAGATCGGCACCCAGATCCTGCACATGCCGCGGCTGCACGTGCGGCGCTTCCGCCACTTCATCAAACTACTCAAGGCGGGCGAGATCGCCCACGCGCCGGCGGCGCGGCGGCGCAAGCCACGCGCGCCCGCGCCTGCGGCCGGGCAGCCGCAGGCGATCGACGAGACGGCGGAGATCTTCGACAACACGCTGCCGCTGATCCCGATCGCCTAACCGGCTTACTTAAGCCCGAACTCGCGGGCGCGGAGCTTGCGCAGGCGGTCGCGCAGCGCGGCGGCCTTCTCGAACTCGAGCGCCTTCGCGGCCTCGCGCATCTGCTTCTCGAGCGCCTTGATCTCGGCTTCGAGGTCGTTGAGCGAGCGGTAGCGGGCCTCCGGCTCCTCTTCGACCTGCGGGATCTCGGCATAGTCGTGCTCGTAGACCGAGGAGAGCAGGTCGCCGATCGCCTTCTTGATGCTCTCGGGCGTGATGCCGTGCTCGCGGTTGTACTCCTGCTGGCGCGCGCGGCGGCGGCTCGTCTCGGAGATCGCCGCCTTCATCGAGGCCGTCTCCTGGTCGGCGTACAGGATCGCCTGGCCGGCGACGTGGCGCGCGGCGCGTCCGATCGTCTGGATCAGCGATCCCGCCGAGCGCAGGAAGCCCTCCTTGTCGGCGTCGAGCACCGCCACCAGCGACACCTCGGGCAGGTCGAGCCCCTCGCGCAGCAGGTTGATCCCGACCAAGACGTCGAACTCGCCCTTGCGCAGGTCGCGCAGGATCGCCACGCGCTCGAGCGTGTCGATGTCGGAATGCAGGTAGCGCACGCGCACGCCGAGGTCGTGGTAGTACTCGGTCAGGTCCTCGGCCATTCGCTTGGTGAGCGTCGTGACCAGCACGCGCTCGCCCTTCGCGGCGCGGGCGCGGATCTCGGCGAGCAGGTCGTCGACCTGCCCCTTCACCGGGCGCACGTCGATCCCGGGGTCCATCAGGCCCGTGGGGCGGATCACCTGCTCGACCACGACGCCGCCCGCCTTCTGCAGCTCGTAGGGCCCCGGCGTCGCCGAGGCGTAGAGCACCTGGCCCAGGCGCTCCTCGAGCTCCTCGAAGTTCAGCGGCCGGTTGTCGAGCGCCGAGGGCAGCCGGAAGCCGTACTCGACGAGCGTCTTCTTGCGCTGCTGGTCGCCGTGGTACATCCCGCGCACCTGCGGGACCGACTGGTGCGACTCGTCGATCACCATCAGCACGTCCTTCGGCAGGTAGTCGATCAGCGTCGGCGGCGGCTCGCCGGGCTTGCGGCCCGACAGGTGGCGCGAATAGTTCTCGATCCCGTGGCAGTGCCCGGTCTCGCGCAGCATCTCGAGGTCGAACATGGTGCGCTGGTAGAGCCGCTGCGCCTCGAGCAGCTGGCCGCGGCTCTCGAGCGCCGGTTTCACCTGCATCAGCTCGGCCTCGATCGTCTTCACCGCGACCTCGAGCCGCGGCTGCGGCGTCACGTAGTGGCTCGACGGGTAGATCGCCACCTGCGCGAGCCGGCCCGTGCTCTTACCCGTGAGCGGGTCGAACGAGCTGATGCGCTCGACCTCGTCGCCGAAGAGCTCGATCCGGATCCCGCTCTCCTCGTAGGCGGGCACGATCTCGATCACGTCGCCGCGGGCTCGAAAGCTGCCGCGCTCGAGCGCGTAGTCGTTGCGCTCGTAGCGCGCCTCGACGAGCCGCGCCAGCAGGTCGCGGCGGTCGAGCGTCATGCCCTGGCGCACGAACAGCAGCATGCCGTAGTACGCCTCGGGCGAGCCCAGGCCGTAGATGCACGAGACCGACGCCACGATCACGACGTCGCGCCGCTCGAACAGGCTGCGCGTGGCGCTGAGCCGCATCCGGTCGATCTCGTCGTTGATCGTGGCTTCCTTCTCGATGTAGGTGTCCGACTGCGGGACGTAAGCCTCGGGCTGGTAGTAGTCGTAGTACGAGACGAAGTACTCGACGGCATTGCGTGGAAAGAACGCCTTGAACTCCTGGTAGAGTTGCGCCGCGAGCGTCTTGTTGTGGGCCAGCACCAGTGTCGGCCGGTTGGTCTTCGCGATCACCGAGGCGACCGTGAAGGTCTTGCCCGAGCCGGTGACGCCCAGCAGCACCTGGTGCTTGTCGCCGCGCTCGAGGCCAGAGACCAGCTCGGCGATCGCGCGCGGCTGGTCGCCCTTCGGCTCGAAATCGCTCACCAGCTCGAAGCGGGTGTCGGCCTTCGCGGGCGAAAGGCGCGGCTCCTCGACGCGTTTCACGCGCGGGCCTCCGGCTTGCGTGGCATCCGGACATCATAACGGGACCGGGCGCCAGCCGGGGTCCTGTTAGAATCCGAGAGCCCGCACGCTCGGCAGACTCGCGGGTCCCCGGGAAGGCAGGCCATGGCGGAAGACAAGACCACGACCGTCGACGCGCAGGCGCAGCTCGAAGGCAAGCTCAGCGGCAAGGACGCGGCGGTGCATGGCCGCGTGCGCGGCGAGATCGCGCTCACCGGACGGCTGCTGATCGGCGAGGAGGGCCGCGTCCACGCCACCGTCGCCGCGGAGACGGTGGAGATCGCGGGTCAGCTCGAAGGCGACGTGCGCGCGCGGGCCGTGACGCTGCGCGAGACGGCCCGGGTCAAGGGCCGTGTCGAGGCGCAGGCGCTGGTGGTCAAGGAGGGCGCCTGGCTGTCGGGCCCGGTCTCCTCCGGCGAAGCTCCGAAGCGCGAGACCCCGGTCCCGGCGCCTGCGCTAGCGCTCGGGCCGCCGAAGCCGGTGGAGAAGCCCGGCGCGTGAAGCTCCGCGAGCTGGCCGAGCGGCTCGGCTGCGAGCTCTGCGGCGACGGCGACGTGGAGATCCGAGGCGTCGCTGGCCTCGAGCAAGCGGGCCCGGGTGAGCTGAGCTTCCTCGCCCACCCGCGTTACGCCGACAAGCTCGCGGCCACGCGGGCGGCAGCAGTGGTCGTGGCAGACGGCCACGAGACGTCGCTGCCATGCCTCGTCTCCGACAACCCCTACCTCGCCTTCGCACGCGCGGTCGCGCTCTTGCGGCCGCCGGCGCGCGCCGCCGCGGGAGTGCATGCCTCGGCGCAAGTCGACCCGAGCGCGGTGCTCGGCGAGGGCGTGCACGTCGGGGCGCTCGCGGTCGTGGGCAAGGGCGTTCGCGTGGGCGCGCGCAGCGTGCTTCACCCGCACGTGGTGCTCTACGACGGCGTGGAGCTCGGCGAGGACTGCGTGCTCCACGCCGGCGTGAGCGTGCGCGAGGGCTGTCGGCTCGGACAGCGCGTGGTCGTGCAGGACGGCGCGGTGATCGGGGCCGACGGCTTCGGGTTCGCGCGCGACAAGGACGGCCGCTACCACAAGTTCCCGCAGGTGGGCATCGTGGTGATCGAAGACGACGTCGAGATCGGCGCGCTCACCGCGATCGACCGGGCGGCGCTCGGCGAAACGCGCATCGGCCGTGGGACGAAGCTCGACAACCTGGTGCAGGTCGGCCACTCGGTCAGGATCGGCGAGGACACGGTGCTGGCGGGCCAGGTCGGCGTGGCCGGCAGCACGCAGATCGGCCGGGGCGTCACGCTCGCGGGCCAGGTCGGGGTGGCGGGCCACCTGACGATCGGGGACGGGGTCACGGCTACCGCGCAAACGGGCATCCCGAGCTCGGTCGAGGCCGGCTCGGTCGTGTCCGGCTACCCCGCGATCGAGAACCGCGCGTGGCTCAGGTCGAGCGCCGTTTTCGCGAAGCTGCCGGAGCTGCAGCGCCGGCTGCGCGAGTTGGAACGCAAGCTCGAGTCGCTGCTCGGGTCGTAGGCCTCTGGTGGCGCGGCTTACTTTCTCTGGGCCTGGCGCGGGGGCTCGTCCTTCGGCGCGTCGTAGCCGCGCCGGTGGCGGACCTTGAGCTCCGGTCGCTTCAGCTGGACGGTGATGCGGCGGAACTTGCCGTCGCGCTTCAGGTTGTCCGACACGTAGCCCAGCACGTACTGGCTGCCGAGCTCGTCGAGGATCGCCTTGTAGATCGCCGCCAGCTCCTTGGAGGCGTGGGGCTCGAAGACCCGGCCCCCGGTGGACTCGGCGAGCGCGTGCAGGAATGCCCGCGCCCGTAGCGCGTTCGTGCTGTTCGGCCGCTGGCCGGCGAAAAACCCGACCGGGTAGATCGTGACCTCGGCCGAGCGCACCAGCCGCATCACCTCCTGCAGCGGGACTTGGCTCGTGGTGTCGTCTCCGTCCGTGAACAGCACCAGCACCTTGCGCCCGGACGATTCGGCGACGCGCGACACGTAGACCGTGATCGCGTCGCGCAGCGCGGTCTCCCCGGCCCCCTGCGTATCGAGGATGCGCTCGAAGATCCCCTGCTGGTTTTCAGAGCCGTAGCGCGAGAGCCGGATGTCGCGGTCGAAGAACACCAGAACCAGGTCGCGCGCGCGCGGGATCGCCTCGAGGAAGCGGACCGCGGACTGCTGGCTCAGGCGCAGGTCCTTGCGCATGCTCTCGCTCGTGTCGAACAGCATCCCGAGGTTTAGCACCAGCTCGGCGCGCTCTTCGGGGGTCGCGGCCGGCGCGAACAGCTGCACGCGCTGGGGACGGCCGTCCTCGAGGACCTCGAAGTCCAGCTCGGCGAGGTTCGAGACCAGCCCGCCACGGCCGTCGCGGACGGTGACCGTCACGCTGACGAGGTCGAGGCCGATCCGAAACACGGGGGGCTTCTGGGCCAAGGCAGGAGCGACGAGCGCGAGTGCGGCGAGCGCAACGGCGAGTCGAGCCACGCTGGTCCCCAAGCCGCAGTCTATCGCAGGGCCTCGATCACCCGCACGGCCAGATCTACTTTGTTGAACGGCGGCATGATGTAGATGCCCTGCGCCAGCTCGCGCGCGGCGAGCGTCGCCTCCTGCGCGATGCGGACGCCCTCGAGCTGGGCGCCCTCGCCGGAGCCGGCCTTGCGCATGCGCTCGCGGATGTCGTCGGGAATGCTCATGCCGGGCACCTCGTTGTGGAGGAACTCGGCGTTCCTGTGCGAGTAGAGCGGCAGGATCCCGACCAGGAGCGGCACGTCGAGGTGCCGGATCAGCGACAAGAAGCGCTCGAGCGTGCGCGGGTCGTAGATGGGCTGCGTCATCACGTACTCGGCGCCGGCCTTCACCTTCTCCTCGAGCCGCCTGACCTCCTTCTCGGTGTCGGGCTTGCTCGGGTCGGCGCCGCAGCCCACGTGGATCGCGAGCGCGGGACCCATCAGGTTGCCGGCGAGGTCCGTGCCGTGGTTCAGGTTGTCCATGATGCGAATGAGGCCGATCGAGTCGACGTCGTAGACCGCGGTCGCGTCCGGGTAGTCGCCGAGCTTGGGCGGGTCGCCGGTGATCGCGAGAATGTTCCGGAGGCCGAGCGCGTGGGCGCCGAGCAGGTCGGACTGGATTCCGAGCAGGTTGCGGTCGCGGCAGGTGTAGTGGAGGATCGTGTCGATCCCCAGCTTCTGCTGCAGCAGCACGCACAGCGCCTGGGCGCTCATCCGCGCCGAGGCGCGCGGCCCGTCGGCCACGTTGATCGCGTCGACCTCGTTCTCCTTGCAGAACTGCGCCCGCTCGAACAGCACGCCCGCCTCGGCGCCGCGCGGCGGGTCGAGCTCGACCGAGACCACGAACTTGCGCCGCAGGCTGCGGGCGAGCGGCGACTTGTCCTGACGCGGCACCGGCGCGGGGGCTTCCTTCCGCCGCGGCGGCGTGACCACCTTCACCTCGACCTGGGCCGGCTGGAACATGCGCACCGACCGCACCAGGTCGCGGATGTGCGCGGGCGTCGTGCCGCAGCATCCGCCGACGGCGCTCGCCCCCGCGCCGAGGAAGCGGCGCGCCCAGCTGGCCATGTACTCCGGTGTGCACAGGTAGACGTAGCGGCCGTCGACGTACGCCGGCGAGCCGGCGTTGGGCATGGCCATGAGTTTCGCGGAGCGCGCGACCGCGGCCATCCGCCGCAGCGTCTCGAGCATCGCCTGCGGACCCTGGCTGCAGTTGGCGCCGACGAGCGGCACCCCGAGCGCCTCGAGCTCGCGGACGACGTCCTCGGGCGCGTCGCCATAGAGCGTATGGCCTTCCTCGTTGAAGGTCAGGCTCGCCGCGGCGGGCACCTCGCTCGTCAGCGAGCGGACCGCCTGGAGCGCGGCCTTCGCCTGATCGAGCGACGGCATCGTCTCCAGAAGGAAGAGGTCGACGCCCCCCTCGAGCAGCCCCTCGGCCTGCTCGCGGTAAGCCGCCTGAGCGTCCGCGGCGGCGATGCTGCCGATCGGCTCGAGCGGCTTGCCGATGGGCCCGATCGCGCCCGCAACCAGGCCTTTCGTGCCCGCGGCCTCGCGGGCAATGCGTGCGCCCTCCCGGTTGATCTTGCCGACCTGGGCCTCGAGACCGTGAGGGCCCAGCTTGAACCGGTGGGCCCCGAACGTGTTCGTCTCGATAACTTCAGCTCCTGCCTCGAGATACTCGGTGTGGACCTGCCGGACCAGGTTGGGGTTCGAGAGGTTCAGCTCGTCGAAACAGCGGTTCACGAAGACGCCACGGCCGTAGAGCATGGTGCCCATCGCTCCGTCGAAGACGACGGTGCCCCGGCCGAGCCGCTCGAGAAAGCGCATCCGGTGAGTGTAACCCACCGCCTTTCCCGGCAACCCACTGTGCGCTGGCTCATTGCGCACCCTAGGCCTAAAGTGTTACTTGAGGTAGAATGCCCGGCCCGGGACGTCCGGGCAGGGCGTCGCCGAGTGTGATCGGCCGGGTGCCGCGACAGGAGGCCCGATGAAGCGCATCGCCATACTGCTTGTGACCACCGCGATCGCGGGAGCCGCGTCGGCGCACGACGCGCAGCGTGCCCGTGGCTGCGACGCGATCGAGGTGACGGCGCCTGGGATCGAGAAGCAGCCGCGCCCGTTGCGCTTCTCGACGAGGGAGATCCTCGACCTCGACTTCGAGACGCGGTTCGAGCGGCCGGTCTACGGAGAGCACGTTCTCCACTTCAAGGTGTTCACCCCCAGCGGGTTCCTGTACCAGGACCTCGCGATGCCCTTCAGTTGGTCCAGGCCGGTGCGCGGGCCGCGCGGCGAGGCGCCCGAGGCCGAGGTACGCACCGTAGGCTTCCCGAGGGGGGTGCCGGTCCAACAACTGGGGGCATCCGCAGACGGCCGTGGACGCCGCCGGCATTCGGTTCGGGCCCGGCTGCCGGTGGCGGGCACCTCGATCACGATGAGCACGCTCTACGGGCGCTGGATGGTCCAGGCCTACCTGGACGATCACACGCGTTCTTGCAGCCCCGCGCGCCGCTTCACGATCCACGCGAAGTAAGGGCCGCATGGCGGTCCTCGTGGAAGGAGAACACCGAATGAGCCGCAGGCCGCTTTCGTGCTGGGGGACGCTCGCCTCGCTGGCGTGCGCCTTACCGATGGTGGCGCCGCCTCTCGTCCATGCCGACACATGCGCGGGGCTGAGCCTGAACGCGCTCATGCCCGTCGGCGGCGTGGGCACCACACCCAACGCCGTCGCCGTGGGCGACTTCGACCGCGACGGGCTGATGGACGTGGCGGTGGCCAACAGCGGAAGCAACAGCGTCAGCATCCTGCTCGGCAACGGCGCGGGCGGCTTTACGAACGGGCCGGGCTCCCCGATCAGCACGGGGGCGATGTCGAATCCCGTCGACATCGCCGCCGGCGACCTGGATCAGGACGGCATCCTGGACCTCGTCGTGGCGTTCGGCACAACGGCGCAGGCGCGAGTCCTGCGGGGCCTGTCGACGCCGCCCGGCAGCTTCGACAACACGGACTCTCCGTCCCCCCTGAACCCGTTCCCCCTGAACGCTATCCCGACCCGGATCTACCTCGCGCCGTTCACGAGCGACGCGGATCTCGATCTCGTGGTCCTGGCGGAGATGGGCCAGCGACTCCTCCTCTACGGCGGCGCGGCCGGAATCGGCTTCACCGGCGCGGCCCTGACCAACATCGATCTCTCGGGCGTTCCCGGGGAGCAGCCTTCCGGTGGCGCAACGTTGGACTTCAACCGGGATGGCAGACTCGACCTGGCGGTCGTGATGCGCAACCAGAACCTGGTCCGCCTCTACACGGGCAACGGGAGCGGCCTGCTCACTCCCGGAACGTCCGCAGGGGTGGGCACCGGGCCGCGCGACGTGGCCGTCGGCGACATCAACCGCGACGGCTGGCCCGACCTCGTCACGGCGGACAGCGGGGTGGGGGCGACCGCCTCGGTGCTGCTGAACTCGGGCGGCATGATGCCGACGCTGATGCCCGAGCCGTCCGTGACCGTCGGCGGCGTGCCGATCCGCGTCGCGCTCGTCGACCTGGACCACGACGGCGTGCTCGATCTCGCGGCTCTCGACGCCTCGGGCACGCCCCGCGTCCCGGCCTTCCAGGGCCGGAAGCTGGGACCGCCGTACTTCGATGTCACGGCGTACGCGGCTTCACTGGATCCGGGCTCGGACCCGCGCGACCTCGCGGTCGGCCGCCTCACCTCGGACGGGCGTGCGGACCTCGTGACAGTGACGGCGTTGTCCACCCCGACCCAAGCGCGCGTCGTAGAAAACCGGTCGGGCACGCCGTGCGCGGGCACCTCGTTCGCCCGCGCGCCGCGCGCGTACGCCGCCGGCGACGCCCCGGTCTCGACGGCCGCCGCCGATTTCGACCGGGACGGGCGAACGGACCTCGCGGTGGCGGTGGAGAACGACAAGAGGCTCCGGCTGCTGAAGAATGTCGCCGGCCATTTCGCGGACTTCACGCCGCCCACGTCGATCGACGTGATGCCTAGGATTCCGGCGGCGGTGGCGACCGCCGACTTCGACTCCGACGGCAACCCCGACCTGGTGGCCGCCATGGGCAGTCCCGACACGGTCCAGGTGTTCCGTGGAAACGGCATCGGCGGTCTCGCGCCGGGCGACTTCGAAGGCATCGGCGTCATCCCCTCCGCCATCGTGGTCGGCGACTTCGACGGCAACGGGTTCCCCGACGTGGCGGCGACGAGCGAGGGCTCGGGCTTCGTGTACGTTTACCTGGGCGACGGCCTGGGCGGGCTGGCGGCGGGCCTCCAGACCGGTGTCGGCGCCGCGCCGCGCGCGCTCGTCGCGGGCTTCTTCAACGCAGACGCCCGCCTCGACCTGGCGGTCGCCAACTCCATCAGCAACAACGTCTCGATCTTGCTCGGGAACGGCAACGGCACGTTCATACCCGCGGCCATGTCTCCCGTGGCCGTCGGGATAAGCCCGCAGGGCATCGCCGCCGCCGACATCGACGGCGACATGGACCTCGACCTCGTGACGGCGGACAACGGCTCCAACACGGTATCGGTGCTGCAGAACGACGGCACGGGCCTGTTCAGCCTGATCACTTCGCATGCCGTCCCGCCCAACCCCACGGCGGTGGCGCTCCTCGACCTCGCGGGCGATCCAGCGCCCGACGTCGCGGTCACCTCGGGGGGGAACCGCTCGCTGACCGTGCTCACCAACACCGGCGGCACGTTCGGGAGCCCCCCCAGCAATCACTCCGTCCGTAACTTCCCCCGCGCCATCACGCCGATCGACGCCGACGCCGACGGGCGGCTCGACCTCGCCGTGCCGTGCCGGAACGCCGACTCCGTGGTCGTCCTGCTGGCCCGACCGCCCGGACCTCCCCCGCTGCTCGATGCCCCGCGCATCGGCGTGGGAGACCGGCCGCGCGCGCTCGTCTCGGCGGACCTCGACGGCGACGGCGACCTCGACCTGGCGGTCGCGAGCCTGGACGATACCGTCGCGCTGCGGAAGAACGACGGCAGCGCGACCTTCAGCCCGTTCGCCACCCCCTCCTACGCGGTCGGCAAGGACCCCGAGTCGATCGTGGCAGCCGACTTCGACCGGGACGGGCGCATTGACCTCGCGCTCAGCGCTCCCGGCGAAGCGCCGCCCTCGGTGTCGCTCCTCTTCGGTGCGGGCGCGCCCGGTGCGTTCATGGCTCAATCGCCCGTGCCGCTGCCGGGCGCCGTCCCGGACGACCTGGCCGTCGGGGACTTCGATCGCGACGGCGACCTCGACCTCGCCGTATGCGACAAGCAGAACCCCGGTGGTGCCGTGAGGGTGCTGAGGAACGATGGTAGCGGGGTCTTCGGCTTGACCGCCACCGTCACCGTCATGGGCGACAAGCCGACCGCGATCGTCGCCGGCGACTTCGATCGCGACGGCGACCTCGACCTCGCCGTCGGCGACGACATCTCGGCAAACGTCCGGATCCTCACCAACGATGGCTTCGGTGGGTTCATGCTGGGGTCGTTGCTGGCGCTCGCTGGCGGCGACCTGAGCCCGGTTTCCATCACGGCCGGGGACTTCGACGGCGACGGCGATCTCGACCTGGCCGCGGCCGCGTTCATCGGCGACCGGCTCCACGTCTTCCGCAACACGGGCGGCGGGATGTTCGCGGCGGCCGTGGCCTTCGCCACGCCAGCCACGCTGCAGTTCGTCACGGCGGCCGACCTCAACCTCGACGGCAAGCCCGATCTCGCGGCCGTCGCGGCCGGGCTGGTGGGGCTGCGCGGCAAGGGCGCGGTCGACTTCGAGCTTCCGGAGACGTGGGTCGCCGGGCAGCTTCCCTGGGCGGCGGCCCTGGACGACTTCAACCGCGACGGCCGCCCGGACGCGGCTGTCGTCAACGAAGAATCGGACGACGTGTCGCTGCTGCTGAGCACGACCTGCCTGCCGCAGAGGCTCGATGTCGCGATCCAGCCGCTCACCTGCGACGCGGGCGGCCCGCCCTACTTCCGCGACGTCGTCGTCGAGGTGCGGGACGACGGTGGCAACCTCGCGGCTTGCGCAACCGGCGCGGTCGTCCCCTCGATCGCGCCGGGAACGGGCGAGCCCGGGGCCGTGCTCGGACCGCCACCCCTCCCAGTGGTCGGTCTCCCGCTGGCGAACGGGATCGCCTCGTTCACGGCGGCGAACGCGCTGAGCATCGACCGCGCCGGCCGGCGCTACCGGCTCCGCTTCTCGCTGGAGGACACGCCTCCCCCCAATCTCCCTCCGGCGCTCAGCCGCTCGTTCACGCTGGGCTCCAGCACGATCCAGATCCTCGGGCCGTCCTCGTTCTGCGCGCCGGGTTCGGCCTCCTACGGAATCGTGGACGCCCCGGATCGCTGGGACGCCTACACCTGGACGCTCGATGGCACGCCGGTTGCGTTCACACCCAACGCCCTGCTGTCGAACCCGGCGAACCCGCTGGTCACGGTCGGGCCACACACGCTCGGACTCACCACGCGGTTGGACGGCTGCGTCGCCACGGCCCCGCCGCGCAACATCTTCGTGGGCGACCTGCAGTCCGTGACGCTCCTGATCCTGGGAGGCAGCTCCGTCTGCGTCGATTGCATCGGCGGCTCGGCCAAGGCGGAGGAAACCGGAGGCGGCACGCCGGTTTCGCGCCAGTGGGGCTTCCGGACGGTTTCGGTAACGGGAGCGATCACTCCGATTCCAGGAGAGACTTTCGAGACCTACGTCCTCAAGGGCGCGAGCTTCCCGGGCCCGGGCACGTATTTCGTGGTCGTGACCACGACGCCCCTGTGCGGCCCCATCATCGTTTCGAACGAATGGATGGTCACGGTCGTCCCCAACGTGCCGGGCGGCGAGGTCCGGCATCTCGCGGCCTCGTCGCGGGGGAATTCCGCGACGGGCGAGAATCGGCTGCTGTGGGTCAACACGGCCACCCCGCAGGAGATCAAGATCCGCTGGAACCGGGCGCCCGTGAACACGAGTGATTGCCTCCCGCCCGAAAGCGTCACCGTCCCGGCTACCGCCCCCCCCGCGACCGACGAGGTGACGATCGCGGCTCCCGCCCCGAACATGAAGGACGACTTCCTGCATTCGGGGCTGTCCCTCGACACCGCTTACTGCTACAGCGTCTTCGTCAAGGTGAGCGGCGTCTTCTCCCCCGGGCGGACGGTCAAGGCGCGGCCTTTCGACTCGACCGCCGGATCGGTCAAGTGGGCGTACGCCACGGGTGGGACTGCCGTCGCTCCGCCGACCGTCAGCAGCCAGGGCATCCTCGTGATGTCGAACGACCGGACCGTGCACGCCCTCACCCGCGGCAGCAGCGGCGGCGAGTGGCCGGCGAGCTGGGTGCCCACCGGGCTCATGGGCGTCGCCCACTCGCGCTCGCCGGTCGTGCCGTTCGCCGTCCCGCTGAACGGCGCCGACACGGTGCTCTTCGCCGCCGACGACGCCACACCCGGGTTCGCTCACGCGATCGACGCCCGCACAGGGAACTCGGCGTGGGCGGGCGGGCCACAGTCACAGGGGAAGCCGATGACCGGCGCCCCTGGGGGGATGTTCACGCAGTTCACCGGAATCCGGGACGTGCTGTTCGTGGGAACCCGCGACAGCGTGATGAACAACGAGCTACGGGCGCTGAACCTCGCGGACGGGGTGTTG
>Ga0247727_10004183_pt1 | contig 30884 bp, 17 predicted proteins | sample WisWelCaveWW1625_FD_202498 | JGI IMG/M metagenome (GOLD analysis project Ga0247727, IMG submission 202498) | Biofilm microbial communities from Wishing Well Cave, Virginia, United States - WW16-25 | ecosystem: Environmental > Aquatic > Deep subsurface > Groundwater > Cave microbial mat | place... | reverse complement strand
TTTCCAGGCGCATCGACCCCGGTCCTCCTTTCGCAGGCTTCGAACACCCACGAAGGGTAACCGGATCGTCGATGCGCTTTTCGCTTCAAGTGGTTACCGGTCCATCACACTTTTCGGAGAGGAGCCTAACTTTCTGAGGCTTCGTAGAGTTCTGCTCCGGGTGAACCGAAGGTATCGAAGGCGCACTGCAGGAGGCGGTTGATGCGCCTCGGTTGGTCGTCGATGAGAAGAACCTTCAGTGGATCGCTCTTCAGCTCACGCCGAGCCCAGGGACCAGCGCCAGCCGCAAGGGAAGTCCCGATGTCGCGGAGCAGTTCGACGAGGCGTAGTTGAATCGCAGCCTTGGCCACGGAGGTGTCGGATGGGGAACCATCCCATTTCTGGATCGCTTCCTCGAGGTCACGGGTCAGCAGGTGCTCGCTTCCCGCCAAGGCCTGCGCGCTTCCGACTGCCCGCTGGCCTCGAACATCCGCCAACGAGACCAGCAAGTTCTTGCGACCAACATCAGCATATTCCGCTAGTCCAATGGAACGGAGGCGCGTTCTCCAATCGAAAGCCTCATCACCTTTCAAGCTGAGGCGAATGGCCTTTTTCAAGACCTCAAATGCTCGATCTACGTCTTGCTGAAGAGCGTCTCGCTCGTTCACGTACCAAGACATCGTCTGAATGAGGAACCGGTCGGGGTTCTCCTCCGGCAGGACGCGCGCAGTTGTCCTCATCAAGCGGCGCAAGGTGTCTTCTTCGCAGGCTTTGACTGAGCTGAGGGCTGCAAGGAGGGCCGGCTTGCTGGCTTCAGAACAGACCGTGAAGGCGGCTTGGAACGCATGTTGGTGCCATGGCGGAACCCGGGGGTGTCCCTTCCACGGGCGGTTCTCCCAGCCTCCTGGCGCGAGCAGAACGAATCGCTCGACCCCCGACTTCAAGAGGGTGGCCGATGAACGAAAGAAGTCGCCCCACCATACGATCAAACCCACCGGATCCTTACCGCAGGGACCCATTTCCCTCGCGCGGGTTGCGCCGTTGGCAGGGAGAGTCGTTGGATCGACGAGCTGCCAAGCTGATCCGTCAAGCACGGCCTTCAGCGCGTCAAAGACGCACGGCGCGGTCTCCTCGACCAATAACACGCAGCGAGTCATATCAGGACATGAGCTCGGCGATGAGCTTCGCCATCTCAGGATCATCCGTAGTCCGAGGTTCACCCCAGGGGCCCTTGGTCAATCGTTTGATCAGGTCCGAAAAACCCTTGGCGTTCTGCGCCTTGCAATGGGGGTAAACCAGCCGCATGAACTCGGCCTTCCACTGCCTGCCCTTGTAGGCCGAGATTGCCCGCTTCGCCTCCACGGCGAGCCTCAGCTCCGCCAGCAGCCGCTGCCGGTGCCAATCGGGACTGGTCCCCGGAGACGGGCCAGAGCCCCCGGCGGGTGCGGTTGAGGCCAGCGTTTGGGAGGGCGCGGAGATCCGCGGGGGAAGACACTCCTCGCCGATCACGCGGGCGTCCTCGGATCGAACGACCGCTTCCTGCACGGCCCGCTGAAGTTCGCGCACATTGCCGGGCCAGTGGTATTTCTCCATGAGAGATTTCGCGGCCGGCGAGAACGCCTTCTTGTCGCCGACCAGCCGTTCCAGGAAGTGGTTCGCCAGCAACGGTAGGTCTGACATGCAGGAACGAAGGGGCGGCGTGCGGATCGTCACGGCCGCGATGCGATCGTAGAAGTCCTCCCGAAGTTGGCCCGATCGGACCATCTCCTCGGGATCCGCGTTGGTCGCGCTGATGAGCTGGAAGTTCGAGGTGAGTTCCTCGCCTGTCGAGCCGATCCTGCCGAAGGAACGCTCCTGCAGGACCCGCAACAGCTTCGCCTGCATGGGGAGCGGCAGCGTGCCGACCTCGTCCAGGAACAGGGTGCCGCCGTGGGACCGCTCCAGATAGCCGGCCCGACGCACGTCGGCACCGGTGTAGGCTCCCTTTTCGGAGCCGAAAAACTCCGCCTCGAAGAGTGTCTCCGGCACTCCGGCGCAGTTCACGGCCACGAACGGACCCTGGCGACGAGGTCCGCTGTGGTGGATGTAGCGCGCGACCCGCTCCTTGCCCGTGCCGCGTTCACCGGCGATGAGCACGGGGATCTGGTCGTAGGGACTGAGCCGAGCAGCCTGGCGCCGCAGCTCTTTCAGGGATGGGGACCCTCCGAGAAGCACGTGCGAATGCATGAGATCGATCGCCCGTTCGATCGCGACGCGAAGGTACTCGGAACTGCGGTGCTTCTCGACGAAGCCGACGGCGCCGTCCTCCAGGCATCGCCCCAAGGTTTCGACGTCCCGGTCGACCGAGCTCATGACCAGCACAGGCAAGCTCGGGAAGCGCGACGTCATGCCGCGCAGGATCTCGAAGCCGAGTAAGTCTCCCGCGGGGCCGAACTTCAAGTCGAGCAGGACCAGGGCGGCGTCGGTCTCCCTGAATACCGAATCCAGCGCGGCGGACGCGGCGTATCCGTCTCCGACCCGGCAGCTCTCGAAGACGAAGGCGTACGGAAGGCGCTCGTAGTTGCGGAGGAACCCCCTCTGCTGCAGGCTCCCGGTGACACCGATCTCGTCGTCGACGACCAGAATCGTCCGCGAGGCCGCCGCGGCCAAGTTTTCACCTGCACGATTCATGGCGCATGACCCGGTGGTCCCAGCGAATGAAGAACTCGCTCGACCGGTTGCGTAGATCCGCGAGGAATGTGCGAAGCGCATCGCAAGCTTCCCAGAAGCGCCGCGTGCGCTCCACGGGTGTCGCCTGGTCCTCCGGCGCAGTCGGATCGAGAATCCCACGGATCGTCGCGCTGGCCGAGCGGATCCTTGCGACTTCCTGGTCCCAGACCGGAGACGTCACGAACCCGTATGAGGTCGAGATGGAGGTCAGGAGCGATTCCAAAGCTGGGGATACAGCTTCCCGCCAGACGGAAGCAGCCGCCTCCACGGCTGCACGACTCTCCTCGTCACCCCGAAGAGCCTTCAACACCACATCGTCGGACCGCAGGCGATCATCTCGCCAGCCGGGCAGTAGAACACCCCCGAAGCGGTTCTGGAACAAATCGTGGCTTATGCGAACGCGTTCCGCCTCCAATCGCTCCCGGGGATGAAGTTCAGGGGAGGTTAGCGCCCTCCCAGCTGAAGGCGCGAACCCCCGGATCAGCTTGATCGCCTCGTCAAGGCGCTCCATGCTAGTCTGGGTGTCCCCTTGAGTCGCCGCGGCCCGACTGAGCGTTTTCTGCTCCTCCTCTGTGAGTTGGAGTTGGGAGGACGCTTGCTTGAATCTCAAGGAATGTGACGCGACATAGCCGCGGTGCTTTTCGAGATCATGAACGACGAGGCCGAGCCCGGCTAGGTAGTCCAGGACCTCAGCGAGAGGATCCCCGAGCAGGGACCACTTTGGCGGCTCAGCGCCGTCATGGCGCTCCCAGTCAGTCAACACCTTCTGCAGCCTCTCCTCGAACAAGACATCGCGACGCAAAAGACTGCCGACGTGAACATGCGTCCAAGGGTCGTCGCTTGGAATGTCCAGCCGCGAAAACCTGTCAGGTTGCGGATCACGTGGGTCTTGAGCTCCGCTGATGTACAGGATCGCCGTGGGGCCCAGATTTGTCCGCACGGAGGCTTCGAATTCCTGGGCCGATGACCATTCGGGATTATGGCTGCGGATTTCCTCTGCCACGTGGGACGAGTGGACGACCAAGAAGGTGGGACCGGCGCCTTGAGCCCGATCGTTCCATGGCTTCAATTGAAGTACCTCCCACATGGACGCACGAACTTCACTCCGATCCCAGAATAGGCGTTGCACTTTCAGTCTCCTTGCGGCGGACTTTCTTGCGAGTTTTTAGTTAACGAGCATCCCAAGACAAACTTGAAATGCGTCCATTCCTTATCCTCGACAAGGAAGAATGGCGATGCGACGTCTGGAGAAGCAGCGGTGTCCTTGGTGAATACGGGCGGAGATCCCACGGCCAGGCAAAGATCTCTGAAGTTGGTTCGGAGGTTATGGTAGCCCTGTTCACGCTGCTCCACGTAGCGCCACAGGTCAGCCCTGGCGGTGGGTGAGAAGTGATTACGGCAAAACAAGCGCACCAGGATCTCGTTCGTCGGTCCCGGACCCTCGGAAGGGGGGAGCCACCGGAGATCCCAGTCATCAAGCTTCACCTTTTTCGTATCGGCGGGGCTCAAGGCCTCGCCTCCCAGGAGTTTAAGGGCCCTAAGAAACCGGAAGGGCGACATCCCGCCCGCAAGAGTGACCCAGCATTTCAGGTCACCTGTTGAGAGAATCTGCTTGCCCACCTGCTCTGCTGAGATGATTGCTGCTAATTCCTGGAGACCCTTCACTGTCTTCGGGTTGAACGAAAGACCCTTTAACGACGTGTCGGAGAGCCCTGAGATCCGAGCTGTACAGCGCCGTGCGGTTCTCGTAGATTCAGCCGTCATCCCAAGGGCCGCCGCAAGTTGCGCAATGTGGAGTCCGCGAGCAGCCTCGGTCGCGCCTTGTGTAAGCAGGCGCAGAAGGATGTTCAGGTCAGGCGCCACAGTGTCGTCCAGCGCCAAGAATAGTGAGCTGAAGAACTCGTTATTGCGGAATACGACCTTCAAATCTTCCACATCCGTGGCTTTGACAGTGGCGAGCTTCGCACGCCCGTCGCCGCCGCGCTTTGGCATCCTTTCAAGAAGCGCCGAACGAACCCTTTCGTTGCTCGGGATCAGCCCGCCGCCGTCGTAACCAAACTTGTCGCGAGCGATATAGACCAGTCGATCGTAGAGGAGTGTCGCGGGCTCCATTCCAGTTCGGCCTTCCCGATGACGGGCCGTGAACTTAGTCTGCTCAGGGTCTCGGCCCCAGTCCTCAGCCTTAAGGACCTCCGTGGAACGTGCGGCGTCCTTGGGGGGTTGCTGCGCGAGGCGAGGGCGAGCCGCCTCTTGCTTGCACGTCTCGTTCGACTCGATCGTTACCTCCCCATCGCTGAAGCACTTTTCTATCGCCTTGTCCAGCGCACCCGTGAAGAGGCCCCCCCAGTCAGGATCAATCGCCGCCTGGATCTGGAACACCCGTCCTTGGGCGTCCTCGAAGAGCTTCGATAGATCCTCAATGGCTGGAACGATCTCTCGTGCCGTCTTTTCGCGCTGCTCCGCTGCTTTGCGACGCTCGTCGGCTTCAGTCTCCCGCCTGGCCGTCTCGGCAAGGCTCCGTTGGTCGTGGGCAAGTACCCGCCCAACTTCGAAGTCCACGATCGGCCGGAGGCCGTCGATAAGGACGAAGAGGTGGCAGTTCTGACGTTCGGTAACACTGGGGTAGGAACTCCACTCCAGACCGGCAAACGTACCCGCGAGGAACGCGATTGGCAGGCCCTCAGCATCGAAGGCCAGGGGATAGAAGAACAGCGAGTACGGTACTGGATCTTGGTTCCGGAGGACCAGCTCGAGGAAGAAAGAGGGGAAACGCGATTGTTCGGCAATTTCACTCGGTTCGCTGATGTCAAACTGCTCTGTGGCCTTCTCACACGCTCGCTTGAAGAGATCGAGGCTCAGCGCCGCGTCGGACAATCCCTTATAGAGTTTCGATGCAATGGAAGCGAGAACGCTTGGAGTCCGTGCAGGTGTTACGGCGCCCGCACCCTGTACACAATCGGACGCTCCATACTCCGGGATTCGCCCGTACACAACGGCCCGCTCGAGAAAATCGACGAGGGCCCATGCCTTGGGCAAGGGCTGCCCGTTGGAGTCGAAGAGACAGGCGCAAGCTGTCGCGAATGCATGGAGTGACTCTCCGAAATACTGGCGCGCCTCGCCAGTAGCTCTACCACTCGGATCACCGACAATGATGTGGTGTGGAAGCGACGGCGCCGGGATTACGCGTGTGCTGAGCCATTCCTGCAAGTTTTGCTTCTGGCACAGGACCTGGGACCACCCCGATACCAGCCACAGAAACGTAACCTCTCCATCATGGATCCAGGTAGGAAAGAACGAGGATGTGGTCGTCCCAGGACTTGGATCTTCGGCGCGAAAAAGTCGTTGAAGAAGTTCGGGCTTGTAGCCTTTCGCATAGTACTCACCAACGCAATTGAGAAAGTCCGCCACTTCGCTTGTTTCTCGGATCGTCCACGTGACCTCCGGACCAGCCGGCGCGTGGGAGACTGACTGCATGCGGCGGTAGTGGGTCTTTTTCAAGTGCGACGAGAACGCCTTCGTATGAAGGTCCACGGAGGCGGGGAGGTCCCGGATAAGACAAGTGAGCTGGCTAATACGAATCCGTTTTGGCCTGGGCGAGGTCGTGGGCCCATGCGACTCCACGCCATGCAGGATCCTGTTTGCGCGGTTCAGCAAGACATCGGGAAGGTCGGGGAGATCGCGCGTCTGCGTGGAACCGCCCCTCTGGCTCGCGTCGCGCTCGGGAACTGTGTTTGATTCCTGGTTGGGCTCCGTTCGGCCTGCGGCATCCCTTACTCGTGCGATCGTCTCGGGGCGCAACGAAATGGAGTAGTCCTGGAACTCCTCGAGGATGACGAGGTCGTGCTCGTAGAGACGCGTGAAAGCATCTAGAATTCCATCGGTGCCGTATCCGTATAGGTAGCGTTCGTATGCGGCGTGAGCCCTGTCCGGGTAGGTGAAGACGGCGCGAAGGAGCGGAACCAGGAGCACATTCAACTGTCCGCGCGAACCTGCTTCCGCACAGTCCTCGTACGTTCCTAGAATCGCCTCCAGGAGGTGGAGGATGAGCGTCTGCCCCAGATCGGTCTTCGCCAGGTTGCGCCACTCGGTCTGGTCTTCCTTGTTGGGCTTGTCATCCTTCGTGTTCTTGTCATCGCCGCCAAGGAACAGGTCTTGCCAGCCCTTCGCTCGCCTGGGCCATTCCTTCCACTCACTGGTACGACCGGCGATGGCCGTTCGAAGTGCCTGCCCGTCGTCGCGCTTGCGGGCCAGAACGAGCAGTGCCAAGAGCGAAGGAAGTTCGGGCAGGAAACGGGCGTCTGGGTTGTCTTGGAGACCAGGAATCGATGCATTCTTGACGCGAAGGAGCTCAGCGAAGAGGTTGATCCACCCGGCGACGGTGGGTTCCTGAGTCTCATTGCGCTGCTCGTCCCACGCTTGCACGTCAGTCAGGCAGCGTTGGTAGACTTGTAAAAGGTTGGGTTTCTGAGCCAGCGCTTCTTCGACCGCGAGGTGGGATGATAACTGCTTGATCTTACTAACCTCCGGGTCGTTCCGGTCCTTGAGCGCTTTGTTTACGTCAGGCATGCCCCGCTCCCGATCGAATGTGAGTGGCCCTCCTAGGGCTTGAGGCCGAAGATGTCCGCGTAGCCTTTCAGATCGAGGTAGCCCGTCCCAGAAAGGCAGAATACGATGTCTTTCGTCCGTCCCTCGGCCTTCGCGATCCGCGCGGCGTTTATTGTAGCAGCGATGGCGTGAGCGCTCTCCGGCGCGGGGAGGACGCCCTCGCACTCGTAGAACAGCCCCCCGGCCTCGAACGCGCGCTCCTGCTCGATGGCGATGGCTTCGACGAGCCCCTTCCTCACCATCAACGAGAGGATGGGAGATTTGCCGTGATAGCGCAGGCCGCCGGAGTGGATCTTCGGCGGGACGAACTGGTGACCGAGCGTGTACATCTTGACCATGGGCGTCAGCTTGAAGGCATCGGCGTAGTCGTACCTGTATTCGCCCTTGGTGAGACTCGGCACATTGGCCGACTCGGCGGCAATCATCTCGGGTCCCGCCGCTCCGCGGAGCTTGCGGAGAAGGTACGCCGACATGAAGCCGCACAGGTTGGTTCCTCCTCCAACGCATGCGACGAGCAGGTCGGGCTCGACGCCTGCCCGCGCGAGTTGTTTTTCAAGCTCCAATCCGACGATCGTCTGGTGAAGGGCGGCGTAGTAGGAGATGCACCCCAGGGCGAGACGGAAACCGTCGGCGTGGAGCACCGTCTCCAAAGCCTCGCCCATGCCGATGCCGAGACTTCCCTGGTGGTCGGGATCCTCGGCGAGGAGCATGCGTCCCTGGGCGGTCATCTCGCTCGGAGACGAGTGAACGATGCCCGCTGCAAGCTCCATCAGGTAACGGCGATAGGGCTTCGCGATGAAACTGCTTCGGGTCATGAAAACCGTGCACTCCAGGCCGTAGTTGCGGCAGGCCCACGCCATGGCCGCACCCCACTGGCCCGCACCCGTGTCGCTGACCAGTCCGCGAAGGCCCTGCTGCTTGGCGTACAAGGCCTGCGGGATCGCCGTATTGGGCTTGTGGCTGCCTGTGGGGTTGAGATCCTCCCGCTTGTAGAAGATCCGACCTGCGTAGTCAAGCTTCCGCTCGAGCCCGCGCGCCCTGAACAATGGAGTGGCACGGTACTTCCGGTACTGGTCCATCACCTCGCCGGGGATGGAAACGTGGAGATCAGTTCCGTAATGTCCGTCGAGCAGTTCGATACGGGCGCACTCTGCCGAGTAGCGCGAGGAGAGCCGCTCGACCGTCAGCGGAGCCATCTCTTCACCCTCGACGGGCAATGGGTACTCGTCATGGACGAGTGCGGCGAGATTCAACCACGCCTCGGGAATCTCACGGTCGCTCAGAATCCACTTCGTGTCTTCGCGCATGAGAGTTCGTGACTCCATCAGGCAAAACTGAGTTTCCACCAACGGAAGAACGTGAGCAGTCCGAACGCGTGAGGCGTGCGAACGCTCCAGGGCTCGTCGAGACGAAGGTAGCGCGTGAGCTCGTCGCCACCATCGTCCATCAACCCCTTTCCTTGCAGGTCCGTGATCCGTGCTGAGTACGCCTCAACCAGCGCGTTCACGCCATTCCTGTTCAGGATCTCCCAGACATCCGCGGGCGCATGGTCCACCTCGGCTCGGAGAGCATCCCGAACCGCTTGGTGAAACGCGAGCTTGAGGGGCGAAGGAAGCGGAGCCTTGCGCCGGCGACGCCAGATTTGTTCGGGAAGGGAGTTCTTGAACGCGTTGCGAAGAACGAGTTTCTCCTCCCCATGACTAGCCCCGACTTGCGCGGAGGGCGGAATGCGAAATGCCAGTTCATAGACGGCGTGGTTCAAGAACGGGAAGCGTCCTTCTAGAGAGAAGGCCATGCTGCAACGGTCGTTGTCGATCATGAGCCAGTGGAGAAACGTCGCGAGATACCAGCACTGCATGCAGCGGTCCGGATTCGCTCCATCTGACGCGACGGACTGATAGAAGCGCGCGATGGCCGCTTCTTGCAGTTGTTCGAGGTGGCCCGCCTCCGTGTTGGCGAGCAGACGCAACACTGCTGGGATTCGCGCCTTCCAAACGGCACGGAAATCATCGGTCGAGCGAATGACGGGATTCTTGAATCCCGGAAAACCGTGATAGTACCCGAAGAACAGCTCGTCTGCTCCTTCGCCGGTCAGAACCACCTTCGCACCGTTCGCCTTCAGAGCACGGTAGTTGTTGAACATCGCAAGCTGCTTCACTTCCCAGTGCGGCTCATCGAAGTGGTGGATCATCGAGTCCAGATCGGCCAGATAGGTGTCGACATCCATCACGGAGAGGATGAGATTGACCGGAGAACTTGAGCCGAGCCACTGTGCAAGCAGTCTCGCATGCTCCGCATCCTCGTTCCGATTCTGCGAACGGTAAGTGATGCACGAGGCGAGAAGGGGGGACTTCCCCCGCTCCGCGTTGACACGAGCCGCGATGGTGGTGATCACACTCGAGTCGAGCCCGCCGCTCAGCGCGACACCGATCGGGGCATCCCCCATCATGCTTGCCTCCGTGCTGCTGCGGACCGCACGTTCAAGTACGCGGGCCGCGTCGTGTAGCTCGGGGCCAGACATTTCCGCCGCGATCGGATAATGGAAGTATCGGGTGATCTTCGGTGCACTGCCGGAAGTCCAGAACAGAAAACAGCCCGGCGGGAGCGACTTGATCCCTTCGTAGAAGGACCGGTGATTCAGCGAATAGCCGGCTGCAAAAGCGAAACCATGGAGGAAGTACTCCCTCAATGCGTCGAGGTCGGGTCGCTTGGGAACATTCGGCAGAGTCAAGATCGCCTTGGGCTCCGAGGCGAAGGCGATGAAATCACCTTGGTGGTGGTAGAAGAGAGGTTTGATTCCAAACGGGTCCCTTGAGAGAAATAGGCGACGGCGGTTGACCGCCCAAACCGCCAGCGCCCACTGTCCGTCGAACCGCGAGACGGCGCTCTCGCCCCACACGGCGAAGGCAGCGAGCGCGACCTCGGTGTCGCAGTTGGTCGAGAATTCGACTGCCTGGTCGATCAACTCGCGCCGGAGGTCGAGGTAGTTGTAGATCTCCCCGTTGAACACGACGACGTAGGTCTCGCCGCGGATTTCGCGGACTAGAGGCTGATGCCCGTTGCCGATATCAACGATCGCGAGGAGGAGGTTGCCGAGCGCAAAGTGGGCGTCGTAGTACGTCCCGCGGTCGTCCGGACCGCGGTAGCCGATCCGGTCGAGCATGCCGGCCAGCTCGGGCTCGCCCAGCGTACCTCGCCGTGAGAAACCAGCTATCCCGCACATCGTGAAGGGAATCCGGGTCTTGAATCGAGAAATCGAGCGAGCCTCGTCAACGGATTCCCTCGACGAACCAATCCATCCCCATGATCTTTTCGTGTGTGAGAGTCTGCTCCTTCGCGACCACGATCTTGCCCTTGTTGTCCTTGATCGGGCCGCGGTAGACCATGATTTCCCCGGACTTGATCTTCGCAATGGCGTTTTCGGCGGCCTGTCGGACCTCGGCAGGAACGCTGGGGTTGAAGTCTGTGATCCCGACGTAGCCGCGGTTGAACCCGCCGTTGATGTCGCCGTCGGTGCCCTTCCAAGTTCCCTGAAGCATCGCTTGGATGGAATCTGCGTACAGTTTTCCCCACAACCATCTGGTACCGACGAGACAGGCTTTCGGAGCGAACGAGCTCAGGTCGGTGTTGTGACCGATCAGCATGACTCCGCGCTTTTCCGCCGTCTTCGCAACGGCCACGGAGTTGTCGAGCACTCCGCATAGAACATCGCATCCCTGGCCGACCAGCGATTCGGCGGCGTCGGTCGCCAGACCCGGGTCGAACCAGTGATTGATAAAGGCCACCGACGCGGTGATCTTCGGGTTCACGGACCGGGCTCCCAAGACGTAGGCATTGATCTGCCACTTCATGGGCGGGATGGGATGGGCGGCGACGATGCCGAGCTTGCCAGTCTTGGACATCTTTCCAGCCACGATCCCCATCGCGTACCACGCCTCGTACATCTTTGAGGAATACGTTCCGAGGTTGGCTGAGGGCTTGAAGCCCCATGCCTGGAGGAATTTCACGTTTGGGAACTCGGCGGCTAACTTCACGGTGGAGTCTTGATATCCGAATGAGGCAGCGATGATGAGATTGGTGCCGTCATCGATGAGGCGCCGCATCATGCGTTCCGCATCCCCCGTCTCGGGGACATCGCCGATGCTCTTGACGTCGATCTTGTCGCCGAGAAGTTCCTTCGCGGCATCCAGACTTTCCTTGTGCGCCTGGTTGAAACCGAAGTCCGTGAGCGGTCCGTTGGTGATCAGGGCGACGCGAAAGGGCTTTGGTGTCGCGTTCGAGTCCTTTTCTGCGCCCGGTGGCGTCCTTGCCGGGGGAGCCGAGGGTCCTCCACACGAGTTGCAAGCAAGAAGCACGACCGACGCTAGGACGACCTCTGCGAAACGAATCTTGGAGGCGATTCGGACCTTGGTACCGGTAGCAAGCAGCGCGGGTGTTCTCATGATCGATTCTCCCTTGCGTCATCAAGCACGGTCCGTGCCGCGCACAGAATACTCGCCGACTCAGCGGCCACAAGTCGCTCTGAGAAAAGAAGTTGCTGGATCAATCTCCATGGCCGCAGATCGTAGATACACCGTGCCGCACGGACCCAGAGAAACCCCTGAGTATTTCCCGTGGGTAATCTATGGGCCCTGCGATGGTTGTCAATCCTTCCCCTGAATCTCGGGCGGGAAGGGGTTTCCGAGATCAGCCGGCATCCAACCGGATCTTCGTTTCAGTCGCCAAGAGGCGAGAACGAGAAGTACCAGCGTGACTGCGAACGGTAGCGTCGCAAGGAGATACTGCGGGACAGCGACGCCGCGCGCCTGGAGGTTCAGCTGCATCGTCGCCAACCCACCGAACAGGTACGCGCCGAGCAAGATGCGTCCCGGGAACCACATCCCGAAGATCACCATGACCAGGGCGATCCAGCCGCGGCCAGCAACCATATTCTCCTGCCACTGCTGAGCGTAAAAAAGGGAAAGATGGGCACCACCCAAGCCGCAGAACATCCCGCAACCCAAGCCGGCCAGCAGGCGTATTCGACGCACTGGTACGCCTGCGGCGGCGGCCGACGTGGCACTCTCCCCACAAGCGCGCAGCAAGATACCCCACCGCGTTCGGAAGAGTAGGGCGCTGACGACTGCCGTGGCGAGAAACGCCGCGAGCACCATGACGTCCTGCTCACCCAGGACTGGGCCGAGGCCTGGGACCGACTGGAGGGCGGCGAGCGGAGGGCGAACATCGAGGGTGACCGGTCTCCCGACCAAGGACACTCCGAAGACCGCGGTCAGCCCCTGACACAAGAAAAAGAACGCGAGTCCCGTCACGACCTGGCTTGCGCGAAGGGTTACGCAAAAGAACGCATGCGCCAACCCGACTATGCCCGCTGCAAGTGCGGCGATGAGGAGCGACGTCACCCAGTGCCCGAATGCCAACTGGGCGCCGACAGCCGCGCAGGCTCCTGTCAGCATCAACCCCTCCAGCCCGAGATTGATCACCCCACTGCGTTCGCTGATCACAGCGCCAAGTCCAGCGTAGATGACGGGGGTTGCGGCTCGCAGGGTGCCAGCCGCAACCGATGCGATCAGTGCTTCGTCGAGGACTCTCATTCTGAGGGACTCGCGGCTACAATCCGTCGCTCGATGATTTTTGCCCCGGCGGTCGATCCGAGAATCGCAAGAAACACGAGTCCCTGAAGCAGATAGACGGTCGCAAATGGCATTCCGGAGAAAGCCTGGAGCGAGTCCGCCCCGGTGATCACGAAGGAAAACAGGAATGCCCCAAGAGGCAGCCATTCGAACCGGTTCCGGAACAGCCAAGCGACAAAGAAACCAGCATAGCCGTAGCCCAACGACATTCCATCACGTAGACGTCCCTGAATACCTGACAGCTCGCCGAAGCCGCCGAGAGCAGCGAGCGCCCCCGCAAGCCCGAACGCGATCGCATAATACAAAGGAACCTTTAGACCGATGTAGCGCGCGACGGCGGCGTTCGCACCGATGATTCGTGAAGCCATTCCCACCACGGCGTATCGGTCCAAGATGGCGAGCAGGACGCAAGACGCGAGCGCAAACCACAAGAGAGGATGAATCCTTGTGCCCCAAAGGCCGGGAAGGCGGGCGCTCTCAGGCAGTGCTGCCGTCTGGGGCCAGCCAAGACTCGCGGGGTCCTTCCAAGGCCCGTGGATCAAGTGCAGAAGGATGAGACCGGCCACGTAGTTCAAAAGAAGGCTGATTACCGTTTCATTGGCTCGAGTCAATCCTCGCAGGGTCCCGGGCAATAGCCCCCACCCAGCTCCCGCCAGCGCGGCACCGAGAGCCATCACAAGCAGGGTAGGCATCGCCGACATCGGTGGAGACACTCGGATGGCAAAGGTGGCTCCAATGGCGCCGAGCAGCAATTGGCCCTCGCCACCGATGTTGACCAACCCGAGGCGGCCCGGCAATGCTGCAGCCAGCGCGCAAAGAAGGACAGGGATCGCCTTCACGACCGTCTCGGTAAGCCCGTAGACGGAACTCGCCCCTCCCGTTGCGAGCGTGCGGAGGACCGCGATCGAATCCCCGCCTCCGATCGCGATGACGGTGGCAAAGGCCGCAAGGCCCAGGGCTAGGCAAGAGATGACGGCAGCCGCTCGTGCAATCATGGCGCAGAGTTCATCGTGTCGATCGAGCGATCTGTCGCGCCCGACATCAGACCAGCGAGCACCACCCGGTCGAACTGCGAGCGGCCGAGAACTCCAGCAACCCTGCCTGCGTGCAATACGACAATGCGATCTGCAACGTCGATCAACTCGTCGAGATCATCGCTGATGAGCAGAACCCCTCCGCCCCCGGCCGCGACGTCCACAAGACGACGTCGCACGAACACCGCCGTCGCTACGTCCAGGCCCGCTGTCGGGTTGTGGGCGACGACTAGGTCCGGATCTCCAGCAAGTTCCCTGGCGACTACAACTCGCTGAATGTTGCCGCCTGACAGCAGGCTCACCGGGATGGTGGTCGAGGGAGTCTTGATCTGAAAGAGAGAAACGCGGGAGGAGGCCAGCTTATCGACGACAGATCGATTCAGTAACCCCCAACTGGAGCAGGGAGGAAGTTGAAAATCACGCAATGTGAGGTTGTCTCGCACACTCAGAGTCGCTGCGGTGCCGACACGAATGCGATCGTCGGGAATATAGCGCCGGATCAAGCATCGGACAGATGATTGCTCGATGGATCCAGAAAACGCTCTCTCCACTCCCGCGACGATTCGAGCCAGTTCGCCTTGGCCGTTTCCGGAGACACCGGCGACGCCGAGCACTTCGCCCCGCGACAGGACGAAGCCGACAGAGTCTAGCACCTGACGGCCGCGGTGATCCGTGCAGGAAAGACTATTGACTGTGATCAGCTTCGAGAAGCCTTCCTTCACCGCCATTCGCTGCGGCGCGACTTGCTCATGGGCGCCATCGGCCGCCACCATCATTGCCGCGAGGTGTTCCTCGGTCACGTCGCGAACCGCCTCAGTCGTTACCCATCGCCCCTTTCGGAGAACCGTCACGGTATCCGCGAACTTGAGCACTTCTCGCATCTTGTGTGTGATCAGGATGATGCCGATTCCCCCCGCAGTGAGGGCCCTCAGCCTGTCGAGCAAAGCGTCACCCTCGATCAGGGAGAGAAGGGCCGTTGGCTCATCGAGGATCAGGATCTGACCTCCACCAAAAAGGGCGCGGAAGACTTCCAGCCACTGCCGCTGTGTGGCCGAAAGCTCCCAAACCGCTCTCCGTGGATCGAGTGGGATCCCAAACTTGTCAGCCTCGAATCGGATTTTGGCGCACAGTACTGTCATGTTGGGAATCTGACGTTCTTCCGTGCCGTCGAGAAGGAAGTTCTCGGCGATTGAAAGGTTCGGGATCAGAACGGAATGCTGATGCACGATCCGAATCCCACGGGCGCGGGCATTCCGAGGAGAGCGGAAACGACACTGTTCGCCGTTGACCAGAATCACTCCGGCGTCTGGCACCAACTCACCCGCGAGCATGCGCACGAGCGTTGTCTTTCCGGCCCCGTTTTCTCCCAGGAGGGCGTGAAATGATCCTTTCCGAACCTCGAAGGTGACGTCGTCGTTCGCTACGACTGCGTCGAAGCTCTTCGAGATGTGTTGGAAGGCTACGGCGACAGTTTCGACCCTTGTACTGTTTTCGTTCATGCGCGTCTGCCGTGCTTCTGCCATGAAGCACCCCTCACAGTCACCACCATTACCTGTCGATCGTCCTCGCCCGCCACGCCGTATTGAACAAGAACGGCGGCCTCGGTGCATCCTCCACAAGCAACCTCCCCACGATCGCAAAGTTCGGAAGCCCCAAGAGATCGGCCTGCGAGAAGGTCGGCTCGACGTACGGCCGGATCCGCTCCGCATCGAGCGGCCCTGGCCGGAAAAAGAGCATCGTCCCGACGTTTCCAAGAACGGCCTGGACCGTCGCCTCGCGAAGCTGCTGCAAGTTCTGATTCGCGAGGATCAGCCCGAGCCCGTACTTCCTCACCTCCGCTAGCATCTGGGGGACCGTCCTGGACGTGAAATTCTGAAACTCGTCCACGTAGAGAAAGTGCGTCCGCCGTCGATCGCGCGGCGTGTTGTACCGGCCGAGCGCGGCGGCCATGAGCTTCGCCACGACGATCATCCCCACGAGGGCCGAGCTCATGTCGCCCGCGTAACCCCTGGCAAGGTTGACGAACAGGATCTTCCCGTCGTCCATCACCGCCCGGAAGTCGATCGTGCTTCGAGGTTGGCTGACGACCGGCCGCAGGACGTCGTTGAAGACGAACTGGTTCAGCTTGCTCGTGATGTAGGGGGCCATGTTGGCAAGGGCCGCCTCCCCGCCGGCGGCCAGCGCCTGCTTCCAGAAGTCCTTTACCAGCTCGTCACCGCAGCGGACGAGAAGCTCCTTCCGGAAGCTCCCGTCGATGAAGACCTTGGGTACATGGAGGAGGGTGGCCTCGATCTCCGCGTCCTGCATCAGCAGGAGCATGGCGTTGAACATGTAGTTCTCGAACATCGGGCCGCCCGCCTGCCGGAGGTCGTACAGCGTGTCGAAGATCGCCATCATCTCGTTGATCAGAAACGTTTTCTGCTGCGGCGAGGTGCGGTCGTATTCGAGAAGATTGAGGCCGACGGGGTGCTCGATGTCGGCGAGATCGAAGACGACCACGTCCTCGAGGCGGCTCTTCGGGACTGCGGAGAGCAGGTCTTCGATCAGATCCCCGTGCGGGTCCAGGACCGAAAGTCCGCGCCCCTCTTCCATGTCCTGGATCGCCATCGTCGCCAGTAGCGTAGACTTCCCGGTGCCGGTCTGGCCTAGGACGTAGGTGTGGCGCAGCCGGTCCGTGTCCTTCTGGTACACGGGGTAGAGCCCCGCAGGCGTGCGTTTCTCGCCGACCTTGGTCCCGGAGTCGGGGAGATCCGGTGGGAAGTACCCGTAGCTCAGAGGCACCGTGTCGATCCCGTTGACCTCGCCATCTCCGGCGAGCGGCAAACGGAACGACACCCAGGCGTGCGACACGGGTCGAAGCTTGTGGAACCACGAGGCCAGGGGTGCGTCGCCCCGGCGGATGCCCCACTCGGACCGGACCGGCTGAATCTCATGGTCGCCAAGCGTGTCGAAGGCCCAACATCGCGCGTCCCCGCCGACGAGAACGTCGGCGGCGATGGTCTGGAGCGGCCTGCTGATCGTGCCCGGTGCGTTCAGGATGAACCGCGCGCGAAAGTGGTCCCCGAGTCCGCCGAGTAAGCCGAGCACCGCGTCCTGGGCCCTGCCTCGCTCCCCGAGCGGCATCAGGGCGGTGCCGTCAGGGTCCTCGATCGTCCACGAGTCGGGGAGGCCCGCCGAGAGCTGCTGCCGCACGGTCTCCAGGAGCGATCGTTCCTCGGAGGTGAGCGCGCCGGGCTCGAGCCGCAAGGTCAGCTGAAGCGGTGTCTTCTGAGCGGCGAGCGCTTCGAGCAACGGGCGCAATGGCCGCGAGGGAGACGCCGCCAGCAGCGGCAGACCCAGTGCGACGGTCCCGCTTTCCGTGCGGATGGTCCCCTGGAACCCGACCGATCCGGGTGTCACGGGGTTCACGACGAGCCGGCCGGCCGAGGCGGTGATCTCGACGAGGCACCGGGGCTCGAACGGTCGGAGGAGGAGACGGAGATCCTCCGGCGATTCCACGGGCCAGAACTGGTAGAGGTCCTGTCCGAGACGCGCGAAGGATTCGAGGTCGCTCCACAGCGCCCGGGCCGCGGCCGCCGCCGTGTCTTCGTCCGCGCCGAGCCCGATCCCGACGAGGTGGACCGATACCATGGTCTTGGCGGCCGGGTCCCTTCCCGAGGAGGCGAGGTAGCGCAGCTCGACGAGCCGGTCCCCAGCCGAAGGGACCATCCCGCCGAGAAGGCGCCGCGCCCAGTCAACTTGGCGCTGCTCGAGCTGCTCGCGGGAGCCGCCACCCTCCGCTTCCCCGGAAACGCCGCGCAGGCGCAGGGCGAAGGTGCAAGCGTGCTCATCGCCGGGCTCTTTCGGAGCGAACGAGATGAGGGCCGGCTCCCTTCCGCTGGCCGCCGGTGCCGGGTTCGGTGCCATGGCTGTCTGGATGTGGCCCGGCGACCGGGTCAACGCTGAGTTGAGGGACGTGGAGAGGCGAGTCTCGTCGAGAGGGTCGCGAAGGAAGAAGTCCCACGCACCGGCCCTTCCGCAGCGGACGGCCAGTTGTTGGCTCGCGTCCGCTGTCACGCCCGCCAACACGATCACGGGAACACCTGGGGCGCTTCGGGTCAGCGCCTCGATGTCCGGTAAGTGGACGGGTCCGTCGTCCGCGGCCTTCGCGTCGAGGAGGATGAGCGAGACTCGGCCGGGCTCGGTCCCCAATTGTTGGAGTGCGCCGGAGACCGTGGAGCAGGGCTCGAGCGACCAGCCGATCGGCGTCGCGACTTTTCGGACCAGCGGCTCGAGCGCCGCGTGGTCCTCGCTTACCAGCAGGATCGTTGGCATCGCCTCACACTTCGGACCAACTCGACCAGGCTGCGGGCCCGGATCATCGGCGGCGGAGGTCGCTCCGATCAGACCGTTCCCTTCCCGTGGCAGTTCGGGCAGCGGATCTCCCGGCTGCCATCGCACTGGGTGCACTTCGACGGGGCGAGAATACCGGTCGAGCCGGTTCCCTTGCACTTGGGACAGGTGATTGTCCCCTTTCCAGAGCAGCGTGGGCACTTCGCCATGAGCGACCTCCCGGGCGGTCGGGAATCGAATCCGTCCCACGCCGCCCCCGCACCATCCTACGCGAGACGCATCAGTCTACGAAATCGACTCCGCAACCTCGGGATCCGCGCGCCGGACGATCCACAGCAGCCTTCGAAGCTCGAGCCGGATCGCCTCGTCGAACGGAGCACGCGTGCAGCGGCGAGACAGGTGGAGTTCCGCGGGAAGGAACTCGAAACGGTCCCGGAGACGCTCCTCCACGGCGGCCAGGCGGAGCACGACTGGATTCTTGATCTCCTCGTGACTCCATCCGGCTTCGTACGCGGCATCTCGGAGGCCAGCCACCATCCAGCCGTAGTCGGGTAGCCGGATCGTGATCACGTCCTGATCGCCGGTCTCTTCGCCGAGTGTGGCGTCAGCGGCCAACGGCGCCTCGCCAGGCTGTTCGGTTGGCTCCCGGAGCAGAGAGTCGAACCTCTCCAGAAACGTCCAAATGTAGGCTTCCTGAAGCTGCGAAAGGTCGATCGTCGCCGGCTGCAGCTCGGCGCCGACGATACGCAGCAGGCTGTCCCGCCAGTACGACTTCACGCACTCGCCGGCCGCGATGAGGTCGCCGTCGGCGAGAACCCGTGCGTGCGCCGGATGGCCGACGTTCCCCAAGATCCAGCTCGAGATCGGGGCGGAGAGGTCAGGTTCGATCGCAACCCAGGCGTCCGCCGCTCGCAACACGGTCGCGGAACGGTTCACCGGCAGCGTCTTCTCGTGCAGCCCGTGTCTCCACGTCAGCGGTTCGCCGAGAGGGTGCTTCTTCTTGTCCGAAGGAGGTCGTTGATAGACCGGGCGTCCGAGCCCGAGAGCCGTCCCGAGGGTCTCCCGAGCCAGCCAGTGCCAGCCTGCCGACGCCTCGATCCACCGCATGAGCGACCGCGCCGGCACTCTGTCTGGGAAGATCCGAGCAACCCGGGCCCGCGCGCGATGACGGAGCCGATTCCAGCGGCGGCGGATCCGTCGCCTGAACGCCCGGGTCGAGTGGTTGTAGGGACTCTCCTCGAAATCGGAGAGGGCTCGGCGGGCCGGGGAATTCTCGATCGCTGCGCGGCGCACCTGGTCGTCGACCCTTTCCCGGTGGGTGCCGAACAGTTCGTCGCGGACGCGGAAGAACTCGCTCAGGAGGGCGACGTATCGGTCCCAGTACTCGGCCAAGGTGACAAAGGCCGGCGCGTCGAGGTCGAGCCCGGCGAAGGTCGGTCCCAACGCCTCCCGGGGACACGGCGGGTCGAGCAGATCGAGCACCGTTCTCATGGGCAATCGCGCTGCCTGCGAACGCGGGCCTCGAGTGGCCCCGCACGAGGTCGAGCCGATTCACGTGGATGAGATTGATGAGGACTCTCGCATCCATGACGACGACTCTCTTCGAAGAACCCGATCCGGCCACGGTCAGTCCTTGGGGACGAGAACATCCGGTCCCTCCTCGTTCTCCTCGATGCCGCTGCCGTCGAGGGTCCTGGTGAGGTCGTCGTCGCCGACGCCGACCATCGCCGCGAGCTCGCCCAGCTTTCTTCTCGTGATCTCGCCCCGGCGAAAGGCCTCGAGCCCGAGGGCGAGGAACCGATGCCGGAACTCGTTCCGGGCTTCCTCGCGTTCGGGCTCGGGAAGACCCAGGACCGTTGCCGTGGTTCGGCCACGGCCGCCTTCCTCCTGGCCCTTGAGGGCGTCAAACTCCGCCTCGTTGACCAGCTTGAGGTTCTTCAGGCGGTAGAGCGCCGACATGCAGCTCACGCCGAAGTGATGCGCGAGGAGGACCATGTCGTACATCTGGATGGCCTGGCTGCCGGGCGCGGGGCGGGCCTGCGCGGCGAGCGCCTCCTGCTCGTCGAAGACCTCGGCCTGAAGGCGGCTGGGACGACCCTTCGCCAGCCCCCTCACGAACTCCTTCACCCCCTCCGCCGGCATGAGGAGGGACGCCGCGAATGCGTTGGCCCGGACCTCGAGAAGGCTGTCGCGGTCGCTCGCCCGGCTGATGGTTCCCTTTTGCTCGCGGTCCAGGAGCACGTGGCAGTACTCGTGGGCGTAGGAGAAGCGGCGGCGGACGTGGCTGTGGCCGGGCTGACGGTTGTTGGCAACGACGAAGAGGCCGGTGTCGGGCTCGATCAGCGTCAGGCCGGAAACGTCTTCCTGAAGGCCGATCTGTGCCGTTCGGACTCCTTGCGCGTCCAGGAGCTCCGCGACGTTGGGCAGCGGGACAGTTCCGAGGCCGAGACGGCGCCGCTCCTCGCCGGCGATCCGCTCACCTTGCTGGACGGCATCCCATTTCGTGCGGGGGACCGGAAGCGGATAGGTCGCGACGTCGCGATCGATCCCCAGAAGGCGCTCGAGGTTCGTGAGCTCGCGACCCAGAGCCACGCACGCGCGGAGCGCTTCCATGACGTCTTCTTGCTCCGAGACCTCAGGATGCCGGCGGAAGAGAGCGACCAGCGCGTCTTCCTCGTCAAACTCCTCGGCAAGGAACTCACGGAGATCCCGGCCGTAGAGGTGGGCCAGCTTGTCGAGCTCGAGGCTCGTCACCGCCCGGTTGCCGAGCTCCATCTGGGCGATGGTGGAGCGAGAGACACCGAGGCGGCCTGCCACGTCCTCCTGCTTCAGGTGGCAGGCCTCGCGGGCAGCCCGAAGCCTGCGGGCGAGCTCATGGCGGGAGACGGGCACGGTGACCTCCTTCCGGCGCATGTCCGCACACGGTTTCGCATGGACCAGTCAAGCGGTGTTTGTGCGGCCAGCTATTCGGAGTGCTTCTGCATGGCGCGATGACCGACTTGCCATCGACCTCGACGTTCGCGACCGAGCGGCCATAGGTGTCCCTGGCCTTGGTGTCGATCTTGACGTGTGCACCCCCGATGAGGTTCTGGAGCGCCTGCTAGCCGGGTTGCCCCTTCTCGGGGGCATCGACGGCAGCCAGTCGCACCGGGTGCTTCCGGACGGCCGTCTCGAACGTGTCGCCGTCGATGATCTTGGTAACTCGCTCTCGTCTGGGCATCTCGACCCTCCTTGTTGTTCGCAACGCCCTCGGCTTCTCCTTATCGTGGCGCCGTCCGTACGTTAGGATATCGAACGAGATCCGTCAAGAGTTGAGTCGACGCCTGCCAGGCGCCTTCCGGATCTTGTCGACTCAGAACAAAACAATGTTTATTGACTCATTATAAGAATGATGTATCATAAGGGCCGTGTTCACCGTTGCCGACACGAGAGCCCTGCTCCGCCGACTGGACGGCGAGCCCGCGGACTCCCTTGAGTCCGAGACCCTCGAGTGCAAACCGTGGGATCCGTCGCGGCCCCGGGACGCGCTGCGGGACGTCCGGGAGGCGGTGGTCTGCTTGGCCAACCACCGCGGCGGAGCCATCCTTCTCGGGATCGAGGACCGACGGCGAACCAGGCGAGAGGCGATACGAGGCGTCGGCAATCTGGAAGTGAACGCCCTCCGCCGGAGCATCTACGACGGGACGGAGCCCAGCATCTTGGTCGAGATCGAGGAACTGGTCGAGCCCGAGGGGCGCCTCCTCCTCATCCGGATCCCCCGCGGAATCCCTCCGCACACGACCACGGAGGGCGTTGGGAAGATCCGAGTCGGAAAGGAATGCAAGCCGCTGACAGGGTCGTCGCTCTCGAGGCTCCTTTTCGCGGGCGGCCAACGGGACTACACGGCAGAGGCTCTGCCGGAGGCGGCGCTGGACGATCTCGACCCGCACCAGGTCAAGTTGCTGCGGCAGACCATCGAGACGGAGGCGGGAAACCAAGAGCTTGCCCGCCTCGAGCCTGACGAGATGCTCAGCAACCTCGGTCTGGTCCGCGACCGGGAGGTGACACTTGCGGCGGTGTTGCTTCTCGGCCGCCCTGCCGCCCTGGCCCGCTGGGTGTCCCAGCATGAGGTCGTCTTCCTCCGGTTCAAGACACAGACCCGGTACGACGTGCGGAACGACCTCAAGGGCCCGCTTCTGGCCGTCCTCGACGCTCTCAGGCGGCTCCTGGAGGCCCATCTCCGGATCGAGACCGTGGCGGCCGGCGGCTTCGCGGAGCTGTCGCTCCCCGACGTGACCTGGTGGGCTGCCCGGGAAGCCGTTCTCAACGCGCTGGCCCACCGGGACTACTTCCTCCAGCAGTCCGTCCACATCGAGCTGCACCGGGATCGCCTCGACTTCTCGAGCCCTGGAGGCTTCGTCGGGGGAATCACGCCTGCGAACATCCTTCGTCATCCCCCGGTTCGACGAAACCCCCTGTTGGCCGGCGCGCTGCAGAGCATCGGCCTCGTGAATCGCGCCGGACTCGGGGTGGATCGGATCTACGAGGACCTGCTCCGGCTGGGAAAGGGGACGCCGCAGTTCGAAGCCGACGAGGCCCACGTTCGCCTGTCTCTCCCCACCAGGAGCCATCCGGAGTTCGCTCGGTTCGTGGCGGAGGAGTCCCGGGAGGGCAGGAAGCTGGAGCTTGACGACCTGATCGTCCTTCGGGGGGTGACCGACCGCGGGTTCCTGGATCGCTGGTCGGCGGCCGAGCGGCTCCAGCTCCCAGACGAGCAGGCTGCGGCGAGGCTGGCCTCTCTTCGCGGGAAGGGCTACCTGGTGCCGCAGGGCCGCGGCCGGGGTACCCAGTACCGGCTGGCGCGGCATCTGTCTGATCGTCTGCGAGGCCGGGCCGAAACGGATCGTGAGATTCCTCTCGACGACGAGGCGGTGCGGCTGCGGGTGCAGGCCGTTCTCGCGGAACGGGGAACACTCACGAACGCGGAGGTTCGGAGGCTTTCCGGCTACTCGCGGACGGAGGTGGTTCGCCTGATGCGCTCCCTGGTTGGGGACGGGATGGCGGTCTTGCAGGGTCGCGGACGAGCCGCGCATTACGAGCAGGGCCCGAAGCTCCCGCCGCCGAAGCCGCGTGCGCGCTCCGCCACCCGAAAGGAATGAGCCAGGAGAAATGCGCCAAATGAGCCAGCGGCGCAATATCGAGGCCCGGGTGAGGAGAATGAGCCATTTGGTTCATTCCCGAAGTCTCTCGCTGCCGCGGCGTGTACTTGGCCGAGGCGAGGTTCGGACCGACTCATGACCCCCAACATCCCCCAGGCCGTCCGCGAGCTTGTCGCAGAATACCGGCGCTTCCTGCGGACCTCCTACCGCTTCCTCGACGAGCACCTGCGCAGGCAGTTCGAGGAGCACCTCGCCAAGTCCGATGTGATCGTGCGTGGGCCTTTCGTCACGCTGGCCCGGGAGTTCGAGCAGGGTCGGGCCCTGGCCGAGATCGCGAGCGCGGGCGGGCTCCTTCCCGACCTGCTGAAGGCGAAGTGGCCCTTCGGGGGTGAGCGCCTATTCCGACATCAGGAGCTGGCGCTCGACGCGGGACGTGCGGGGCGCTCCATCGTGGTCACGACCGGCACCGGATCAGGAAAGACCGAGGCGTTCCTGCTCCCTGTCCTCGACGGGATCTTGCGGCGGAAGGCCGAGGGGATCAGGGGCCTCCAGGCGATTCTCCTCTACCCGATGAACGCCCTGGCCAACGACCAGCTCGAGCGGCTCCGGAGGCTCCTCCGGGGAAGCGGACTCGACCTGTCGTTCGCGCTCTACACGGGAGACAGCGAGGCGGCAGCGCAGAGCCTCCGGGAGGAGCCGGCGGAGAAAGAGCGGCTTACTCGCGCTGAAATCCGGAGGAACCCGCCAGACGTTCTGCTCACCAACTACAAGCAGCTCGAGTTCCTGCTGATCCGGCGAGATGACCGGCACCTGTTCACCCGGGCTCTGCGCTATCTCGTCCTCGACGAGATCCACAGCTACCGGGGGGCGCTCGCCACCGAGATTGCCTCCCTCATCCGCAGGCTCGGGGCGCACGCCGGGCTCCGGCCTGGAGAACTCGTCGCCGTCGGGACGTCTGCAACCGTTGCGGCGAAGGAGGGAGGGGCGGAGGGGCTCGCGCGTTTCGCCGCGGCCCTGTTCGGCGAGCGGGTCTCCTCGGAAGACATCATCGGGGAGCGGCATGTCACGCGCCCTTCCGACGGCGCGGGCTGGATGCCGGCGCCGCCCTTGGTCGGCGAGACGGATCTGCGGGACCTCGATCCGGGAAACGACGCGTCTGTCGTTTCGCTCGCGGAGGCGCTGACCGGAAGGCGGTGTCCACCCGACGGTCCCATCGCGGACCGCGTCGCGGCGGGAATCGAGGGCAACCGGCTCGTCCGGGCGCTGGAGGATGTCTTCTCGGAGCCAAGGTTGCTCGACGAGGCGGTCGAGGTCGTGAAGGAGCGCTTCGAGGAGCGCAGGGACGTGCCCGCGGGTGACCTCCGCCGGGAGATCGAGGCGTACCTCCTGGTGGGGAGCGTAGGGGAGGAGGACCACCCGCCGCGCCTCCGACCCAAGCTCCACACGTTCTTCCACGGAGTCTACGACGTCGCGCTGTGCCTGAACCCGGGCTGCCGCGCGCTCGTGCCCCAGGGAGGGGCGGAATGTGCGAGCTGCGGGTCGGCGGCCCGGCCCGCGGCCCTCTGCCGGACCTGCGGCCAGGACTTCGTCAAGGTGCGTTTCGAGCGGGAGGACGATCAGCGGCCCGTCGGGACCGGGGACTTCTACAGCGACGAGAACACCGCGTTCCTGACCCACGAGGTCCTTGAGCTTCCGGAAGGACCCGGGGCCGAGGACGAGGAGACGGTAAAGGAGAACGGCGCGAAGCGAACGTCCGGTTCCCGCCGGCGAGCGGACACCAAGGCGCGCCTGGAGCGGACCGGCGTCTGCCTCGGCTGTGGGCGATTGCTGGAGGAAGGATCGACGTGTCCCTCATGTAATCGAACGTCGATCGGGATGTTTCTCCACCGCGGGAAGCTCAGCACTTGTCCCGCCTGCGGCGACATCTACACGCGAGGCGACATCGTGACACCGCTGCGAACGGGGACGGCCTCCACGGTTTCGGTGCTCGCGACCCACCACCTCGATCGGCTCGACGGGGACGACCGCAAGCTCCTCGTCTTCGCCGACAACCGCCAGGACGTCGCCCACCAGGCCGGCTACACGTCCGACAAGCACCGTTCCTTTGCCCTGCGTCACCTCGTGGCCCGGGCCGTCCAGGAGGCGGGAGAGCGCGGCGTCTATCTCGAAGAGCTGCCGGAGCGGCTCTTCGACCATTTCCGGGAGCTCGGGATCATCCCCCGCAGGCCGACGCGGCCCGAGCGCGAGCGGTGGCTCGATGCGCTGACCTACGAGACGGCCAACGAGTTCACCCGGTACAGCCGCCAGCGCGCCTCGCTCGAGAACCTGGGTCTCGTCGCGGTGGACTACGAGTTCCTTGCGGCGCTGAGAGGCGAGGCCCGGTTCGCAGAAGCCGCGCGACTGGCGGGGATCGACATCGCCACCGGGCTCTCGCTAATCCGGGCCGTGCTCGACGCCATGCGGAAGAACCGCGCCCTCGCTTACGACTTCTTCCAGGAGTACATCGATCCGAACAAGAAGCGGCGCTACCGGGAGCTCGAAGCTGAACCGTTCCACGTCCGCTTCCCGGACCGCGACCGGGCGCCGCGCGCGTTCGCTCTTGACCGGCCCGACCACATTCGCAAGGCCGGGAGGCTCATGGGGTTCGTCCAGGAGAACCCGAAGGCGGGTCAGCTCACCGCCACGCAGAAGCTCGCCGCGCGCCTAATCGGCGACCGGCACGGGTCGGAGAAGTTCCTGCGCGCCATCGTGCCTCTGCTCGTGCAGAACGATATTCTCATCGCCGTATCGAACTTCCCGATCCCCAAGGCCGAGCGGGTGCACGGGCTGCGCCCCCTGCAGATCGCGCCGCGCGTCGTTCGATTGCACGTCCCGGAACGAGGCTTTCGGTGCAACGCATGCCAGACGTGGCGGCCCTACGAGCTACCCACCTGCCCGACCCCGAGGTGCTCCCAGGGGCGCCTCGTCGAGAGCCCTCTCGACGCGGACAACTACTACGTGCGCCTCTACCTCGACCGGCCACCGCGGCGTCTCACGGTCGCTGAGCACAGCGCCATGATCTCCGGAGAGGATCGGGCGCGGCGCGAGACGGACTTCAAGGACGGACGCCTCGACGTCCTCGTCTGCACGCCAACCCTGGAGCTTGGCGTGGACATCGGGCCGCTACTCACGGTCGTCCTGCGCAACGCCCCGCCGACGCCGGCCAACTACTCCCAGCGCGTCGGCCGCGCGGGACGGCGGCTGCGCATCGGCTTCGTCTCGACCTTCTGTGCCGGGGGAGCCCACGACCGGCATGCCTTCGAGCGACCGGACTGGCTCATCGCCGGTCGCTTCGAGCCGCCCCGCCTGCGATTGGACAATCCCAAAGTCGTCTTGCGGCACCTGCGGTCGTACCTCCTCGAGTGCGTCGAGGCGCAGCTCCCGGCCCGCCTGGGCGACTTCCTCGACGACCTCCGCACGCCCACGCGGTGGAAGACCGAGGACCTCGAGAGTTTGCTGGCGGAGGTGCTAGACCGGCGGGACGAGCTGGTGGATCGCCTCGCAGGCGTCATGGAGCAGGATCGCCGGGAGGGACGAACGGATCGCTACGGCGGCGACGATGCTCGCGCGATCGTGGACGGTCTCGAGCGCGACCTCAACGGGGTCCTCGAAGGCTGGTGGGAGCGGGTCCGGCAGCTCGACCGGGAGTTTCGGGAGTACTCGACCGTGGGTTCCCCGAGGCAGGACGAGAAGAAGGCCGCCGCGAGGAAGCGCGCCTACTACGAGATCACGCAGGATCGCGAGCGCGCCTATACCCTGAACTACCTCGCGACCCGGGGGCTCCTGCCGGCCTACCAGTTTCCGCTCGATACGTTCAGCCTGGACCCCGGCGTCCCCGACACGCCGACGCTCTACCGCCCGTCGGCGATCGCGCTCGAGGAGTTCGCGCCGGGTAACTTCGTCTACGCCAACGGCCGGAAGCTGCGCTCGATCCGGGTGCTGTTCCCCGGTGGCCCCGGCTCCGTGGCAGGCCGGCTGGGGCGGACCGACGCGGAGACTTCGGGAAGGCTTCAGGCCTACCACTTCTGCGAGCACTGCGAGGAGGCGGTCGAGGCCGGCGCGAACCGATGCCCTCGCTGCGATGTGTCCCTGCCTCCCGCGACCGACGTGGTGTTCGTGGACGCGTTCGAGGCCGAGGAGAACCTCAAGATCAGCTCGGAGGAGGAATCCCGTCAGCGGCAGAACCATGAGCGGCGCGAGAGCCTCCTGTCCGGCTCCGGAAGTCGATGCAGGCTCTATCCCTATCCGCTGACGCCGGTCGAGTTGGTGAGCCTGGCAGAACTCCTGGTTACGAACTGGGGGCGCCTGGAGGGCAAGACCGGCAGGGGAAGCAGATTCTGGCTCTGTCCCGACTGCGGCCGCCACCTGCCTCATAACCCGAACGATCCCGAGCGCGCCCGGCAGGTTCAGGATTGGCGCAACCACCACGCACGGTTTTGCTCGGGAGACCCTGCGTCTCTCGTCCTGGCGTACAAGTTCGAGACGGACTGCCTGGTTCTTTCCGTTCCTTCTCGCGACGACGTGCATCTGATCGGCCGTTCGTCGTTGTCCCCGTCCATGGTGACACTGGCCGAGGCGCTCTTGGTGGGAGCGGGGAACCTCCTCGAGCTCGAGCCGGGCGAGCTTGCAGCCTTCGTGCGGAGGAGCCCGGCCGGCGCGGCCGGGGAGCAGATCGTCTTCTATGAGACCGTTCCGGGGGGCGCGGGCTACCTCGAGGAGATGGCGGGACGGCTTCCCGAAGTGGCAGTCGCAGGAATGGATCGCCTCTTCGGCCACACGTGCTCGAAGGCGTGCTACCTGTGCCTCAAGCGCTACGGAAATCAGCGCTGGCATCCCTTCTTCGACAAGAACCAGGTCCGGGATCTCCTCCTGATCCTTGCGCAGCAGGAGCCGCCGGCTCCAGAGGACGCCCGGCATGGTGCTGGACTGGCCGCGCTTGTGCGGATGCTGGCCGCTCGGGGATCGGGCGAGGATCCGTCGGTCCGGCGCTACCCCAAGGGCGAGATCGAAGAGCCGCTACGCGCCGCCCTCGAGTCGATGCCCGGTCTCCCCCCTGGGGAGCGCGACTACGAGGTGCGCGACGATCAGGGCCGGCTCATCACGGTTCCCGATTTCGCCTGGCCTGACGTGAAGCTCGCTGTGTACTGCGACGGGTTCGCCTTCCATGGCAATGCCGATACCCTGGAGCTCGACGCGAGAAAGCGGAACTTCCTGCAATCACACGGGTGGGTTGTCTTGACCTATTGGGGAAGGACCATCCTCAAGGATGCCGCTGCCTGCGCGAGACAGGTGGTTCAAGCGTATCAACAGCGAGCCTCACAAGTGCAGGGCTGAGCGAGACGGGCTGGACTCCAAGCGCCGCGGAACCGACTTTCCCTCTCAGCTCCCCGGCTCCAGGACCAGATCGCCGCTCCCGGCGTCGAAGTCGATCCGCGTCTGCCCGGTCCCGCGGCGGTAGCCGATCACTTCCCTCCCTTTCACGATCGGCTCGGCATCCGCGTACCGGTTCACGATCTCCCCGCTCCCCTGGTCGGCGTACGCCTCGAACGACGCGTCGGGGCCGAGCCTGAGCGTGAGGTCTCCGCTGCCGGCGTTGGCTCGCACGCGCTCGAGCCGCGTGCCCTTCGCCACGACCTCCACGTCGCCGGACCCGGCATCGGTATCGATCTCCACGACATCGATGTCCACGGCATGGACGTCTCCCGAGCCGGCGTCGGTCGTGATCCTCCGCGCCACGATCGAGGAGAGCCGCATGTCCCCCGAGCCGACATTGCAGGAGACGGTGTCCCCCCGGAACCCGTCGAGGATGCAATCGCCGCTCCCCGTGTCGCAGATGAAGGAGCCTTCGAGGCTCGCCGCCTTGATGTCGCCGGAGCCCGCGTCGGCCTTGACCTCGCCCTTGATTCCGTCGAGCGTGATCCGTCCACTGCCGGTGTCGAACCGGAGCTTCCCTTCGATCCCCGCCGCGTCGAGCGACCCGACGACATTACGGAAGGAGCCGTCGGCCGAGCCCCGAGGGACCTGGATCTCGACGTCGGCGTAGAGAAGGACCCCGGAGCTCTGGCTGACCTTGACCTTGTGGCCGTCGTACGTCGTCGTGGTGCCCCCACCGAAAACCGCCTCGAGCCAGCCGCCGCTCTCCTTCCCCTCGGAACCGGGGTAGCGGTAGGACGTGGACTTGCCGTACGGGTAGCGGACCCGGAACGTCTCGACGCCGGCGGAGCCGCTCGCGCTCTCGAAGCGAACGGCGGCGGCCAGCTCCTCGCTCTCGGCGTGGACCGTGGCGATGGCCACGACGGCGTTTCCCGAGCCGGTTGCGACTCGCATGGTCCCCGCAAGGTTCTCGATGGCGAAGCGGGCCGCGGAAGGCGGGACCTCGATCTTCAGGGTCCTGGTGGCCTCCGCCACGACGGGCGGCGCGAGCAGGGCGGCGGCAAGCGCGGCCAGAGCCGCGAGCGTGAACGAGCGGCGCATGACGGCCTCCTTTCGTGTCCGTGTCGTAGTACGCGCAGGGGTACTCCGAGGTTCCACGAGTTTTTCAAGCGGTCCGGGATCCTCCCGCGTCGGTCACGTCCGAGCGCACGTACACGACTCCCGGCCCGCGGAGGACGGTGAGCATTTCCTGAGGGGCAAGATCGTCGCGGATCACGACCGAATACGGCTCTCCGAAGTACATCCTGCGGTTGACCCCGTCCATGAGCGCGTTGATCCTCACGTACGTCTTCGCCAGGGCGCGCTCCACCACGACCGTCGCTCGCTGTCCGTCGACGGCGATGACCTGGACCTCCGGCAGCTTCCGCACCTTCGACGCGAAGCGCTTCACGAGCCGTCGGCCGCGGTTGCGGAAGCGGCGGTAGATCACGAGGCCGAGAAGAGCGACAGCGACCGCACCTGGCCCCGCGTCTCCCTTCCTGGAAAGGACCAGGTAGAGCAGTCCAAGGAAGACGATCCCTCCCGCGACGGGGAGGGCCCACTCGCCGGGCGTCCTGTCCTTCAGGGAGCGCAGGCCGTCCCGGATCCTCTCGCGGAGCGGAACCGAGGCGGAGATGCCGCTCTCGATCTCTCTCTGCACCCGCTTCAGGTCGTGGGCGATCGCCTGCGCGCTCTCGTAACGCTCCTCGGGCTTCTTGCGCAAGCACCGGGACACGACGCGCTCCAGGCTTGCCGGAAGATTCGCGCGGATCGCCGTGACCGGGCGCGTCTCCTGGTACGCGATCGCGTGAAGAGTCTCGATCGGGGAGTCTCCCGAAAACGGCGCCTCGCCCGTGATCATCTCGTAGAGGACGATCCCCAGTGAGAAGAGGTCGCTCCTGTGGTCGAGCGGCCGTCCGCGGGCCTGCTCGGGACTCATGGATCCCACGGTTCCCAGAACGATCCCTGCCTTCGTTCGCGTGTCGGCGAGCGACACGGAACGAGGG
>Ga0247727_10004182_pt1 | contig 30885 bp, 40 predicted proteins | sample WisWelCaveWW1625_FD_202498 | JGI IMG/M metagenome (GOLD analysis project Ga0247727, IMG submission 202498) | Biofilm microbial communities from Wishing Well Cave, Virginia, United States - WW16-25 | ecosystem: Environmental > Aquatic > Deep subsurface > Groundwater > Cave microbial mat | place... | reverse complement strand
AGTACATCGAAGCGTTCTACAACTGCCGGCGGCTCCACTCGACCATCGGGCGTCTCAGCCCAGATGCGTTCGAGCGGCAGGCGGCTGGTGCTTAGGTTGGTGTCCACGCAAGCGGGGCAAGGTCATTCCATATCCGCCGGGGCTCCGGGGCGAGGAAACCACTTCACAGCGTCTGGATCGCGTGCGACCACTACGCCTATGGCGTGTGGTCTGCTCCTGCCGCGCATGTCCAGTACCAGCGGCTACTCGAAGACCTTGACCGCAAAGGTGAAAGCATAGATCTGCGCATTATGTACTACCAAGCAGAACGGGAGTCGGTAGACTCAAAGGAGCAACTCGATGGCAGGCTTGCAGATGATGCAGGCCAGAGGGAACTCGCGGAGTTTCTCCGTCATAACCCCTCCCGTGGAAGGGCATTGAGAGACACGGCAAGCTGGTCGGATCTGCACGCTGAGCTTACATCTCTTCAAGAGGAACTGCTTCGCGAGGTGGGTCCGCGGAGGGTCCGAAGGACTCCAGAGAAACTGCCGGTCTACATGTGGATAGTCAATGAAACCGAGGCAATCTTCTCTATCGAGGCAAAGCCGGAGAGAACCCCAGGCAGTCTTAAGGCGCAAAAGGCGATCACTTTCAGTACTCGAGATGGCCGCATCGTGATGGCCCTTAGTACTGTGTTTCAAACCTACTGGGCCGGAGCGGACACACTGGAATGGCTTGGTTCAGTCAGAGAGGATGTTGATTAGTTTGAAGGCGCCTCCCCCTCGCCGTCCGCGGGTCGCGGGGGGATGGAGCGGGTGGTAGAGTCACGACGTAGCGAATACGGGCGGCTGGATGACGACGACGCAGTGAGTGGGCGCGCGTCGCAAGCAAGACGGCATCGGTGTTTCGATGGTTTCTCGGGGGCGCGAGTTACGCTGGACGACGCCGCGGCCCAACGCCCGGTGGCTTCGCATCCTATCTGCGGGTGAGGAGGAGTGGCTTGGCCGGGACGCACGATGAAGCGGGCCTAATTGAGAAGCTCCGCAAGATCGAGGCGCTCTTCGCTCGGCCGGGAACCGACGGCGAACGCGCGGCTGCGGGGAACGTTCGCGAGCGGATTCGCGACCGCCTGCGTCAGATCGAGCGGGTTGAGCCGCCGATTGAGTATCGTTTCTCCCTTCGCGATCCCTGGTCTCACGCGCTATTCACGGCCTTGGCCCGGCGGTACGGGCTGACTCCATACCGGTATCGTGGGCAGCGACGCACAACTGTCCTGGTCAAGGTGACGCGCACCTTCGTGGACGAGATCCTGTGGCCTGAGTTCCGCCAGGCGGATGCGACGCTTCGGGAGCACCTCCATGACGTCACGGAGCGCGTCATCGCCCAAGCCATCTCGGGTGATTTTGCGGACCTGGAGGAGCGACCGGCGACTGAAGCGTCGGGAGCCGGGGCCGCCGAGCAGCGCGTTATGGATCTTGGGTGATTGCTCTGCGACGGTGTCGAGAGAATGAGAAGAGCCGCGACGATTCCGACCACGCCAAACGAATGGCTTGACGAGATCGCGAGGGCGTATCACGACGCCGCCGATGCGATTCCCGTAGCGCGGTGGATGGGCCAGCGAGTCCGGAAACGAGAACTCCACCTGATCGCTTCGGACGTGGCGTTGAAGTTCCGCGGAATCAAGCCGACGCGAGAGGCGCGACGGAAGGCGACCGACGCCGCGCTTTCGAGCTACGTGGCGACCTCCGCCGCGAATCCCGACCCGCTGCCCGGGCAACTCGCGTTTGCGTTCTGTTACCTTGCGAGCCACGTTGGCCTCGATCTCGTGAGTATCCCGGAGGTGGACGAGGCGATGGAATACATCGAAAGTCACCGCGGGCGACTGTCCAGGGCGATCAGGGCGACACGCGGCGCGGAGTGCGTGCCACGGCTCGCCGCACAGCCAAGACGACGACGATGAAGACGGGCAAGTCATCTATGGCGAAAAGAATACACGCGGCGGCTCGGTCGAACCCCGCCGACGAGCGTCGTCTCTCTCGGGCGCTGAAGCGAAACGAAATCCTCACCGACCAACAGGTCGAGAACACAGTCCGGCTAATGCATGACCACCTGGGGGAGGGCTTCGTGGCCTTGGCCGGCAAGCTCTCCTTCGACTTCGGCGAGAGCGTACGACTCCATCCGCTCCATGCCCGGGTCGTGGCCGCGCGCGTGGCCCGTGGCCTCACGATCCGGCAGGTGGCCACAGAGCTTTGCGTACCCCAGTACCGGCTGAGGGCCGTCGAGGAAGGGACTTCTCGGACAATCGATCCGGACGTCGCGCTCGCGTACGTCGGGTTCCTCGGCCTCGCGCGTTGGGCACGTCGCTGGGCGGCCGCGAATCCGAAACTTGCCGAGGGGATCGGATTGATGCCGAAGACGAAAGGGGTGTCGCGGAAGCCGTGAACTGTGGTTCGGCAGCGAAGCGCGGGGACCCATTCCTCGGAGAGTGGCGCATCACCGAAATGGAGGTCTGGGATTCCGAGTACATCGATCTGGTGGTTCCGGGCTTCATTCGGTTCGAGGACCGACAGTCCGGCGAGCTCCAGTTCGGAACCGTGAGCGGGGGTATCGACTATCGGCTCACGGAACGTGTTGGCCGCGACATCATCGAATTCTCGTGGGAGGGTCAGAACGACAACGATCCTGGTTGTGGTCGTGGGTGGGCTCTTCTTGAGGGCGACAAGATGGAGGGTCGGCTGTACATCCACGGCGGCGACGACTCATGGTTCATCGCGACCCGCGCCAAAGGGATCACGCGGCGACGTCGCTCGGCTCACCGGAGGTCCGCGCAGCGACGCTCTTGAGCAGCGTCTGCCCCGCCCCGCCGCATCCCCCCGGGCGAGGAGATCGTTGCGAGGAGAGGGAAGGGCGAAGTCGATGTGCGGACTTTCGTGATCCCCATGGTCCGCCGTGGGGGCGGTGCTGGGGCGGTCGAATGGTGACCACGGGTGCAAGAAAGAGGTGCTGGACTCAATGAAGAAGGAGATCGGAGATAGGTTTGACGCTCTCCTTTCGAGGGGAGAGGAGCTGATCCGCAAGTTGCCGCGGGCTGAATACGGCGGGATAGACATGTGGGTCGAATCCCAACATGTCCCTGAGTTTCACGCGTGGATGAGCTCAGCGGCCAATCTTGTGCTCACTCTCGTTCCGGCGGAGAGCCATTATCGTAAGGAATACGACCGGCTCATGGAAAACGAGTTGATGGAGAAGGGGCTGCCGTCGGACGTGATCCAGAAGATGTACGGCCTCCTGCGTTCTGCCAAGGACGAGTGGGACGCCGGCCTGCTGCGACGTGTTGAGCACGTCATTTTCGCATCCGCATTCGACGATTTCCTCGACCACGCCAGCTTGTTCCACAAGAGCAACAAGAAGATGGAAGCAGCTGTGTTGGCAAGCGCAGTGCTCGAAGACACTATGAAGAAGATCACGGCAAAGCACGCGCTACCTTCGTCCGGAAAGTCACTGGAAGAGCAAATCGACGCCCTCGCAAAGGCCGGTGTGCTGACTCCGGTTAAGGCAAAGCGCGTCCGTGCGTGGGCCGGAACGAGAAAGCATGCATTTCATGATGAATGGGATCTCTTCGACATCCGCGATGCTGGCGACTTGATCGACGGGACCCGAGAATTGATCGATGAGTTCCTCTAGGGAGGGCAAGTCAGCTGGGCCACTCACCCCGCGGGCTAGCCAGGCAGGGGGCGCACAACAGCGCGAACTTTCACGAGCGGACCACGACGCGTAGGATAACTGGCGGAGGTATTCAGTGGACTTCATTGCTGATTGGCCGACTGTGGCGGCGACAGTGCGGCGCAACATCCCGTCGTGCTTCGCTGTCGAGGACGTAGATTACTCCGCCACAGCGGCTGACTCCGGAAACCCTGCATTCTTCCAGGTCGTGGCGCGTATTCGCCGGATCACGGAGGAACCCGAACCGGCCGGGTGGGGCTACTCTCTCTCGAAGATACTCCGGGCTCGCTGGGGACCGACCGAGTTCGCACTCATCATACGAGAGCGACCATCGGAACTCGAACAACCTGCAGGATAGCCGAGGCTATGTGTCTAGGGGCGAGCGAGATCTGGGCGGCCATTGTGGCTGCCGTACTGGGTGCGCTCGGCTACCTCGCGGCGACCTTCTGGTTCCGTCCCATTCTTCGCTATCTCGACGCGAAGCAGAAAATCTCTTCTGATCTCATTTTCTACGCGAACGTCATCACCGACAAGGATCTCAATGAGGAAATGCGCAGACGATACTGGGCGCGCGTCGAGTCAGACAGGCGCAACTCAGCAGACTTGTACGCACACTTCGAGAGCCTGCCTGGATGGTATCTGTGGCGCCTGAAGCTCCTGGGCGAGGCACCCCTTGAGGCCAAGGACGAATTGATGGGGCTGTCGAACACGCGTGAGTGGAAGATCGCCAGCGAGAGGATCGCGAAGATCATTAGGGTCCTTCGCCTTCGCATCAAGAATCCTCTCTGAGTCGGTCCCTGGCGACGCGTGAACCCCGCCCTACCTCCCGACCGCGCCGGGGAGATGGCGCAAGGTGGCGTTGACGACATCGAATCAATTGTCGACGAAACGCCCCTTGATCTCGCCCCAGGTCGTACTCTTTGACGCTGTCGAACCACCCGGGAACACGCCGAGATTGTACCATTGGGTCCCTGACAAGACCCACGCCTCGTCGGCCTGAGTAATGAGAGTCGCCGCGGCGACCCAAGGCTCTCCAGCATCGATGAACTTCACTTCTGAAACTGGAACCGGAAGGTCCCAGGTCGGCTCTCGGGTCCAGTTTGGAGGACCGATGCGCCAGACTTCGCCCGCTGCAGTGTGCGCGTGGCTTCCCCAGAGCCCGACGATCTGGCCGGAGGCGATGGACGCCGTAGCTTTCTGCGCCCCCAGGTGATACGCGATCGACAGCGCGAGGATTCCGAGAGAGACGCAGAGGAAGCGACGAGCGAACATGGCTGACCTCCGTGGTTCCGAGTGAAAGAGCCTATCGGCCCCCGTGTTGCCAGCAGTACTTGCTCCCCGGCTCGGCCTTCCGCTTGCACTGCGTGCCGCTCTTCGTGATGGCTTGGCAGCGGCCGGGCGTGGCGGATGGTGTCGGAGATGGGCGCAGTGATCCAGGAACGCCCCCGATGCAGGCTGAGAACGGCCCGAGGCCACGCGCGATCGCGTCGGCCTTGGCGATCGCCGTCCCGTCGCCGTGGAGAAACCGACATCCGGCGCGGTGGTACTTCTTCCCGGACGGAGTGACGTAGTAGGTCGTCGTGTCTACGGCGGTGGTCGAAGGAGGCGATTGGACGGTAATCGGGGGCGCTCCCTGCCCGGCAGCGGCCGCGTCCTCGCTCCAAAGACCGCGGCCAGCATCACGGGCCTCCCGTTGGAGTGCGACGAAGAGGTCCACGTATTTCACATTCGGCGGGTACGTTGAGACCTGGGCGTAGCCTTGCCGCACGAGTTCCGCATTCACGAAGAGGGTGTCGAGGTACACGTAGGCGAGCGTCCGTCCATATCTGTCCTTCCTCCCCACGTCGTACTCGAGGCGGATGTCCTTCCCCTCGACGAGCGCCTTGTTGAACGCGCTTGCCTCCTTGCCCATGAACTCGACCGGTTTCTGCGGATGGACCGTCTCGGGCGTGTCGACGCCGATGTAGCGGACCTTTTCGCCACCGGCGAGCACGATCGTGTCGCCGTCGATGACGCGGGCGACGCGCGCGGCGGAGGCGATCGGAACGAGCGCGAGTAGGAGGAATACGACAGAGATCAGGCCGACAATTCGACCCGAAGAGATAATCCTGCCAGCCCTCATTTCGATCGCGACTTCTTCTTGGCCCGGTACCCGGCCCCACCCTCCGCCACCAACGGCAACTGCTCCTTCGCCTTCTCCTTCGCGCGGGGGGCTTTCTTGAAGGTCATGAGGGCCGTCGAGCCACATCGCCGAAGCGACGATCGTAGTGGCGGGCAATCCGGACGAGGGCGGCTCCATAGTCGCGTTCCGTGCCAGTGGCATCCACCCATTCGAAGGCGTAGGGCGCCGCGTTCGTCGCGCGGAACCGGAGGAGTAGGAATTCGTCGAAGGCCGGTTTGGCGTCTCCCAGAAGTCGCTTGGCCGACTCCGCTGCCTCCTGGACTGGATGCCGGTGATTGCGCCCGTTCGTCGTGAAGGCGCGCTCACCTTCATACGTCGTGCAGATTTCGGCCTCATTGATTCCTACCGCGGCAACACAGATAGCACCCTCGTGGCGCCGAAAGACGTCTGCTTGATTTCGGAGATCCGTCGTTACTCGATCGATCTGTTTGATCATCGACTTCATTAGGATTTTCACTTCCACACCAATCTCAATCGTCGCGACCTCAGCCCTTGCGGTGACGTATCCGGAATCGACGAGCGGCGTACTTCTCGGAACCGGTTCGCCGAACGTCCCGTCGCCCCGTCGTGCATCGATCCCGCGGGCGCGATTCTGTGAATTGAGGACGCGGGTGTGCTCTTCTATGCGCCGAGTGAGCAGGGGCGATGTTGCGACGGCGTGGAGATCCTCGTAGAGGTGCATAGCCACGAAGTCGCCCTGCACGGATGATCGATGCTGGTACGCCTTTCCACGGAAAAGCCCTTCGAACGCAGCAAGCAACCGATAGCGGGTGTGTGGGGAGGGGCTACCCAAAACGTCAGCGAGAGTCCGAGACGACTTTCGTTTCGATAGCCCCGACGCGTCTCGTCTGCGACGCCGCTCGCTTCAGGTTGGCAGAGGCGAGTCGTAGGTATTTCGGTTCGATCTCATTCCCGATGGAGTGGCGTCCGGCCTGAAGAGCGGCGATTGAAGTCGACCCAGTTCCGAGGAAGGGATCAAGGACAGTGTCACCCGCGAACGAGAACATCAGAATCAGTCGTTGCGCGAGGCCGACCGAGAATGGCGCGGGATGCCCGGCCCGCGTGGACGCGCCCTTCACGTCCGTCCAGAAGGACTGAAACCAAGCCTGCATTTCGTTCTTGGTCAACATCGAGAGCGCTTTCTGAAGCGGTGTGACTGACCGGTACTTGCCGCCCTTTCTCAGAAACAGAATATGCTCGATGTCGTTCTTCACGACCGCACCGGGCTGATACGGTTTGCCGTAGAAGCCGGCGCCATTCCCTTCGGCTTCGTTCGCGCCATTGGCGATCTTATGCCAGAGGATCGGTGTCAGGCAATCGAGGCCGAGGCTCCGCGCTCGGACCTGGATGTCCGAATGGAGGGGCATCACGTAGTGCTTCCCGCCCATTTTCCGCGACACGCAGACGTCGCCCACGACGCAGCAGATCCGGCCTCCTTGAACGAGCACGCGCTCGCATTCTCGCCAGACCTTGTCGAGCTCGTCCAAAAAGGTCTCATAGTTCCTGATCTCACCCATCTGACGAGCGTTCGGCTCGTACTTTTTCAGCGTCCAGTACGGAGGCGACGTGACCACGAGGTGGACGGATTCGTCGGGAAGCCACGAGAGATCGCGCGCGTCCCCGAGATGCAGTCGATGCGTCGTCTGGTCGAACGGCTTCGGCCACGGCCGCGTACGGTACGCTTCGTTCGCCTTCAGGAGCGCCTTAAGACCGCCAGACGTATTGTCGGGCTGCGTGATGCGATGCGGGATGGCGTGCGCGGCGGAACTTTTCACGGGCGGGCTCTGGAGTTCATCGAATAGAGAGTGCATCACGTCTCTGCCTCCTCGTCAAGGTCGTCGAACCTCGCGGTTCCGTCTGGACCGCTTCTCGATCGATGCGGAGCACGAGTCGATCCAAGCGCGACCGCACCGCACGCCAGCTGAAGAGGAGTCGAAGTGGAAAGCCAAGAGGTTGACGGAAACGTAAGCTGCTCCTGACGCGACTCAGGATCGATCGCGGATTCGAAGACGCGTTGCTGCCACATCGTCCAGGAACGTGATCGTCGGCCCGAGAACAGCCGAATCGACATCGACGCGCTAGACCAGCACCTCGACGACCCTCCGCCGTTCCCTCGGCAGCAAGGCCTGCCACAGTTCGTCCCACGAACCCACGACGCCCGCCACCTCGGCCTGATCAACTTCGATCCCGGCCAGAGACGCGGTCTCGGACTCGATCTGCGCCAGACGGGCACCGTAGCGCGCTACGTGAGGCCCATCGTCGCGGACGGCACGCTCCAGGGCGCGGCGCTCGGCAGCCAGCGACTTCCGAGTGGAGGTGACCTGCTCCTTCGCAGCCGACACGATCTCGGGGATCAGATCCGGCGTGGCTCGGACGACGCGGGCGATCTCGGAGACGACCTCCGCCTCGATCCGGGGCGCGGAGAGCATTCTCGACGGGCAGGCGTTCCGGCCGCGCTTCTGTCGCGTTCCGCAGATGTAGAAACTGTACCGGACTCTCGCCATGCCCCGGTGCTTCACGCAGAACGTCGGGACCATGCTCGCGCCGCAATGGCCGCACTTCAGGATTCCGGCCAAGAGCGCCTCGCTTCGATGTCGCTCACCGCTTGAGCCAGCCACGGCATTCGCTGAAAGCCGCTCCTGGACGGCCTGCCACACGTCGACCGGCACGATCGCCTCGTGCTCCGCCACGACGGCCTCCTCGCCCGCCGTGATCCGTCCGATGTAGATGGGGCTGGTCAAGATTCGGTGCACGCTGGACTTGCTCCACGCCACGCCCCCGCGTGTCCCGCCGTCACGGGTCACGCTGAGTTTCGTCGTCCACCCACGGGCGTTGAGGGCCGAGGCCGTCGCGATCAGCGACCCGCATTCCAGGTAGACGCGGAACGTCTCGCCCACGCGATGCGCCTCCACGGGATCGGGCACGAGCTTCCCGGCCACGAGAGAGAAGCCCCAGGGCGTGCAGCCGCCCGTCCAGCGGCCCTTCTTCCGGGCGGCGACCACGGCGTCACGGGTGCGCTCCGAGACGAGGCTCCTTTCGAATTCGCTGAAGCTCATGAGAATCCCGAGGGTCAGCCTCCCGATCGCGCTCTTCGTGTCGAACGACTGCGTGACCGAGACGAGCCGGATGCCACGGCGATCGAGATCTGCGACCAGGGAGGCAAAGTCGGCGAGATTTCGGGAGACGCGGTCGAGCTTGTACGTGACGATCGCGTCGATCCGGTCGTCCGCCACGTCGGCTAGGAGCCGCTGCATGGCGGGACGGTTGAGCGTCGCCCCGCTGATTCCCTGATCGGAGTACGCGTCGGGAATCGCCAGCCAACCCTCTGCCGCGTGAGAGGCGATGGCAGCGAGACACGCGTCCTTCTGCACACCGATACTCGCCGACTCGCCCGTGCCCTCGGACACGGACTGCCGGGCGTAGATGGCGCAGCGGACGGCCGAGATGCCAGCCACAGGCAAGCAACGGCCACCACCGCCCCGAGCCGTCCCGTTCCGCCGGTGGGAGAGGACCGTTGCCATTAGCCCCCCATCACCGCCCATCGCTCCCACACACTTCGCACCTCACGCTCTGCCCGAGACTCGCGATCTCGATCCGCTCCGTGGGCGTGATGGGCTGCCAGTGTTCGAAGATCCATGTGTCCGAACCGGGATAGGGGCGATGCTCGGCGCAACCGACGCGCCCCTGCTCGCTCCAGTAGAGCGTTCCGTTCTTGGTGCGCCAGGCTTGCTTGGTCGCGGTCATCGGTCGGCCGCCTTTCGAGCGGACGCGATGTCATCGAGCGCCTGTCTGATCACCGCGATCTCCGCGCACGCCCGATCCACGTCCCATCCCGTGCCCTGCACGACGCCGAGCCCGTTCGCGGCGAAGTGGTTCTCGGGTTCCTCTTCCAGGCGCTCGGCGGTGCGCATGAGGGTGTCGGCCAGACGGACGGCGTACCGGACCAGATCCTTCTTCTTGTCGAGCAGCCGGACTTCCGTCTCGGCTTGCAGCATGGCGAGCGGGTCGCGGCCCTCGCTCGCCGTGTACGCCCGCTTCCTGGCTTCCTTGATCGCGGTGTCCAACTTCGTCGAGTCGGCGGTCATCGGGACTCGCCCCCTTTCGCGAGGAACTGGAGTTCCTCCTTCGCGTCGTAGTCGCCGAGGAACGCCAGGATCTGAACCAGGTCGAGCCGCACCTTCTTGAGATCGCCCGTGAAGCACCAGTGCTCCGGCCTCCGTGCCTGCTGTCCCGCGTGCGCGTCCAGGACCGCCGGGAGCCGATCGATCAGGCCCCGCACTTCGGTCGCCACGCCCTTGTACTCCTGCGCCGCGCTCATGACGCTCTCTCCTTCCCGCCGTCGACTCCGAAGAACCGGGGGCCCGAGATCGCGCGAGCGCCCGTGATGATCTTCGCGATGCTCGTCAGCGAGGAGTGGACCTTCCCGGCGAACTCGAACCCGTCCGCCACGCGCGTGACCGTGTATTGCTTGCCGTGCCATTCCCTGACGAGCGAGTCCCCGTCGATCCGGACGACCACCCGCCCGAACTTCTCCGCGAGCGCCTTGCCCTTCGCCGACGCGTCTACGCGCCGCGCATCCTCGCCCGCGCGAGCCTTCTCGACCGCCTCCGTCCACGATCCCCCGTCGACGCGCCAGTCCCACTCGCGAGCCGATCGTTGCACGCCCAAGAAGTGCGACTTGCCGAGGACGACCGTGTCGGCGCGATCGCCCCAGAGGGCGCGGGCGGCTGCCAGCGCGTCTTCGCGGGTCATCGTCGCGGGCGTCATGACGCGGTCTCCTTCTTGGCGCGCAATCCGAAGAACGCCGGACCCGAGCAGTGCTGGCCCGAGATCTCATGGGCGAGCGCGCTCAGCGACGCGAAGAACTTCCCGTTCCATTCGAACTTCCCGCCCTCCATCACGGTGACGGTGATCTTCTTGCCCTTGTACGTCCGCGAGAGCTTGACGCCCGGTGAGAGCGTCGGGGGCTTGCTGCTCGACGGGCCTTCGATCGTCGGCGGCTTCGACGCGACCTCGGCGCGACGGCGTCCGCGCATGCGAGGCTGTCGTTTCGCTTTCTCGGCTGGTGCGATCATCTGGTGTCCTCCCCGTGGCGGCTGGTGTCACTAACGCCACAGGACGATGAATGCTTGGAGCGCGCTCTCGAATCCACTCCAATGAGAGACGGAGAGCGAGAAACAAGAGGCGGCACAAGAGACGACGTTGGCGCACCTTGCGGCATCGGTGCGCGGCCAGCCACGAGCAAACGCACGACGGCCACGGCCAGAACCTCGGCCAACGCGCGCGTCCGATCGTCGGCGACCGGAGCAGCGGCGTCGGCGCACACCGCAGCGAAACTGCGGCTTCGTAGGGAGGAGTTTCCTGCTCCGTCCCCGGCCGCACCCGCGTCGTCGGCGCACGTCGCAACGGCAACACCGCCGGCCACAGGAGAAGACACGGCCCTCACCGCACCGCACCGCTCTCGGCGAGGGTCGGGACCATGAGCCACCCCGGATGCCGCCCCTCACGGTCGTATCGCGCGAACGCTTCGAGCAGCCTGCGTGTGACGGCACGGCCGTGACGACGATCGCCACAGAAGAACACGGGCAGGCGGTACTTCACGCTCCACGCCAACAACGACCGGGCCGCCGAGCGCGCAGACATCTGGGAGAACGCCGGCGGTCGCAGAAAGTCGGCGAGCGTTGCTTCGATCACGACGGCGCCGTACTGATAGAGCGCGAGGCGTTGGATCTCGCGCTCAAACCGGCCACGGTTCCGGCCAAGCGAATTGAACGCATCGGACTTGCCCTTCCGCTCGATCCCAACGCGGTCTTCGAGGCCGAGCACGCTGTAGTCGGCCGTTGGGAGCGTCTTGGTGACCGCTCCCTCGAACGCGTACGGCCGCTGTTCTCTGCTGTCGATCACGATCGTGATCGACTCAGAGCGGATCGTCTTCGTCGTCATCGCCGGGCTGGCGCTCGTCGCTTCCGCCGTCGCCGAGGGCCTCGTAGGCCGCGAACCCGATGTTGTTCCGCTTCCGCTCGCGACCCTCGTCATCGATGAAATCCTCGACGTCGACCGTGACGCGGCACTGCTTGCCACGCAACATGCGCGGCGTGAGGTCCACCTCGCCCGTTATGTCGAGGCCGAGCCGCGAGCAGAGGAGCTTCACCCGCTTCATCGCCTTGGGCGAGAACACCAAGTTGTCGAACACGTACCGCCCAGCGTGCGGACCTTCGTGGATCTTGAGCCTCAGCTTCCAGAGTTCGTCGCCGTGACTCGTGGTCGTCTCTTCGATGGAGTTGATCTCGACCACGTACTCGCCGGCGGGAATAGGCACGAACGTCTTTGCATCCTCGACGGTCGAGAAATCGATCTTCGGCATGTCCCTAGTCTCCCTTCGCTGGTGATGGGTTGGCGCTCTGGCGAGCCGCGAGTGCGGCCGTCCACTTGACGATGATCGCGTCGGCCGCGTCGGACGAAAGGTCGGCCAGACCTTCGGCCCCGTGCGCCGCGAGTCGCTTGTTGACTTGGTCCTGCGGGATCTTCAGTTCGTTGATGAGACGACGGAGTTCGGCGCGCTGATCGTCAGTCGCGACGGCGACGGGCCGCGCCCCACGAGCCAGCGCCTCCTCGCCGAACGCCTTCGCGATGACGGCGTAGGAGATCTCGAACTCCGACTTCGGCAGACGGTTCGACCGATCCTTCGACGCCTCCGCCAGGAACCGGCCGGTCTTGTCGCGGTACAGGTGGAGCACGATGTCGAACAGATGCGGCAGGGTGCGCTCACCATCGAACGTCACGCCGGCGGCTTGCATGAACGCGCCGTCCGCGTACTGCGTCTTCTGTCTCGCCGTCGCGATGACATTCATGTCCAAGCTGAGCACCTTGCGGAGGAGCTCCTTCCACTCGGACTTGATGACGGCCCACTCTTTCGGGCCGAGTTCGAAATACTCGAACTTGTACCCCTTCGCTGCCTTGCTCCTCTTGAGGAACACGTCGTTCCACCGGCGTTGCACCGCATCCCACCACAGGGTGATCGGGTCGAGCACGAGGGTGGAGTACGAGTGTGGCTGCGTCTTCAGCCAGTCGAGCGCGCTGGCCACATCATCGGCACCGGCGGCGTGGAGCACGTCGAAGTCAAACGCGCCACCGTACAGCGACGTGCCGCGCTCGAAGTCGATCACGACGGGCTTGGGAAACTGCAACGCGAGCGTCGTCTTGCCTGCGCCGGCGTCGCCCCAGGCGAAGATCTTCACGCGCTCTTCCGACGCACCGGCCTTGCGGAACGGCGAGGTCTGTTCTGCGTGCTGCGCTACTGCGGTCTCGTTCATGTCTTGTCCTCCGTGGTGCGTGTGGGTGTGTCATCGCCACGACGATCGCGCCCTTGCTCGCCGGCAACGCGTCGCAGTGCGGAAAGGATCGCGGTCTCGATCTGTTGCGCGGCCGGCCGTGAGATAGGATTGAACGTGTAGTGCCGCGCGCCGCTCGCGGACGTGCGGGATGGGTAGACGAGGTGCAGACCGTCGGGTCCGTTGTGAACCTGGATGTCGTTGAGGAGCAGCGAGCCGTTGAGAACACAGGACGCATAGGCGACCAGATGGCTCGACCGCCCTGTGGGAATACGGAAGCGGATTTCGGAGAGCGCCAGCGGCGAGGCTGTGCTGGCCCCGAAAACATCAGCGGCCACGGCCGGCCCCCCGCGAATCGACGATGTGGGATAGAGTAAAACTGGGGAGGTGTTGCCTCTTATCTGCGGCGAGGATTTCACCCTTCCGCGGGGGATTGCCGGAGGATTTCACCCAACCTAACCGTAGTGCGGGCAAGCGGTCCGCCCGTTTGGGTGAAAAGGGTGAATACGTATCGCCCAGACTGCTGGCCAGCGAATAATAATTCCCCTCTGGGGAATTAATTTCTTCTAGCTCTGAAAGACAGACACTCCTATTCACCCTTTTCACCCACAGGCCATAACCCACGCCATACCAAGCCTTTTGGTTGGGTGAATAGTGGGTGAAAAGGGGGTGAAAGGGTGAATAGCTCATGCGTCGTCCTCGGCCTCCGAATCCTTCGGCACGAACGTGTAGACCTTCCGGTGCTTGCCGATCGGGCGCTCGGTGATGTCGAAGTACTCGGCGAGGTTCGAGCGGAGCGCGCGCATCCGCTGCGCGAACGAGCGGGGCTTGCCGGCGAACCCGAACGGCGTGTTTTCCTTCTTCGCCAACTCGGTCAAGCGGGCGCAGAGATCGCTGTTCGAGATTTCCTGTCCCGGATTGGCTTCGACCCACACTTCGAGGAGATGGAGCAGCGAGTCGTCTTCCAACGCGAAGGCCGACTGCTCGCGGGCCAGTTTGCGCAGGGCGTCTCTCACTTCGTCCTCCCGCCCTTCGGCCGCGGCGATCTTCAGCGCGAAGTCGGCGAAGTCGCCCATGCGGAACTCCCGCGCTTCCGGCGCACCCTGAGCGTTCTGCAGCGCGCGAATCACCTTCTGCAGCTCGTAGACGACCTCGCTCATGAGCGCGTCGCGGTTCTCGATCACCTCCGCGAGCAGGTCCTTCTCCGACACGAAATTCTCGAATCGATCGACCTTCACGATCAGGAGGCGGTCTGCGACGTCGTCGCGACGGAAGTGGGGCGTGCGGGACGTGATCGCGAGGAAGCAGCGCGCCGGGTACTCCACCATTCGGTTCGTTGTGTAGTACTCGCGCCGCTTGATCGATCCGCCTGTGGCCACGACGGCCAGGCGATCGTTCAGCCATTCGTTCTTGGAGTCGGCGTTGTCGATCGCCAGGAAGTGCGACGCCGTCGCCGCGGCGTCGAAGTCCCGCGCGTCTGAAGTGAGCGGCATCACATTGAACGCGGGGCCGAACAGCAGCAGTCCGAACTTTCGCGCCGTGATCGATTTGCCCGAGCCCTTCGGCCCGATGAAGGCGAGGATCACCTTCGTCGGCATGAGGTCCTCGAAGAAAACGGCGTAGAACCAGTAGCGGGTCAGGAGCCGACGCTCGGCCGCAGTCAGCCGGTCCTCTGTGCAGTTGATCTTGTCGAAGATGATGGAGTTGAGCAGGGATGGCTCGGCCTCGAGCGGCTTGATCGCGAACGGCGCTGATTTCCGATCGTCGAGGAACAGGACACCGTCGGTTCCGTTGTGGACCAACTCGATTCGGTCGGCCGTGATCCGGTAGATGCCCTGCGCGTGGTTGTAGAGGTAGAGCGTGCTCGTCTTCGCGTCGAAGTGCGCCAGGCGGTAGATACGAACGCTCTTTCCATGCACGAGCGCTTCGTTGCGCAGGCGGTGCGTGACGTAGCGGAAGATCGTCTCCGATAACACGAGCCCGTACTTCGCTAGCCGCAGGCTGAACTCCGGGTTGTCCGGGTCGATCTCCAAGAGCGATTTCGCTTCTTCATCGAAGAAAAACGTCGCGGGGCGCTCGAAGTAGAGTTGCCCGCGGTCGTTGAGATCCTCGATCACGATTTCCGCGACCTCGCCGTTGATCTCGAACTCGCGACGGCAATCGAACGGCCCGTGCTTCTGTCGCGTCGTGAAGATCAGTTCGCGCACGCCGGCGTAGTCGCGGGCGAACCGTTCCCGAGCGGAGATCAGAACGCGGAGCGCAGCCCACGCCGCCCCGTGGTCGTCCCCGAAGGATCGAATAAAGCTGTCGAGATCGGAGTCCTCGCCGGGCGTTGTTAATCCGGTGACGCTGAAGTGCTTGCGCGCGTCTTCCAGAAGTTCGAGGCCCGCCCCGTTTCGGTCGTTGTCCCAGCAGATGATGGGGTGATCAGCGAGCGCTCTAATCGTTTGCCAGTCGGCGGTCTTGACGCCCCCGACCGCGACGCAGTTGACGTAGGCTTCGCCCGCTGCATCGGCGTTCGTTACACGCAGGGCGAGCGATTGCAGCTGGAGCGCGTTCACCTCGCCTTCGACGATGATGAGCTGCAGGTCGAACTGGCGGAGTTCTTCATGCTCGCACGGAGAGAAGAGAGTGTGGCCGAACACGCCGGCGCAATCGGCGATCGGCTTGAACCAGACAAACCGTTTCGAGTACGGCGCGCGAAACTTAATGCCGACGATGCGATGCTCGGCGTCCGTATAGAAGAAGGCGATCCAGCCGGCGCGGTCCGTGACGCAGGTGGCGAGCTTGTCGCGCGCCGCTGTTAGAGCCGCGAGGACGTCCTCGTCGCTGTCCCCCCTCTTCTTCTTCGGACGTCCAGGACCGCGACTGGCCTGTGCCGCTTCGATTCGTGCCGTGACCTCCGCAATCGCCGCGTCGAAACGTGCCTTGATATCACAGGCGGAAGGGACGACCCCGAGGAGCGAATCTTCGATGACACGCCGATGGAGTCCGCGTTCCCCGGCGAGATAGGACCAGGCTCCGCGCGTCTCGGTTTCGGCGCTCGCTAGAAGCGCGGCGCGCCAGTCGAAGAAGGTTTCCAGCAGGATTGCGTGAAGCGTCGCGCGGATGCCGGAACCGCGTCGCATCGGCGTGATGAAACGTCCGCAGGAGGGATGGAAACACTTACCGAACGTGTCCTCGCGTTTGATTGAGAAGGTGCTGTGGCCGCAGAACGGACAGGCGATCTTCTGTCCGGGGCGAGCAGTAAGGCCATGCTCGTGCGCGAGGATTTCGGAGACCGTTCTAGTTTCGGTCGGATCGGCTGCGTGTTTCATTGCAGCCAAATTGCATCACGGGAGCTTTCTCGGGCCTATTTAACCTTTCGGGGGGGCGGCGCCCAAAATGTTCCAACGCAGGCTGATCCAATCGTCCGCGCGAGCCCTGTATTGACTTGTGAGGCTCCGCGCGTTCCCAGGATCTTCGTTGTCGTACTTGTGGGCGAAGACTTCACGAGCGATGTCGTCAGGCCTCGCATTCTCCTGGTACCTGTCCCAGACCCTGAAATGTTCCTGCAGAAACTTCACATCGCGATGTGGGCGTTGCCGAGGTGAAACCTGCACCAGCGTCTTCTCTTGGAGAGCCCGGAGGACGCGGACTACCTGGTGCAGTTCATAGAGAATCTGCCCTGGCGGATTCCGGACGTCGATGAAGATTGGGAGAAGGCCGTCATCGATCTTTGAGAGGACCCACTCATCCGGCGATGGATTGTCGGCCCCGACCGCGCCGCGCCACTCTCCGGGATCGATTCCCTCCGTAATGTACTTCGGGGGCTCGAGGAACTGCACGAGGTGGATCGAACCGGCGAAGGTGTCGGCGATCCAACTTGGATGTGACGGGTCTTCGTTCATATGCGGGCGGGCATCGACGAGGTATGGGATCCCGAATCGATGCGTGACATCCGTCTCGATCTCCTTCAGGCGAGCGTCCAGTTTCTGCTTTTCGCGACTGGCAACCTTGCGCGCCGGGAATTTGCCAGAGAGGCTGACCAGGAAGTAATTGCGCAGCGTAGGGCTCTTCTCCTTCTGCGCGATGACAGATAGCTCTAATTCGGTCAGTTTCCCCCGCTGAATGCGGCTCTCCAGATCCCGCTGCCCTTCCTGCGACATCATTCTCTTGTCGAGAAGGAACTCGACATAGGAGATCTGATTCGTATTCAGCTCCCACGGGCGCCCGGTCACCTCGCGACGGCGTTTCAGGCGTCGCGCATAGTCATCGTAGAGATCGCAGTAGTCCTTGTTCCTGGCAAGGCACTGGACTAGGAACCACCTATCCAGATCCGCCTCTCGCTTCAGCTTCGTGAGTGACTTTTCGGCCATCGGACTCACCTCCGGTCGGGTCACGGGCCTGCCAGCTGAGAGCAATAGGGCCTCCGCCGGCCCGGCAGCGCGCAGAGAGACCGAGTATAGTTGCCGGGCATCACAGCGCGGAGGGATCTTGCTCCGTAAAGTATGAGATCGTATAGTCCGTGGAGCCTATGCCACGGAGATGCTCGATTCAGATCAGTTTAAGGCCGATTGAGGCCCAACAGTTGCAGAAACTGGCGCGTTCCTATACGTATCCATACTTTTCAGTCATTCGAGCTCGGATGATCCTCTTGGCGGTAGATGGACTCTCGAACAGCGAGATCGCGAATTGCCTCGGCACGACACGTCCTGTAGTAAGCAAATGGCGGAAGCGGTTCTTCCACGAGCGGCTCGCCGGCCTCATGGACCGTTCTCGCACTGGACGACCGCGGCGACCTCGCCAGCCTGTAAGGCGGAGCGAATAGTCGAGAGCCTTGTCAGATCAATCCGGCCGCGATAGACTGCGAACTACTGGCGGGCGCGACAGCCTGCCGAACTAGACTCGACTCTTCACGTCCCCATAGCCGGGGCGCCACGCATGACTCGATCAGCACGCGTGGGCCTCGGCTTCGCCATTTCCAGGCGACCGGCAACAGTCGGAGGGGATCGTGGTGAGAGCGAGTCAGCAGACGCAGACGGCGGTCAAGCTTCCGGACGGAATCGTCCACGTCCCGGTCGAGCAGTTGAAGCCGTACGAGAAGAACCCGCGCACACACAGCCGATCGCAGATTCAGAAGATCGCTCGGTCGATGAGGGAGTTCGGCTGGACGAACCCGGTCCTCATCTCCAGCGATAGCACGATTGTCGCCGGGCATGGCCGCGTTGAGGCGGCAAAGCTGCTCGGGCTGACGACCATCCCCGTGATCGAGTTGTCGCACCTGTCCGCCACGCAGCGAAGGGCGCTGATCCTCGCGGATAACGCGATCGCGATCGACGCGGGATGGGACGAAGCACTTCTCGGCCAGGAACTCCTCGCGCTGCAGAACGAGGGGTTCGATCTCGATCTGACCGGTTTCGACGGGGCCGAGCTCGCGGGACTTCTCGGAGAGACCGAGCCGGAAGAGGTCCCGGTCCCGGAGCCGCCTTCGGATCCCACTACACGAACGGGCGATTTGTGGCTGTTGGGCAGTCACCGTTTGCTCTGTGGCGATTCGACCAACGCCGCTGATGTCGCGCGTGTTCTCGCGGGCGCTACGCCACGTTTGCTCGTGACCGATGCGCCATACGGGGTCGAGCTCGATATGGAGTGGCGGGACAGGGCCGGACGCAACACGTTGGGCGCGGCCGAGCCGTCTTACCTCCGCACGCCCGGCCACCGGAACACGACCATCTCCGGTGACAACAAGGCGGACTGGTCCGACGCGTTCGAGCTTGTACCCTCTCTCGACGTGGCCTACGTGTGGCACGCATCGACCCGTGCGGGCGAGGTTGGCGATGGCCTCCGTCGCATCGGATTCGAATTGAAGCAGCAACTCATCTGGAAGAAGTCTCGCTTCGTTCTCTCGCGGCAGCATTACCACTGGCAGCATGAGCCCGCGTGGTATGCACGGAAGCCCGGCGCTGCGCCGTTTCGAGGACCGCGCGATCAGAGCACCGTGTGGGAAGCCGCGTCGCCCAAGATGATCATGAGCGCGCATGCGCCGGGGGACGAAGCCGTCGATCATCCGACACAGAAGCCCATAGCACTCTTCACCCGCCCCATTGAGAACCACACGAAGCGCGGGGAGTACGTTTACGAGGCGTTCGCGGGATCGGGGACCACACTGATCGCGGCCGAGCAGACGGGGCGACGCTGCATCGCGATCGAGATCGATCCCAAGTACGTGGACGTCGTGGTCACGCGCTGGCAGGGCGCCACCGGCAAGCAGGCTGTGCTCGATGGAGAGGGCGAGACGTTCGACGTGGTGCGGGCAGAGCGCGCGCAAAGTACGGGAGCGTGAGAGAGATGGGGCCGTGGGCGGCCCACGTTCTGACCCTTCGCGAGAGAACGGGTGCGATCGCGATGCATCTGGCCTCTGCGCTGATGTGGCAGACGTGCCGCGAGGTGTCGTTGTGGGGGCGGTGCGTGTTGGTGGGGAGTTGTGCGATAGTTGGTGACGCTAGTTGGTGCGGTTCGTGACAAACACCCCTTTCCCTGAAAGCCGGGTCCGGAGTCCCCGGAAGTGGTCGGATCGAAGGTGGGGCGAATCGGGGCAAGTCAGGGTCAGAAAAGGGGTTAGACCGGCCTCATTCCGGGGCAGAATCGGGACGTTTCCGGACGGCCGGTAACGGGGCCGGAACGGGGCGCTGTGTCGGCATTTCAACGGGATAGGGCGGGATGTGGGGCCAGCCGGCGGCTCAATCCCCGCCCGTGGGGCCGCGTGGCGGGCAGGAGCGGAGCGTGAGGGCCTTCAGTCGCCCCGGTAGACCTCCCGGCGGTGGCGGATGCGGATGATGAGGATGACGATGCGATGCGCCTGAACCTCGTAGACGATTCGGTAGTCGCCGACCCGGAGGCGGTACACCGCGTCCTCGCCCTTCAAGCGCTTCGCCCCTGCAGGATGGGGACCGTGTTCGAGGAGATCGATCTTGGCTCCGACCCGGCGACGTATATCGGCAGGGAGGCGCCGGAGTTCCTTGTCGGCCGACGGCCGGAAGAGGACGGTCCAGGTCACGCGGGGGGATTACAGCCCGAGCTCAGCCTTGATCTTCTTCCACGGGATGTTCGGCCCCTTCTCCTTGAGCGCCTTCCGAGCGGCCTCGATGTCCATCCGATCCTCGATGTCTTCGAGGAGTTGGAGGTCCTCGACGGGGACGATGGCGGCGACGTCCTTGCCGTGACGGCGCAGGAGGACGCGCTCGCCTTTGAAAGCGACGCGGTTGAGGGTCTCCGCGAACTCGTCGCGGGCTTTGCTGGCTGGCATACGGGTCATAGGGCCTCCGTTCGTACGGATCGTACGATCTGGACGATTATCGGCCGGATGGCCTGAGAAGTCAAGAGGGGATGGAAACCGACTGGGAGGATGAGATCGGGGCCGTGGAGGACGAGCCCGTGGCCGTGGCCGTCGAGGGGGCGGGACGGCGTCGCGAGCGCCCGTTCCCGGCCGAGGTCCGGATCGCCACCCGGGGGATCAAGCCGAAGAGCCGGGCGAGCACGGTGCACGGCTACCACAGCGCGGACGCCGTCGAGATCCCGACGTCTCTCACCTGCAATCTCTGTCCGCTCTATCACGTGAAGCGCCGGGACAAGCGCCACCCGCTGGCCTGCCCCGAGGGCCGGAAGGGCCAGGTGTGTCCCATCCTCTCCCGCCGGCAGGTGGAGTGGGCCACTGCGCTGATTGAGGAGGTGCGGCAGGCGACGGGGCGGGACCCGGCGGCCACGGATCGCGCCCGGATCGAGCAGGTGGTGCGGTACCGGTCGCGGTTGTTTCAGGTGGAGAACTATTTGAAGGTCGCCGGCCTGATCGACCTCAAGGCGGGGGAGGTCCGCGCAGTGGCCGACCGGCTCGGTGGGATCGAGAGCGGACTGACGCGATCGCTTTCCGAGTTGCGGGCGTCGATGGCGGAGTGTCGCGATGCCCGCCGGCCGCCGGCCCCGACGCTCCCGGAGTACCTCGACGCGATGGCAAAGCACCGGGAAGCGGTACCGGCGCAAGTCGAGGAGGCCCCCGGTCAAGGACTCTTGACGGACGCTTCGGAGGAGGAGGGGACGTGACGACGAAGAGTGCAGCGCCAGCGATCGACATCGTGACGGCAGTGAAAGATCCGCAGCTGATCGGCGACATCCTCAGCCCGGCGCAGGAAGCGCTCTTGCGGAGCATCTACGGACTCACGGTCCCAGAGGAGCAGGTTCCACTCGTCGAGCGCTGCACGGGGCGACCCCCACAACCCGGAATCGAGTACCGCGAGAGCGCGATCATCGCAGGACGTAGGAGCGGCAAGAGCGACAAGATCGCGAGCAACATCTGCCTGTACGAAGCGATGTTCCGTCATCACCGGATCTCGGCCGGTGAACGCGCGATCGTGCTGTTGCTCGCGCAGAACGTCCGCCAGGCTGGAGTCGTCAACGGCTACATCCGAGGCAAGCTTGAGAGGAGCCCGATTCTCCAGCAGCACGTGCTCGCGATGCGATCGCACGAAGTCGACTTGGACAACGGGGTCACGATCGCGGTGTACCCTAGTTCGTTTCGGTCGATCCGGGGCTTGTCGGTCATCGCGTGCGTTTGCGACGAGATCGGTTATTGGTGGACGGAGACCGAGTACAGCAATCCAGACGTTGAAGTGATCAGAGCGGTGCGACCGGCGATGGCGACGTTTCCGCATGCTAAGTTGATATTGGTGAGCAGCCCGTACGCTAAGAGCGGCGTGTTGTGGGACGCCTGGCAATCACGCCACGACGATCCAGACACTCTCGTATGGCACGCGCCGACCGCCCTCATGAACCCGACCGTGCGCGCCGCGTTCCTCGAGAAGGAGCGCGCTCGCGATCCCGAAGTCTTCGCCCGCGAGTACCTGGCCGAGTTCACCGACGCGGTCTCGTCGTTCCTTCCCTCCGACGCGATCGAAGCGTGCACGATCCGGGGCCGCAACGAAGTCGCCCAAGCGCCGCACGCGTTTCGGTATGTCTGCGCGCTAGACGCCGCGTACGTGAACGACACGTTCGCGATGGCCGTCGCGCACCACGACCGGACCCGAGACGTCGTCGTCATCGATCACGTCGCCGGCTGGAAGGGCTCCAAGCAGTCGCCGGTGCGGCTGACCGACGTGCTCCCGCAACTGAAGGCGATCGCGGCCCGCTACGGCATCGGCGCCGTGACGGCCGATCAATACGGAGTCGAGCCGCTGCGCCACGCGCTCAAGAGCATCGGGCTGGAGATCAACGAGCGGACGTTCACCGCGGGCTCGAAGGCCGACATGTTCTCGAACTTGAAGTCACTCGTCGTCGAGCGCCGGATCGAGCTGCTCGACCACGCGGAGTCGTTGCGGGAGTTGCGGGGGCTCGAAGTCGAACTCATGCCCGGCGGCCAGACGCGCGTTGGACACGCGCACAGAGCCTCCGCGCACGACGACTTCGCCACGGCGATCGCGCTGGCCGCGTTCGAGACACGACAGGACCGAGGTCCGCGACCCGTGGAGAGCATCGAGGAACTCATGTGCGGCGAGCCGTACGACACGATCCGCGAGTTCGGGCCGTCGCCCTCCTTCGAGGAGTGGATGGACCCGATCGGATACCGCAGACGTGACGCTCACGGCCTGGAGATCATCGCTGAGATCGGCCAAGACGGACGGATGCGGCGGTTCGACCTCTAGTCCACGCCGATTTGACTCGCCGCGCGGAGAACGCCGCTTGAAGCGTTCACTCCTCTGCAGTCTCACTCCCTGCCAACGCCCAGACTCGCTTCAGCGGGAGTTCCGCTCGCACATCCTCGCGGAGCTTGTCGTAGTTCCAGAAGAGCTGTTCGAGCAGATCGTCGGCGTCCCACAGCCGAACCCGGAAGAACGAACTCCGCGCTTCCTTGACGACCGTGTCCTTGAATCCGCCCCACGCAACGAGCAGTCCTTGCTCCGCGTTGAACGCATCCATTGTTCCTTTGAGGCCACGGAAGACCGTCACGTCGACGGGGCTGTCCGATGACTTGACCTGCACGCACATGCGCGGCGAGTCGAATCCCATCGCACCCGACGCCGCGAGGATGTCGACTCCGCCATCGGGGCCAGGATCGGACAGTTCCGTCTTCAGGCCCTGCGCTTCTAGCACCGCTTCCACGAGATAGGAGAGTCGGTGTCCTTTGAACTTCCGGCGGACGTGTTCGAGGATCTGGTCGCGCGCGTCGCGCTCGATGTCTCGAACCTCGATGTCCTCGGTGGTGGCGCCGTCAATCGCCTCGGCGGCCTTTCGGGCGGTCTCCGGTTTGCCGGAGAGGACAGCCTTCACACGTGCCTCTGCGTTGTTCCGCTCCGCTCGGCAGAAGGTCATGAACGCGCCGAACGTGTAGAGAAGGTCCTGGTCGAACGCGGTTCGCGGTAGATCCGTGGCCATGAACTTCACGGCGCGCGTGTGCCGGACGTCCGGCCCGAGGTCCGTGCGGTACTGGTAGCCGCCGGAGATCTCCCCGATTGCGATCGCCGACCGGCTCTTGAGAGGTACGACGACGAGATCGCCCGCCTTCGCCGTGCGCGCGAACGCGAACAGCTGTCCGACCTGGTTCGCGATGCTCGGCCTGCTCGCTTCGGGATGAGCCTTTCGGTAGGCCGCCTCGATCTCCGCCCTGGTCCCCATCTTCCCGAGGTCGCCGATCTCGGTCCACCCGATGATGAGAGTCGCGTTCTCGAGGATTCGCGATTCGTACTGGCCGCGAGAACCGCCTTTCAACACCCAGAGAGCCATGGTGGATTTCCTCGTACTTGAAGGGACGCTGCGGGAGAGAAGGGTCGAGGATAGAAGAGACTATAGTCCCGTATACGGCCACGAGTCTACGTCCCTACCGTCGGCCCCATGGACGACGCGGCGACCCGGATCAACGCGGCGGTGCTTCGGCAACTCGCGGAGCTTCGGGCCAAACAGGGACTGTCTCTCGAGGCCGTGGCTCGCCGCGCCGGTATCGACCGGACCTATCTCGGGCTGCTAGAGCGAGGGATGCGCCGGCCGACGTTGGAGGTCGCGATTCGGGTGTCGAGAGCGCTCGGCCAGCCGCTGTCGAAGATTCTCAAGAAAGCGGAGATGTGAGTAGTTGAGGTTTCTCTGAGAAAGAGCGTTCATGTGTCCACCTCGAAAGGAGGGGACAATGACCGCTGACTCGCCCCCCGATCTCACGCCAGCAATCCCCGTGTTCATCCGCCGGTTGCACGCGGACTCGACCTGCAAGACGTACCGGCGCGAGGTGGAGCGGTTCCTCGCATGGCTGGAGTCCAACGCCCCGCTCGACGATGAGATCCTCCCGAGATACGTCGAGCATCTCCGCGCGCGAAAACTCTCGGCCACGTTCATCGCGTGGCGGGCGACCGTGATCATCACGTTCCTGCGAGACTGCCATCGCCAGGGCGTGCTCGATCGCGATGTGACGCTCGGCTACGTCCCGCCGCGCGGTACTCGCGGGTTCGCGGTGAAGGTGCTCAGCGCGGACGAACTGAGGCGGCTGCTTCGGACTCCAGATCGGAGATCGTGGCTCGGACGACGCGACTTGGCGGCTCTCGTGTGCATGTCGATCGGCGGTCTGCGCTCTGGCGAAGTCACGCGACTGCGAATCTGCGACGTCGAGATCTCCGGATCCCGCGTGAACCTCCGTGTTCGCGGCAAGGGCGATCGCATCCGGCTCGTCGCATTCGAATCCCGGAACGCGGCACCGCTGCGCAGCTGGGCGAAGGTTCGCGGAGACGGCGCGCCCGAGGAGCTGTGGCTGCTCGCCCGCAGACCGCGTGTCGGCGAGCCCGTGCGCCCGATGGCGGTGAGCGGAGTCGACTACGTCGTCAGGAAGAACGGGCGCGCTGCGGGGCTGGAGCGGCTCCACGCGCATTTGTTGCGGCATTCGTGCGCGAGCCTCGCGTTGGCCGGGGGCGCGAACTTGATCCAGGTCAGGGATCTACTCGGCCACGGCAGCGTGCTTACCACATCCCGCTACCTGCACGCCACGGAGAGCGATCGGCCGACGACGAGTTACGTCGCGATTCGCTGATCGGCGCGCACGGAAGAGTATAATGGCCGATCGATGCCTCGCCTTGCCTCGATCGGTTGCCGCGGACGTGGCTGCCTCCTCATTCCTGCTCTCCTTCTGTTAAGCGTATCCGCTGCCGGCGGCCAGTCGACCAGTGGCCCACCTGCTGCCACGGCGTTCGCGATCTTCGGGGGGACAACCATCACTGCGGGAGGCATCGGCGGCAGGTTCGTGCTCGTGGACACGCTCCGCGTGAGGGTGACCTCGTCCGTTTCCTACGATCACGAGGCCGCGGTATTCCGGTACTCCTACACGGTGATGAACGACAGCAATAGCCAGGGGTGCCTCCAGCGATTCGAGATCCGCCCGCTCCGCGGCGATGTGTCGGAGATCCAGGCACCCGCCCACTGGACGACGTGGGATCGCCATGGAGCGCTCGTGTGGACGGTCATCGACCTGGGCGAGCCACCGTCCGACTGGATCGACGACGGCGTCGACATACCTCCCAGCGAGTTTTGCATTTCGCCGGGCGACAGCCTTGCCGGCTTCGGCTTCATCAGCCTGTTCCCGGAGGCGATGGTCCAGTTCAGCGTCTACCCGTGGGAGCCCCTTCGAAACGCCGATGAGGAGGGCGCGCCCGAGTGCCCGTACCGCGCCGTCGGCGAGGCCTTCGGACCTGGCGCCGCGGCGGAGCAGAAGTAGCCGGTCCCCCGTCGCAGACGTGCGCAATCTGCTCGGCCACAGCAGCGTGATCACGACGTCCCGCTACCTGCACGCCACGGAGAGCAAGTGGCCGACGACGAGTTACGTCGCGATTCGCTGAGTGGCGACGGACCCGAATCCAGTCGGGCAATCGACGTAGCGCGTCCGTGCTAGAGTTTCGACGTGTCCTGGCACCTCCAGACTGGTCGTCTGCTTCTGCTGCTCACCGCGCTTCCGCTCTCAACAGCGGCCTTCGCCACGACGCCGTGCCATTCCGACTTCACCTTCATCGCTGCGGTCGCGGGAAACGACAAGGAGATCTGGATCGGCCAACGATCGGGACTCGAGCAGTTTGATCAGTGTTCGGGGCTCGACCTGCATCAAATCGCCGTTCGAGACTCCGACGTGGTTGCCCTCACCTCTGCGCTCTCGCTCAATACCTGGGAGCCTGGCCCAAAGCGCGATGCTGCTTGGGAATGGCTACTGAGCGCGCGCGAGCACGTCCGGACGGCGGCCGTGGATTCGATGCGCGAGTCGAGCGGGATCTGGGCCGATAGTAGCGGTGCGCTCAGAATCTCCGCACCACCGCGCGATTCTCTCTTGGGCGCAAAGATGTCGCACGACTACATCGACGAGGGACAAGAATGGCGAGCCTGGTGCGCCGCGCAGGGAGGCCGCTGTTGCCAACTGCCATCATGCGATGGCGGGTCGCTCCGACTTCTATACGCCTACCCGTGGGGCCTGTACTTCGACTATCGCATCGCGGGCGCGTATTACGTGCCGCGATGGCATGTCCTCTGTGTGCTCACAGAGACGGGCGCGCAGGTCTGCTACGAGACGACGATGAACTGGTTTTTCGTCTTCAAGGTTGACTCCATCGAGTCGGAGAACTAGGCCGTTGGCCGCGCGCATCACAGTCGTCCTCGCGCTTCTCCTGGCCACGACCAGCATCGGCTGCTACACGTCTGTTCGTTGGCCTGAGCCGTCCCACGAGACGTCGGCGAGCGACGCAACCTCAGAAAGGGTCGAGACCGCTCAACCCCCGCAGATCGAGGTGACCACGAGCGGGGTCGAGTACATGAAGCCCGCCTACAAGGATATCGAAATCACCGTCATCATTCGTCACCGCGCCGGACGTTCCGTGTGGCTTGTCGGCTACCCCGACCCGCCGCAGGTCTCTCTGGACGAATGGACTGGAGGTAACTGGAAGAACGGGAGCCATTGCTACGACATGTCGATGGGCGAGTATCCCGTCCACCGGGATGAACGGCTTCTCTCCGCCGGCGACGAGATCACTCAGAAAGTCGGGGTGCGATCGACCGGCCGCTATCGTGCGAGGCTTTTCGTCGGGCGCGATTTAAACAAGCCGGAGTTTGAGGTCGTGTCGGATGACTTCGTAGTCCGACGATAGACGAGTCGCCCGCCTCGCTCCGCCCCCCGCATCCGGCGCGCAGAGCGAGGCTACTTCTTCCCACTCCTTCGCCGCCGAGACTGTTTTCCCCGCAATCGCCCAACAGCCTTCCCGAGCCCCCTCCCCCCTTCCCCCCGAACACGCTCGTGATCGCCCGCCCAATCTCCTCCCTCAACATCCCCGGCATCACCGCGCGGATCTCGGCACGGAGCGCGGGGGGGAGTGAGGGTCGACGATGGCGCCCTCGTCCTGGCCGCGGGACGTCCCGGCTCACGGCCGCGCTCTGCGGCCTTGATGATCTGACCGGCGTCCCCAGATCGTCTGAGGATCACGTTCGCAACGTCAGCGACCGTAGCGAACGAATTGCCTTGACTCGTCACGCACCCCGTGACGTACTATCTCGCGCGTTCCTACCACGCCGTCCCTGAGCGCTCCCACCGCGCTGCGGTGCTCTGAGACACCCTCCGACGGCTCGAACCTCACAGGATCGATAGCTTCCGAAGCGGGGTGGTCTGCTCGTGACGGGAATGGGACGTGCGCCGAGCATGGCCAGTGCGCCGGACTCTCATTGCATCACTCGCGAAATCCTGAGTCTCGATGGAGTCCATGGCCAGCTTTAACGGGGAAAAAGCAGCTCGATGCAAGTGGCTCATGAATCCCCGGGCCACAGGACTGTCGAGTCACCCTTGGAGGACAAGATGAAAGTCCCGACGTTTCGGCGAGTGCTTCTATGCACTCTACCTGCGCTTCTCATCGGGCTTGCCCAGGATCCCGCCGGAGGCGAACCTCCCTGGCAATTTCCACATGCCATTCACCTTTCCGAGAGCCATCACCTCTTTGTCTATGGGCAAGAACAACCAAGAGACGTCGTCTTTGACTTCGCCGACGGTATTCTCTTTGTCAACGGCATTCAAATCCTGCCCAGACCCGACACCGGTCCTGTTCCCCAGCCGCCCGATTCAATGCTAAGCAAGCTCTACGGGGGGATTCCATACGTTCAATCCTTGATGGCAAACGGCGCCTCCATTGGGGAGGCCACCCGCGATTACGGCGAGCGGCTTGAAGCTATGGTCGCACGTATCGGCGCTTTGTATATGAGTCTCAAGGCCGATCTCGATCGAAGGGTAAACGAAGTCCCCCCCGATTCTATTCTCTACTACGCACTGGCGGTCGCGGATTCCGCACTCTCTCAACTGGATCCGGAGATCGTGGGGGAAATGCCGGAGGCTAAGAGCCGGGCGAACATTCTCTCCGACGGCATAATCGAATTCCGCGTTCCTGGTGATCGCACTCCGAACAGATATAGTCTCCTTCCTCGACAACCGCCGCGCCCGCGAGCAACACAGATAACCGAAGACGCCGCAAAGGCTCGGGTCTCTCACTATGCTTTGTATTTTGCAGACCCAGAAAAGACGGGTGTAGTGCTCATCTCAAGTCATGGCGAGCACAGTGCAGCGGGCGAAGCCGCGATGATTCTCTTGACCGAAATCAACGCTGCTCGGAGCGGTCGTGTCAACCGAACAACCCGCCTGTCGGCAGGATGCGTATCCGAACTGCGGACTCCCGGATTGCGTCGATGAGAAACCGACTTGTTCAAGCCTTCGCACCGACATTCTTCGCGATTCCTATGCTGCTCGTGGGCGCCAGCCACGCGGAATGCCCGATGGATTCGTGGCCCGCATCTAGCGTCCTTCAGAATATCGCGCAAGGGATCATCCTTGACTACTCGCATGCCGACGGGACTGGTTGTTCCGACGCGTCCACCGACATTATCAAGGCCGCATGCAGCAAGGCCAAATTTGCAACGCCATTGGAGTTCCATAGGGAAGAGAGTCTCAGTCCCTACCCGGAGCTCACGTTTGATCAGTTTGATTCAATACTAGCTGGAAAGTCGGTTATTTACGCGTCTACGCACGGGACATACTCCAGCGGATTGGCGGCACTGGCTGTAGAGTATTATCCTCCCAGCTACCCACCGGAAGGGACCTACGCAAAAGACGCACACGATCGCTACCTGGCGTATGGCGTCGATCCAAGCTACATCACATATGGTCCTACTCCAGATTCAAGCGCGTGGATCGTCGCGATCACGGCCGATGGAATCCGCGCACTTGTTGCGGGTGAAATTGACACTAGGGCTATCGTGCATCTTGAGGCATGTAAGTCAATCTATCTCGCACCAGCCTGGCACGAGGATGTGGCGATGCTCGGGTATGAGTTCAGCTGCTCCGCTCCATCTGCCTGCAGCGAGACGTACACCATTTGGTCACGTCTCGGCTGCTACACCGCACAGTACCCAACCATAGCTGGCGCGATCAATAGCCTTAACATTCAAGCCTCAGGGGATTTGTGCCGACGTCTCTCGCAGTCAATAACGTGTGAGACGGGTGGAGCATTCTTCCCATATGTCGCGGCCTTTCCTGATCCCGGCGGCAGTGGGCAAACGACGGTTGCTTTTCAGACCCAAAGTGAGGAGCGAACTGCAAGCTTGACGGTGCGTGGCTACGCGGATACGAGCGATTACCCGGCCTCGCCCGAAACTCTTTCCACTCTGTCGCCATCGGGGGGGGGCTGGAATCACGAAGATGTATTGGGACAACGTCTCGTCCGGACGCGCGCTCTATGATGTCGTGGAAGCGGACAGTGAAGGCCGTTACAGCCTATCCTTTCCTGTAGCGCCTGACAGCGCGCCGGCTGATTGGGACTCAATGAAGTCATACTCCTGGATCGAAGAGGAGATCGAGGAAGGACTCACCGCCACGACGTACTGGCTGGACGGGAATACCTGGGCACCATGGTATTCATCCTATTGTGACTGGGATGGTTGCAGCGGGATCAGCTGCGCGGATTACGTGATCTACACGAAGTACCCGGAAGGAGCCAATTTCGCACGAATCGCACGTGATTCTCTGGAAGCACAGGGTCTGGCGGTGCGGGCCTTCGCGAGCACGTCGCCGAGTGTTACAGGAGCGCGCGGTCTCCTATCCTGTGTGATTAGCATGAATGCAATTTGCAATGGGGACGAGGATTGTCGCGCCACACCGTATCCGGTAAGTCCTGGGCCGACGCTACTTGTCCTCGGGGATGCGAATCCTCAGTTTATCTATCCTGCTCAAATTCCAACGGGCGTGGCCAATGTCTATCGGCACAGCTACGTGCTTGGCGCGGATCTTGATAACGACTCGATTCCGGACTGCCCAGTTGAGGTGGTCCCTGGCAGTACTACAACTGAAATCCGGACGATGGTTGACGCAGGGGCTGACTACAATAGGGGACTATTTGTTGACGCGGGGCGGCACGTAGTGTTAGTGGCTGGTGACTACACTTCCGGGGCGGGCGGAATAGTCGGCGCTGCGAAGTGGGTGAAGGACTTTTTTGGAAGAACGGACACTCTGTACACAGTGCACGGAATGTGGCGGTGTCCCGAGTCTTGTGGAAAAAGGAAGTGGCGTAGACTCCAGGTGTTAAGCCAACACCGGTCCATTCGGACCACAGGAGGCCTACGCCATGGAGCATCGTATCACGAAGTCGGTGCTGTCGC
>Ga0247727_10004181_pt1 | contig 30886 bp, 30 predicted proteins | sample WisWelCaveWW1625_FD_202498 | JGI IMG/M metagenome (GOLD analysis project Ga0247727, IMG submission 202498) | Biofilm microbial communities from Wishing Well Cave, Virginia, United States - WW16-25 | ecosystem: Environmental > Aquatic > Deep subsurface > Groundwater > Cave microbial mat | place... | reverse complement strand
ACTTCTTTTGGATATATCTTTGCATCCCTTCCAGCCCTCATAATGCTTCGTTTTATCTTTGCAGCTTTGAATGCCACAACCTTTTTGTTTTTCTTCATTACCTTGACCATAGGTATCACCTAAATATATGTTATAGCACTTAGTCTTTTTAAAACTTTTTATAATTTAAGAATGGTTTCTGCCAGTTTCAATGGATCGTGTCGCGCCATATCTGCATCTTTGTTGATAAGATCAACACGAATAACCTTATAGCCATTTTCTTTGAGATCATCCTTTACTGGGTATTGCCCTTTCTCAGCATATTTTCTCAAGAGGTCTTCAGACATAAGGTCATTGTGAATGATAACGTGCGTTACAACGTTTTTCCCAAATTTCTTTTCATAAGCAGCCATATGGTCTTGTGCAGTATATCCATCTGTTTCTCCACGTTGAGTCATAAGGTTCATTATGTATATCTTCTGAGCACCTTCATTTATTCGTATTGTTTCTGCAATTCCCTCAACAAGCAAAGGAGGTATTTGGCTTGTATACATACTGCCGCATGCATGGATTATTTTATCGGCATTCATTAATGCGTCACATGCTTTTTCATTCGCTTTGATATCTTTCGGTTCAATGAATACCTCATGTATCTTCTTATTGTATTCAATCGCTGTTCTCACAATCTCATTTTCACCTTTGATAATATCGTCATTGTCTTCGAGCAGCGCACAGAGTGTTCCTCTTTTCAATGTACAGGGATACACATTTGCTCTGACGTCAAGCTCTTCCTTGCTTTTGAAATATTCAACCGCTTTTTCAAAATCGCCAAGTTGCTCATACATTGCATCAATTCTGATATTTCCAACGACAGCTCCTTTGTTATCTCCTTCCTTTATTCTATAATTGAATTCTTCTCTCTTGAGCTTATTATTTGAGAGAGCTACCAAACATTCTCGTATATCTCCGATTGGCAGATAATTTCCTTTCTCATCTTTTGGAATCCTTGATTCAAGTTGTCTTCCTGTATGACCACCTGTATCAGAAGTAGAAGGGATTCCAGTAAGATCTTCCTGTTTTAATTGAGAAGGATGCTGAATGCAATATTCTTTTAATGCATACAGAATTGCCCCTTGTCCATGGCCACCGCCTACAGTAACGATTTTTTGCATGCACACTCTACTAGAAGATTATTAATAAAGATTGCGTACTTAGAGTTTAGCCTTTCTTATATTATCAAATATCTCAATGTAACATTTGCATGGTATCTTTGTGCTGAATCGTTTTAGTGCAGTCTTTGCAAGATCAATATGAGTTTTTTCACAGTCAACATGGCAAATGATCTGATTTTCAAACACTCGTGCAGCTAAACCAACTGGTTTTCCAAATGAATGTGCCATGCCTGTGCTCATTCGGTCTGCACCTGCTCCTGCTGCTAAAGGATTTTCTCTCAGAACATGATGAGGAAATACTCGCACCATCATTCTGTAGCCTGTTTTTCCGATCTCTTTTTCTAGCACCCTGTTGCCTGACTGTCTTCCTGCTTCAAGTGCAAAGTTCCTAATTTGAAGATCTGTTGTGCTTTTCAAGAAAAGTGAATATGGATATTTCTTGTTTGAAAGATCACCCATAACAAACCGTACCACACCTCGATTTGGATTTACTTTAATGTAAGCTTTCTTTCTAAACTTGCTTCTTCTGGTGTAAGGCCGTTCAATGCGCCTGTAAGCAATAAATTTTCTTAGCTTTGGCATATAGTTTCGAGATTTGGTCTATTTAAAAAGGTTATGCTCGCGTTTCAGAAATATTTATAAACAAAGCTGCTTAAATCTGTATTTAAAGAGATACGATAGACAATGAAACTACGACCTATAGGCAAAAAAGCTGATCTAAGTCTTTCTATCAATGCAATCGTTATCCTTATTCTTGCAATAACTATGTTAGGGCTTGGTTTAGGTTTCTTGAGAGGAACATTCAAAAAAACAACAGCACAATTTGCAGAAGTCGCAGAAACAGTAAAAGAGCAGATCATTGACAAAATCAAATCAAGCAATGAAAAAGTTGCTTTTGACAGACTTGATATTAGTTTGAAGAGAAGTGAAGATAAAGAATTGTTTTATGGCATTAGAAATGTTCTGCAAACCACAACTACAACTGGAACAGATATATTTTATATCAAAGCATTTTGTGACAAGGCTTTGAAAACAACTGGAGTTGGGTTATTAGATGTAGGATTCCAGACATTTAGCGATTGGGAAGTAAAGCAAGGTGAAGTAGAGGTTCTTAAATTAATTGTTTCAGCAAAACCCGGCGCTACATTAGACACATATTCATGTAATCTTCTTGTATGCACAGGAGCAGCACCAACAGTTCCAACTGGTGGAGGGTTTGCTTGTGGTGCAAATCAAGAATATGTTATTAAAAAATTCTTTGTAACTGTAAGTGCAACTTAAAGATGAAGCGACGTTTGTCTCAGGACCAAGAGTTCCAGATTATGAAGCTGGTTCTTGATAAGTTCCTCTGGATTGGTATTGGCATTATGTTGTTTGGCTTTTATCAGCTAGTGCAAGGGCAGATAAATACAGGCGTGGGCTGGATTGTTGCTGGAGCTGTTGTATTGCTGTTATTCATTATTCTCATTATTAGACGTTATGAGATAATGCCATAACACCATGGATAAAAAAGGTATTGAACTCTCAGTTAACTTCATTGTAATGCTGATTCTTGCTATTGCTGTGTTTGGCTTTGGTTTATATTTTGTAAATCAGTTATTTGGCCAGGCAAAACTGATTCAGACAAGTTTGGACAAAGAATCGCAACAGAGAATTGAAGAACTGCTTGATCGAGGAACAGACAGAGTAGTAATCCCTATTGCAAGCAAAGTGATCAAGGCAGGACAGCTGGCAACATTTGGATTAGGTGTGTTAAATGTTGGTGATTTAACGACTTTTTCTGTTGACATCAACTGTACTGTGGTAACTGATGCTGCTGACAGACCAATTACAGGCACTGGTTGTGAAACTCCAGACTCAAAAGAATGGACATTTAAGATTAACTCATTTAACCTTAAAAAAAATGAAAAAGAGAAAATCCCTATCGCAATTCAAATCCCAGGTTCAAAACCAAAAGGCACATATGCATTTACTATAACTGTGACAACCGGCAGTCCTACTGGTCTACTATACAGCGCTCCAAAGCAGATTTATGTTACTGTCAGTTAAGCTTTCTTAAGAAAGATATATTTGAGACGTCTCTGTTTCTCTGGCAGCAACTAAATCCAAATAACCATCCTTGTCAAAGTCTCCAACAGCAAGGTCTCTTATGTAGTGTGTAGGAAGTTCTTTAACTAAGAAATACTGATCACCGTCTTTCTCATAAATTCGTGTGGTTTGCTCATAATTACCAACCACTACCTCGTTTGAACCATCTTTATTAAAATCAGCTGCAAGCAATGTATAAGTATTACCAAAAGCAAACATCTCTACTATTTCAAATCCAGATTTTTTATTCAAAAATACAAAGTTATTGTCTTTATTGTTGCCTTGTATAACATCAGGACTTCCATCCTTGTCAATATCAGCTAGTGCAACTGCATATGTTGTTCTTTCTCCTTCAAATTCATGACTCAGCACAAACTTTCTGTTTCCTTCATTTAGGTAGAACCTGTTCTTTCTCTTATCAATCCCTATGACAAAATCAACAAGTTTATCATTATTCATATCAGCCACAGCAACTGATGTAATAGGCATGTTATCAGAATATTTTACCTCAATAAAGTTACCATTCCCATTATTAAAGTACACGAAGTTTTCTTTAAATTGGGTTGTGATAATAAAGTCTTCATAACCGTCATTATCAAAGTCAGCAACAGCAATGTCTGTCACTACTGTCTTAGGTAGTTCTTTGTACACAACAAACGTGCCATCCCCATTATTTTTGAGCAATAGGCTTGGCTGTTGATTATTGCCCATAATCAAATCTTTAAATCCGTCTTTGTCTATGTCCATGGCTGCAACAACTTCTGTGTTGTACTTTTTACCAAAAAGGAGATTTTTTGTAAATGTGCCATCCTTGTTGTTTAAGAACACACTACTGTAATCGCCATAAACTCCTGTAACTACATCATCATAGCCATCATTATTGAAATCTGCAACTGCAACTGAATATACTCGTTCTTTACCTAACTCGAGCACACTTGAGAAGTTGAGTTCTTTAACAACTGGTGTTGGTTCCTCAAGAATTGGCTCTTCTCCTGCAACTGGAACAGGTTGGGGAGCCTTTTGACAGGAAGTGAATATAATAGCAAGCAAAATTAGTAGTATCAGAATCTCTTTTTTCACGTCTATCTCCTCTTAAACCACCAATACATGGCTCTATAAATACTTTGCCTTTACCGCAATAATTAAATATTTCATTACCTTTTCATAGTTAAAATGGGTGTGGTACAGTTTTACCCTTTAGATATAAGGGTGCAAATGGCCAATCAACGGCCTGTAGTTGTTCTTTACGGTAGAACAACGACTGGAGAAAGGGTTTCTGTCATGGACCATGATTATCTTCCTTATCTCTACATTGTTCCAAAGACACAGGATTCAGCAGAACTTGAGCAGGAATTAGCAAGATTTATCATAAAAGACAAAGATAATTATTGCTCTGTTCTCAAAATAGAAAAAATGTCTATGAATTTCCTTGAGAAAGAAACAACTGTCTTAAAGGCATTTTTCAACAACCCGTTTGGAGCATTAGCGATGCATGACGAGTTACTAAAGAGACCAGATATCCAAGGCATCTATGAACATGATGTTCCTTTTGTAAGCAGCTACCTTCTTGACAAAAAAATCATCCCTGGTGTTGTAACGACAGTTGAAGGAGAAATGGTAAATGTACATGCAAGAGTTCCTGTCATAAGAGCAAACAGCATCATGCAGGCAGAGGATGAATCAATCAAGAATGGTAAAATACTTGCTTTTGATATAGAAACATATGCTCCTGCAGGAAAGCCTGCAAGCCCAGAGCATGATCCAATTGTCATGGTCTCTTTTTACTCAAATGATTTTAAGAAAACCATCACCTGGAAAGAATTTGCTACCACAAACCCTTCTCTTGAATTTGTGAATGGAGAATTTGAGCTATTAATGAGATTCAAAAAAGTAATTGAGGAGTTTCAGCCTGACTTTCTTATTGGCTATACTTCAGATGTATTCTCATTTCCATATCTCAAAAAAAGAGCAGACAAGTACGACATCAAGCTTGACCTTGGTGTTGATCATAGTAATATAGATGTAGGAAAAACAGCAACTGCAATAAAAGGCATAGTGCATGTTGACCTGTATAAGTTTGTTTCACGTATACTCTCTTCTAAGCTTGAAACAGACACATTTAGATTAGAAGAAGTTGCAAGAGAGCTTCTTGGAGAAGGTAAAAAGCAAATTGACACAGAACACTTTGCAGCTGTCTGGGATAATACACCAGAGAATCTGGAACCTTACTGTGAATATAACTTACAAGATGCAGCATTGATTTACAAGCTTTTTGAGAAAGTGCTTCCTTCTATGTTTGAGTTTGTCAAATTAACCAATGTGGAGCTCTTTGATATGGTACGTGGAAGCTTTTCACTGTTTGTGGAAGCGCTTTTGACGAAAGAATCACGCTTTTGGAAAGAGATAATCCCTCCAAGGCCAACAAGAAAGGAGTATGAAGAAAGAAATGCCTACTCATATCAAGGAGGCTTTGTTTCTGAACCAGAACCAGGCATATATAATAATATTGCTGTGTATGACTTTGCCTCGCTGTATCCTTCGATTATTTCCACGCACAATATCTCTCCTGGAACATTGCGCTGCAGGTGCTGTACTGAGATTGTGCCTGGAGAGGAAATGCACTTTTGCAAAAAAACAACAGGATTTTTCCCAAAGATAGTTTCTGGTTTAGTTGATAGAAGACAAAGGATATTAAAGATTCTTGGTGATACAGGTGAAAAAAGTCCTGAGCAGGTGAGTCTTCTCTATGCACGGCAGGAAGTATTGAAGATCATTGCAAATTCGCTATATGGTTATTTTGCATTTCCTTCATCACGATGGTATAATCTTGAGTGTGCAAAAGCAGTCACTGCCTATGGCAGGCATTATATCAATTCAGTCATTGAAAAAGCCAAAGAGGATTTTGAGGTGCTTTATGCCGATACTGATTCTGTATTTTTGAAAGCAGGAGGAAAAAAGCTTGGGCAATCTGAAAAATTCTTTGAAGAATTGAACTTGGCATTGCCTGAGAAGATGAAATTAGAATATGAAGGATTGTATCCTCGGGGCATCTTTATTGCTTCAAAAGCAGGAAAAGGCGCTAAGAAGAAATATGCTTTACTTTCTGAGCAGGGATTTTTGAAGATAAAAGGCCTTGAATCTTCACGAAGGAATTTCAGCACTCTTGCCAAAAATGCCCAGGAAGAGGTGCTTTACTTAATTTTAAAGGAGAGAAAAATGAGAAAGGCAGTTGAGTACATTCGAAATCTTATTGGTGAGGTCAAGGAACAAAAGATTCCATTGCGGAAAATGATAATCTATACACAACTGCAAAAAGATATTGCTAGGTATGAAACCATTGCCCCTCATGTTGCGGTTGCTAAGAAGATGCAGCAGAGCGGCTTTGCAGTAGGCCCTGGTTCACTCATCCAGTATGTGGTTGCAAAAGGAGATGGAAGCATTGCAGAACGATCACAATTACCGAATGAAGTCAGAGAATATGATGCAGCATACTACATCGAGCATCAGATACTTCCTTCTGTTGAGAAAATCTTTGAAGCAGCAGGTGTTGATTTAATGAAAGCTTTAGATGAGAAAGAACAGAGCAGCTTAAGTGAGTTTATATAGATTATTTCTTTTCCCATCTATCTTTATCTCTGCCATAATATTTGTTCATGGTTCTTTTGAAGGCTTCATCCAGATCTATATTTTTAGAATTTGCCAAACAAGCGAGAGTAAAGATGATGTCACCAATTTCATCAGCTAATTCATTAAGGTCTTCAGAAGATTTTTTCTTTTTAGGTCCAAATCTGTGGTTAACTTCTCTTGCAAGCTCGCCAGTTTCTTCTGTGAGCCTTGCCAGTATCTCTAGAGGTTGCCAATATCCAATTTTGTACTGTTGTACCCAAACATCAACTTCTTTTTGAATATTCTTTAAGGCCATGTTAATAAAACACTATCAATAACTAATAAACCTTTCTTTAAAACCCCACAATCTTTATAAACAAAGATTTCAAGCTTATTATCATGGCACCAATAGGTCCTTATGACTTTAAAGCAGTAGAAGAAGAAGTTCTAAGATTCTGGAAAGATAAAGGAATCTATGCTGCTGCAAAGGAAAAAGTCAAAGGAAAAAAATCGTTCTATTTTTTAGATGGACCACCATACACTTCTGGAAAAATACATCTTGGCCATGCGTGGAATAAGACACTAAAGGATGTAGTGTTACGATATAAACGAATGCAAGGATATGATGTGTGGGACCGAGCAGGCTATGACATGCATGGGCTGCCAACTGAGCATGCAACTGAAAAGAAACTAGGTATTGAGGGCAAGCATGCAATAGAGAAATTTGGTGTAAATAAATTCATTGAAGAATGCAGAAAATTGTGCATTCATTACATGCATGAGATGAACAAGGACTTTACCCGTTTAGGAGTGTGGATGGACTTTGAAAATGCATATCAACCAATCACTCCTGGGTTTATTGAAGGAGAATGGTGGCTTATCAAAAAAGCACATGAAAATGGCAGACTGTATGAAGGCAAACGAACCATGACATGGTGTGCTCGTGATGCAACAGCATTAGCAAAGCATGAGCTTGAATACAAAACTGTCACTGATGATTCTATTTATCTCAAATTTAAAATTCAAGGAACTGAAAATGAATACCTGATTGTATGGACTACCACGCCGTGGACAATTCCATTTAACTTAGCAGTTATGGTGAATCCAGATGCAGAGTATGTAAAAGCAAAGGTTGACAATGAAGTCTGGATTGTAGCAAAGGCTTTAACTGCATTTATCCCTGCTGTAGCTGGAAAGAAATTTGAGATTATCGAGCAGTTCTTGGGAAAAAAGCTGGAAGGACTCAAGTATGTTCATCCTCTTGCAAATGAAATTAAAGATTTTAAAGAAATAGAAAAAACAACACCAAAGCTTCATACTGTTCTGCTTTCAAGTGAATATGTTGATGTGAGTGGCGGTTCTGGTTTAGTTCATTGTGCGCCTGGCTGTGGTCCAGAAGACTATGAGGTTGGACATCGAAATGGTCTGCCTGCCTTTAATGAATTAGATGAGCATGGAAAGTTTAAATCATCAATGGGTACATTTGCAGGATTACGAGCAAAGGTTGATGATCAAAGATTTATTGATGCACTTGACAAAAAAGGAGCTTTGATTGCAGTAACTCCTGTTGATCATGAGTACCCACATTGCTGGAGATGTAAAGAGCCAGTTGTTTTCAGAACAACCAATCAGTGGTTCTTTAAGATTGAAGATCTAAAAGAAAATATGCGAGAACTAAACAAAAACATTTATTGGATGCCTAAGTATGCAGGAAGCAGACAGTTTGATTCATGGTTGGCTAATTTGCGAGACAATAGCATCACGAGACAGCGATACTGGGGAACTCCGGTACCAATATGGAAATGTGAAAGCGGCCATTATGAAGTTATCGGATCACGAGAAGAGCTGAAAGAAAAAACAGGAAGCTTGCCTGATGATTTGCATAAGCCTTTTGTTGATGTTCTTATAATAAAATGCAAGAAGTGCAAGGCAGACATGCACAGAATACCTGATGTGCTTGATGTATGGATTGATTCTGCAACTGCAAGTTGGAACTGTTTGAACTATCCACATAATGAAAAGCTATTCAAGAAATTATTTCCTCCTGATTTTATTTTAGAAGGCATTGATCAAGTGAGGGGATGGTTCAATATACTATTTGTTGCTTCTATGATTGCCTTGCAAAGACCTGCGTACAAATCAGTGTATATGCATGGCTTTATCACTACAGCTCAAGGGGAAAAAATGAGCAAATCAGGAGCAGCTGTTTCTCCACAAGAGGTTATTGAGCAGTATGGTGCAGATACTTTGCGATACTACATGATGGGAGCTGCTAATCCAGGATTTGATATGAATTACAGCATTGATGACATGAAGGTTTCATTTAGAAATTTAGGTATACTCTGGAATCTGCATAAATTTTTGATTGATTATGGTGCTACAGTTGGCAAGAATGTCGCCAAGATTAAGCCAAAACTCGATATTGAGGAAAAGTACATTATCTCCAAATTAAACAGTACCATTAAAGAAGTGACAAAGGCATTTGATGAGTATCGCTTAAACGAAATTCCGCATTTGATAGAGGCATTATTCTTAGAGCTGTCACGAACATACATCCAGTTAGTGAGAGAGAAGTCATCCACAGGTTCTGAAAAAGAAAAAGAAGCTGTGTTGTACACTCTGTATGAGGTTCTGATGGCAGTTCTGAAGCTATTTGCACCAATTGCACCATTAATTGTGGAAAAGGTATACCAGAACTTGAAAGGAGCATTTGCCTTAAAAGAGGCATCAGTGCACGTGCTTGACTGGCCGAAGTATGACGAAAAAGAAATCAATATAGAACTAGAAGCAAGCATGGAACATGCCAAATCTGCAATCCAGGCAATCTTAAGTTGTCGAGAAAAGATCAAGCGTGGAGTGCGATGGCCTGTTGCGGAGGTGGTGTTGGTGAGTGCTAAAGATAATGTTAAATCAGCACTAGCACAAACAGAAGAGCTAATTGCCTCTCAAACAAATGTCAAGAAAGTTAAGGTAGCATCTGTATTTGAAAAGGCTCAAAAAACATTGAAGCCGGACTTTGCAAAACTTGGACCAGCATTTGGCAAGAAAGCAACAAGCATTATTGCGAAGTTAGTCACGATGCCAAATGTAAGCAAAAAAATAGAAGAAGAAGGCAAGGCAAGCATTGTAGTTGATAACGAGAAGTTTGAACTCACTAAAGATTATTTCACTGTTGAATTTACTTTGCCAAAAGACTGGGTTGCTGCCGAATTTAGCAGTGGTGTTGCTTATGTCAATGCTGCAACCAACAAGGAATTAGAAGCAGAAGGTTTTGCACGAGAGCTGATGAGAAAAATCCAGAATATGAGAAAGGATTCAGGGCTGCAGAAAGCTGATAAAATTAACCTATTTATTGAAACTGATAAAGAAACGGCAAAGGATCTGGTTAGCTTTAAAGATTTAATTCAAGAACGATGCGGTGCAAAAGAGTTACAATTTGCTGGTAAAGGAGAGCACGAGCAGGTTGAAAAGATAAAAGATAAGAAAGTAATACTCAGTTTTAAAAAACTGTGATTATTCTATTGTCTCTGCAACAATACCATAACTCGTCCACTGCACTGTTGTGTCAAATGGGATGCCAAACTTGACTTCTTCTTCAGGTTCAATATTTTCAATAGTTTGTGTTCTTTCAGATGCAATTACTTTCGCATAATATACCTGTGCTGTGATTTTTACATCTCCTGTGCCATTACCAATATTTTTCACTGTTCCATTGACTGAAGGAGGGCTTTTCTTTGCAAAATCCTGTACTATCTTGAACGCCGGTTTAAGCATTACAGTTACTGTTTCCTTCTTTTCCATGACATCGCCAGGTGCTTCCTTTGTTTCAGCAGTAGAAGCTTCTTTTTCTTGATCAAGCTTTACTTTAGGGGCACATGCTGTTAAGATAACTAATAAGAATAATGCTATCACCACACTATTTTTCATAATTCTCTTAAGATAACGCTTCTTTAAATAGCTATCCCTTTCTAATTTGCTCGATATTTTTAATCGAAAACTATATAAAAAGGATTTTGCTTAAAGATTTTCTATGAGAGAAGTGCTAAGAGACACACCGTTGGCAGAGATTACCCTGAGGAGATATGAAAAGCCAACAAAAATTTCTGACAGGGATTTGGTTAAAAAGTTCTGCTTAAGTGTCGGCTTGCTGCAGCCAGGTGATTCAAGGGATGTTATTGTTGATCTTCTTGAGGTTTTGTTAAATGGACGGCAGGAAAAGAAGGTACTAAGTTCTGAAGAAGTAACCAAGAAGGTATTAGAGCAACGTAAAAGACTGAAGTTACCGCAATGGGGAGTAGCAGGATCAAATATACGAAGACAACTGAAGCGATTGAGAGATTTATTTTTGGTTGAAAAGGTGAAAAATACCTACAGAATTACGGAATTTGAGCCAGTAGGAAGCTCTTTTGCAGACAGAACAGAGAAATTCCTGCTCTTATCTATTCTTGAACGTGTCAAGGAATATGCAAAGGCGCTCGATGAGCGATTTAAATAATGATATATGAACCAGCAGAAGACAGCTATCTGCTTTCTGAACAAGTTAAGAAGCATGCTTTTGGTTCTGTTCTTGATATGGGTACTGGTTCTGGAATACAAGCAACAACTGCAGCTTCTCTTAGAAAAGTAAAGAGTGTTCTTGCAGTCGATGTTTCTGATGAGGTAATTATTTTTTTTAAAAAACAAAAATTAAATAAGAAAATTAAAATCAAAAAATCAAACTTATTTCAGTCCATCAAAGGAAGATTTAACACTATTATCTTTAATCCTCCTTATTTGCCATTTGATAAACGAGAGCCGTTTGATTCGCAACTTGCAACAACAGGAGGCAAACATGGCTATGAAATATTAGTTAGATTTTTGCTTGACATTAATGAGCATTTAACAAAGAATGGCACCGGTCTGATTTTATTCTCTTCTTTGACAAATAAACAAAAAATTGATGAAACTCTGGAAGCAATTGGCTATGATTTTGAAATTGTTGCAGAAAAGAAAATCAGCTTTGAAAATCTCTATATATATAAAATAAAAAGAAACTGGCTGCTGCAACAGCTCTTTGATAAAAAGGTAACACAAATTCATAAATTAATGAAAGGCCATCGCGGTATTATTTTTACAGGCATGTACAAAGGCAAAAAAATTGCGATCAAGGCGCAGCGTCTGGAGTTGAATATCAGAACTGTTGATCGCGAAGCAGGAATGATTGCTAAGGTAAATAAAAAAGGAATTGCGCCAAAACTTTTGTTCAAAGGAAAGAACTACTTTGCATATGGTTTTGCTGAGGGCGAGTTTATTAGGGATTTTTTAAAGCATAGTAAAAAAGCAGAAACAAAAAGGGTTTTACTTGAGACATTGCGGCAGTGCAGAGTTCTTGATATTATGAAAATTACTAAAGAAGAAATGCATAACCCATACAAGCATGTCATTGTTGGCAAAGCTGTAACACTGGTTGATTTTGAGCGTGCACATTATGATCCTGCTCCAAAAAACATAACACAATTCTGTCAATACATCCTTCGCAATCATCAATTGTTGGCTGCCAAAAGAATGCATTTCAAAAAAGAAGATGTAATTAAGCTTGCAAGACACTATAAGAATAATCAAACAGTAGAGAATTATAAAAAAATAACATCATTCGTATCTGCTCTTTAACCATTTCCAGAATCGAATAAAGATATTATCTGTTTCCTGCTCTTTCTGTTGTACTGCAGTTTTGTTCTGTACTATGCAGTTCTCTATTTTTTCATACACACACCGGCCATCAATAAAGTAGTCTTTGGTACAGAAATCATAGTCATTGCATCGTGGCAAGCAGGTATGGCCGGTTGCAAATTGATCAGGAGCACACTTTACCCATTCACAGGTTTGATTTAGGCATTGTTGTTGATTGATGCAGTCATCATCTGAATTACAAATAATTCCTGGACATTCTACTGCAAACTTTATTTTGTCTTGGTAAAGACTGTTTGATGGCCATGAGAGTGTGACAATGTATTCTCCTTTTGTGAATATGTTATTGGTTGTTTTAAATTTAAATCTCGTTTTTCCAAAGAAATTATTTCCAGTATAGTTTCCTGCAGGATAATCATAATTTACAGCAGGATAACCTCCTATCAACCATTCTCCAAACAATGGTTGCGGACTAAGTTCTTCGCTTTCTGCAGTAAGATTTATTCTAGAAAATGCAACAGTGTTGCCTTCATGGGTAAGATTGAGTAGAATTGAACCATTGCTAAAACACTCAGCACCTTTGAATTCAAAGATAATCCCCGGCTGAGGGAAATAGCTTGCGCTTGCTGAAACAATTGAAATAAGAAACATCAAGCTAAACACGATCTTTTTCATGGCCATAGCAACGTTGAGCTAACTTAAATAGATTTCTAATTAAGATGTATGAGAGAAGTATTATTATTCTTCGAGTTCTTTTAAAAGGTTTTGAAGACTATTGTGTGTGTTTTGCAATTGTTCTAATTCAAGTGCATCAACAGAGCCTTGATCTTGCATTCTACTGATTCCATATTCTAAATCTCTAACGTGCTTTCTCAATTCAGAAGTTCTGACTACATGTGGGTCTGCTGGTATTTTAGCAGATGACATAGGAATCACTCCTTTATATTGAGTAAAAGGTTCCTTATTTTTTTTGTAATCCATTTTATTCCGTCTAGAACACCTTTAAATTAAAATATTATTCTTTCTTCTTCTTTTTCGTTTTCTTGATTTCTTTTTCTAAATCAAGCTCGTCGAGTAATTCTTTGTAACGATTTCGTATTGTAACTTCAGTAACGCCAGCAACATCTGCAACTTCTCGCTGTGTTCTCTTTTCTCCATGAATTAATGCAGCGACATACAACGCAGCTGCTGCAATGCCAGTTGGACCTCTGCCAGAAGTCAATTCCTGTTTCTGTGCAATATCAAGTATCTCAATTGCATGGCTTTGTGCTTCAGGGCTTAATTTCAAGCTTGAAGCAAATCGTGCAATGTAATCTGCTGGATTTGAAGGTAAAATCTTAATTCCTAACTCTCTTGTGATAAATCTGTATGTTCTTCCGATTTCTTTCTTTTCAATGCCAGATGCTTCTGAAAGTTCATCTAATGTTCGAGGCACATCATGTCTACGACATGCTGCATACAATGAACCTGCAACTACAGATTCCATTGATCTGCCACGTACAAGTCCACGCTGAACAGCTAAGGTGTAAATTCTTGCTGACTCTTCCTCAACCATCTTTGGAAGCTTCAAATACGAAGAAACTCGCTTTAATTCAGCAAGTGCCAATTTCAAGTTTCTTTCAATTGCTGTTGAGATTCTATACTGCCATTTTCTTAATCTGAAGAACTTGTTTCTGTCTTTGCTACCAAGCTGGAATAAATCTGTTTTTTGGCCTACTTCAGTACCTAGGCCTTGATCATATTGAGTATAAGTCATTGGAGCACCAGCTCTACGCTTGCTTTCTCCTTGTTCAGAATCAAATTCACGCCATTCCTGACTAAAATCAATCATTTTATCTTCAAGAACAAGACCACAGTCTCTACAAATGATTTCTCCTTTATCTCTATTTGAGAAGAGGTTTTCTCCTCCACACTCAGGACATTTCTTTATGTATTGCTGCATATTTGTATCCCCCAAATGGTAACTCTTATAAATATATATGTTTGATGTTATATATAAAGCTTTTGTTTTATATATAAATATTTCGCAAATTTTTTACTTTGTTTATAAATTATATTACTTTAAAAGATAACGTCTGGTGGTGACAACAATATGGAAAATAAAGGCTAAAAAGAAAGACGCGGTCGCCCGGATTTGAACCGGGAAGTCCTTGCGGACATCGGTTGTTTTGGGACAAAACTTCGCAAAGCAAAGCTTTGCAGCATTCAAGACCGACGCAATACCGGATTATGCGACGACCGCATAATAGCTTGTTTTTGAGTTTTCTATTTAAAGGTTTATATCATAAAATGTCTATATAGAAAATAATTAGAAGATTGTTACTACTTATAGGTAAGTAAAATGAGAAAGGTTTATATATGGGTATTACATCTTACTTTCAAAGGATGTAAAAATGAAATATAGAATATCTGTCTCAATCAGTGAACCAGTTCTCCTTAAGCTAAAGGAAAGAATGAGGAATGAACGAGTCAGAAACCAAAGTTTACTTGTTGAAAAAGCAGTTAGTGAATTCTTAGGTCAAAAATGAAAAAAATAGAAAGCGGCCAGGTTGCCATAAATGACATTAAAATGTGGCAAAGAGTTGCACATGATGATGTACAATCTAATGAAGTGCCATCTGAACTGTTGCAAAATGAGTTTGTTGCATTAAAAAATGCTCACGGAATCATGCTGTTTAGTTTTAGAGTACCACATCCAATTTCTTATGATCCTCTTAACAAAACAGAAAGACAAATGTTTATTCCAGGAACACCTCTTGGAACACGGAACAAAATAACTGATTTGTATATAAGAAATATTCCTCGTATTGCAATGTACACTGCTAAAATGAGAAGGTTTAATCCAGGACCACTGCCGCATGATCGGTTTAAGCGAAGCAATCGTAGTTGGTCACAGGCAATTTCAAACCGTCTTTCATTAAAAGGTGTGTGGGCCAATCTTCGAGCACCAGTATATGCGCATGATGTTAAAGGATATGACTGTTCAAAGCTATTACAAACTGCAAAACAAAGTAATATATCGCATATGTCCTTCAATCATTGTGATGTTTCTCCTTGGCACATAATTCAAGGGGAAGGTCAGAATCTCTATCTTGTTGATTTCAAGTGGGCTTCTAATAAATTTCCTGAGCACTATGACATTACACATGCAGTTGCTCGTTTAGGAGTCGCATATGCACAACCAGATCTTGCAAAAAAGCTGTTAGGAGAGTATGAGAAATACCTAACAGAAAAAGAAGCAGGTAGCATTAGCTACTTCAAAAGCACTATCCAGGGATTACTTGCAATAAGGACTATTGGAGAGTTGCGTGACATCAGTGGAAGTCATGGAAACCTAGAAGAGACATTGAAAGCAGCAAAAGGCGAAACAAAGAAGAGCCTTGAAGCTGTATTTGATTTTGTAAAGGAAATAGAAAATAAAAGATTCTAATACCCTTCTTTGTAGTAAACTCCTATAAAGCTGATCAAAAGTGAAATAATCAATGGTCCAACCACAATGCCAACTGGTCCGATTAAGAAGATTCCTCCAAAGATTCCAACCAAGACAGCAGCAGGGTGAAGTTTTGTTCTTTTTCCTATGATTGCAGGCTTGAGTATATTGTCAATGCTGGCAATGATAAATGTTCCGACTAACAACAGTGCAACACCTTTTCCTGTTTCACCCACAAGAATAAGTGTGATTGCTGCTGGCAACCAAATGATGGGTGTGCCTATCACAGGCAGGAATGCAAAGAACGCCATTGCAATACCAGCAATGAGTGGTGCTGTCAGCCCTAGCGCAAAGAAAGTAATGCCTCCTATTACTCCTTGAATAAGCGCTACAATAAGCTTTCCGTAGAGTGTGGCAAATGTAAAGCTGTCAAATTGCTCGATAATATTATCTACGTGATGGCTTTTCAGTGGTATTGATTTTTTGACCTTGTCTATAAATGCGGCACCATCTACCAGCAAATAGTAGATAACAAAGAACATCACGATTAAGTCCAGTGCAACCCCAGGCAAATTGCTTATGACTTTGAATGTTTGGTCAGTAATATAGTTAGAAACTTTGCTGATACTGTCTTGCAAATAAAACTTGATTTGTGGATCTTTGAAGAACCTGATAATCTGGTTATTCAGCTCGCAGAAGGTGCTTGGTGTTGCTGCACAATCAGTTTCTATTAAAGCTTCTGCAGAAAGTTTCTGCTTCACGGTTATGAAGAGCGTGTAACCTTCTCTTGTTAGTGCATTTACCACGAAATACATTGACATTGTTATAATAAGAAATAAAAGAATAACTACAATCCACGCTGCAAATCTCTTGCTGTGCGTTTTTTCATGTATATACCTATGAACCGGAAAAAAAAGGTATGCAATAATTCCTGCGCTGGCAAGCGGAACAAGGAATGGTTTCACAACAAGTATAGTCAGAACTGCTAAGGCAAAGAGCACAGCGAGAAAGAAATTTTTTGAATAATTGCCGTCTGCCATGTGTTTTATTTATATACTTATAATTTATAAACTTATTGGTAAAGTCTAGACTTGCTGATACTGCATCCTTGCATATTGTATCATTTGTTGCAGATACCCAAATGTTTGGTCAAAGTTAGGAATACCGGAAATCTTCTTTTTTGGTTCTATAACAATTGTTCCGGTGTTAAATATCTTGTCAAAGAAAGTCTTTTTTGGTTGTACGCTCTGTATTGTATTGAACATAATGTACTCTGGTTTTGCCCCTTCTATCTGTATGCGATTTTTGTATACTGAATACTGGATTTTTGATGTCTGGACATATGTTAGCAGTCCTTGTACTATCACCAACAGCACAAGCACAGAGACAATGAGAATCTGTATGCTACCGGGAATTTTTACGCCTAGTAGAGTTACATTAAGCAGAATTCCAATGTAAAAGATGAAAGCTAGGACAGTAGTTAGCAGTAGTTGAGGAACAACTATTCTCAATGGATTTGGTCTTATAAGGTATTCTGGGAGTTCTGCCATGATTATCAAGTGGACCCGGGGTGATTCGAACACCCGACCTCAACCACGTCAAGGTTGCGTTATAGCCACTAAACTACAGGTCCTTAAACAGAAAAGAATGAAGCGATTTTATAAAGATTTCTTAAAGACTAGCAAGATTTACCCAATGTCGTGGCTGTGGTGTGTGCTCTTTCTCCTGTGTTAGGCCCTCATTTTGATAGAGCTTCTCTATTTCTGAAAGCCTTCTCTGGCTAAGCAATCTGAGAAGCCTCAGGTATTCTGTTTGATGTATTGTATAAGGAAGAAGATCTACACCAAGGTAGATTAATATGTACTTGTTGATTTTTGCCTCTCCTTGGTTCGGAAAGAAATAACTATTTTCCCGTGCTTCATCAATGGTTCCATTCTTGCCATAATCAAACAAAACACGCTGCCTAAAATAAAGCCCTTCAGCACTTTTCACTGTTTTTGTTGTTTTAACGAGAATGTTATCTTTCTCAACTGAAAAGATTATGTTCTTTAAATTGAGGCGCACTTTTGTTTCGAAGTAATTATCTCTACTGTGTATGAGCGGTGTTCCTTTCTCAACAATTATTCTGCTTGCTTTCTCAAGAAGCTCTTTATTCTTCTCTCTATTTACTTTAACTTCCAAAACACCCCACCCAAGACCAATTGCAGCACTCAAGAATGTTGTAGTAAGAATTTTTACTAGTTTATTTGGCATTTCAATGCAGAACTACCTTATTCATATAAATATTTCTAAAATTAGATCCAGATCTTTCGTATTCCAAGGAACAACAGCAGTCCGACCACCCCTGTTGCTGCGCTTATTCCAACACCAACAGGAATTGAAGCACCTTCGAGAGGAGCTAGTTCTCCCATGACTGTAATAACACCATCAGCAGCCTTCTCTGGAACAGACACTGTTACAGTTTCTTGTTTCTGAACTTTTGGTTTTTCAGTCAAGAATAAGCGAAGTTTCATTGTTGATTGTGCTTCCAGTTTCTTGTCAAAGTTAATTTCCTCAGGAGTTACGACTAGCATTTTATCTTTTATGTTGAAGTTGAAATTATCTCCCTTGTAGCCGCTTCTCTTTTCATCAGTAGGGCTGATTCTGAATTCAACAAGACCATCCTCTTTGAACTTCTCTACGAGCAGACTGTATGAAGTTCCTTCATAGAGGAAAGTGATCGAGTCAATTGGTCTCATTGTTTTGGTAAGTGGATTGTCCTTTTCAATATCCCATTTGATTGTTTTGGCAATGATTAAGAGCTCTTGCGGAAGAGGAGGTTCGCTTGTTCGTGTTGTTACAGTACTACCTCCACCACCGCCTCCGCTTGGAGGTGAAGGTGGGCTGTTGACTGTAATAATAATATCATCTGTTACAGTAAATACGTTGTCGCTCACTGCTACTCTAAAGATATATCCTCCACTGATCGTTGGAGTGAAGGTAGGCGTAGCAGTGATGTTGCCTGCTAATGTCACATTTTGTGGTCCACTTATTTGTGTCCAGGAAAATGTCAAAGGTACACTTTCAGGATCAGAACTTGCTGAAGCATTCAAATAAACAAGAGTATTTACCGTTACTGTTTGATCTGCACCTGCATTTGCTGTTGGTGGAATGTTGCTTGAATTAAAGACATTGAATGTTACTATAGCCGAGCTTGAGTTAATTCCATCAAATATGCTTAAGTTGAATGTATATGTTCCTGGAATTGTTGCATTAAATATCGGCGTTGCTGTAGTAGCTCCTGTTAATAATGCAGCAGGTATCCAGCTGTAAGTTAATGTTCCACCGTCACTGCCATCTGTGCTTGCACTAGCATTTAGTGTTACTAGCTGAGGTCCGTTTGTTATATTTACATTAGGTACGGATTGAATACTTGCAGTTGGAGGTATATTCATAGTTATACTGCTTGTGTTCTTAGGACCAAATGCAGTAGCATCGTAAGTGGTAGTTCCTTGTGTAATATTTCCATTGTAAATTATATTATTTGTAATGTTTGCATTTGTTACAACTGCATTGCTCAATGTCGAACCAGCAATCACACTATTAGTTATGTTTGAGTTGTTGATGTTAATGCTTGAGAGATTCGAACTTATGATTACTGAATATGTTGCTACTGAATTGTTAATTATTGAATTTTGGATTGTTGAACCGGTTGTAGTGCTGTTAGTAACTATTGAAGGATTTACGTATTCATCAAGGCAGTTTGCGTTTGTATAGATTGAATCAAGGATAGTACAGCGTGTGACTGTTGCACTGCTTACAGTTGACCTCAGGATTGTAGAGTTTGTGATGCTTGTCGTTATATTCACAACTGAATTGTTTATTAAAGTTAGACTATTTATTGTAACCATCGGAACTTGGGAAGAGGAATTCATTGGATAATAAACGTTATTTATTGTTGAGTTAAGGATGTTAAAGACAGGAGATGCTGGATTCTGTGCTGTTGTAAAGTTAAATGTTCCAGCTGTTGAACAGTTAGCAAAGTTGTTACAGGAACTTACATTGTAATAATATGTTGTTGCATTTGCAAGTACTGAAAGTGGGATTGAATGAACAGTTGCAAATAAAGTATCATTAATTTGTATTCCAAGAGCAAGTGATGTTCCATAATTAACAGTACCATTTGTTTGGTCATCTGTTGTCCAATTAATGATTGCGGATTGATTGGTGATGTTATAGCTTAGTACAGTTGTGATATTTGGAGCAGAAGTGTCTGTTTGATTAACAACAAACACATTCCAGCTGATATTTGCTTGTGCTGATTGATTGTCAAAGACTCGTGCTTCAACAAGGTATGTTCCATTTGAAGGGAATGTATAGTTGAATAAGACAATCGAGTTATTCACCACATTATTATTTGTTTGATTTACTACTCCAGCAACAGACCAGTTAATGGTCATGTTCTGACCTTCAGGATCAACAACAGTGATATTGAATAGAACATTTGTTGAGATATTAATGAATGGAGTTATGCTTGGCGTTGTTGAATTAGCAGTTATTTGTGGCGGTAGATTTGAAGCAGGAGTAGCGTTGCTATTTAGAGCACCAGGTGTTCCGCCATTTACAAAGCTTTCATAGAATCCTGTTGCATTTCTTTCTAACGTTTTATTATTTCCATTAGCGCCCTGTGCAGTAGTGTAAGTTACACTATGTAAATAGAAATTGGTACTGTCGTTTAATTGGATTGTAGCACCAGTGTTTATTAATAAAATGCTAACATCAAATGTTTTGTAGCTTTCATTTACAGCACTATCTCCCCATACTCCAGAACCAGAACCATAGAATCTTTCAAAGCTATCGTTATCAGCATCAGCTCCATCGATTAATTCTCTAGCAAGTATAACATATTCTGAAGCATTGATTACAAACGATGGCAAGACAACTCCGTTAATCTTCCATCCAGACATGTTGATCGGGAATGTATCGTTATTACGTAGTTCAATCCATTCAAGATCACTATCGTCTGCTTGATCAGGATCGTACATGATTTCGTTAATAATCACATTTCCAGTTATGTTTATTGCTGGTACAACAATTGGAGTAACATTCACATTCCATATATAATTAGCACTCAAAGATTGATTATCCGTTACAGTAACTAACACAGGGAATATTCCTGTTTGATTGAAGAGTTGAGTAAAGTTTGAACTTGATCCATTCGTGATTACTTGACTAAATGCAGGTGTTCCATTCACAGACCAATTAATAGTTAAGTTTGAACCTTCAGGGTCAACTGCTGTGATGTTAAAGACAATGGAACCATTTACAGTGATATTTTGAGGTGTTGCAGGTGATGTCAATGTTATACTTGGTGTTCCTGGCGCTATGTTTTGTAATGTGGTAAAGTTAAATGATCCTTGTGTAGAGCAGTTATTAAATTGGTTACAGGATGTTACATTGTAGAAGTATATTGTTGCATTTGTTAGTCCAGCGAGTGTGATTGAACGTGATGTTATAGAGCTTGTATTTGTTACAGGAGAAGCAAGTAGAGCAAGTGTGGTACCATCTTGTACAGTGCCATTTGCAGGATCGTCAGTAGTCCATGTTATAACTCCAGATTGATTGGTAATGCTAGAGTTGGTAACACCTGAAATGATTGGAGCTGAAGTGTCTGTTTGATTTACTACAACCGTAACGCTCCAGTTCATATATGCTTGTGCTGAAGCATTGTCAAAGACTCGTGCTTCTACAAGGTATGTTCCGTTTTGAGTGAATGTATAATTAAACACTATTGCTGAATTATTTATCACATTACTGTCTGTTCGATTGACAATGCCACCAACAGACCAGTTTATTGTCATATTCTGACCTTCAGGATCAACAACAGTGATATTGAATAGAACATTTGTTGAGATATTAATCGGCAAACTCAAATTTGAAGGTATGGTGTAGTTTGCAGTTATTTGTGGCGGAAGATTTGGAGGAAGTAGATTTACAGTGATGTTTCGTGTTGCTAAACTAGTAGAACCATCAGAATCAGTAACTGATAAATTAACTTGAAATGTCCCATTTGTTGAATATGCATGAGTTGCATTTTGGACAGTAGCATTAATTCCATCACCAAAGTTCCAGAATCGTGAAATAATGCTATCAGGAGAAGATGTTGACAAATCAGTGAAATTGATTGTTTGATTAATAGCAGCTAAATACGTTGAAGCACTAAAATTAGCAATAGGAGAACGATCAGCAATAACTACTTGAACACTTGCTGTTCCTGGAGCTCCACCGGAATCAGTTGCAGTGAGCGTTACTGTGTATGTTCCATTTGCAGGATATGTATAAGAAGGATTTTGTAGCGTTGATGTTATCCCATTTCCAAAACTCCAAAGCCATGACGTTATTGGATCACCATCAATAGGATCAACAGCAATTGCTGCGAAATTAATTTGAGTTACGCCTTCTATTCCGTTTTGGAATGAAGTTATTGTGACTACTGGTGCTGCATTTGCAATGGTTGTCGTTGCTTCTCCAATAAGAGTTGTTCCAGTATACGGTATTGGAGGCATATACACCTTACAATTCCATACTTCAGAGCGTGTTGTTGCAGAGTTTGGTGCTGTATTCCCTGTAAATGTTTTTTCTTGTCCATTCTGGTACCATTTGTAGAGGTATGCAGAAGGATTTGCTCCAGCAATGCTGCAAACAAGGTCATTGTTAGAATATGTCGGACTTGGTGTGATTGCAACCTGTGCAAAAGCGCTCACGCTCAGTAAAAGAAAGAACAATAAACATATTGAAATTGTTTTACACCTCATGATTATTTTTTATTTATTTTCTTTTTATTTTGAATTTCCTTCCATCGCCTGTCGATTTCATCTAGTTTCTTTTGTTTCGGTGATATTTTCTTTACTGGTGTTGGAGTGTATGTAGGCAATGCTGTAGGCGTGTAAGTAGGGGTAGCAGTATATGTTGCTGTATTTCGAGGAGTTGCTGTGTATGATGGTGCTTCATTTCCACCAAACAAATCAAGATTATACTTTGTCCCTAGCTGAATCGTGCTCCCTTTTAGTTCTGAATTGTTAGCAACACCAGAGGTAATGAACTGTACCTGAGCGTAAGGCCTAATCCACTTCAAGCCATGCCACCCTGCTCCTAGACCAAGGGATGTGTAATTTGTTTTGTCAACGCCAGCTTCTTCAGAGGTGCTTTGAAGCATGCCTTCGAGAGTAATTTCTGCTGGGAGGTACACCCTTGCTCGTAGCAACTGATCACTTCTTTTGTAACCAACATTCGTTGAAGGCACCTTGACATTTGGCAATGTTGTGATGGCGATGTCTGTGTTTGAAGTTCCTGACATTTGTGCAAACGCATATTTCGCGTCAAGGATTTTTCCTGTTTTATCATTGAGATTGTATTCAATGTCAATGACATAACCGCCTGCGCCATCTTTCTTTGCAATATCCAAAATATCATGCTTAATCTTGAGGTCTCTTCCAAATGATGCATACCCTGCTGCAAGCTTTACTATATGAGATACGTCTTGTGCTTCCACTATTCTGCCGTAGCCTGCTCCAATTTTAAAGTCAGATAAAGATCCCTTGGTGTTTCCAATAGGGGTTCCTATGCTGTTGTTAAGATCAATGCTGTTGTACTTCCAATCAAGCGGCACAAAGAAAAGATTTTCATCAAGTTGCAATCCTGATTCTGATTCAACAGCAGCTTCCAGCTGTGATCCTGAAGAAGTGAAGTCTACAACATTTGTGTTCTGTTGTGTTTTTGAACCTGAATTCACTGCACCATAACTTCCACCAAACTCCGTAGTAATATAAGGGCTGAGCGGTGTGTTCTTTGCCTTTACTGTGTTTCCTAAAAGAAGTGCAGGTATTGTTGTCAATAAAGCGAGTACCTTTTTGTATTTATTCATTGTTTGTCCTAACGTATAAAATAAGACTACCAGCCCCTCGCTCTTCCCAGCTACTCCCATATATAAATGTTTCTATGGTTAGTTATTTTCAAGTAGTAACAACAAAGGAATTATCTTACAGCCCTTCTAAATAATTGCTATATAGAAAATTAAAATCTTGAAAACGTCTCAAACACAATTATAGTGGCTTTCTAGACTCTCTTTTTAAATAAAAGAAAACTTTTTTATATCAAAGAAAAACAGTCTATAATACGCCATTTGTTTTTCATTTCCACAAAACGTGGCAAGAAAATCCACGGATTTTCTTGTGTTTCTTTCTTTTTTAACTGAAGCTATTTCTAAAATTTATCTCTCTGAAAAATCAGCCTCCGCCGAGACTTGCACTCGGGACCTGCTGCTTACTAGGCAGCCGCTATAGCTACTAAGCCACGGAGGCAAAATTAAAGTGCGGGGGAAGGGATTCGAACCCTCGAACGGACTAACCGACAGGATTTCTCATAATGGTATCTTAAGTCCTGCGCATTTAACCACTTTGCTACCCCCGCGTGAGTTTACGAACGCGGACCAGCCAAACTTGTTTGGTGCTGCCCGCATAGGGATATATTTATTGTCTTAAGATTTTATTTATAAACATTTGCAGAATTAGGCAGGTGTTGTATATCTTCCTAAATTCAAGTATGCCTTCATTTCAGAATGGAAGTTCTTAACATCGTTCATTAATCCTTTTTCAAATGTGCTGATATGCTCCCTATTCACAAATTTCTCAAACAGTGTGCGCAAGAAAAAGTACAGTGGCCTTGATTCCCAACGATGTTTGATGTCTGTTGCTAAAAACGCATCAATAGAGATTGAAATCTTTCCTTTGTTAATCTTGTGCTGCAGTTTTGCTTTTTTTACTGTTGCTTCAACAAGATCTCTTACAACAATTCGAAGATAAATCTCATATCTTGTATAATCATTGACCTCTTTCCATGGCATAATCTCTAAATTGATAAACTTTCCTTTGTCGGTTACTCGTTCAATATGCTTTAATTCATTTTTGTTGTAGCCATTTTGCTTGAACCAGTCCTCAATAAGTTTAAAGAAGTCATTAGAATCAAATAGACCTTCATACTCCATCCTCAAATCGCTGATCAATAATTTTCTTTCCATTTTAATGATATGCTGAATATTTGTGCTCTAAATCAAGCATCTCCTTGATTTTTGTATGCAATTTATACATTTCATAATGCAGACCATCTATCTGTTCATACACATAGCCGCGGATAATATATTTGTGAAAAAAATCACGTGCTTTCTTTTTTAATCTTTTGTCCCATTTATCTTGCCAGTCAAGCACAACGCTTGGGGTAAGATCGATGATAAACATTCCTGCTCTTGTTTTTGGTCTCTTCTCTCCCTCAACAATTACTTCAACATCTTCAAGATGATAGCCATGGATTTTGATATCAATGTCATGCCTCACATAACCTGATTCTTCTCGTTCAGCATGTGCCTCATATTCAAGTTCATAGCCATATGGTCCAGGTTTTTTGACATTTCTATTCTCATGATAATCAAACTTTTTTGACTTGAGCCAGTTCACAATGAATGTGTACATTTCTTTCCAGTCAAGAAGCCCTTCATAGCGTATCCTGGTGCTCCCACGCTTAATGGTTTCGGACATAGAGCTACATGCAGATTTAGCATTTATAAATATTGTCCTATTTACCGCATTCCCTGCATAGAAGAGCGTCCTTTCTTACTACGAGTTTTTTAGAATAATTTCCACATTCTTCACAAATTCCTTCGTTTCCAATTGGTTTGTGCTCCTCTTCCTTGATTTCAATCTTGTCAACAATCAAATCAAAGAGTTCAGGTTCAATCTTAAGAATGTCCTTTAATGTCAGCAATCCAACCATTCTTTTGCCATCCATCGCTGGTAATTGCCTGATGTCTTGATCCATCATCACATTAAGTGCCTCAAAGATGTCTTTTTCAGGAGATATTGTTATCAAGTCCTTCACCATATACTCCTCAACTTCTGTTGTTTCTGGATCAATACCTTTTGCAATAATCTTTCTTACAATATCCTCATCAGTTATTATTCCTTTGAGCTTATGATCTTGTTTAATTAAGAGGCTTCCAACCTTATTTTTATTCATAACCATAGCACAGTCCTTAATTGTTGCGCCTACAGAAACCATGACCGGTGCCTTTGTCATTGCATCGCACACTTTGTAGCCTGTTTTCATTTACCCACCCTGCTGCCTTGTAATTCACAATTTTATATAAACTTAATGTATATACTGTTTAATAGTTAATGAGAACTTCTACATTGCTTCCAAATATCTCTCTTAAATTGTCAAAGATTGGTTCTTTGATGAATGCTCGCTTTGGAATCTTTGCCTTTGCAAGATGCTGTTCCAGTTCCTCTAATGAGGATCCCTTTAGTGTTCCTAAACTGCCATTCTTATTAATCGATGCTTTGCGTATTTCTTTTTCCTTTGCATCGAGATCGTACGTAATGAATGCCGTATCATCCAACAGCAGCACCTCTCCATACTTGTCTCCATACTTCACTCGTATTTTGGCACGTTCAATCTCCTGTCCTCGCCTTCTCTGGATATGCTCGATAATATATTTCATGAATTCACGTCCTTCCTTGTTTACTTTTTCAATATCTGTTTTTGAAAGCCTATTGAAGTTTTTCTTTGTTTCTAACAATTCTTTCAATTTTCTTGCGTAGCGCTGAGGAATTTTTCCTGTGTTGACCAGTTTTTCTTTGAATGCCTCATGCAGCTGCTCTTCGGAGATATTCACAGCTCCCTCCAAAAGCAATGCATCCCTCACTACTGTGGTGATGCTCTCATGAGTCTCAAGAATCCCTTCCTTAAGTCTTTTCCCTTCTATCTGTCCAAATAGCTTTTGGATTCGCTTTAAGTAATCATCAGTGTCACGTAATAAGTCATCTATCTCTTTGCCTTTGATTTCTTTTATCTTACCATGTTCAATGTCTTTGAAATACTTACGAATTCTCTCAAGCGTGTCAACATATTTCTTTTCCAGCATCTTTTCTTTTTTAACAAATATCTCGTCCATGATGTGCACTGTTTCTTTTGGTGTCGGCGGCGGCAACCCATACAACATGATAGCTGCCTGTGACGGATTGAGCGTTGCATAATAAATATCGGTTCCGACAAGATCCTTCAGTCGTTCTTTCACCCTAAAGATGACTTGTTCTCCGCTGCTCATGAATAAATCAATTGCTTCTTTCGATGGCCTGATTCTGCCCATTTGTAGCAGTTGTTTCCATGGCATGAAAATGCCTCTGTCATAGAGCGGCACACCATCTCTCAGTAAAGTAAAGAATACAGGATTTGCTTCTCGTAATCCTTCCCAGAAATCAGTGAGGATGTATGTTTGGATGTGGAACTGTTTCTTCACACCAGTAATTTGCGATGCTTCATGACCCATCCCATAGATGATAGAACGGAGCTTGTCCTTCAGCTCAACTCTTGACATTCGCTTGACGTCAGTATCATCAATTACAATCCATACATCAATATCATGTGCCTTCTCTCCCCTAAACAATGAGCCTGCAGCAACATAGCTGACAATGTATTTTTCAAACTTACTGAGCACCATTCGCTTGTGCACTTCAGATATCTTGAATGCACCAATGACATCCTTTGGATCATATACTGGCTGTGATGCTGCCATTGTTTCGAGGATTTCATATTTGCCATCTTCGCAATTTATTCTTACCTCAGAAAGGAGTGTTATTTGAGGTGTAAGATTCTTGTCAACATCATGAGCAATTTCTGTTATTATTTTGGAGAGCTTTTCACTAAGTTCTTCTTTGCTCATTTTTTGAGAGTCAGTATCCTCAACCAGCACAAATACATTTATCCGGTCTTTGAGCTTTTGCTCATCTTCTTTGCTCAGTGTTTTGTTTTCCTCTGCTAATCTCTTTTTTTCATATTCAATGTTTTTAGGTGGGAGAATAGCAATACCAAGAATGTACTTGTCAAACTTTTCAAGAACCTTTTTCTGGAACTTTTCGATTTTATGCTGGATTTCCTTTAGCTTTTCTTTGACATCTTTTGGAAGCTTCTCAAATTCAGGCGGAAGAATATCCTTTTTCTCTTCTTTTTTAGAGCCGGCTTTCTTTTTTTCCATATTTTAAAGAGAGAGATAGAACCTTTATAAAGGTTTCTTCTCTACTGTAATACCATAATGCTGAAAAAGGTTTTCAAGTCGTGCAGTATAAAGATGATGTCTGTCTCTTGTTACAATGTTTGCTCGTTCTTTTAGTGCACAGGCAGCCAGCACAGCATCACTAGGATCTGGAATTAATCTTAGCAATTCTTTGTCAATAGAAGCAACAAATGCTTTTTCTTGCTCTTTGTTTCCTGGAGTGACTGGAACATTGATTGTTTTTATTTTGTTTTTTTCAAAGAAGCGTATAATCTTATGCCTGAGATGTGTATTGATGGAGTGCCTGTGGGAGACCTTTGTTAACTCATCTTTGTTGAAAGAACAAACAGCAACATTGTCATTTAAGAGAATATTTTCATTATGCTTTTCAAACAAATCAATGATTGAACAGGTGTCAAAGAGAATCATGCTCTGTTGATGGGACAACAAATTATATAAACACAGCAGTTTTTACTGTCCGCCATGGTCAAGTACGAATTATTTACCAAGGATCTTATTGTAAGACCTGCCCGCGTATTTAGAGATATTGCAAGACATCCAGATGCGTATTTTAAGGGGGCGCTTGTATTGTTAGTCGTTAATGCCCTTCTTTCTGCAATCATCACAACGATTCCTCTTCCTGTTCTGACAGGGTCCCAAAAAGACGCAGCTCCATCAGGACTACAGACGTTTCTCCTTGCCCCTCTCTTTGTTCTTATTCAAACAGCGTTTGTTTTGTTAGGGTCAAAAATCTTCAAAGGACGTGCAACATTTAAGAAAGTATTTTATGCGCTGACACATATCTCTTTGCTGACGGTTGTTCTTTTTATTCCTGGCCTTCTTATTATATTTTTTGTCCCCATCCTATATCTTGTGTTTGGCATCTTATCCATTCTATGGGTCATCCTTCTCATGATTATTGCAATCAAAGAAATAAACGAGTTTAGTGTGTGGCGTGCCATTGGTGCATTTGTCGTTCCTCTGCTCATTTTAATAGGAATACTGGTCGTTATTGTTTTGCTCGTAGTTATTCTTGCGGGTTTTTTGGTCTAAGAATCAATTTCTTTCGCCGCTTTACATCATTCATCATCAACCGTAAACAGCTTTGAATCACTCACTTTAAACAATTTTATTCGCGCTCCAGCATCAAGCCATCCATGAGCATAGTTTAAGCATGCAAATGCATTCACGATGTCGCCTTTCTGCTTGAAGTGTTTTGCATCAGAATAATATCGTTCAATCATGTCAAGAAAGTCTTCTGCTTCACTTTTCCTCTTTTCATCAAAACCTTTCTCTTTCACCATATCAATGGCTGCTTTTGTGACCTTGAAATATTTTTCGAGTTTTTCTTCAGTGATGGTTTTCATAGGGTAATAAGTGGTGATTGGTGTTATATACTTTGCTATTGAAAGATATATAAAATCATAAAAAGAAAATAGAGTCAAAAATAATTATTTTTGCTTTGCTAATAGTTCGAGCACTATTTCTTATTTTTTGTAAGGCAATAAAGAAGAATACCGCATGCAATCGCAAGTGATCTTTTCATAAAAAATAAAAAATCAGGCCTTTATTTTTGTCCTTTTAATCGTTATTGGCAGCACATCCTTTTCAAACTCAAGCTTTGCAATCTCAATAGTGCTGTATTTGAGCCTCTCTAAATCATTCTTTGTTAACTTTACCAAGAATGGAGCTCCCATTGCAAGCTGCAACGCACGTGCACCAATAATGCGCGCCTTCTCATATTTGTTATACTCTGCTACTGTCATGATTTCACCTATAATACTTTTCTCAATACCTTGGCATGTTTCGTTGCTATGTCTATCATCTTGTCAATATTCTCAAGTGTAAGAGTTGCTTCTCCTCCTTTTTGAAGAGAACAGATAGTGTCATCCTCAGTTGTTGTTACAGTTAATCGTGCATCAACTTGTTTTTCTTCTTCATAAGTTGGATCAACAATAAGTTCTTTGCCAATCTTGTACACTGTTACTGCAATTGGAAGTTCTTCTAAAGGAAGCTTCTCTTTTGTCGGTGTTTTGTAGTCAATATTTTTCCCTTCAAGTTTTGGCAGCTTAGCATCCTTAATTGCTGCAAGCACAGCCAAGCTTGAGGCATCTAATATATTGCCGCTGTCATTGATAATACAAATATCTGCAATTACTGTCCATGCAAGCTCTCCTTTCTTGATCAATAGCTTGTGCATATCAATTGCATGGCTTTCACGAATACCTCTGTCGACTACTCTTGCAACCTCAATGGCCCATTCGCTTGGCGGCCCTGATTCAAATTCTGGTGATGATAAAGGAAGCAATTCTGCACCAACCATTAACCCTCCTTGATCAGGCGTGTCTGGATATGGTTGTGAAACCTCCATCTTTACTCCTGCTAATATCACTGTGTCTCCAATAGTTACCCGTGAAGAACCCTCAGCTGTCTTTGAAATCCCATATTCAACTTTAACTTTTCTGAATTCATCACGCTTTCTGCCGTCAAATCTCAACCCTTTTTCTAATGTTTCAATAAGCTTTTTTTTGTCAATTATCATTGTTCTAATCTCCTTGAACTGCATATCTCTTTTTCAATGCAGTTTTTTGTACTTCATAGAGTGCAGTGCATGATTTCTTTGCCAGCTCAAGCGCTTCAAATAATTGCTTCTTCGTCATTGGACCATCCATTTGTAACAGTGAGATTTCTCCTGTTGATGGTACGAATGCTACTGGAATATCTGCTACTCCTGCTTCACATTCATGTGATTCTTCGCTATAATCCATATCTGCTACAATCTTATCATCAACCCTGCCAATTGCCACAGAACTAACTAAGTCTGTCATTAGTAATCCTGCATCAGCCAATGCCATTGCAGCA